>Ga0137379_10000445_pt1 | contig 36488 bp, 46 predicted proteins | sample SagtaG_18_FD_104812 | JGI IMG/M metagenome (GOLD analysis project Ga0137379, IMG submission 104812) | Vadose zone soil microbial communities from Sagehorn Ranch, Mendocino, California, USA - Sage2_L_80_16 metaG | ecosystem: Environmental > Terrestrial > Soil > Vadose zone | place: USA...
AATCTTGAACCCAGCCACCGTGTTGCTGCGGGCTTGACAATTGTTAAAGTGCACCCAGCTCGCGCCCGCGACGAAGAACCCGGCATTGCCGCAGAACTTGCCGTGGCAGTTTGAGATGTTGATGAACTGCGGGCTCGCCACGTTGGCGAAGAACACCGAGAACCCGTTGCCGGCCGTGTTGGTGACGTTGGCGGCAACGCAGCTATCAAAGCTCAACTCGTTACAGTTATCGCCGATCCCGAAGCCCTGAAAGAGTGTCAGATTGGTTTGGCAGCCGATCGTGCTGGAGTCGCGGATGGAGTTGTTGGCCACCGACGGGTTGGCGGCGTTGTAATTGAACCCATAGTCGATCGGGCTGCTGGCGGTGCCTTCCGCACTGCAGTTGATGAGGCTGCACCGCGCAATGTCTTGGTACATGTAGAACGCGCGGTTTTGCGCGCCGGTGACAACGCAGTCCCGCACGGTGCAGTATTTTGTCGTGGTCGCCGCTACCGGACTGCCGCCATCGAGGACGATGCCGGTGTACCAGAGGCCCGTCACTTCGACATTTTCGACCGTGGACTGCTGGACTGCGCTCAGCACGATCGGGCACGCATAGACCGCGCCTTGCGTGAAGGTCCAATCGGTGAAGGTGCCAGAGCCGTTGGAGAACGTGCAGTTGATGGTGAGGGTTGTGCCCGAATAGGCGGTGACGAGACCCTCCACATAGTTGGACTGCGCCGAGGTGCGGAGGCCCCGCATGAAGTCGTTGACGTGAATGTCCAGCCCAGCCGGGACCGTCCAGCTCTTAGAGCCCGTCCCAACGGTGTTGGAAGTTGCGGAGGTGGTGGATGTGACGGGGGTCGTGAGCGTCCCGCCCGACCACCGGCAGCGATTGCCGAGGCGGATCATGGCGCCGGCGGCGCCGATGCCGCCGAAGAACCCCCCGACAGGATAGGCTGAGCGGCGGATGGTCGCGCTGCGGCCGCAGAGCACAGTCACGCCGTCTGGCACAAGGGTGCTGCTATTCCCCAGGTCGTAAGTGCGATTGCCGGGGAGAAAGGCGACGGCGCCCTTGGTGCTGGCGAGCGTCAGAAAGGCTAGCAGCGCCGCGCTGTCATTGGTGCTGCCATCGCCCGTGACGCCATAGTCCAGCGCATTCAGGATCGGGGCAACGGCCGGGAGATAGGCGGCCGCGACTGGGAGCGGCTCGGCCGCGATTGCTGCCGACAGCGCGGCCAGCCCCACAAAAAATGATCGGCGACTCATGCTCATAGCACGTTCCACTGCGTTCCGTTGTAGATGACGGCGATCGCGCCGAAGTTGGATGAGATGACGAAGGTGGCCGCGCCGTCGATGTTGCCGACCGCAGGCGTGACCGTAATGTTGTTGGTCGCGGCGTCGCCTTTGCCGTCCTTGATGGTGTACGTCTGCCCGGTGACAGGGGAGGCCGGGAGGTTGACCACGGTGGCGGCGCCGACGGTCTTGTTGACGACCACCAGCGTGTCGGCGGTCGTGACCGTGACGGCACCGGCGGCCGTGACGACGCGAACCGTGACAATGGTGGATGAGAGCGCCCAGGTCGACGCGGTGTATTTCGACGCGCCGTCGGACAGGAAACAGGCGCCAGAAAACGCGCTCTTGAGCGCGACGTTCGTGCCGCCGCTGATCGTGTCTGAGCCGCTGCGCTGGACGGTCAGCGTGTTGGTCGAGGTGATGCCACCGGCCCGGTCAATGACGCAAACCTGTTGACCGGCCGCAATGGCCGAGACCGCTGGTAGCGTCCAAGTGCGAGCGGCCGTCAACGCCGCGCTGGTGGCGACAGTGTGTGCGGAGCTCGGAATGGTGAAGTCGGAGTCGCCGTTCGCGGTGAACCCGTAGATGCCGGTGATGATGGTGTTGGTGAATGTCCCGAAGGGGATGGCCTGGCCTGGCCCGGGGCTCACGCCGAGACGGCCGTACACCGTATTCGCGGGCAGCGTCTGCGGGAACGGCACCTGTGCAGCCGCGAGCGTGGCCGACAGCAGCAGGATCAGCGACGCAATGAGACGACGCATGTACTGTGTTTCCCCTTAGTGGCGGCGGGCCTTGTGCGGCGGCGTGCGCCGGTCTTCGATATTTTCCGAGGCCGGCGATTCCTCAAGCATCCGTTCCCAAGCCTCCGGGTTGATGCGCTTGCCGAGCTCGTTCATGGAAGGCGACATCGAGAGGCTCTCTCTGAGGTCAAAGTTCCTGTCCCTGCCTGGCATGTCGGACAATTGCGGCGCCATCTTCTGTGCAGGCTCGCCGCGAATGCGCCGCATCTTGTTCTCCACGCCCACCTGGATGAGTTCGGGGTGCTCGACCTGCATCAGCGCCGCCGCGCTCTGGTGCGACTGCGTGATCGACTTGCGAAAGAGCTCCTCGCGCACAAACCGCGGCATCTCGTCCCAGCCGGGCTGGTTGATGAAGTGCTCCAGCATTGGGCGCGTCAACGCCCCGGCCTTGACCTGGTATTCGTCATAGAGCCGCGGCGGCAGTTGCACGCCACCGATCCGGTTCGCCGGCGGCGTCGGGTGTAGGTCGAGCAGTTTCATCTCGACCCCGAGCGGGTCGGGCTCGGCCGGGTGGTGTTGGATCACGGCCGACACGCCAGGCGCATAGGGGATGTCGCCGCCATAGCCGGGGTTGAGCACCGACTCGCCCAGCCAGTCGCGCTTGGGGAGGAGACCTTGCCGCGCCACCGGGATGTGGTAGCGCAGACCGTCGACCACGCTTTTCACCTCACGCATTTCCGCGTCGAACGCGCTCGCTGTCTGCCGCAGGAACGAGCTGTAGGGCAAGAAGCTCGCGACGAAGCTCGACACGAAGCGCTGGCCCTTGCGCTCGGGCTCGTTGATGGCCTCCATCAGGCCGGCGAGTCCCTGCATGCCCACCTCATCCTCTAAGAGCCGGCCGGTCGCCTTCACCGTCATGGTGAGCGCCTTGGTGAGCTCCTCATCGTCGGGCTTCATGTGCGGGATCGCCTCGCCCAGGTTGGCATAGATGCCGAGCATGGTGCCGATCGAGCCGAAGCGATTGAAGCTGTACCAGTAGTCGCCGATGCGGATGGAGTAGGGCTGGTGTCCGGTCGCGAGCCACTGCGCGCGCTCCTTCGGATCGGTCGGGCCGAACCCGCTCATGCGGTCGTTCGCCACCATGCTCACGCCCCAGGCGCCGACTGCCGAGCCAGCAATCATGCGCGCCACCGCCGTGTCCTGCGCCACCGCGCCGTTGCGCCCCATCAGGTCGGCGCGCACCTTGGGTGAAAGCAACCCGATCGGTGTGCCCTCGGCGCCGCGCGCCAGGATGTTGAACGGGATGTGCAGGAACGGCATCACCAGTTGACCCACTTTGGTCGCGCGGATCGCCTCGCCGATCTTTTGCGCGGCCTGGCCCACGTCGCTGATGTAGGTGAGCCGATAGCCCTCGGCGTTGGCGGTGTTCATCATGTCGACGGAAGGGTTGTCGACCGCGCGCTGGCGCGAGTCCCAGAAGGCCTGCTCGTGCGGCATGTTGCTCTGTGCGGCCTGGCGATAGCCCTGCGCCTCGATCGACGCGCGATAGCCGAGGAAGTTGAAGAACGAGTGGATCGCGGAAGCGCCGCGCGACGGCAGCCCGACGATCGTACCGGCCACGCCGCCGATCGGCCGCTGCTGGAACGCGAGCGTGCGGTTCTGTTTCGGAATGATGTTCTGCGCCACCTCGCCCGGCAGCGGCGTCTGCAGGCCGGTCCTGGCGGCCTTGGCGGCGGCCACCAGTGCGTCGGGCGTGCCGGCGACGATGCCCCATACCCGCGCCATGGCTTCACCCACATACACGCCCTCGCGTGAGCCGCTGATCGCCCTGCGCGCGGTGCCGATCACGCCCGCCACCGGGGTGACGACCGCCGACTCGTAGGCCGCAAAGGTGGCGTTGGCCACGATGTACTTGGTGTGGGTGATCGGGCCTGAGATCAGCGCATTGACCCAGTACCACAGAAACTTGTCCCAGAAGCCTGGCTTGTTGGCGTTGCTCAGGAGCTGCGCGGCCTTGCCGTTGTCGAGGTCGGTGATCGCGCGCGCGAGCTTCTGCAGGTCCTCCGGCTTGCGCCCCTGCTCGGAAAGGAACTTGCTGAGGTCCTCCTCGCCCTTCACCCGCTCCATGAACTCCTGAAACACATTGCCGGTGCGGCCCCACTCCGCGCGCTGGCCGACCACCTGCTCGACCGCCATGTCACGGCGCAACATCGCCTCTTGCAGCTTCATCAGGTTCGCCGGCGAGGCCTCGGCCGCCACGTCGATCGCCGCCGCCTTCACATTCTCGGTTGCCTGCAGCATCACCCGCATGCCAGCGCGCACCTCGGCGTCATTGCGCAGCAGGCGGCCGAGGCCGCGCGGGTCGACCGAGCGCGGGTCGACCCCGGCGGCGTCGGCGATGTCGCTCAGGTCGCGCAGCGGGATTTCGCCCTGCCGCGCGGGCATGAACGCGTCACCCTCCTTCGCTGCGTCGCGGATGAGTTGCTTCACGTCCTCGGGTGCGGTGAGCCTGGAGACGAAGTGCTCGAAGCGCGCCCGCCAGGCGTTGTCGTCACTGGGCGGGCGGCCTGGTGCCGGCGGTTCACCTCCACCGGGTGGCTTCGGCGGCTCGGGCGGTGGCGTGTCCCCGCCGCTCCCGCTGCGGGCCGCCACCTCGGCCGGGGCGCCCTCACCCACCGGCTTGGGCTCGCGGCCGATCACGCCCAGGTCGCGCGCGTCGAGCAGCGGATTGCGTGTCGGCTCGGCCTGCTCCTCCTCGGTCACCATGCGGCCGGCGAGCTGGGTGCCGTCCTCCTGCCACTGTTCGAGGGTGTCACGAACAGCCGTCCACTTCGCAACGCTGGCAGTATGCTCTGCCGCGACGCCTGGCGCTTCCCTGACGGCCTCCACGTTGCGCTCGGTCCGCGTTTGGGCGTAGTAAATCGCATCTTCCTTCGAGAGCCCCCCCTCTGCGCTGACCAGGCGCTTGTTGTTTGTTTTATCCCAGACTTCCCAGCCCGGGCCGTTCTTGGCTTTGCGCGGTTCGGCAACCATTGGCTGGGCGGCGCTGGGACGGAACCGCTCCTTCATTTGCAAGTGTTCGTCCACCTCACGCAACGCGCGCCCGTGGTCGTTGCCATTGCTCTCGAGGACGTTGGCGGCGTCCGCTTCGACCTTCGTGAGTTCGGCCTTCCCGTTGCTCAGCCGGTAGGGCTCCTCGGCCATGAACTCGCGCGAGCTCTGCACTGACTTGTAGAGCGTGGCGGGCCCCCCTCCAAAACCGAAAATCGCGCTCGGCTCGTCCTGATACCCGCGCCCCCGCAGGAACTTTTCCAGGCGCGTGTTGAAAAGCTGCTCGGCGTAGACGGCGTCAAAGCCGCGCTCGCCGGCCTCCTGCTCGATGTGGTCGAGATAGCGGGTGAAGGCGCCTTGGCCGCGCGCCTCCTCGTTGAATTCCACGTTCGGGACTTCGAGGGTCTTGCCGATGCCGGGCCGCTGGCCGGCGCGCAGGTAGATTTGACCTTCGGGGACGGAGACCCAGGTATTGCCGCGCTCGCCGATCTTGTCGATGGCGGCGCTGATGGCGACGCGGCCGTCTACTGTTCCTGCTGGCGCCGCTTCGCCAGGCGCTCCTTCTCCAGCAGTTCCTCGGTCTCCATCATGGCCTTGTCCGAGGCCGCGTCGTGGTCCGGGTTGTTCAATGGGTTGGTAGCCCAGGTCTCCGGCGAGCGCAGGGTCGGCCTTGATGAGTCTGGGCGCTTGCCCGTTGACGTCGACTTGGGCGGTCTCATTGAGCAGTCCTTCCTTCTGTAAGGTAAGAAACGTCTGCCGCGGCTTAAAGCCGTTCTCATCCAGCATCTTGCGGTAGCCGGCGGGGTTGATGCGGCCGGTCCGCAGGAACCGCCCCATCCGGCGCCGAAAGGCGAGCTCGGTGTCGACCGAGACGTTCACCAAGTCGACAGTGTAGCCATCGGCGATGAGCTTGTCACGGAGCTTGGTGATGCTCTCCGGGTTGTGGCCAATCTTCTGAATCATCAGATTAGCGCCCTCGCGCCGCAGGCGGTCGTAGGGCGAGCCAGGCTTGTACATCAGGTCGGAACTCTCCTCGTGCACCGCGCCGGCGCCGATGCCGTCGCGGAACTCGAGCAAGACCTTCTTGGCTTCGTCGGCGTCGATGATGGCGGCCCCGCGCTTGGCCGCGAGCGGCTCCATGATGGTCGACTTGCCGGCCCCGCCCGGCCCGATCACGATGGTGGCGCGGCGCTCGTTGCGCACACCGCCGGGGCCAGCGGACTTGCGGGCCTGCTCGGTCAGATAATCTCGCGCCGCGTCCCAGCCGACGGCCTCGCGATCGCCCAGGATCACGCGCCGGTTTTGCGTCCATTCGGGTGAGCCATAGCCCTCCATCTCGTTGGTCGGTTGGTACTCACGGGCCTCCTTCAGGGCCCGCGCGATGAGCGGGTGCGCCTCGATCTCCTGCGGGGTGGCCTCGCGGTCAATGAGCGCCTGCACCTCGGCGCGCTCCTGGTGCAGCTCGCGCCGGCTCTCGGCCACCATGTCGTGATAGTAATCGTTGAACCTTCTCCATTCCGGCCCGAGATAGGCCTTGCCGCCGTCGCGCGGGTCGACACGCTCAAGGTTTTGGGCGTGCTTGAAGAAGCCTCTCCCGGTCGGATACGTCGGCAGCGGCTCGCCAGCGCGCATCAGCGGAAACGAGGCGAGCGCGCGCGACGTCTTGCCGACCCCGTCAGTCCATGGGTGGTCCCTGATGTTGGCGCGCCACTCGATCCAGGCGGCCGTCTCGATCGGGTCGGCCTTCGGATCGTTGAGCCGTTCCGCGAGCTCCTCGGCGAACTGTTGGCGCGCAATCGGCAGGTCCTCGGGCGCGGTCTGACCATGCCCGGTTTCGTGGGTGCGCTGGAGCTCGCCCGGCTTGACGATGCCCTCGTTGATCCGCTCCGCGACGGTCTGCACCAGGGCATCAATGTTGGCGGCATCGACGGGCGCCTGGCGCTCGAAGTAGAGATCGCTGATGACGTCCGCGAGGTTCTGGTTCGCGAGCTGCGCGGACTGCTTGGGCGTGAGACCCTCGACGACCTTCGCGGCCTTGCCGGGCTTGCCCTTGGCGCTCACCCCCTCTCCGCTCGCGGTGCGCGAGCCGGCGGCGATCCGCCCCACATAGTCACCAGGCGTTGGCGTGCGCGGCAGCCGAGGTGCGGGCAGGGTGGTGGTGCGCGCGAACAAGGGTTCGGCCGTCTTGGGCGCCTCGGCCACACGCCCGGGCTGCAATGGAAACACTTCAGGCGGGGGTGCGGCCGTTATCCTAAAAACCGGGCTGCCGTCAGTTGTCTCGAAGTAGTCTACACCGCCGAAATCACCCGTATCATCCTGGTAGCGTTTCGCAGTCTGGTTTCTTTCAACCGTGAACCCCTGTTTCTCTAATCTGTCGTATATTTTTGATGCAGGCACGGAAACATGCTTGTCAGACTCGAACACCTTCCCACGATGGATGGCGTCTTCGGCCAGCCTCCTATAGGCCGCAGAGCCCAAGCCACGCCCTTGGGATTCAGCCGCTACTTCGGATTTGACCACCTTCACGGCGTTTGGCGACTCAACCAACTCAACATCACCAACGGGGCGGCCAGCGGCGTCATGGATCGGATATGTTCTGTCACGTGGCAGTTCAGTTTTCTGAGCCCCTCCCGGTGGACGATCCGCGAGTGCGCCCTCGACCACGATCGGCGCGACCGCGACCGCGTCGCGGCCAGCAGCCGAACGCATCAGCGTCTGCACCTCGTTGGGTGAGCGCGCCAGGATCGCCTTGGCGCTCGCGATCTCATCGGGTGTTGGTCGTGGCTCGGCGAGCGCCTCATGTCGCGCGGCCGAGGGCGTGTCGTGCGGGTAGGGGTCCTCGTAGAGGTTCGGCGGCACGTTGTCGGCCGCCCCGCGCTGGATGCGATCCATGTGCGGCTGGTAGAGCTCCTCGGCGTGCGCCTGGTCGATGTCGTGCAGCGCATACCAGGCGCCTTCGGCCCGCTCGGCGAACTCGAAGTGCGCGACCTTGTAGGCGCTGGCCTTGTCCATGCCGCCCTCGATCAATTGCTCCATCACGTGCTGCTCGACGTTCTCGTGGATCGCGAACGGCTCGGCCGGGTCAAACGTGATGGTGCGCGCCGGGTCGCTGGCGCGCCGCGCCGTGATCTGCTCGGGGAAGCGGTGGTCGATGTAGACGGTCGGGTCCGAAAGCGGCACCGAGCCGCCGGCGGTGTAGGGCACGGTGTGCGAGCGATCAATCACCGGGCTGTCGATGACGCTGCTCGTGGTCGGGTCGTTGAGCACGGCATCGACGTGCGGCACGCCGGTCTTGGCCGCCTCAACGCGCGACACGATCGCCGGGCCGAACGGCCGCTCCACCGGGTCGATCGGTTTGATCTCGCTCGGCCGCACCCACGGCTTCGGTTGCGCGCGCGGGATGCCGAGCGTGGGCGAGCCCGCGAAGGCGTCCATGACCACCAAGGGGGGAAAGGCTTCCTGCAGGCCGGCATAGACGCCGGTGTAGCTGCGGTAGCCGATCTGCCCGGCGTGCCAGATAGACTTGGCCACCAACTCGTTGAACGCGTAGAACGGCGCCTTCCATCCGGTCTCGCGATAGCTCTTGGTCCCCTCTGGGGGGAGCAGGTCGAATTTGCGCAGCGCGTCGACCGCCTCGCGCGAGAGCCCGAACGTGTCGGCGTCCCACTGCTGCGAAAAGCCGTGGCCGAAGGCGCGTAACATGTTCTCGTAATGGGGCGCGGTGCGCAGCTCGGCCGGCAGGAAGCCGCGCGGCACCGATTCGGGGTCGATCCGCCCGCGCTCCCACATGCGCGAGAGCCACGAGCCCTCCTCCTGTGGCGCGCCGCCAGGCCGGACAAGGTCGTCTGGGAGTTGCTCCTCCACGTCATCAGGCAGGTTCTGCCCTGGCGCATGCATGCGCGGAGCGGCGGGGGGCTCCTCGCGGCGGCCGGCGGGAAACACCAGGTCGTCGGGCAGGTCGGGCATCTCGCCGGCCATCACTTGAATTCCTTACCGTCTTTGTCCCAGGACTGCCTGGTGCGCACGTCGTAGAACCGGCCCTTCGACGGGCTCCATGCCACGTTCGGATTTTCGCGCAGCGTCTCGGGGATGGAGGGATGCGTCGACGCGCGCGGCTGCGATCGCGGCGGCTGCAGTTGTGGCTGCATTGCTGGCTCAAGCCCGAAATCACCGCGCAGAATGCGGTCCTGCATCTGCTGCTGCAGTGTGCGCTTGTAGGGCGCCATCGATTCCGAGATCAGCGATTTCGGGTCCTTCAGGTCGAGCGCATTCGCCGGCAGTGTGCCCGCACGCTTTTGCGCGATGTACTGCGGCAGGAACACTTGCACGAAGCTCGCATAGTTGCCGGCCCCGACCGGGTCGGTGCCGAGCAGTTGCTTTGCCCCGCCCATCGTCACCTTCATCACCGGGTCTTTGATCGATGTCTCCTCGGCCTTGACGATGGCGCCCAGGTTCTTCGAGGAGCGCTGGGAAAGTTTGCCGTCGTTCACGGCGAGGCCGATCTGCAGCATCGTGGTCGGGTTATCGGGATCGAACAGCCGGTTGGTCAGGTCCTGTCGTGTGGCATCGTCGTCGAGCGACGCCTTGACGCGGTTCTGCCGGTCAATCATGCGCGTCAACCCGTTGAACATTCCAGACACGCGGCCAGGCTCCAGGTTCGCACCCACCGGGTTCGCGCGCACGATCTCGCGGAATTTCTGGATGTGGTCCTTGCTGGCGACCAGGTTGCCGTCGTCGTCGTAGAGCGAGAGCTCGAGCGCGTTCATGTCGCTGTGAAGCTGCACGCGCGCCTTGCGATCGGCGTCCTGCTCGGCCGCGCGCTGCTCGCTCCGGTTCAGCGTGGCATAGTGGCGCTCGGCGACTTCGAGTTGCTTGAGCTCGGACGGAGTGATGTAGGGCGAATACTTCGGGTCGGTGCTCCACGGCGGCATTTTGCCGGTCGCCTCGATGTGGCCGAGCGCCGCCGACTTGACGAGCTCCTCCTTGCCCTTCTGCAGGAGCTCGGTCTTGATGCGGCCGGCGTCCGCGCCTTTCAGGTTCGTGCTGGTGCCGACGACGCTGGTCAGCGTGTCCTCGTAAGTCTTGAGCACGAAGTCGAGCGAGGTCGGGTCGTTGCGCACGGTGTTGGCGAGCGAGTTGGTGGTCTGCCGATAGTTGGCTTTGATCGCTTCGCCGGCGAGCGACGCCATGTCCGCCGAGGTCTTGACGAACATGTGCTGGCGAAAGGCGTCGACGTGGCTCTCAGCCCATTGCTGGCTGCGCTGGGTGGTGAACCCTTCCTTAAACTTCTCCAGGTCCGGCTCAAGGCTCTCTTGCAAGAACTTGTTCGCCACCGTCGGGTCGTTTGGGTCTGCGCCCTTCGCCGCGGTGTTCCAGTCCTCGGTCTTTTTCCCCATCATGCCGGCGAGCGCCAGGCCGCCGCGGCTGATTTCCTGATGGGTGAGATGGTCGTCGTAGAGGTCGCCGGCGATCTTGATCGACTGCCCGATCGCAGCCCCACCGGCGGCGATCGAGCCGCCCGCCTCGTTGTATTCGGCACCGACCCGGCGCGCGGCGGCTGCAGTTGCCTCGACCCCTGTCTCGTTCGCGCGCAAGCCCAACGCCGGCGTCTGGAATTCGCGAATGTTGGGCATCACACCACCAAGCTGTAGTCGACGCGCAGGAAGCCATCCGCGCCACGGAGCACGGCCGCCGGTCTGACTTTGAGGAGCTCCTGCGCCATGACCCCAATGAACAGCCGCGGGCTCCACAGATAGCGGTAGCGGTAGAGCCGCAGCCCCTTGTGTTCACCCACCTGCTCGATGTCGCGCTTGAGGCGCGCGTCGGACATCGACACCGCCGCGGCGGTGCTGATCGCCGCGCCGACGAACTTGCCGACCGCGCCCCACGTGTCTGCTTTTGCCGCCTCGCGCGAGGCCTTCGCCATCAGGTCGTACGACTCGGCCTGTTCCTCGTAGCCGGCCTCTGTGATCAGCCCCTGCTGGCTGATGGTGGCCTTCATCAACGCCCCTTGCGAGGCGCTCTCGCGCAGGATGTCGAGCGCGCTGCCCGAGGCCTCGAAGCCGGCCGAGGCGACGTCGGCTTGAGTCTCTCCGGTCTGCTTGAAGATGTCGCGCTGTGCCTGCGTTTCCTTGATCTCGGTGGACGAGATTTCGACCTGCTTGTTGAGCCGCGCCAGCGCGGCGGCCTTGTCATACGCCTGCGCCTCAAGCCGCGAGCCCTTCGCCTTGTAGAGCAGGCCGATGCCGCCAGAGAGGTCGCTGACGGCGTTGCCAGCCGCGGAGTAGGAGTTGGGACTCGGCATGGCCTATTTGTCCTGCGTTTGGATGAAGCCGCCGACCGCGGCGATGTTGCAGATGTAGGGGCGCGACACGCGCCAGCAAATCATTCCGTCGAAGCTCTCGTCGTCGACGATGGTGTCCCAGTGGATGCCGGTGAATTGCTGGCTGACCCGGTAAGCCTTCTCGCCCTTCGTCTTGAACAGGATCGGCTTGAGCCGCCCGGTGGTGAACTCGGTGCCGACCGATGTGCCTTGCGTCCCCTCCACCTGGATTGCGAACTGATGGTTGCGGCGCTTCTTGCCGAACGCGGGGCCGCTGCGCGCGCCCGATTCCGCCGGCTGGGATGGCCGCACAATCTGGCCGTCGCTGTTGTAGCTGAAGCCGACCAGCGCCGGCATGGTGCCGGTAAACATCACGTCGCCGAACGCTGTGATGCCGGTCGACACGAACGCCGCGGTGAACATGCCGGTCGCCGTCCCACCCGAGATGCCATCGCCGAACGGGACGGTGATTTGACCGTTGGTCACGAGATAGTCGCCGCAGTCGAGGCCCCCGAGCCACGCCGTGACGGTCTTGCCGTTGAGCGGCCATAGGCCAAAGAGCGTAAGCCCGCCGGCGGGCGCCGGCGCTGCGGGGTCGATCGAGAACGCCGTGGGTGTGACGGCGTCATCGAGATAGGCCGCCTGCGCGAGCGCCGCGCCTTCATCAAGGATGTCGTTCATGGTCTCGACGTGGCGCACGTTGTCGGCGCCGTTGGTCACCATGGTCAGCGCGTCGAGCAGGCCGCCGACCGCCGGCCCTGACGAGATGAACTCGACTTGGCGGGCAGAGCCGAGGGTGTGACGGTGCCAGCCACGGATTTCAGCGCGCTGCGATGACGACAACGTCTTGCGCCGATAGGTCAGCCCGACCAGCGTGCCGTCCTCTTTGCGCACCCACAGGATCGGCGTGAGCTCGGACGTGAATGCGAGCTCGGCGATGTTGCCTTTGGTGATGTGCTTCGCCTCCTCGGCCAGGTTGTCGGCGCCGAACTTGCCCGAATAGACGTCGGGGAAGAACTCCAAGAGCGAGCGCTTCGCCGCCTGCACCGCGCACAACGTGAGGCCAGTGCGCCTCGGTTCGATGTTGGCACACTTGTGCCGCATGGCGCGATGCGCCTGAATCGATGTCGGCGTGAGTGGCTGGTTGAGCGCCGAGGCCTGCACCAGCCATTCGCCGGCGCCGGTGCCACACACGATGCCGTTCTGATCCGGGTCCATCCACAGGATGGTGTTCACGTCGGGCGCGTTGAACGTGTAGGCGATGCCATTCGACGCCGAGACCGTGCCGTCCGGCTCGGTCGGCGCGAAGTTGAAGATGTCGTTGGCCCGCGACGCGTCGATGCGATTCCCGACCAGGCCCGAGAGCCACACGCGACCCTCGTGATAGGTGCCGCAGGTCGGCCAGCCGGTTGTCCCGGAGTAGAGACCGAGCCGCCACTGCCGCACCGGCTCATTGAAGATCAGGGCGTCACCGATGATCTGCACCTTGACGCCGCTGGTGATGCCGGTGCCCGCGGGGTTGAAGAACTGAACCTCGCTCACCCCCATCGTGCCCCCGAAGGTGAAGAGATGGTTCTGAAACGCCACTTCAACCCAGACATAGTTCCAGGCGGTCAGCGGATCGCTTGACGTGATGTTGGCCGGGAAAAAGTCCGGCACCGTTGACCCCGTGGTGACGTTGAAGCTGGTGGTGCCGAGCAGCGTGCCGTCTGAGGAGCTGCCTGGCAGGGTTGCCTTGGCACGCAAGTTGAGCGTGACCGTAAAATCAAGGTTGTCAAACGGGGGCGGCGGGAAGAAGAACCCGGTAGTCGCAGGCCACACCGTGCACGATGCGATTTGCTGTGCTGATGCGCCGCTGTAGTTCTTGCCGACGTAGCCCGTTCCAGACAGTCCGCCACCGAACACGTTGGCCGCGCATTGACTCGTGCTTTGCGAGAAATTGCCGTCGAACGCAGCCGCAACGCCACCACCACTCGTCAAGTCGCCGAACGCAACCGAGCCCGCAAGCGTGCGGCTGATCTCGTTGGTGAACCCGACGATCTTGCCCCAGGTCCAGATGTGCGACGCCGGCGCCAGCACCCACTTGCTCACATCGGTGCCGGGTGCAATGCCGGTCGAGGCCGCGATCGCCTTCCAGTAGGTCGCACCAGTGAAGGCCAGGCCCGTCCCCCCAAAGGCGACAAACTCGCCGCCCAGGTAGGCGAAGGTGGTGCTGTAGAGTTTCGGCTCTGAGTGCAGGCGCACGTGGCGGCCGAGGTCCGTTCCCTGGAAGCCGCCGACCGCCTCGAAACCAGATACCGACACCCAATTGCTCGGGCTGCCCGCCGGGGCGTTGCCCTGGTTGGCATCGGTCAGCGAACGATAGTTGACCGCTGCGCTGGTGACGTAGTCGCCGACCGAATAGGCGCGTCCTGAATCGTAGGCGGCGAATGCAAGTGTGATGGTGATGACGCCATTGAACCCGGACGGCGCCGCCTGCACGCCGTTGGTGAAGATTTCGAGATAGGGGCCGTCTTTGAGCGGCGCCGGCGCCAGCGCGAAGGTCGCAAAGGCGGCATCCGTCGGCGCGGCCGCCACCTGCAGCACATAGGGAATCGTGTTCTGACCCAGGATCACGGCCCCGGGGGTCGTGCCCTGCTGCACCGGGATGTCGGCCTTGATGACGCGCACCGTTTGCCACGACACGCCGGGGTAGGGCGTGGTGAGCTCCAGCACGCGCGCAACGGTGCCCGACACAAAAACACCGAGCGTGGCGCCGCTGATGGTTGCGCCGGTGATGGCGTCGCGGATCGTGAACTTGTTGGCCGCAGTGACGGTGATCAGGAACGGCCGGTTATGCAAGAGCGGGCTGTTGGTGCCGAGGCCGCCGAAATAGACCGTGTTGTTGCTCGACCAGCCGTGGTTTGCGGCGGTGGTCACCTCCGCCGGGTTGGCGGCGCTGATGGCTGTGACGGTCGCCTTGTCGTTGGTCTTGGCCAACTGTGTGTTGGTGAAAAACCGCAGGACTCCATCGGTGAATTCGATGGTGTAGGGCGAGCCAGTCTTGAAGTCGAAGCTTTGCGTGCGCGCTGGCTGGCCGTTGCGGCTCACGGCATTCAATCGGCTGCCAGGCCGCCGCACCCAGGCGCCCGTTTCGGTCGGGAGCCCGTTGAGGCACACGTTCATCAGCGTGCGGTAGTCGGGGCGGTCGATACGCCCCTGCGCGAGCTTTGATACCTCGCCGCCGGCGAATGATGGTTGTATGTAGCTGGCGTCGCCCATGGTCAGCCCCTGCAGGTGACCCAGTCGTCTTCCGGCGGCTCCTCGGCACCGATCTCGATGGCGTTCACCAGGCGCGCTTCGCTCATGAAGGTCTGGTATTCCTTTGCGATGGTGGCGACCTTCGCGCTTGACTGCGTGAGCGTCTCGCACACTTCGAGCGCCAGGCGCGCGCCGAGGCCCTCGCAAAACATCGCGTGCATGCGGGTGACATCGACCATGTCGGCCACGAAGCGCAGCATGATCGGGCCGACATCGGGCGTGACCATCAGGTCGTTTTCGAGCTCCCAATCGTCATAAGGCAGGCCCGATGGCGCGCCGAGATAGGACACTGCGCCGGCGCGCGGGTCTTGCGGTGCGCGCCGCAGATAGCCGGACGGGAGATGAAACACGTTCCGGGTGGTGAATTCCGTCGATGGCCCGGTGCCGACCGGGTAGACCAGATTGAGCTCGGAGAGCGCCACGCCCATCGGGAACTCCGGGCCGCCGACCTGGCGCCACTTCAGCGACGTCGCGCCCCCGACAAATACCGCGTTCCACGCCGAGAGCACGCCGGTGTTGGTCCAGAACGTCGGCGAGCTCGTGGGGTCGTGGTTGAGGTTGCCGTTGGCGAGCGACGTGTAGACCACGCCATCTGACCCGGCGACAGAACTGCCGATCGCGTAGGTGGTGACCGCTGACCAATCCGCCGGAGATGTGCTCGGCGTCTGGTTCAGGTTCACGTCGACGCGGCTCATGTACGGCGTGCCGAGGTAGGTCGCCACGTCGTTCTTGTCGTAGATGATGGTTGCATCCCAGGTGCTGGTGGTCGCCGGATTGTCGGCGTTGTTGCTCTGCAGCGACCGGTAGACCCGATAGGTGCCGGGCCCGATCGCCACATAGACGAGCTCGCCGGCGAAATAGCTCGTGGTGCTCACCCACTGCGCCACCGACACCGGCCCGAAATACGGCTCCCAGGCCACGGGCGAGATTTGCGGCGCGTTGCCGAGATTGCTCGGGATGCGCGACTCGTAGAGCACGCCGCGCTCATCACTCACCAGCGAGCCGACGAAATAGGTTGTGTCGGCCACCCACAGGCTCGGCGCGGTCAGCAGCGTGTTGCTGTCGATCGCACGCAGGATCACCTTGCGGATCGCGAAACGCCACACGTTGCGCTGCAGCTCGGCCTGGCGCAGCTTCGGGTAGGCGAACGAGGTCTCTTTGGCGTTCTTCGAGTCTTCGGTGAAGCCTAGGACGGAATCGAGTTGCGGGACGCCGCAGTGCTGCAGTGCGCGGTTGGCGATGTCGGTTTCAAGTCGAAACTCGGTGTTCGGCATGGCTGCCACATCGGCATGCCGGCGCGCCTCTCACAACGCACCCGGTCAGGCCACGAGCCCATGCATGGAGATGACGTTGGCAGTATTCCCGAGGCCCAATGCTGGACAGTCAATGGTGATGGCCACATTCGGGCCGCTGGCCGGTAAGGGCGGTATAAAGTTCACGACCAATGGCGGATTGGCCAAGAGAACGCCGGCAACTGCACCGTAGACGTATTGGATCGTTCCCCCCATCAAACCGGAGATCGACACGGTAAGAACGCCGCCCAATGTTGCGCCGCCGCCTGTGATCTCAAATCCGGTCAGATAATTGGTCTTGCCTGGCACGGCCGGCATCGATGCCTGGGCTGCGGCATTGGCGACAACGCCGCTCGAAGTATTGATGAACGCCCCATAGGCCGACGTAATGCCATTCGTCATCGCGGTCTCATCAGGACGAGTAGGGCACCTGAAAGCCGTGGGCAACCACCGCGCTGTTGGTGTTGCCGGCACCGAGCGACGCGACCGAAACGGTGATCGCCTGATTGAGCGCGGAGGCCTGGAGCGGCGGGTTGAACTCGACCACCAGTGGCGGGATGCCGACCGCGGCCCCCACGGGGACGGGGATGTTGTAGGTGAGCGTGCCGCCGAGCACGCCGGTGATGGTGAGCGCGACCACCGAGGCGCCGGTGGCGCCGGCGCCAGTAAATTCGAACCCCGAAATGTAGGTCATCACGTTGGCGCCGCCGGCGGCGAGCACCGCGGTCGCGGCGGCCGCTGCGACGTTGCCAGACGCGGCCGCAACCGGCGTCGCAACCTTGCCGGTATCGCCAGTCGGGTATGGAGGAAGCCCGCCCCTCATGTCAGGATCGACGCCATCTTGCCGCCCATCACACCCTGCAAGTTGTCGACGACGCGCGGCGAAATGGCCGCCGTCGTTGCGGCCGACTGCACGGCATCAACGAACGCATTGTCGGCCGTGACGATCGCTCCGAGATAAGTCGCCAGATTGGCGAACACGCCGAAGCCGTTGGGCGCGTAGGTCGCAAAGGCGGCCGCATACGCCACCTGGCGCGTGCTTGCTGCCACTGCCACCGCATTGATGAAGGTCTGTTCTGCTGACGTGGCCATCAGACGCCTCCGGTGCCGAGTGCCCGCAGTAAGGTCTGAAACGGCTCTGCGCCGATGCTGTTGTTGTTGGCCTTACAGGATGCCACGCACGCACGCGCCCAGGTGATCTCAGCATTATTAGACGTGACCTGCCCGGCCGGATTCTGCGTTGCCGCGCCGGCCGCGGCCTGCCGCGTGCTTTCGGCCGCGTTGCAAGTCGTGTCATGCACCAGATTGCCGGATCGGGTATGTCCACCCATCAGAGAGCCTCCTCGTCGTCCTTGGGTTCGGGCGTCACCAGCCTCGGCTTGCGCCGCACCTTGGCCGGCTCCTCGGCCTCGGCCTCGGCCGTCACGCGCGCCGGGTCATCCATCCAGGCCGCCTCGAATGCAAGCCTGGTAAGAGCGGCCGACGAGCCGGCCTGCGCGCCATGCGCCTGCTCGACCAGCCGCTCGTATTTGCGCAGCACCGCTCCTTCCAGCCTGGCAAGCTCGTTCCAGTGCAGACCCATTACGGCCCCTGTACGTAGTCCACTTCCATCGAGATCACGCCCGCAGTCACGGTGAGCGCGGTTGTCAGCTTGGCGACGATGTCGAAATAGCCGCCGGGGTCGGCCGTGAATTGGGTGGCGAGCAAGTTCACCAGCACCTGCCAAAGCGGGAGGTTCTGGTGCGCCGCCAGGAAGGTGTTGGCGAACGTGATGTCCGCGTTCACCTTCGTGGTTGCGGTTAGGGCCGTCGCCGACCCGAACATTTTGTTATCGACCGGGCCCGAGACCTGCACCACACCACCGGCGAGCGATTGCGGGGTGCCGTCAACGGCCGAGTCCGAGAACGCCACATCGAAGTCGGTCGCGCCGGCGGTCGAGGCGGTGAACAGGTTCCACTTGACGGCCTTGACTTTGGCAGTCGTCGGGATGCGCACGAAACGATAGATCGAGGCGATCGAATCACCGACCACGCCGGTCACGCTATCGTTGACCGTTTTCATGAAGCCAGAGATGCCCTCGCCGGAGGTGATCTCGACCAGCGGCGTTGAGTCCATCGCCGTGATGCTTGCAGACTTGGTGGTGACGACAGCCATCTGTGGCTCCTATAGGATCGGCGTGGTGGTGAAGATGGGGCCGCTTTCGATCAGGCGCAGAAAAGCCTCTAGCGCCTTGACAAGGTCCTTGCGCGTCAGGACCGCGGCATTGGAGTCGGTCGTGTTGAACCGAAACTCGATGTCGTCGGCATTCGGCGCCAGCACACCAGACGTGAAGTCGGCGATCTTGAAGCCGTCATTGCCGCGCTTGATGGAGAAAGAGATAGCAGCCATGGCGCCTCCTTACGGGACAACGTCGGCCGCGGCCGAGGTGTCGGCGGCCAGCACCTGCAACAGCCGGCCAGGCTCGAGCCGGGTCGCGCCCGAGCTCATGCCGGTCCACAACTGATAGGGCAGCGAGGACAGGTCGCGGCGCTGGGAAACGTCGTTCTGCACGTCCTTCCAGATGCCGAGATAGATGCCGGTTTTCACCCAGGTGATGTTCTGGCGAACGTTCGCGCTCGACGTGAGGCGCTCCGAATAGATGATGTCGAATCCCATGAACCTCGTCACCTTGCCTTCAACGAGGGTGGGACGATCGGCACCGGAGAAGTCGGTCGAGACGACCTGCACTTGGTTGAGGAGGTCGGACTCGCCCTGTGAGTTGGTGATCCAGGTGAGGCTTTCCTGGTCGACGTCGACCTGCGCCTTTCTGAATATTCTTTTCGCTTCGATCATTTTTGCGACGGTCAACCCGGAGGCGGCCGAGGAGCCGAACGTCGAGGCGATCTGGAACAGGCCAGACGCGTTGAACACCTCACCCGACAGGCCGCCGGCGTCGGCGCCGATCTGAGCGGTGGCGAACGAGGCGCCGATCAGGCGGTCGTCCCATTCACGGGCGACGGCCGCGGCGGCCACGTCGGAGTATTGCGAGGTCGGGTCGGTGAGCAGCTTGAGCTTATCGAACGAGTCGATGAGCTGCACCGCTTCCTTGTCGATCGGGAACACCCACCGCCTGGTGAAATCAACGTCTTGTCGATCGAGCGGTGCGAAGCGCCCGCTCGGGGTCTTCATCTGGATGGCACCGATGTATTGCACCGGCGACGCTTGCTTGCCGACGTGGAACCCCTCCATGCAACGGCCGCGCAGCTTCGAGGTGCGCTGCTGCAGCTTCACGTTGAGGATGGTCGAGAATTGGGTGACGTAGAGCTTGAACAGGTTCTCGGACATTGTAGTCCCCGTGGGCCATGGTGCGAATGAGCACCGGCTTGCGCCGGCGTTTCCTTCGACCGTGTCCGCGGGGCGGGGGTCGCTACATTGCCAGTGACCTTGTCCTCTCGGGGGCCTTCGTCATCCCATCGGCCTTGTCCGCTAACGACGCCATAAGCGTCACGGGGACCGTACGCAGGACTTACTTGCGGCGGGGATATTGGCGCGTCATCGGTGGCGGCTCAACGCACCGGAAATTAGCCGCGACTTCTCGAAAAGCCGGCACCAATACGACGGGACGATGTGCCCCTCGACCTTCTCGCAGGCGTTCGGGGGCTGAAAGTGCTTGCAAATGCCGCAGTGCGCAGCCGGCGTGCCCTTGGAATAGTTGACCGACTCCTTCGAGCGCTTGCCGTCCTGGCGCGGCGTTTGCTTCAACGAAGCAACGCTGGCCATGCGTCACTCCGCTGATTCGTAAGTCGCCTCAAAGATGTCCGGCTTGCAAGGATAGATTTCGTTTTTGACGCCTTTGATGATCCAGTCGCCAGAACTGGCGCGCATCTCGCCTTCAAGCGTCTTGATGGTCATGTATGGGGTCTCACCGCCCTGTTCCCAAACCGACCCGTCATAAAGCGCATCACGAAGCCAGCTCGGCAGGTGATTTCGGGCAGGCCGGTATTGCCACGCCTCGATCACAACCGGCTTTTTGCGAAACTTTGCCATGCTACTTCTTCAATGACCGCTCGGCGTCGAGGCGCCGCAATTCGAGGCGGGCGGCATTGAACCGATCCACCACTTCCATGAACCCGCCGCCGAGATACTTGGCCTGCAGGTTGGTGTCGGGGTGAGCGCAGACGTTCTCGCCGGTGATGACGCACACGCCGCCGCGGCATGCGATCGGGCAGCCGTCTGGCATGTGGTGAATGCCATCAAGCCAGTTGTCGGCGGCGGGTGGGCCGTTTGCCTTGGCGGGCTTCGCATCGAGTCGCGTCTTTGCGATTTTCTTGCGCTTCTTGCGCCGCGCGGGTGCCTCGACGAGCGGCGGCAGGCCCTGCGCCTTCCTGGCCGCGAGCTTGGCGGTGCGGGCCGCGCGCACCTTGGCCATGCGTTCGCGCATCGCCTGGCGCCTGGCCTCGGCTTCATCCCCCGGCATGGTTTCAGTCTGCTGCTCCATCATGCGGCCTCCTCTTTGTAATCGCTGATCAGCTTGGTGAGCTGATCGAATTCGCGCCGGGCCTCCGGTTCGTTCTGGACCAGGCGTGCGGACCATTGTGGATTGGCCACGAGCTCGTTGAGCCGGGCCTGTGCCGTCTGTGCGGTGGTCATGAACTCACCTCCTTGCTTGCCGGGGATATAGGCGTCTTCGGTGGTGCCGGCCCCGACCTTGCGGAACATCTCCATGACCCGCGAATAGCCGACGACCTTCTCAAGCGCGGCGACATCCTCGGCGGTCACCTTCAGCTTTTGCGCGCCCTGCACGGCGGTTTGCCGGTTGTACTCGTAGTTGTTGCCCCAGTCTTTCTGCAGTTGCGCCTTTTCCTCGGCGAGCTTGCCGCCGGCGGTTTCGACCTCGCGCTTGTCGGCGTCCTCCATGAAGCCCACGAACGCCTGAGAGAGTGCGGCCGCGCTGGTGGTCGGCAGGTGCAGCTCGAAGGCTTTTTTGCGCATGAACTCCGCGAAGCCCTGATCGAGGTCGCTTCCGTCGGAGAACTTCACGTTCGAGAAGTCATAGCCCTTCTCGTCGACGGGTGCCCCGAACCGCTGATAGACGGCCTTCCAGCCGGCCTCGTCGTTCACATCAGCCGGCAGCCTCAAGAGCTGATGCGGCGGGACACCGAGGTACTTCTCGGCCTCCATGTGCCCCTTGGCGGACGCCATGAACGCCTTCATCGGGTCGGAGAGATCGTAGCCCTTCTTGTGCGCATAGGACTTGATCTCGTTGTCGAGAGTCGTGTGCCACGGCGCGGCAGCCGCGGCGGCCACGTTGGTGATGTCGCCCGCCGGTGGGGTGACGGCCGCTGGTGGGGAAATGACGGTCGTATCAGTCATGGGCGCGGTCTCCTGCTCTGGGCGCGACGGTTTGACGAAGCTCAGAATTCTCTGCATCGACGGAAGCATGTTGTTCCTCAGGTGCGCGGGGCACGAAGTTCGCCAACTCCTCAGGCGAGAGCGTTAGGAAGTCGTTGATGCGCAACCACACCTCGCGGCGCCCCTCGAATGCGGCGTGCACGCGCGGGTCGGCATCAAAGCAACTGGCGTCTGCCCTGCAGAACCTCGCAAGGTCGCGCCTCACCAAACCGCCATGCTCGTTGCTGAGTGCAACCTGATAGGCGGCCTTGAGTTGCCGAAGCTGCTCGATGACTTCCGTTCGTCTCATTGCCTACCGTCGAACCCATATTCCATCTCGATCCCGAGACCCTTGAAAATCCCAGCGGCGAGCTTGAACGCCTGCTCGGGCAACAGCGTCATCGGTTCACAGCCATCGATTTCCATGATGAATGCGCCGCTCAACTTGCGGCTGACCTTGATACGGCGATTGGGCTCGGGCTTGCCGATGATCTTCGGCTTGGCTCCGAGCTCGATGCTTTTGCTGACACGCTCGACACGGTGGAATTTGGGGTTGATGTTGGTCATCCCGACACTCCTGGCGCTCCCTGCGGTTGCTGTCCCGGCTGCCCTCCCGGCTGCTGACCGCCTTGCGGCGACACCATGCCGGCCTTCACCTGCGCGGCCTGGGCCTTCATGATTCCGGCCTGGGCGGGCGCGGCCTGTATCTGCTCCTGCCGGGCCTGCATGTCGGCGCGGTTCTTGCGCTTAGCGACAACGGCCCTGTCATCAGCCACCCAACTCTCAGGAACGCCGAGGGTTTCGGCGATGGCGGGTGAGGCCGTATCGTAATCGACGCGATCCATGACGCTTGGGTCCCCAGTCTGCTGCGCCAAGTTGCTCAGTTGCTCCGTCCAACGGAAGAAACCGGACACCTCTTGCGCCTTCTGCGCCCTGGCCAGCGGCGAGGTGTACTCCACCTCATACGATCCACCGGCCTCGCGCAGCCGCGGCGGCATTTCCGGCAAGATCGGCACGCCGTTGTTGGTGAGGGTGGAGAGGATATCGAGCTCGCGGTCGATCATGGGCCCGAGATACTCCGATTGCTGGCGGCCGATCGTGGGGGCGAGCAGGATACCCTTCTCGTTGGTGCGCTCGATCACTTCGGTGGCCGTCATCTCCGGGGTCTCGGTCAGAATTTGGAACAGCGTGACCAGGAACACGTCGTTGATGATGGCGCGCTCCATGTCCATCATCATTTCGTTGACCTGGATGTTGCCGGTCGGAAGGACGTGCACCATCGGCCTGCCCTCCGCGCTCACACCGCCCTTGTTGACGGCACCGGGTCGCAGGTCCATGCCGATAATGCCGTCATCGGAGACGAGCAGCACCGGGTCGGACGCGCGGTGGCCCTGTTTCAGGAACGTGCGCTTTTGCGCGTTGAGGGTCTTGAGCGCCGGCAGCACCATCTGGGCTGGGCCGCGGCCGTACACCTCAAGCGGTGTCTGATCGTAGCGGCTGACGGAGTAGGGGAAGCTGCGGTAGCCGCCGCCCAACTGCATAAGGCACTGGCCCTCGATCGAAACATAATGGGACTCGAACGGCAGCGAGCGGGCATCGAGCCGCTTGCCGTCGTAATCGCGGCGCGGGCGCACGCAATGCAGGAAGTTGAACAGCCACTGGCTGTGCTGCTCGTAGGCCGACCGCAGCCCGGCCGGCAGGGCCGGCATGCCCCAGCGCTGAACCGCCTGGTAGGCAGTCATTCTGAACCAGCGAATGATCCGGTCAACGCGACCCTGGTGGTTCTCGCCATAGAACGTTTCCCCAAGCGGCACCGCCTTGTATCGCAACCCCACCTGGCCGCCGTAGTCGCGGCCGTCGAAGGCGTCCACGAACATCGTGGCGTTGCCGAAGGCGCCGAGGCTCTGAAAGTTGCTGTTGTTCTGCGCGGAGAAGTTGGCGATCGGGGCGTACCTGTACTTGAACAGGATTTTGGTAACCTGCTCGAACCACAGGCGCGTGGCGCGGTCCTTCATCACGTAGTCGTCGTTGGCAGAGAGCGTGTGCCAGATCATGTTGCGCGGCGTCAGCAAGCTATCGCAGATCGCGGCGAACCGATGCAACGCCAGCATCCCCGAGGCGTCTACTTGTTGTTGCGTCTTCTTTTGGCCCGGCCAGTTAAAGTTTTGGTAGAAGAAAGTGTTTCTACTCGTTGGGAGAATGAGCTCGGCCGACTCCTCCCACTGCTGGGCGAAGGTCGATCTCCAGTTCGTGTACTGTGAAAACTCCTGCATGATGTCGCGCACGATCTCGCGCTCGGCATCGTTCGGGGTGCGCGGCAGGCCGGTGTTGAAGTTTGTGGCGGCGTAAATCCCGGCGCGGGCGATGGTGCTTACGGCACTGGCCATCAGTTCACCGTCAGACGTCTGGCGTCGGGGTCGGCCGGGTCCATCTCGGGGTCGAGCCGCATGTCGGCGGTGACCCATTTCTTGGCGCAATCGAATAGCTGCACGCGCTCGGTGTCTGGGAGCTTGAGCTTGTCGGCGATGATGCGGAAGGTTTTCTGCAGGTGCGCCAGGTCGCGAAAAATCACCTCGTTCTTTGTCGGCGGCTCCCAGTCACCCCAGACGACATCCGCAATGACCCGCCCGCACTTGTCGATCTTCGCGTGCGAGCAGATGAACGGCGTGGTGATAGAGCGGAAGCCGGGAAACACACACCCCAGCAATGCAGGCATAGCCTCGTCGAACGAGTGCGCCAGCATCGACAGCACCACCATCCCGATTGGCTCGTATCGGGTTGCATGGAGCACTCTCGCCGGCCACATCTCGCGCAGCTCGTCGGCGTGCACCTTCCAGAGAAAATCAATAGCGGCGTTGTGCACCAGGCCCTCCACCTAGGACAGACCCCATCGCCTTCCGTAGCCCCAGCATGGACGACGCACCCAGCGGGCTGACGGCCTCCTGCATCTGTGCCAGCAACTGCCGCCGGCGCTTCATCTCCTCGGTTTCGTCCTGCACCTGCTGGCCAAGCAAATCCCCGGCAGCGCCGCCGAACATGGTGTCGAAACCCTTGCCCTGATCGTAGCCGCCGAGAGCCATTCGCCCGCTCCAAAAGTGGTCGGGGTTGGGCTGCACGGCCGCCCCGACCAGTCACAAGGGAGGAAACCGCCCCATCACGGGGCGTGGGCGGGAGAATGCGGTGGCGGCCATCACAGCCACAACGCACCGAGTTTTAGGCGAACAAGTCGAAATCGACACCGGCCGCCAGGCCGCCGCCGCTGGCGTGGCGGACGGCTTGAAAGCGCGCAAACTCGGCCACCGCCTTGCCGTAGCGGATATCCATGCAGCCGATGCGGGTCGCCGACAGCAGGTCGTCGTCGATCTTGTTCACCAGGCCGTTGACGCGGTGATAGCCCTGGTATTCGTCGAACACCTCGGTCAGGTGCGAGGCGATCAGCAGCCGCCGGGTGGCGAGGCGGTGTTCCATGTCCGTCAGCCCGGCCTCGAAGTCATAGCCGCCGTTGTGGAACGTCGCGTGCGTCGGGCGCATGTTGAGCCCGAGGCCCTTGTAGACTTGTGCCACGGTCTCGCCCGATATCAGGCTCGCACCTCTACCGCCATCATGCGGCCAAGCCACTGGCGCGTCCCACATCGGATGTTGCTTGATGCGCGCGACGTGAAGGGGCGCGAGCCCGTGCATGCGGAAACCATCCACCACGCGGATCACATCATTGTCGAGATCGCGACACAGCAGCACGGCCGCGAACGGATGGCCTGTAGAGGCCGAGCCGGAGTGGCGGAAGTCGAGTGCCCACAGCCATCGCCAGTAGGGCGGGAATGTCGCCGGGTCCTGGTTATACTTGATCGCTTCCAGCGGGGTCTCGAACACCGCGCCCTCGCCCTGCATGTCGGCGCCATAGAGCCGCGTCTGTCGTTCGGATGCCCTGTACTTCGCGAGCAACCCCGGCACCGCCTCGTCTGGGATGTGGCCGCCGTTCGTCACCAGCGCGTCGTCGAGAGTCATCAGCACTTCGGCCGTCCCGGGGAGGCGCTGCTTGAACCGCCGGCGGATGGGGGTGAGGCCCAACACTGGCGTCATGGTGACGATGATGATGCCGTTCGTCGTGGTCAGCCGCGCTTGACACTCGCCATAGATCGAGTCGTTCTGTTCGCCCTTCACGTCCTCATCGAGCCACACTTCATCGCACGACTCGCCCTGAAACGCGTCGCGGCCCATCTCGTAGGTCTTGAACCGGATGATGGCGCGGCCGCCGTTCTCGCGCTTGAGCGACACGCTGTCGACGAAGTTGGCGATACCGCGGGCCATCGCCGGTTTGCCGACGATGTTGTCGAGCGGGATCAACCCCGTCCCGAGGCCGTCGTGCTGCGTCAAGTCACCGAGGAGCTTCGTTTGCGCGCCGTCGCGCGTCTTGAGCGAGGTGGTGCACGCGGCCCAGCCGAGGAAATCCATCGGGCGCTCGATCTTCGGCGGCTTGAGAAACCTGCGGCCCGCATACCATTCGGGGTAGAGCGCGAGGGCGTCGAACGTCATCTGCGCCGCCGCGCTGTGCGTCTTGCCCAACTGGTTGCCGGCGCGCAGCATGCGCTCGGGCATCACCATGTTGTGGAATTCGAGTTGCTTGCGGTTCGGCTTGTAGAAGTCGACGCGTCGATATTTGCGCCGGTACTCAAGCTCGGTGAGCATCTTCTTCATGTGCCGGCGAAGGTCCGCCGGGTCGGGGCCGTCCTCAAGCTCGTTCGTCATCGTCCGGCCTATGATTGTGATCGGCCGCAAGCTGCCGGGCAGCTTGGTGGAAGCCGATCGGCCCCTCCATGGGCTTTTGCCGCAACCGTTCGATCAGCGCCCCCGTGCCTGGGTTGCGGATGATGGAAAGCCTTTTGACTTCGGGGCGCCGGATGGGCCGCCCGCTCGGGTGCCTGATCACTTCACCACCTCACCCTCGATTACTTTCCCGTCGCGCTCGGCCAGCATCTTCTCGTAGCGAGCGAGCCCGGTGTGGCCGAAGTGCTCAACCAGTTTCTCACGACTTGCCCCGAACGCCTTGAGCATGCTCAACGCCTCCAGCGCCGCGTCGGTGTGGTTCACACGCACCTCGCCTTGAACGTTTACATTAAGGTTCTCGCCTATCCCCGCGCGCGACAGCAGCGACAGCGCGGTCTTGGCATGGTCGCGATGCTTCGGGCTCTCGATCAGCGTGGTGACCGCCCGCAGCGCCGGCACGACGAGGCCACGCACCGCTTGCTTCGCCACCTCCTCGATCGCGTCAAGCACCCGCTCGCTGTGCATGAGCTCGTGGGTTCTCACCCGAATGGCCGAGCTCTCCCCGCCCGGGTCCTTGAAGCCCGCCAGGCGAGCCGCATCGGTGGGCTTGATCTCGGGGTCGTGCACGTAAATCCACACGAACTTGCGCTCGCGATCGGTGCACGCGAGCATCTTCGGCCCGAGCTCGGTTGATGCGAAGTCCATCAGACTGGCCAGTCTCGGAGGCGCGGCGGCATGCCGGGAAGGCTCGTGCTCGGGAAGACGGGATTACTTGCGATCGGCATTAACTGCCCTCCGGCGCGCACGCTCCGCGTCTATCGCGGCAGCTAATGCACAGCGGACCTCGTGCGGGAGCTTGAACCACTCGTCTCCTCCCGATCCTTTCGCCTCCCACCAGCCGCAGCTACGCAACACCATGCCGTAGTCGACACGATAGCGCCGCGCTATCTCGAAGAACGGGAAACTCGATACGCGCGGCCAAGGCGCGCTGAATGTCGAGATAGTAGGATCAGTCATCAGTACCTCGGTCTCACGTCTGTCCATCACTTCACCAACCGGAGGCGGGGTTGCAGGAGCCGCGGGTCAGCATACTCGCGCGGGACCGGCCGTGTGCGAAATTCGCAGTGCACGACGCCGCCAGGAATTGCGCGGCTGATCGGAACGAGGAAACTGAAACCCACCATCTCGTCGATGTCCTGTTCGAGCATCCCGCGCTCGACTTCATAGCGGAGCTCGTACAGCAACTTCTCGATCCGCTCGCGGCGGAAGTTCGTGGGGTCGGCCATGGCGCAGGCGTACTAACGTGTTACGCCGTGATCAACGCACCGGAGTGGAGAGAGTGCCTCGCCTTCAGCCCCTCACGAACTGACGGTGCTCGCGCACTTGTCCTAGGGGCCTATCTCCCAGCACTGGCGCGGGTCGGGGACCTCCGTCGAACAGCTATTTTAGCGGGCCCAGCTAGCTGCCAGCGAATGAAGGCGAGGCGGTTTAAAGCCTATAGCCGATGTGGCTGGAATGCAACAGGTCTCTGGAGGGGGGCGCGAAAAAGGGAAGGGACGTCGGCTTTCGGTCCGGCCGCTTGGTCCCCCCCACCCCCACCCCTCACCCGGGTCTTGGTCAAGATCAAGGCCTTGGGTTTCGCTCATTGCCTTCAGGTTTCGCCTAGCCTCGCCCTGGGCAAGGGAGAGGTCAACACTGTGGGATCAGTAGGTTGCGCCCGTCTTCCCCGCATTCTCCCCGCATCAGGCCTTGGGTTGTGTTCGCAGGTTGCACACGCGACGTTACGGCTGCGTGGGGCGAGTCGAGGTGATCGCCCGCACACGTCGATGGAGATCGGCCAGGTCTGGCGCCATCACGCGACGGCCAGGACCTTTCCACATTTCCTCGTCCCAGTGGTTGAGTAGTGCGATCGCGTCCTCAGCGATTTCTTTCCATGATGCCTCGGTCTGCCGCTCGTCGGTGGTGATGCTGGTGCCCATTGGTTTGCTCCGGGTTGAGCCGCGCGATGGCTGCACCTGGTGGACAGTGCGTGTCAAGCCCATATCGCGACCCGCATTCTAGGCTCACAACTGCTGTGCCAATTTTGGAACGCGCAACAATATTGCGTTTCGCCACATTCACTCTGGTCGGGCAAAATATCGATGGGCCATCTTGACACCTGGGACATCATGGCCCATATATGCGGTGTGGAAAGGAGGTGATTGAGATGGCGTTGAAGTTCCTAGAGCCTGTTGTGGAAGTGAAGCGTGGTCGGCCTGGTCCTCGACCACTCCCGATGAGGCAGACTGGTGTGGACCGTGTGATGGCCATGGTGGCGTTGCGTGATCACATGCGAGGCCACAACACCGCGGAGTTGGCTGCTGAAGCGCAGCAAGCGGCGCGGAATGGTCGGAAGGACCGATTGGTGGCGTTTGGGCTGTTCTGGTTGATGGCGGCGTTGCTGGTCGTGTTCATGTGGGCCGGCGTACACGGGTGAAGCTGGGGGCCTTCGGGCCCCTTTAGTTTAGAGAGGAGAGCGAATGAAACGATGCGTCAGAGTGCTTGGCCACATGATTCCGCTCGGTGCCTACGTGGCGGCGATCAAGCAGGCCAAGGCGAACCCTACCAAGACGTTCAAGACCGGGCTTACGACCTGGTGGCCCACGACTGGCGCCGAGATCGTGGAGCAGTTCATGGCCGGTGTGAACGACCGGATCACTCAAGCTGTGCCCTACAACAAGCGAGGCAAGGCCATCGTGCTGATCCTGAAGGGTGTGAAATGACCACCAAGCAATATCTGGCCGCGCTCAAGAAGCTCGGCCTCACACCTTACGCAAGGGTGACGGCGAAGGTGCTGGGGCTCTCGCCCCGGCAGTGCAAGCGCTTGGCGACCGGGTCGTCCCCGATCCCCGGCCCTGTGGATCGGCTGTTGTGGGTACTGTGCGAGCACGGCGTTCCCGCCGCTTGGCTCGACGATTAGCCCACCGGGCGCGAGCGGCCCTGCTCGCAAGCCTGGAGCGTTGCTTCGGTGATCGCGCGAGAATCCCCTGCTGGCGCGCCACCCGAGCGAAATCTGGATTGTCCTTAAATGGCAAAAACCGCCGTCGTTTGCGGGTTCGTTGTGTCAGCATCGCAGTGTTAGCATTTTTCGCGGGGGTCAATCGCCGGCGGACTCGTTCGAGCGCCTCGGTGTCCTCGACCACCAACAGCTTGAGCCCGAGCACACCCAGCAAGGGGCCCATGCTGGTGCGCCCGAGCGTCTTGAGCGGCATGGGCGCGAGCAGCTTCATGGTGTAGCGCAGCGGCAGGCCTGCCACATCGTCGAGGGTTTCCCCAGCAGCCCCGAGCTCGACCACGCGTGCACGCAACGCCGAGATGAGCTGCTGGTAGTCGCGCACCTCGGCGATCACGCGGTCAACCATCCGACAGGCTCCGTAGCGCGGCGCGGCCGATGAACTCGGAATATGCTGGTGGGATAGACTCACTCAACTCCTCGCGGCTCATCCAATCGATGCCCATGGCGGCGCGGCCGACACCGGTCCCGAGGTGTTTGCGACGGTAGACCGGGCCGTTCTTGAGCGTCCTGGCGACGGCTGGAGACCGTTCAAGGACGGTGCGGCCAAAGATCGTGACCCAGTCGCCTTTGTGGTCCCCGCAGGGTGGTGCAAGCAGGAAAAAGCTACACTCGAATTTACGGTGCCGCTTCACGTTGAGGCCGAACGAAAGCCCGCAAAGCGTCACTGGATTGATGAGAGGCGCCTGCGGTACGTTCTCGATCGCGTAAGGCCGCCTGCTCGCCACCAGCATGCTTCTCACTGGCTCAATGAGTTCAGGATGGGTGTGCTGGTGGATGTTGTTGGCGACCGTGTAGGCCTGGCACGGCGGGCTCGCCCAGATGAAATCAAACCGGCTGATGTCGAACGGAGGATTGAGCGCATCGGCTTGCACGAAGCGGAATGGATAGCGAGGCTGTGGCCGAATATCGATGCCTGTGACGTCGAAGCCCGCGCGGTGGAGCCCCATCGACGCGCCACCGGCCCCGCAGAACAGGTCAAGGGCAGTCGGCTTCATTCCTTGACCTTCGGCAGGATCATGAGCTCAAGCCCCATCGTGTTGAGCACGGCCTCGAAGTTATCGAGCTTCGGTGTGCGTTTTCTCCAACGCCGCACGGTCTGGCCGTAGACGCCGGCACGCTGGCACAGGTCCTCAAAGTTGAGGCCTTGCTCGTTGATCGTGCGGAATAACTCACGCACCAGCGGTGAGCCGTTCTGTGGCACTTTCACGGTCATGTCACTTCTCCCTCCGCTGCAGCACCAGGTCGTAGCCGAGCGCATTCACGCACGCCTCGTAGTTGAGCAGCAGCGGCTGATGGCGCTGCCAATTCTTGATGGTCTGTCGCGTGAGACCAGAGCGCTGCTCAAATTCCTCATAGTTGATGCCCTGCAAGAGCTCAAAAAGCTGGTGGATGAGCCGCGGCCGTGGGGCTGTCGGTGTTTGGGTCATGGCGTCTTGCCTTTGAGTTGCGCTCGAAGTTGTGGCGATGCGACTTGGTACCCTCGTGAGTCCTGCTGCGCTTCGGCATCGCGCGCGCGTGCGGTTCCAGACTCTGAGTCAGAAGGTTTTATATTTGAATCTTTAGTATGCTTATGTTGTGCTCGATGCTCAGCACCGTGCTCAGCCCTCTGGTGACCACTCCACCGCTTGCTCGCACCGACTTGGTGCTTGCGCCGGAGTTCCTGCACATCCAACCAGGTGGCGGTGAGCCGCTTTTGGGACACCTGACCGCCGGCGAATGTGAGCGGTCGGGAAACACGTTCGGCGATCTTGCGCCAGCGCTGCACCGACAGTCCGACGATGCGTGCGAGCTCCCGCTCATCGTTGACCAGCCGACCGCCGTGCAGCCACATCGTGAACAGGATGCGGCCGTAAGCGCCGAACTCCTCGGTCGACATGTACGTGGTGTCGCCGATGAGCTTGGCGCAGTCGGTCGGCATACGCGGGAGCTCAGCCATTCACTTGCTCTTTTTCCCAGCCATCAAGGAAGTCGTTGGCGATCCGGCGCAAACAATGACTCCGGTCGAGATCAGTGGTTTTTCGATATCTATTGAACCGCGCGTCCTCCCCAACGCTCCAGGTCATTGCGAGTTTGGTTGACCCACTGCCGCTCATGGACGGCGGCACGTGGGCGTCCTTCGGCTGCGAGGCGGGGGCGGAAACCTGCCGAGAACCGGCATTTTCGGCAGGTTTCTTTTGCTGACTTTGTGCCGTGGTTCTGGGCACCCCAAGGTCCCGCGCTACTTGCGACAGCCCTCCCTTCTTGCCGCGCCCGCCTTTGCTCGGCTCGGCCTTGGCCGCCGCATCTTCCAGCAGCGCCTTATAGTCGGCCTTGATTTTGCGCCGTTGCGCGCTGGTCAGATTGCGACGCTCCAGGTTTTCCCCGAGCTCGTGGATGCGGCAGTCCACGTCTGAGCCATAGGCGACTTCGGCGCGGATTTTGTCCCAACCCAACTGGGACGCGGCCTTGAACCGGGTGGCGCCGGCAACAACTCGGTAGGTTTTGGTGGTGATCGGGCGCACCGTGATCGGGGTGAGCTGCCCAACATCCTTAAGGGACTTCGCCATTTGCTCAATCGCGGCCGGCTCCGGCGCAAGATAGCGGTCACCTACTGCAATCGCCATCACCTTGATCAGCTTCGCGGCCTCGATCTTCATGACCGTTTACCCCCGCGGGATGCTGACGCGCAGCGTTTTGGCAATGGCGCGCGCCAGCGTTTTCACATCGCCGCGCGATTGCGTCGTGATGGCCGCATTGACCGCGGCGTCCAAGTGCCCGAAATTCTCTTGCAGGCTTTTGACGACCCCTCGTGTCTGGAGGGTCCGGCTGGATTTGGCGAGCCAAACCTCCAACGCCACCAGCCCCTTCAAGACCTTGGCGCTCACCTGCTTGTCATGGGCGCTATGAAGCAACAAGCTGACGATGGTTGCCGTTGCGTCGTGGTGGCGTAGGACGCACCGGCGCAACTCCCCGCGCGCCCCAAAACCAACGCGGTGCTCGCTCATTGTTCTTTCGTGCGCGTCGACCTCGATCGCAAGTTCATGCTGAGCGTACAGTTCCGCATGGTGCTCCTGGTCGGTGGAGAGCCGTTTGCGGTTTTTGTTGATGCGGAGGAACGTGTCAGCCTCCTGCTCGCGCGTTGCCGTCGCTGGGAACACGAGACACGGCACAGCCTTGACATCCTCGCGCATGCGGGCGCCGGACAATCGCGTGCCGCCATCGTCAACGTTGTAGTGACCATTCTCCCGAACAACGGTCAGGGCCCCGAACGCCACCGGGTCAAGGTGGAGTGCAATTTCCTTGGCCAGCCTGCCTTTGCTCTCGTCACGCTGATAGTCATCTGTTGGGATGATGAGTTTGTCCTTGTCGATCATCATCAGCTTGGCTTTGAACATAGCTTCCTCCATTGTCACTCACCCTTGGGCCAAAAATCCGCGCCGCGCATGTCGACGGTGACGTCGGTGGCTTGGGCGAGGACAGCCATCGCCGCGTCGTGGCTCTCAGCACCGTACATTATTAACTTCACGGGCACGCCGATGCCGGTGAAGTCGAAGTGGTGGGTCTTGCCGCCCTTCATGTACTCCCACGCCTGCGCGGGGATGCCGATGATGACGATCGGCACACCGTCTCCCTGCCCCTCGTAGGAGACGCTAAAGACCATCTGTTCTTCACGCTTCATAGGAGCCTCTCCCTTTCCTGGGCGAGCTTGTTGTAATCGGCGGCGATCGCCCGCATCACGTCGATTTGGTACTCGGCCTCGCGTCGGCTCATTGAGTCTTGCGCGACGCGGCCGGGGTAGACGCGCAAGCGCCATTCGAGCTCGCGGCACGCAGCCTTGAACTTCTCCTCGGCCGTGAAGTCGGTGCGCCTAGTCATCGAGGAGTGCCTTGAACAGGTTGTCGCGGCAGATGATGGCGAACAGGAACTCGATGAGGTCGTTGGGCGTGATGCCGCGGCGCTGCGCCTCAGCGCGCATGATGTTACGCACTTGCTTTGGGGTGGAGTGACCCAGCTTGTACTTTGTCCGCCCCTCGGCACGCGTGTCGCCACGCAGGCGCGCGCGGGAGACGGTGGCGAGAATGTAGCTCGGGCTCACGCCGAGGGCCCGAGCGATCACGGGTGAGGTTTCGCCGGCCGCCCAATGGTTGAGGATTTCATCTGCGCGCTGGCCCACCATCAGAACTCCTCCACCTTCCAGCCACCGCCGTGCTTCTGGGCGCGGGCGGTGACTGCGATGAAGCGGAACGGGAACAGAGACGCCGCCACCTTGATCTTCACGCGGGCGTCGTCCTGCCAGAAGCCTTTGACTTCGTGCACCTCAAGCGCGCCGTCGGCGCACAGCACCAGGAAGTCGGGCGAGTAGAACGTGTTGTCGGCAAGCCGAAGCTTGATCCCCTCGAACTTGTGCCAGGCGATTTGGCCTTCGGCTTGCCGACTGTCCAACCAGCGGGCGTAGGCCGCCTCAGTCCGGTTCATGACCCCGGGCTTGAGACGGCCGAGTGCAAAGGCTCGCTTGCCGCCGCGCTGGAACACGGGACGCCTCCCTAGTTCGCGGTTGCCGCCCGGCCGGCGCTCTCGGCCGCGGCTTGGCCGAGGGGCGTGTCGCCGAGCATGCCGAGCGCGTGCTTGTAGGAGTCGCGCGCGTGCTCGTAGGCATCGCGCTGTTCTTGATCCATCCGCCGCTCTTTGATGATCGAGCGCAGCGCCTTGGTGTCGAAGCCTCGCTCTTTGGCGCCGTTGTAGATGCCGCCGATCGTGGCCTGGATTTCGCGCTTTTGGGTCTCGTTGCGCTCGATCTCACGCACAATCCCCGCGAGCTCGCGCTTCTGGGTGGCGTTGAGGTTGCTGTTATGACCGACAGCCGGTTCACTCATAGTCGACTCCACTCTCGTTTGCCCCCCGTTCACCACGTCATTTTACCGTAATCACTGATAGTAATTGCCCCGCTGCGCGCCCGGTGCTTTAAAACCACCGTAACAAGGGAGCGTTTGACCAATGGCAAAACAAAGAGGCCGGGTGCACGAGCAGCCGATCGAGAGTCCGGTCGCACCGGGATTTGAGGCTTACGAGGTCTATGAGGTCCAGCCGGTGCAGGATGGGTTGGTGCGGGTGGTGTTCACCACCTGGTTTCACTCGCCGCGCGCCGACAATCACGAGCGCCGCATCTCGGCCTACATGCTGGCCCACGTCACGAGCCTGCGCGGCATGATCCGGGTGCTCGAACAGGAGATTGCGAAGCACCCCTCCAGCGGCCCGCGGCGTGGCCGCCCGCCCGGCCGTCGCGACCGCCGTCCCCGCAAGCGCCGCTGATTGGGGAGCGCCCATCATCTGAACAGTTCCGCGAGGTCAGGCCGCAACTCGCGGGCGGGGATTCCCGTTCGTTTGGAGACTTGGGGCACCAGCCGGTCAGCTACCTGCTGCTTGCGCCGTTCCCACCGCGACATGCTGGCGGCCGAGACCCGTAGTTTTTTGGCCGCCTGCCGGATCGAGAGCGGTGGCGTGTGGTGCTGCCGCCAGGCGGTCAGCGGATGAGGCTCGGTCATGGGGTAGGGGCGCCTTTTGTTGCCGGATGGGGGCGGGCCGGCGCGCCGAAAGTGTCGGGTTTGTAACGTAGGCTGCAACACCTGTCAAATCGTTTGGGTTGACAGGTGTTACCGAAACGGAGACAACGATGGGGATGGATGATTTGGGGCTTGGGGCTTGATGGCGCGCACCCCTCGACGGAGCCCATTGCGGCCGTTGGAGCGCGGCTATCTGTACATCGCCGAGCGGCAAACCGCCGCAGGCCTGTCGGATGCCCAGCTTGCACAGCGTGTCGGGGTGACGCGACAGACCATCTTCCGCTGGAAGCGGGAGCACTGGCGGGTCACCGCCGACAACATCGAGAAGCTGGCGACCGTGCTCGGCTGTGAGCCGCGGGACCTGTTTCGCCCGCCGACCTTCGAGAGCGTCGACGCCATCATTGAGAACCTGTCGGACGACCTGCGCGCGAGGGTGATCGAGATCGCCAAGGTGCTGGCGCGCAAATCCGGTGGCTGACCCCTTGAAATTTTGTTGCGTCCTGTGCGACGGCGCCTTGACCACCGCGACGGTGATTTGTTACAGACTATGCAACAACTCCCCGCAGACACAGAGGCACCCATGTCGCACAGCTTGCTGGACCCGGCTTGGGCCGAGGCGGAAGCGCAGGTCATCATTAACGAGGTTCTGGCCCATTTCGGGAACCCGCGCCTGCACGAGCTGGTCACCACCAGGCTCAAGCGGGCGCAGATCAGGGGGGTACAGGCGGGCCTCGTCGTGGCCCAAGCGGCGCTTGCCTCGCTCAAGACTGGCGCCGCGCCGCCGCGGGTCGACCTAGCCAGTATCCTGGGAGAGCTCGATGCCTGACCCCACCCGTAAGACCCTCTCGGCCACCGAGACGCCGGTGCTGTTCGGGGCCTCGCCCTATCTCACCCGGTGGATGCTGCTGCGCCGGTTCATTCATGGCGACGAGTTCGCGAACCCCGAGCACAACCGGATGAACTGGGGCACGCGCATGCAGCCGCTGCTCTTGCAGCAAGCCGCCGACGACCTGCACCTCAAGGTCACCCCCAACGCCACCGACACCTATCGCCGCCGCGGGCTCCTTGGCTGCACGCGCGATGCCGAGGTGTTCTGCCCGGATCGCGGGCCCGGCACGCTGGAGTGCAAGTGCGTCTTCGACTACGGTGTCTGGATGGAGGCTTGGGGCGGCGGCAAGAGCCCACCACGCCATGTCGAGATTCAAACACAGCAACAGATGATCGTGGGCGACATCAGCAAAGATCGGGGGCCATTCAAGTGGGGCGTGATCGCCGTGTGGGTCTGTGGCGACATGAAATACTTCGAGCGCCAGCCGATCCCTGATCTCTGGGTCGCGATCAACAACGAGGCAGTGCGCTTCTTCGCCGACGTCGATGCCAAGCGCGAGGGCGACCCGATCGGGGAGCCGATCGAGCGCCCCCTGCTCGACAAGCTGTTCGCACCGAAGCCCGGCCTCACCCTCGATCTCTCGACCCGCCCCGACGCCGAGGAGCTCACCAACCAGGTCAAGCTGATGCAGCACCACGGTGAGGTGGCAAACTCGAACGAGAAAGAGAAAAAGCGCATCGAGGCGCAGGTGCGCGCCATCATAGGCAACGCCGAGACCGCGAAGCTGCTCGGTGGCGTCGAGGTGCGCGCCACCCGCGTCGACAAGCAGGGCCACACCGTGAAGCCCCACAGCTACACGCAGATCAGGACGTTCGTACCGGAGGCGCAATGAACGACCTGGTGGTGTTCGAGAAGCAACTGCAGCCGCTCATCCCGCGGTTCGAGCAGGT
>Ga0137379_10000450_pt1 | contig 36258 bp, 43 predicted proteins | sample SagtaG_18_FD_104812 | JGI IMG/M metagenome (GOLD analysis project Ga0137379, IMG submission 104812) | Vadose zone soil microbial communities from Sagehorn Ranch, Mendocino, California, USA - Sage2_L_80_16 metaG | ecosystem: Environmental > Terrestrial > Soil > Vadose zone | place: USA...
GCAAGTCACCCCGCAAGTCACCCCGCAAGTCACCCCGCAAGTCAAACGGGAAGAGCTTGTTTTTGAGTATTGCCGCTTTCCGAGAACCATGGGCGAGATTCAGCTTTATGTAGGGATGGAGGATCGAGAACATTTTAGCTCAGAAGTACTTCAGCCGCTCCTTGAAAAAGGGCTGATACTTATGACTACCCCGGACAAACCTACAAGCCCAAAACAGCGCTACTTCGCCAAGGCAGCTCCATAACAACACTATTCGAATAAACGGAGGCCCAATGAAAACCGTAAAAATTCCCGGAACCGGCCAGGTATTCCCGATCGGCAAGATCGTCTGCCTGGCGCGCAACTACGCCGAACATGCCCGGGAACTGGGGAATGAGACCCCGGCGGCACCGGTGCTGTTCATGAAACCGGCCTCGTCGGTCATCGGCGACGGCGAGGCGGTGCGGATCCCGGCCTATTCGCAGGAGTGCCATTACGAGGTCGAGCTGGCGGTGCTGATCGGGACGCAAGCTCGTAATGTGCCGCTGGACAGGGCGCTGGAGTACGTCGCCGGTTATGGCGTCGGCATCGACATGACACTGCGCGATGTGCAGAACAGCCTGAAAGCCAAGGGGCTCCCCTGGGAGATTGCCAAGGGGTTCGACACCTCCTGCCCGCTGTCCGATTTTGTCCCGGCCGGGGCGGTGGCCGATCCGCACGCGCTGAATCTGAAGCTTGCGGTCAATGGCGAGATCCGGCAGGACGGCACCTCCTCGGACATGATCAACCGCATCCCGCAGATCATCACCCATATTTCGGCGATATTCACCCTGGAGCCGGGTGACGTCATCCTGACCGGCACACCGGCAGGAGTCGGGCGGGTAGCGGCCGGTGACGTCATGACCGCCGAGATCGTGTCGGTTGGGCGCTTGACGATACCGGTTATGTAACGTGCTATGAACGGCATGCGAAGCAATCACTTCAAACATAAAAAGCGGCTTCCCAGGTTTATCCGCCTGCTGGGCCGACTGCGTCCTTTGGAGCTGCCGGTCACCCACCGTCATAATCGTGTCGAACTCTTTCATGGAGGGAGACAGTTTTTCGAGGCGCTTTTTGCCGCCATCCGCTCTGCGGAACATACCATCCTGCTGGAATACTATCTCATCCATAACGATCGTCTCGGGAGCGGACTGGCGGAAGAGCTGGCTGCTGCCGTTCAGCGCGGAGTCACGGTCAGACTGATCTACGATTATATCGGCTGTCTTGACACGCCCGCCTCCTACTTTAAAAACCTTTCCAAAAAGGGGATCAAGCTGTTCCCGTTCAATGTCCCCTCGTTCAAGCGAGGTCTGTACTGGTTCGACAAACGGGATCATCGCAAGATGGCCATTATCGACGGTACGTTGGCCCTTCTGGGGGGCTTCAACGTCGGTGACGAGTATGCCGGTTGTGTCGCCGACAAACTGAGCTTTCGGGATCTTGGCTTCAGTATCCGGGGGGAGGCGGTTGTCGAACTGGAGGCGGTCTTTCACGAAACCTGGAACAGTGAACGGGAAGAGAGTGCCGTGCAGGTGACGGCAGTACGGCTGAGACAGCAAGTCGGCAAAAGCGGTGATGCCGCCGTAAATATCATCAGCGGCGGCCCGCGGCAGCGGCGTTCCTATATCCGTGAGGCGTTTCAGGTCAATATCGCCTCGGCTGCCGAAGAGATCCTGATTGCCACGCCGTACTTCGTGCCGGGCCCGCGCATCATCCGTTCCCTGCTTCGGGCGGTCAGGCGAGGTGTCCGGGTGCGGCTGCTGCTGCCTGCCCGCAGTGACGTGCCGTTTTTCCTTTTGCTCGGCAGAAGCTCTTACGCGACACTGCTGCGGGGCGGAGTCGAAATTTTTGAGCTGGAACGCGAAATTCTTCATGCGAAGGTAATGCTGATCGATGCCGAGCGGACGATCATCGGCTCGGCCAACCTCGACCAGCGCAGCTTCCATCGCAATTACGAGATCAACTGCCTGGTGGATAACGTGCAGTTCGGCGGACAGATCCGGGCGCTGCTGCTGGAGGAGATCGCTACTGCCCGCCCGGTCGAGCTGGATGTTCACGAGCGGCGGGGCGTGTTGATCCGGATCATGGAGCGGATAGTAAATCTGTTCGGGTGGTTTCTGTGAATGGCGACCTGATCGACAGTCATTGCCATCTTGATCTGAAACCTCTGAGATCCATGCTGCCGCGGTTTTTGCAGGAGGCTGGTTCCGCGGGAGTACGGGCATTTGTCGTCCCCGGGGTACATCCTGACGGGTGGGAGGGGATTTCCGCAATCGCCGCGGAGGATCCGCGGATTCTCCCGGCATACGGCGTTCATCCCATGCATGCGGGAACCGTGACCGACCGGATACTTGACAGGCTGCTGGAGCTTTCAGTGAAGGGGACGGCAATCGGTGAAATCGGCCTCGATCCGGCCTATGCGGTGCCGCTGGAACGGCAGGAGCCGGCTTTTCGCGAGCAGCTCCGCCTGGCGGTAGCCTGCGGTTTACCGGTGCTGATTCATTGCCGGCGCGCTTTTCAACGGGTAGAAAAGATTATGCGCGAGGAGCGTGCCGACCGGGTGGGGGGGATCATGCACGCCTTCTCCGGTTCCGTCGAGATGGCGCGGGAGTTCATCCGGCTCGGCTTTGCCATCTCGATTTCCGGGACCGTTACGTGGGATAATGCCGTCAAGCCGCTGCGCACAGCCCGGGAGCTGCCGCTTGAGCATCTTGTGCTGGAAACCGACGCCCCCGATATGACCCCGCAGCGGTATAGGGGGAGATTCAACCGCCCGGCCTGGATAACGGAAACGGCACTGCGGGTGGCGGAGATCCGGGGGGTCTCTCCTGAAGATGTCGCCCGGAAGACAACGGACAATGTCCGCCGCATCCTGAAGCTGAAGGGCGCCTTTGCTTGAGGCTGTACTTTAAGCGTTTCTGTGCTATTGTTGACAAGTTACGATTTTTTCGAGGAGCGACTCCATGAAATATGTTTTTTTACTTCTTGCCGGTTGTGTCATTACCATCAGCGGCTGCGCCATGTTCACCGCCTGGAAAAGCATTCCCCCTCCCGGGGGGTGTGACCAGTGCCACACCACCGCGATCAGCGCCAACTGGCAGGCGACCTACAAGCCGGCCAATATAGCCGATGAGCGCGGGCGCCTCTCCTTCCAGACTCCCGAATATAACCAGCCTTCGCTGGGGGGGCAGGAGTCGCCGCTGGATGCAAAGAAAGTGGAGGAAAAGGCCTGTTTCGACTGCCACAAAGCCCCTTCGCAGGCTCATAAGGAACATAAAGGGCGTTATCACCACTGACTTAAGTTTAATCACCTTCGCGGCTGAAGCGGTATCCGACCGCGCGCACCGTCTGAAAATGTTTCGGATGAGAGGGATCGGGTTCGAAGTATTTGCGGAGCCGGACGATGAAATTATCGAGAGTCCGGGTTTCGGTGTCGCTGCTGTAGCCCCATACGGAGTGCAGCAGGTCGCTGCGGTGGATGGCGTGCCCCTCTTTCTGGAAAAATAACGACAACACCCTGACTTCCATCTCGGTCAGGTCAATCTCACCCTGGGCCGTTCTGGCCCGGTACGAAAGCAGAAACACCTCGTTGTCGCCAAAGCGATACCCCTCCTCAACCGGCTCCGGGCGATACCATGAAGAGCGCCGCAGCATCCCTTTGACCCGCAGCAGAAATTCCACCAGATTGAACGGTTTGGTGAGGTAGTCATCGGCCCCGTTTTCCAGCCCCTCCACCCGGTCTGCATCTTCGGAGCGGGCGGTCAGCATCAGGATGGGAACGCGCGGATCGATTGCCCTGATGGCCCGGCACGCCTGAAAACCATCCATGCCGGGGAGCATGACATCCAGAATAACCAGGTTAAAACGTTCAATCTCGAGTGATGCGAGGGCCCGCTCCGCATTTTCAAAATGGCTGACCCGCAGTCCCTCTTCTTCCAGATTGAAACAGATGCCGCGCGCCAGATGAATTTCATCTTCAACCAGCATGATATGTGGTTTGTCATCAGTCATTGCATTCGCCTCACGCCGCAGGAAATTTTACGGTAAACGTGCTCCCTTTACCCGGTCCGTCGCTTGATACGCCAACGGTACCGCCATACCCCTTGATTATGGACTCCACGATATATAGACCAAGGCCCGTGCCCCGCACATTGTCGCCCGGAGGCTGAACGCGATAGAACCTCTCGAACACTTTTTTCAGCTCTTTCCCGCCAAGTCCCCGTCCGTGGTCCTGTACCGAGAGCTGCAGCCATGTCCCGGTTTTGACCAGCCGCACCGAGATGTCCGGACTTTGCGGCGAATAGAGAACCGCGTTTTCAAAGAGGTTGCGGACCACCATACCCATCTCTTCCGGATCGACCAGAGCCTTCAGTGAAGGTGCTGCTTCGAACGAGATGTTCCCCCCTTGCGGCAGAGTGCCCCTCTCTCGTTCGACATGCTCCCATACCAGCTGGGTCAGGTCGGTCAGCCGCCGCTCGGACTGCTTGCGGCGCTGTTCGAGGCGGGCGGCCATCAGAAGGTTATTGATCAGGTAATGGAGGCGGTCGGTGTCGGCCAGCATGGTGCCGACGAAAGAATCGAGACGCTCCTCGGACGGCCTGCGAAGGCGGATCGTTTCCAGGTGAAGCTGGATAGACGCGAGCGGGGATTTAAGCTCGTGCGTCACCTGGGAGATGATGTTGCGCTGCTGCAGATACAGGTTGGATTGGCGGTTCCAGTAGACAAAGATCACGTACACGCCGATCAGGATCAGCACCAGCATGACCAGACCCTCGACCATGACCGGCCAGTTAGCCCCCTGTCCGAGCAGTTCGGGACGGTATTTTTCGGCCAGTTCGCGGAACTGGCGGTGCTTGCCGATAAACCAGTAGATCCAGAACACCACAAGAGTGATCCAGACCAGCTGGATGGCGATCAGGGCCACGATCGGATGGATGATGCGGCGAAGAATGTTCATGATTTCTGTCACCTTTGGCGTGATCTGTGTCGGCGTAGCAGGCTGCGGCCGTTTTAAAATGCCGGGTGCTGTTTTGCACCCTTGTGCATCCGACGGCTTTCTGCTACATTTGCGCTTCTGAAACAGAGTTATAAATTTCTTGCGGAGAGTATGTCAATGGCCAGTGTCGATTTCAAAAAACTCAACCGGCAGATGATGATCTACCGGATCGTTCAGACAATATTAACGGGACTGTTGATCGTCATGGCGATCGTTTTCCAGGGGCGTTTTGCCGCCCTCAACAAGCCGGGACAGTTCGTCAGCAGCATTATAGCGTCTATCGTCGTACAGTTGCTACTGATATATCCGGTCTACCGGCTCGCCTGGCGCGATGCCGGCGTGGAAATAGAAGGGGCGCAGCCAAACCTGTCAACCGCCCAGTTGACCGCGCTGCGTAAAAAACGGCTGATCGGGGATCTGTGGAAATTCTGTGGCGTGGCTTTCTTTGTTGTCTTTGTCACGCTCGTCCCGGATGCAAAGAAAGCGGTCGGTGCGCCGCTGGTTCTCGCCTCCACGATCTTTTCGTTTCTGCTGACCTGCCTGATGTATTTTCAGTGTTTCAACTTCAGCGCTAAAAAACGGATGCGAACCGCGGCATAATTTTTCTCTTATATTAACAAATCACCAGGGGCAGCCGCGGCTGCCCCTTTTCAGTTCCCCTGCATATATCAGCTCCTCTAACACGTCTTGATGTGGTAGGTGGCATATTCTCTATCGAGATCTTTCTCAACAACATCAATGGCGCACTGGTTGCCGTAGACCGGATCTATCCTGGGAACAAAAACCCTTCCTTCATAGATTTCAGGAGTGTTTGAAAATGTGCCGTTCACCACGCTAAAGGCGACATCCTTGGCGAACTCCTCTTTTTTAGGGTCAAGAATTGCGACAACGTGCGGAATCGTTTTCCCGTATATCAAACCATCCTTGATCCTGTACTTCTCCGAGATCACGTAAGCCTCGTTACCTGCTGTTCGCTGTTCATGCCTGATAATGCTATAAGACTCCTCCCGCCCCTCAAAGTAGGCCGTTCCTTTGATCCGCTGCAGTGTCATAAGCCCTGCCGCTGACTCGACGGCAAGTGCCTCTGCTGCGTTGAGCGGTTCAGTCGGAGGGCTCCGCTCGACCCAAAAATCGCTTACTGTCGGCACGTCAAACGAAAGGGTAAATTTTTCTTTAAGCTCGGTGCACCCGAACAATATCACGATAAGAAATATCGGCAGAATAATCAGGGTTCTCATGGGACGCCTCCCCTCTTTGTCCCCTGTATATCGCACCTTTCAGGCCTTATTGTATCATATTACCGCTGTCATGTTTAGACCTGAAAAACCTCTCCAGTCCGTCAAATATTTCACAGGAAGTGCCTTTGACAATCTCCGTATCCGGCAGCGAGCGGAGAAAAATTCTGCCGTAACTCTTGTTAAGCACGCGCCGGTCGAGGATCAGCACCGCTCCGCGGTCATCGCGGCTCCTGATCAGGCGTCCGAAACCCTGGCGGAACTTGATGACCGCCTGCGGCACGGAGAAATCGCGGAACGGGTCGCCGCCGTCGGCCTTGATCTTTTCGGCGCGTGCCTGCTGCACCGGTTCGGTCGGCACCTGGAACGGGAGCCGGGCGATGATCACCAGCCGCAGCGCCTCACCCTTGACATCAACACCCTCCCAGAACGAATCGGTGCCGAACAGCACGGCGTTCCCCTCCTTGCGGAACTGCGTCAGCAGGGCATGACGACCGGTTTCCCCCTGTTTGAGCGAGGTCAGCCCCAGCCGCGCCAGCTTTGGTGACAGCGCCTGGTAGACACGATTCAGCAGGTCATAGGAGGTGAAGAGGATAAAGGCGCCTCCGCGCGAGATCGTAACCGCCTTGAGGATATGCTGCTCAAGCGCCTCCCGGTAGCCGGGCGCCGTCGGCTCCGGCATCTCCTCCGGTACGGCGACGAACACCTGGCGCGCATAGTCGAACGGCGATGCCAGCTGCAGCTCGGAGAGGCGCTCTTTGGGGAGCAGGCCGAAGCCGGTGCGCTTTTTAAGGTAGCCGAACTCACCCCCCACCGTCAGCGTGGCGGAGGTGACGATGATGGTCTTGAGCCTGTCGAGCACGGTCTCCTTGAGCTGGGCCGAGATGTCGAGCGGCGCGGCGGTGAGCCGGGCCTGGACGCCGCGGCTGCCGCTCTTTGTCTCAATCCAGCGGCAGTATCCTTCCGCTTCGGTCGTGAAGAACAGCAGCGCATCGGCCATGCTCTGCAGCCGCCCCTCGATCCCGCCCGTATCTAACAGCTGGTCGGCCAGTTTTTCCTGCAGCTTCTCCGGCAGATCCTTCGAGCGGCGCAGCAACGTACGCAGGGAGGCGGTATATTCGTTCACGGCATCCGCCAGAGCGTGCAGCCTTGTGCGGCACTCCAGCCAGAAGGGGGTCCGCTCAACCTCCGGGGTGACCCGCAGCTTCTGTTCCCGTCCGGCCGCGGCTCCCGGGTCATGCGCGGCGCTGTACGCCAGCCAATCCATGGTCTGCTCGGTCATCCCGGCCAGGTCGTGCGCCTTGGGGAGCAGCTGGCTTTCAAGCAGTCCCGAAAGCTCGGCGTAGAGCCCTTCCTGCGATTCCGGCAGATCGCGGGTGATGCGGGAGGAGATGATCGTCAGCAGTCCGGCCCGGTTGGCTTTCTGGGGCACCAGCCGCTGCAGCTGCTTGAGGATGCCGCTCCGGGCGATCGTTAGCGACAGGTGGCTGGTGGCGACGTCTTCGAGGTGATGCCCTTCGTCGAAGATCAGGCGGGAAAACGGGGGGAGGATGGCGGTGGCATCGTAGCCGGTCTCCTTGCGCAGGACGATGTCCGACAGCAGCAGGGCGTGGTTGACGACCAGCACCCGGGCGGCCGATGATTCGCGCCTGGCCCGGTAGAAGAAGCAGCGGCCGAAATGCTTGCAGCGCGACCGGCCGCACTGGTCCGCTTCGCAGCAGATCTCCTCCCAGGTGCCTCTCTGCGGCATGAAGGCCAGATCGCTGCGGCAGCCGTCCTGACTGCTGTGGCTCCATTCGATGATTGTTGTCAGCTCGGCGGAGGATTCATCCGGAAACAGCGACGGTTCCGCCTCGGCATGCTCCAGTTTGCGCAGACAGGCGTAGTTGCTGCGCCCCTTGACCAGCGCCGCCTTGAACTCCACCGCACAGTTGCGCGCCAGGAAGGGGAGGTCTTTCTTGATCAGCTGTTCCTGAAGGTTGATCGTGTTGGTGGAGACGACGATCCGTTCATTGTTGCGCACCGCCCAGAGAATCGCCGGGATCAGGTATGCCAGCGATTTGCCGGTGCCGGTGCCCGCCTCGACCAGTACCACCCGGTCGCCGTTGAAGGCCTCGGCTACGGCAAAGGCCATCCGCACCTGCTCATCCCGCTGTTCATAACCTTTGAGATGGGCCATCATGCCGTCATTGGCGAAGATCCGGCCGATCTCCTCCAGCGAGAGGAGTTCCCCCTTCTTTTCGGTAAAGGGAGCAACGACCTGATAACAGCGATTACAGTCGTTGTCGATGATCGCAAAGCCGATCCCCTGGTTGCCGCAGACCGAGGCGATGTCCATGTCGGCGTTCGACGGGGTGAGGTCGCCGGAAGGGTGGTTGTGGATGACGACGTCGCCGCCCGAGGCGCGGGTGATGATGGCGGGGACGGCCACCTTGCTGCCGCGGGCGATGGTCTCCGCCTCGCAGACGATGCCGTCGACGTCGGTGCGGCCGATGAAGAACACCTCGTTGCCGCCGGCTGCGGCGATTTCGTGGCGCATCAGGGCGCGGCAATCGGAGGTAAATTGAGTTTCCATAAGGTCTGACACCATAGCACATTACGCGAAAAAAGGCACCGGGGAAACCGGGTGCCTTTTTAATTCATGCCGCGCGGTGTGAAAGGCGTCAGTCCATTGCAGCCGGAATCATTCCTCCAGCAGGTCCGGGAGTTCGTTGGTATCGTCCTTGCGGTGCGGAAACCGTTCCGCCAGGATATTGCCGACCTCGGTGATGGCAGCGGCCAGCGCCTCCACCATGCGCCCGTCGCGGATCCCCGAGGCCAGGGCGGATGCCAGGGAGGTCCAGCGCTTGGGCGGGATGACCGCGTTGATGCCCCGGTCGCCCAGGATCCACACCCTGCGCTCCAGCAGGGAGATGAAGATCAGGATGCCGTTTTCTTCGCGGGTGCGGTGCAGCTTCTGTTCATGAAAGGCGCGCAGCGCCCGCTTGTGCACGGCTTCACGGACCCGGGCGGTCGGGGTGAAGGCGAGCTTGAGCGCCGGGAGGCGTCTCACAAGAACTGCTGACGGGAAGTAGAGGATGAAGGCCAGCGGGATAAACAGCCAGACCGAGGTGTCGTGGAGTGCAAGCGAGATGAGCAGGGCCAGGAGGGCGGCGATGACTACGGCGGCCTGTACGGCGGCTTCCCGGTAGTCGTCGCTTTCCGCCACCAGCATCGGGACGATTTCCCCCGATGTGCCGGCCTCGGCCCGGCCGACCGCCTCCCTGATGATGGCCTGCTGCTCCGCGTTGAGGTATGTGGAGATAGTATCTGTCATGATCGTCACCAGCCGTCGGAGGCGCCGCCGCCGTCGAAGCCGCCCCCTCCTCCGAAGAATCCGCCGTCGCCGCCGGATGAAGAGCCGCCCCCGAATCCCCCTCCTCCCCAGAAGAAGCCTCCGCCGCCGCGCCCTCCACCGTGTCCGAAGAGGGCGAGATAGCTGAGAAGGAAGCCGCCGGCAAACCCGCCGACTCCCAGCAACAGCAGGTAGGTCAGGGTCAGGCCGGGAAAAGCCATCGCGGTGGCCAGCGGGAGCCCTATTGCGCCGGCAAGGCCTCCCATCGGGCGTGAAACGGAGCCCAGGGCCCCCGCGGCGATGCCGGTGAAGATGAGGAAAGTGAGAAAGGTCGAGGCATCCCTGTGTCTCGGGCGCTGTGTCCGTTCGCCCGGCGCTGCCTTGAACTCTCCCTTGGTCGCGGCCATGACCGCTTCGACACCCGCCTCGACACCCCGGTCGAAGTCGCCGCCGCGCAGGTAGGGGCGCATGACGTCGCGGATGATGCGGGCGGCGGTAATATCCGGCAGCACCCCCTGGAGCCCCATGCCGACCTCGATGCGCACCTTGCGCTCGGCCTGCGCCAGGAGAATGATCACGCCGTTGTCTTTTCCCTTCTGACCGATCTTCCACTGATCCGCCACGCGGATGGCAAACTGGTCGATATCATCGCCCTGCAGCGACGGGATGATCAGTACGGCCACCTGGGTCGACTGCTCCTGTTCGAAGCCGGCCAGTTTCTGCTCCAGACCTGCTTTCGCCCCGGGGGAGAGGATTCCGGCGTAGTCGTTGATTCGTCCGGCAAGCTGCGGGACGTCCAGCGCCGCCGCCGCAAGCGGCATCAGAACCAGCATGGTCATGATTAGTGAGCGCTTCAAATGAAACATGGGTAACCCCGAAAAAACTGTCGATCAGATCCCGGAATCAGAACTTTATCTTGGGCGCCGTCTTTGCCCCTTCCTCGGCCTTGAACGCCTCCTTGCGCTGCAGGTGCAGGACAAGAGAGTTGGTCATGGAGTTGGGGAAGGTGCGGATGCTGGTGTTGAAGAGCTGCACCGCCTGGTTATAGCGCTCTCTGGCCACGTTGATGCGGTTCTCGGTCCCTTCCAGCTGTTTCTGCAGATCGATGAAGTTCTGGTTGGCTTTCAGGTCGGGATATTTTTCAACCACCACCATCAGCCGGGAGAGGGCGCCGGAGAGTTCTCCCTGCGCCTGCTGGAACTTGTTCAGCGTGGCGGGGTTATTGAGGACATCCTTGCTGACCTGCATGGAGCCGACCTTGGCGCGTGCCTCGGTGACCGCCTTGAGGGTGTCGGCCTCATGCTTTGCGTATCCCTTGACCACTTCCACCAGGTTGGGGATCAGGTCGGCCCGTCTCTGGTAGCTGGATTCCACGTTGCCCCAGGCGGCGATCACCGCTTCCTCGTTGGCCTGCATGGTGTTGTAGCCGCAGCCGGACAGCAGCGCCAGCAGCAGGATGAAAGGGATCTTCGCAAAAAAACGTTTCATTGATGGTTCCTCCGTAATATTCAAAGTTGAATACAATCCTACACGATCCGGCGCTCTTTTCAAGTCAAGGCTTTCCGAATCATGCCGGCCAGGCTGCTGCATTTGTTTTCTTTGCTGTTTTGTGAGAAAATATACATGCAAGCCCGGAAAGAGGAGGTGTTCCAGATGGCAGCTTATTTTGAAAGGAAAGAAGCCGACATAATCGAGGAATTGGCAGCAGATGCCGAGAGGCTGATAGAGGAGGATGACCTGAGGAAGGATCTTAAAGAGAAACGGGAATTCATGAAGCAGACGTATTATGACGGTTCGCATAAACTGAAACACCTGATCCCGAAAGGGAAACGCCTGTAGTGGGGCAACAGGTGCTCAAAGCGCCGCAAAAATAAAAAGCCCGCCGGATTATCAGGCGGGCTTCTCTTTTTGTGTGAATATGCGTTTACCTTGCGGTTTTTATCCGATCCTCTGTTTCAACCGGAGCACTTTCAAGAGCTATGTCTGATCCCACATGGTGGAGTCTCGTCAGTCAATATCAATCCTCCTTATTGTGATTTATGCTTCTTTCCAGCTGATTTCATTGTAGCACCGCAAATACAAAATAACAGTCTATTGAAAATAATTTATAACGTGTATACTCAGCAGGTTGCAAGGAGATCCACGCCTCACGAACCAGCCACCAACGGGTAACTGCGCAGTTATCAAAGAGGTCAAGCCATGATGGAACAAAAACACCTGGTTTTTGTGTACGGCACGCTTCGCAGAGGGCACAGCAATCATCATCTGCTGAAGGAGGCCTGTTGTTACGGCACCGGCAGTACCGAAGCCGGTTTTGCAATGTACCTGATCGGCGGCTATCCCTATGTTACCGGTTTGGAGGCCCGTTATCCGATCGTCGGAGAACTGTATGCCGTCGATGATGACACCTTGAAGACACTGGACAGCATGGAAGGGCATCCCCGCTACTATGAGCGCAGAGAGATTACGGTGATTGTGGGCGGAGAGCGCCATGTCGCCTGGATGTATTTTCGCGACCCGCAAGGGGTGTTGCTGCAAAGCGGTGACTATAATGAGGCGAACAATGATAAAGCCCGGGTCCCTGTGACCAGGTAAGACTCTCGGGTATCGAGGGGTTTCAAAAAGAAAAAGAAGGCATGGTCATAATCGATCATGCCTTCTTTTGTTTGAATGGAGGTGTGACCTTCCATGCTGATAAGTGGAGGGTTACTTTGCTCCGTGATGCGCTTCTTCCAGCTTTTCGTTCAGCCAGACCTTGATGAGCGACTGATACGGTACGTCCTGCCTGTTGGCGGTGGTTTTGATGGAATCCAGCATCCAGAGCGGCAGCCGCAGGGATATGGATTGAGTCGTCAGTTTCAGATTAGGGAAGCTGGCCCTGAAGGATTTGGAATGGTCAAAATAATCGGTAGTGTCGTGGGTCATCCAGAATTCCCGCTCTTCAACTTCACTTGCGAACTTCGGTATCTCTTTAAGCTTCTTGTTCATAAATTGCTCGCTCCTTTCGGTGCATGTCTCGTGCGGAGATGACTCGAAACAGCGTGTCGTTATTGCGTAACGTGAAAATAACGGTTAACTGCCTTCCGGTGTTTGACTTTCCAAGAGCTCGATATCTCTGTTCTTTGCCAGAATGTGATACATCCGGTGTTATGATGGTCGGCTCATTCAGGAAAACCTGCTCTGCCTCAACAGGCGTTACGCCGTGCTTTGCGTTTTTCTGCTCGTTGCCACTGTCCCATTCAAAGCCGGTTATCCTGTCAAATGGCCCCATTACAGCTCCTTGTATATGGCTGAAATATACACCAAAATTCAATCATTGGCAAGCAGGTTCTTCTTGTATTGTCTGCGATGATACTTTTTTAGGCCTAATCAGATTTGATGGCGGATATTGTTCTTCTCAGCTATGGGTGGGACTCATCGGTTGTACTTCACCTTGTCGTGTTGCAGCTTGCCTGCCGGCACCGGCTGTTTCTTCTCGTCCGGATGCCCGATTCCCAGTATGCATTCAACCCTCATCTGCTCAGGAAGAGCCAACAGCTCCTGAATATAGCGCTCTGCCGTTATGTCCTGATCGTGTTGACGGCTGCGGATCTGCGCCCAGCAGCTGCCAAGTCCCACCGACAAGGCCGCAAGCTGGATAATGATTGCGGCGATGGAGCAGTCCTCGACCCACACATCAGATCTGGTGCTGTCCGCACATACCACGATCGCCAGCGGAGCGTTTTTCAGGAACTCGGAACCATGCTGTTTGGCTTGGGCAAGCTGACGGAGCAGTTCGGGATCATCCACCACGATAAACTCCCAGGGATTGACCCCCCGTGACGATGGCGAGCGCAGGGCGGCTTCTATCAATGTCTGCCTGGCCTCAGGTGACACCTTGTCGGCGGTGAATTTACGGATACTGCGCCGTTTGCGTAACAGTTCGATCATGCTTGCCTCCTCACGGCAGTGCATAGCAGCTCACCTTCTCCACTTGCCAGGGTTTGAAGCGGGGCGGGCCGGATGGGAGCGGATTGCGGGTTTGAGAGATTGAATCTGTATGGAGTTGAGACAGGCCCCTGTGCGACCCCTTGATCCCATAAATCAATACACCGTATCGTGGTCGCCAACGTTCACCGGAATAATTTCATGGTCACTGATAAGGAACTCAAGGGTGATACGATAGGACAGATTGATTGAAACCGAGTGCAAACCGGAAAGTCGTCCTGACAGCGGATGCAGGCGCAATGAGGGATGGAATGGATTGGCCTCCAGCAGTTGCAAGGTTTTCAGGTACTGTTTTTCAAGGTCCGGATGGTATCTGATGAAACGCAGAGCGCGTTTTTCATACTGTTCGGTAAATACCAGAGACCAGCTCATCAAGCGGCCTTCAGGCGAGCCAGGTGATCCTCGGCGCTCCCTTTGACAAAACGGCCTTCGGCGAGATCGGCACGGGTCTGCGCAAGAGCCGCTTCCAGTTCGCATTCACGCAGATAATGATAATGGTCCATATCCATCACGACAAATCGCTCCTTGCCGCGCACGGAAATAACCGCTTCCGGTTGCGTGGCAAGGAGCGCTTCAATTGCGGAAACCCCTTTTATTTTCAGATCATTTGCAGATATATGCGGCATTGCCAACCTCCGTAACGTTCTTTATAGCACATTTAATCATACTGTTAAGGACACTGTCAACGGTGTTGTAAAGAGCCGTTCCGGTGGGCAAACATTCATTGTTATCGGAGCGAACCGCGCCCGCCCGGCTGCCAGCGCATTGCCGGGCAGGCGCTGAAGCGTTTCCGGTGCTCGGAGCAGAAGACCTGGCCGTTGAAGCGCCCGGAGTTTGCGAGGCAGAAATCGTTCTCTTCCGCGCTGATCGTCTGCCCGCAGAGAGCACATGCCGGCTGTTTGTCGTCAGTCATGGATGATGAACAACTCCCTTCACTTGCCGCCCTTAAGCGCATTCAGCCGCTCCTGGGCAGTCTTTGCGTTCGGCGAGCCCGGATACTTGGCAACAACCTCTTCGTAAAGTTTTACGGCATGCTCCCGGTTGTTCTGCTTCTCTTCGAACTGCGCCGTCTCAAGCTGCTGCTTTCCCTGGTCGCCGGAGCAGGCGGTCAGGGCCGTGCAGCAGAGTGCCAGCAGAATCAGGACGTATTTTTTCATGGTTTCTCCTTCTTATTCTTTTACCTGTCTATTTTTTATCTACCGGCAGTTCTTTTGGCAAGTAATTCTGTTTGCTGGCGATGCTTCTACCCAGCTCCTTCTCGGTTTCCCGGCGGGCCGAACCGGCTACGTTTCCGCCCCGTTTGGCCACCTTTTTGTTTTTCACGAAGGTATCCGGTTTTTCAGTCTGTGATATCTCGCTCGTAACCTTTTCGCCCAGCATGGTGAAGATCAGTTCCAAGTCGGTCATGTGATCACGCAGGTTCTCGTTTTTTCTGGCAAGCCCTTTCAGTTCCTTGTGTACTGAAGGGGTAATGCCGAACGGGCCTTGGCGATTTCGGCGGTCAGGATACTGAAATCCCGTTCCGTACGGATTCCCCGTTCCTTCCACTCATCGGTCAGGTTCTGGCGGATGGCGATGCCCCGCAGGCGCTTGTCTATCCAGTCTTTCGGATACCCTTTCTGTTCGTAGAGTTGCTTCATCCGATCCTGCGCAAGTTCGGGGTTTTCGACCTCCTGAATTCGTTCATAGCCCACCTGGGCCAGCCATTGCTTGAACGGCTCGGCTTTGGGAGAAGGGATGGACTGGATGATGCGGAACAGTCCTTTTGTATTGGCACAATCGGTAGCGTATTTCTTGCCGTCCACAGCTGCAAGTTTCAGTTGTACCCAAACTGGGGACAACTGGAGATCAGAGAACTCCCGCTTCTTTATTTTCCCCCAATATTGACGCGGGGTGGGTGATTCGGTCAGCACCTCGACAACGTCTATGACTGCAAACCACCACTCACCTTCGTGGATTGTTTTTCTTATCTGCTTTCCCTGAAATACAGCCAACTTGACAAGATCTTTTGCAGTCACGGTAGAGCTCCTTTCAGGAGATAGGGAATAGGGAATTATGAATAGGGAATTTATCGAGTTTTCTCTTTTGTGGATTTAATAATCGCAGTAAGGATACCAACAAGTTCGTTGGCTTCAGTCCGGATTTCCTTCAGACGGTCATCTGGAACGGCTTCCGTCGCTTCCAACAATTTAAGCCAATACAGAGTTTCACGAGCTTCTTTGCAGGCTATGGAAATTTTAGACAAAAAGTCTGCCCTACTTTGTCCGCCTTGCGCTTCTTCGACATTGGCACCGATTGACGTACCTGATCGAATAAGCTGTTTACTCAACGTGCGACTAACACCGGCTTGCTCATCAAGAAACCTGCACAGTTTCACAATTCGCACAGAAAAATCAAACGTCCTCTCGCAAATATCATTTTTCAAAACCGGCACCCTGCCTTTCAATTCCCTATTCAAAATTCCCTATTCAAAATTTCTTTCCGCTCCCAGACTGTTATCACCCGCCAGCCCAGCCGCTCCAAATCGGCCTTTACCAGCTAGTTGTCAGTTCGCATCGGCCAGCGCCTCTTCAAGCAGCTTGCGTGTGGCCACCTTGGCGAAGCTCCTGGCAGCGGCACGCAGGCGTTTGGCATCCATTTCCGGCACCTTGGCCCGCACCCTGGCAAGGACCGCGTCACGATCTTCCGCTAGCTGATCCAGATTATTCACCAGATCCACCAGCAGAAATTCAGGCGTAGCTTTCTTCGGGAAGCGCGGTTTTCTCTGGAACTCGAACAGTTGTCCGCCAAGCTCGAAGCGCCCATGCCGTTTGTGGTTGTAAACAACCTGATAGTTGTAGAGCTGCGTTGTTCCCAGGCCAAGGGCGTTGTAGTCGTTGGGGGATGTCACCAGATAATCATCGTCTTTCAGGAATGAGGTAAGCAGTTTGTCGGTATTGGCAGGCAACACGCCGAAGCGGGATCGTTGGGGGCATTGATACAGCCCCTGGCGGACCTTCACCAGTGCACCCTCGTTCACCAGCCCGGCAACGTCGCGATCGACACTCCGCGACAATTTTTCAAGGTCGGAGCGGCGATAAACCAGTCCGGGTTTCAATTTGGTTTTGACGTTTTCCAGAGCGGTCATGACTTTTACCTCAGGAAAAGCATATCAGTTTGATGGAGTAGTTTCAATATTTTTGTTAAAAATTCATGCAATAATATTGGCACTGTGCCTGATATATATATTGTTTTGCTGTAATTATTGCCAATGGAGTTCTGGTTTAAAGTGGAGACGGGTCGGATTGGAGCAGGTTGCGGGTTTGAGAGTTTTGAATCTGTATGGAGTTGAGACACGACGCCTATGAGGCCACCTTTTCAGGTTGGGTTGTCTTCGCATGTCGCACGGCAATATCCACAATTTTCCCATCCTTAACAACGTAACAAGGTGTATTGGTCTGACGCGCCAACTTGAGAGCAGATTTGGCGGCTCTCCTTAATGCCACGTCAACGCCGGCCAGATCCGGATCTCTTGGTAATAATTTTCTTGCGGTCATTTTTTATCTCCCCATTCAAGTATTACCGGAATGTTAGCAGAATTGTCATAAAGAATCCAGGCATCAACGATTGGTTGATAAAGTTTATTGAAGTTGTACAGTCCGTGGCTAACCCTGCGATGAATAACGTTTTCAGGTATGTTGTGTCCTCCCTGAGCAACACGCGCCGCGACACGCGCAACAGCCATGTTCGCATCCGGCAAACTCAAAAATATCAGCTTTACATGATAGCCAATTTTCTGCCATTCCCTAATTTTATGCAGATATGTCCTGCCGCTCAGTGTTGTTTCAAATGCAAAGCTCTTGCGACTTCGTACCATGTTCTCAATTTCTTCCAGCATCAGACGGCCTGCGCGAACTGATACCGATTCAGGTGCAAATGGAGAAATACCTGCTGCAATAAGGTCGGCATTGATAAACGTTGGGCAGTGGCCCTCGTTGGGAAGGAATTCACGGGCAAAAGTTGTCTTGCCTGCGCCGTTAGGTCCGGCGATAACGACTATTTTTAAATCAACGGTCATTCAGCAGTCCCTCCATAAATTGGAATCAAACGGCAGAATCTCAATCTTGATCACACAGGAATTTACATCTCTTGCTCGATTCAATTATTAACGTCAAATCGGCATCCAGCCGCCCCGTCAACTGCTCCGGTTCCCGCAGTTCACACTCCCAGACAGCAATCACCCGCCAGCCCAACCGCTCCAGATCGGCCTTTACCAGCTGGTCGCGAGTCATGTTGGATTCGAGCTTCTCCAACCAGAAATCTGTTCTGCTCTTCTGGGTGTTGGGAAGGCGCTAGTCCTTGTGTTAAAGCGGTCAGAAATGGGAGTATATCTAGGCTGTTCTGAAAAATGGAATTTGGAGACGCGACCCTCAAGTTTCTTCCCGACTGGTGTGCTGCTGTTGTCATGACTGATAGTTGTAAATCAGTTTACGATGAAATTTCAGAAATTCCGAATGAGGGGCGGATGTTAAGTTGAAAGGTGTTCTTAATTTTCCATTACTATTAAAAAGCTGCACCACTTGTTCGGGAACTATCTGCTTTACGAGAATATCGCCACCATCGGAAACCGACACTAGGCCACGGTCAAACATCCAGTGTACTGTCCTACAAAGAGCAATCCCATTCCTTACCGAATCTGGTCCATTTAGATTTACTGGCTTTATATGTGCGGCCTCAACCTCGGATTTGCCACGACTATCCTTAATTCCGATTCCAGTAATGGCACAAGTAAACCCATATTCTTCTTTTACTAATCTTGAGAAGGCAAGCTCTCTAAACGGTCTCTCAACGATTTGCTGAATAATTGGCCTTTGAACATCGAAAATAATATCTTCATCTTTTTGGGCTTGCGTTATTTCGTCCTCAACTTTTGCCAGTCCGTTTACTATAATAGCTTGGTATTCATCATCTTGGATATTTCTAACAGCCCTTCCAAAAGCACCTTTGTTGGTCGATCCGTCAGGTTTTACGAGTCCACTTTCGTAATAATAAGTACCGTCTCTAAAAGGCACCGGCGAAGAAAATTCAATATAATTGTCAACAAAAGCATAGTAGTGATCCTTCAATGCAGGATCTTCTTTAATATCAGTAACTCTGGCGGTAGCAAAATAACATTGACGACCTGAATGACCACCAGGAGAAGAATCCTCTCTCCTTGGTTCATAGTAAACAATCCAATCGCCTATTGCTGATGTTGCTTGTCGCAAATAAGTTTTTGGGAAATGATACATGAGCTCGGGTAGATCGTTATAAGAAGGAGAAATTTTTGTCGTAAATATCGCTTTTGCCATCTTCAAATTCCAATATAATTGTAATTGATTCTATCCGCCAAAAAAAACCGCCAAACCGGCATTATTTGCGGTTCAGCGGCTTTTATTATCGTTTGATTGTCTCATTACTCACTTCATCCCATCCCCTTAAACATGATAAGCGCCTCACCTTACTCCGGCAACGCCTGCCTGTCAACGGATCAGGCCAAAACCACGCGCCCTCACTCCCCATCCGTCCCAACCAACCCTTATCCATCGTTCCTCAGGATCAAGAAACGGCGGCGGGCCTGATCATTTCTCGGTGTCCTCGGGCATATGCCGATCTATATCCTGCGCATCTTTCTGCGGAGAAAGCAGTGCATAAAACTCGTGCAGTTTGGCCAACAGGAGTTGTTTGTCCGGCAGTTGGGTCTGGTATTCGGCCACAAGGGCCGGAGAGAGCGAACGGCTGAGAGCGTATTCCACCACTTCGCTATCTTTGGTAGCACAAAGAAGGACCCCGATTGCCGGGTGTTCATGGGGCTTTTTAACATCACGATCCAGCGCTTCGAGATAGAATTCCAGCTTGCCGAGATGTTCGGGCTGAAACTCGCCCACTTTTAACTCAATCGCAACCAGACAGTTAAGCCCGCGATGAAAGAAGAGAAGGTCGAGCGCGAAGTCCTTTCCACCAACCTGAAGCGGGTATTCCGAACCGACAAAACAGAAATCGCGTCCCAGCTCGGTGATAAATCTTCCAAGGTTCCGTACCAATCCGCCATGGAGGTCGCTTTCCGAGTGCGGAACAGGCAGCCCGAGAAACTCGAAAAAATACGCGTCTTTGAAAACTTCGCCAGCAGTCGGGTGCAATTCTCTCAACGCTGTTGAGAGTTTTGGCGGATTAAGCACGGCACGCTCAAACAATGCCCCGTCTATCTGACGGGCAACTTCCCTTACCTGCCAGCCGTTGCGGGTTGCCATTTGAAGATAAAATCCCCGCTCCTCAGGACTTTTGGTCTTTGTCAGAATATGCAGATTTGAAGACCAGGGAAGTTCTCTCAACAGCGATGAGAGTTCTGTCAAATTACGGTACGCTTCAAAAAACTGACGTATCCGCCACAAGTTCTGGGGAGAAAAGCCTCGCTGACCCGGATAATGTCTGGCAATGAAGGCAGCAAGCGCAGATACTGTCCCTTTACCCCACCCGTCTTCGGCAATGCGGCGGCTGATGTACTCGCCAACCTGCCAGTAGAGATCGATCAGGTTCGTATTGACGGCTTTACTGGCACGCTGCCGCGCCGCTTCAATGTAGTGAAGCACCTCGGAAAAGGCGGTTTCTAATTTCTCCAGTTTTACTGAGTCCACAATTCCGCTCCTTCCTTTGCGGTTGCGATCTTTTTGCCAACGCCTGAAAAATAATCGTAGTTAATATTATCGGTTAAAGGTGGCTTCGTGAACAATTGATTTGTTCGGCAGGAAACTACCCATACCAACCTCACACTTATCCGATTTCTTAAGCATACAACACAAGTACGACAGATTACGTCATTGAAGCACCTGGGGAATAAAAAACCGCCAAACCGGCATTCTTTGCGGTTCAGCGGCCTTTGTTATCGTTTGCTTGTCTCAATATTCACTTCATCCCATCCCCTTAAACATAGTCCTGAAAAACAGGATAGTGCGTTTACGAAATCATGCAAAAATGATTTCTAACTTACTAAAGCGCCTCACCTTACTCCGGCAGCGCCTCCCTGTCAACGGATCAGCCCAAAACACGCGCCCTCACTCCCCATCCGTCCCGACCAACCCTTATCCATCATCGTTCCCATCAAGCTCAGGAAACGGCGGAAAATCAGGTGAATTACGCAGCCTTCTGCAATCGTTCGGCAACCCACACCTTGATGATGGATTGTCTCGGCACACCAAGGCGCTTTGCCTCCTTGTCCAGCTGCTGGATCATCCAGAGCGGGAAGTCGACATTCACCCGTTTCTGGTCCTGCTGGGGGCGCCGGGCTTTGGCAAGATCCAGATGTTCGGAGATGTCCTCGCCCGCGTCAAATTTTTTATCCAGTTCCTTAGCTTTCATAGATTGCAATCTCCTCTTTCCTGGAACGGCGCACGGAGATGATACGGACTGATTCACCCCGGTACGTTATGATGCCCGACCAAACCTTTCCCTCAATCATGCCGATCACCATGAATCTCGCCTCATCGGCGGTCTTGAGCGGAATTTCAATATAATCGGCATCTTTCCAAACGTCCTGTGCCTGGACAAAATCGATGCCATGCTTGTCACGATTGGCGGAGGATTTATCAGCATCAAATTCGAATTTAATGATCATTTATATACCTTTATTATACCTTGAGGCAACCAAATTTGCTTTTTCAATTTCCATACTGTGACCTTCGCCATTGCATGTTCCAACATGATTATTAAACGTGCCCTCACTCCCCATCCGTCCCAACCAACCCTTATCCATCGTTCCCGTCAAGCTCAAGAAACGGCGGCATCAGGCGATGCCCGCTGCCTAATTCAGCAGCAGCCCGACCACCCCCGCACCCAGAATCACGATCATCGGGGTGACTTTCGTCCATTTGAAGATCGCAAAACCGGCCGCCAGAATCAGAAACTCCTTCACTCCCGAGAGCGACGACACCCCCAGATTCCACGCCGCTGCGGCGACCAGGCCGACGACCGCCGGGAGCAGGCCGTCGAGGGTGCTGCCGATGATGTCGATTTTCCTCAGTCGGTTATAATTGCGGCCGACGGCCAGCATCAGCACGACGCAGGGAGTAAATATGCAGACGGTGGCCACGAGGGCGCCCGGAAAACCGCCGGCGCGGAAACCGGTAAAGGTGGCCAGCATCGCCAGCGGTCCGGGGGTCAGCTGCGACAGCGCCAGGCCGTCGAGAAACTGGCGCAGGGTCAGCCACCGGTACTGTTCGACCATGATATGATTGAGGAGCGGAATCAGCACGTAACCGCCGCCGACAAACATCAGGCCGATGCGGAAATAGATCCAGGCGATCGTAAGGAGGGAGGTCATCAGCCGAGCCTCCGGCGGACATAGGAACTGCAGATCGACCAGAAAGCCGCGCCCAGGAGGACCCAGGCGGCGTTGAGTTTGAGGAATACCGACGCGCCGAAGGCGACAAGCGCCAGCAGGGCGCTGCTCTTGCCCTTGATCTGCTTGCGCCCCATATCGATCGCGACGACGACGATCAGGCCGATGATTACCGGGTTGGTTCCCTTGAGGGCGGCCTGCAGCTGGGGCAGTTTGTTATAGGTAAAATAGATCCAGGAAAGCAGCGACACCAGCAGAAACGACGGGAAGATAAAGCCGACGGCCGCGATGATGCCGCCGCGGATGCCGCGCAGGTGGTGGCCGGTGAAGGTGCAGACGTTGAGCGAGAACGGCCCCAGAATCTGGCCGAAAGCCAGTCCGTGCATGAACTCTTCCGCCGAAATCCACCCTTTTTCACGGACACAGATCCGCTCCACCATCGCCACGATGGCCATGCCGCCGCCAAAACCGGTCAGGCCGATCACGGTAAAAGTCAGAAAAATATCGGTCAGGCTCACTCTCTTTACATTGTCGCTCATGCCGGATGTATAGCAGGAAGAACGAGGCGGCGGCAAGGGAAAATGCCGGGATGCGGCGCCTGGATAAACCGGTTTCCGGCGGCCTGCCTGGGTATCGGTGCGGCCTGAACCGCATGCAAAACGGAGGCGATGCGAAATACTTGCAACTATGGCGTCTCGCGGCTAAGCTGTCCGGCAGTCGCGGCAACTTCCGGAAATTCCGGAGCGCAGCACCAGACCGGAACACCCCGGTTTTTCAAACGGAACAAGGAGGCACAATTGACCAGCCACAGCTTATATCCGGAGGGGGAGCTGCTTCTCCGCACATCTCCGATGCCGAGCGACACGAACGCCAACGGCGACATTTTCGGAGGATGGATCATGTCGCAAATGGACATTGCCGGCGGCATGATGGCCATAGAGGTTACCGGCGGCCGGGCGGTAACGATTGCCGTGGACGCGATGAAATTCATCAAGCCGGTGAAGATCGGCGATGTCGTCTGCTGTTACGGCAAGATTACGAGGATCGGCAATACCTCCGTCACGATCAGGCTCGAGGTCTGGGTGAAGCCTGGTTTCCGTGAAGTGAAGATCGACAGACGAGACGCATTTTTCATGGTCACGGAAGCTTCGTACACGTATGTGGCCATAGACCATGAAGGGCGGAAACGGCTGTTCACGAAGCCCGGGACGCCGCCCCCCTGACCGCTGCCGTCGGGAATCCTTTGGGGATTGATACCCCGGAGAACTTCTCTTGCCAGCATGGCCGATGACATCATGGTTGTGGAAAATGGCAAATCATGGCATTCTGAACCGGTTTGCAGCTGTCTTTCATCACCGCTCCCGGACCGGGAGCGATCATACGAACTTACAGGAGTCCCCATGTCCTTCCGTACCATCGAATGGCGCGATGACGCCGTTATCATGATCGATCAGACCCGCCTGCCGGGCGAGGAGATCTACAACACCTATAGCGATTTCCAGTCGGTGGCCGAGGCCATCAAGGGGATGATAATCCGCGGGGCGCCGGCTATCGGCGTGGCGGCCGCCATGGGGGTTGCGCTGGGGGCGCGGTCGATCATCGCCGATACTCACGAATCCTTTTTCCGCCAGCTGGACAACGTCTGTGACGTGCTGGGGCGCACCAGGCCGACGGCGGTCAACCTCTTCTGGGGGCTGGAGCGGATGAAGCGGGTCGCGGAAGCCAGCCGGAGCAAGAGTCTCGACGGCATCCGCGAAGTCCTCAAACAGGAGGCGATCCGGATCGAGCAGGAGGATCTGACGATCTGCAGGAACATCGGCAAGTGGGGCGCCACGCTTGTTCCGGAGGGGGCCGCCGTTCTGACCCACTGCAACGCCGGAGGCCTGGCCACGGCCGGTTACGGCACCGCGCTGGGCGTCATCCGCGCCGCCCATGAAGCGGGGAAGAATATCCAGGTCTTTGTCGACGAGACCCGCCCCTGGCTGCAGGGTGCGCGCCTGACCGCCTGGGAGCTGATGAAGGAGGGTATCCCGGCGACGCTGATTGCCGACAACATGGCCGGTTTCTTCATGAACCGCGGCGAGATCACCTGCTGCGTCGTCGGAGCCGACCGGATCGCCGCCAACGGCGACACCGCCAACAAGATCGGCACCTATTCGGTCGCGGTGCTGGCCAAAGAGAACAACATCCCGTTTTATGTCGCCGCTCCGGTGTCAACCCTCGATCTGACCATCTCCGACGGCAGCAGGATTCCGATCGAGGAGCGTCCGGTGAGCGAGGTGACCCGGATCAAGGGGATTGCGATCGCCCCGGAAGGGATCCGGGTGCGCAACCCGGCGTTCGATGTCACGCCGGCCCGGTATATTACCGCCATCATCACCGAAAACGGCATCGTCAGGGGCGACTATCCCGGCGGGCTGCGCAGGGTAGCAGGGCTTTGACATGCATATCGAGCGGTTCTCCCGTGAATTCAGCCGCATCATCACCGTCTCCGATCCTGCGGGGCGGCTGCGGGGGCTGACCGGGTTTCTGGGTGCCCGGGGGTTTCACTCCGGCGCCAAGTCCGCTGAAAACATACTGCTTCTCCGGCGTCTGTTCACCGCCCGGACGCTGCACCGCATCATCATCAACGCCCTCATGACCCCTTCGCCGGATCTGGCTTTGAATGCCTTCGAACGGCTGGCCGGAGTCGTACCCCCCGGCAGTCTGGGCGAACTGGCAGGAAACAGGAAACGTCTGGCCCAATGTGTCCTGCTCTGCGGCTCATCACCGTTTCTGGTGAATCTGATGTACAAATCCCCCGACATATTTTGCTGGCTGTTTCTGGAGAACGGCATCGATCTTTCCCGCTCCGCCGAGGAGATGCGGAACGTCCTGCAGGCCACCGTGGACGAGTCGACCGATTTCACCGCGCTGCAGAAGGCGCTGCGCTGTTTCAAGCGGAACGAGATCGTGCGCATCGCCGCCCGCGACCTTAACGGCCTGGCCCCGCTTGAAGAGGTCATGGGGGAGCTTGCCGACCTTGCGTCATCGTCGCTGCAGGTTGCCTACGAAGTCTGTCGGCGCTGCCTGATCCGTGACCATGGCGTGCCGCTGGCGGCCGGGGCCGGCGAGGCTCCGGTCGAGGCGGAGATGACCGTGATCGGCATGGGCAAGCTGGGCGGCAGGGAGCTGAATTTCTCTTCCGATATTGACATCATCTACTTCTACGAGACGGACAGGGGGGAGACGGCCGGCGTGGAGAGCGGCGCCGGGGGGAGACGCGGGGCGGTCTCGCTGCATGCCTTCTTCAACAAGCTGGGAGAGATGATCAGCAAGGCGCTGTCGCAGGTGACGGAGGACGGTTTCGTGTTCCGGGTGGATGTCGGCCTCCGCCCGGAGGGAAAATCGGGCGACATGGCGGTGTCACTCCGTTCGGCCGAGATCTATTATGAATCGTGGGGGCAGTCCTGGGAGCGCACCGCGATGCTGAAGGCCAGGCCGGTGGCCGGTTCGCTGGCCCTGGGAGAGAAGCTGCTCAAAACCCTGCAGCCGTTCATCTACCGCAAATATCTCGATTACAACCTGATCGAGGATATGAAGCTGATGAAGCAGAAGATCGACGCCTCGCTGGCACGTTCCCGTGAAGGGGAGATCAACCTCAAGCTCGGTCGGGGCGGCATCCGGGAAATCGAGTTTTTCATCCAGGCGCTGCAGCTGGTGTATGCCGGCAAAAACCCGAAGCTGCGGGAACGCAACTCGCTTCTCGCCCTGGACACGCTTCTGGCGGCCAATCTGCTGGGGGAGGACGATCATCGCCGGCTGCGGGAGGCCTATCGCTTTCTCCGCTCGGTCGAACACCGGATCCAGGTGGTGCAGGAGCGTCAGACCCACAACCTGCCGGCTAGGGAGGAGGAGATGCTGTCGCTGTCGCGGCGCAGCGGCTATCTGCGCGCGGGCGGACTGGAACGCTTTCGGGCGGCGCTGGAAGAGCATCGCGGCCACGTCTCCTTCATCTACGGCACCCTCTTTCACTCGCACGATGAAAAGCTGGAGCAGGAGGTGCATCTGCAGGTACCGTTTCTGCTCGACCCGAAGGCGGATTCCGACCTGGTCAAGGATATGCTGGCGGAACGGCATTTCGAGGATATCGAACGCGCCTACGACAACCTGACCTCTCTCCGGATCGGGCCGGTGAAGGGGAACCTGACCGAACGGAGCCGCCGTATCCTGGAAAAGATCACGCCGCTGCTGATTCACGAGATTCTCGAATCTCACGATCCGGACCTGGCGCTGACCAATCTGGAACGGTTCATGGCGGTTATCGCCACCAGGTCGTCCTATTACGCCCTGCTTGCCGAAAACCGCGCCACGATCAAGCTGCTGGTGTCGCTGTTCGGCATGTCCGAATTTCTCTCCAAGATCCTGATCAGCCATCCGGAGCTGCTGGACAGCCTGGTTTCGCGGAGCGATTCATTCGCGGTCAAAACGAAAGCAATCATGACGGAGGAGCTGGATGCGCTGCTGGAGCAGAGCGACTATTTCGAAGACCACCTGAACATCCTGCGCCGCTACCGCAACGAGGAGTTTCTGCGTATCGGCATGAACGATATCCACAGGCGCCTGCTGCAGGGAGACGTCGCCTCGCAGCTCAGCCGGCTGGGCGAGGTCTGCCTGGCGGCCGCTTCCCGGCTGGCGGTCCGGGAACTGCAGCGTTTCGGCCGCCCGACCTGGCAGAGCGAAAAGGGCACCGCCGTGGCGAACCTGGCTATTGTCGCCATGGGGAAGCTGGGGGGGCGGGAGCTCAACTACCACTCGGATCTGGACATCATCTTTGTCTACGATCATCAGGGATATACGGACGGCGAAAAACAGATTTCCAATCACGAATATTTTGCCAAGCTGGCCCAGAAAATCATCTCTATCCTGACCATGCAGACGCGCGAAGGTTACGTCTACAAAATCGACACCCGGCTGCGGCCATCCGGGAACGCCGGTCCGCTGGTGACCTCGCTGGAGTCTTTTCTCGAATACCATCGCAAGGAAGCCCAGATCTGGGAACGGCAGGCGCTCACCAAGGCGCGCGTGGTGCTGGGTGACGAGGAGCTGGCCGGACAGCTGCACGACATCATCCGCCAGACCGTCTATGGCGCCTCCATCGATGATGACGGCCGCATGGAGATCCACCGTCTGCGGATGCGCATGGAGCACGAGCTTGCCAGGGAGGCCGGCGGCAGCTACAATATCAAGACCGGCCGGGGCGGCATGGTGGATGTGGAATTTGCCAGCCAGTACCTGCAGCTGAAATTCGGCAGCCGCTATCCGGAGCTGCGGACAACCAGCACGGTCGTAGCCCTCAAGGAGGTGCTGACGCTTGGCCTGGTAAACGCCGCCGATTGCGAGGCGCTGATCTCCGGCTACAAGTTTCTGCGCCGGCTGGAGAACCGGCTGCGGCTCATTCATGACTATTCCAGCAACGACCTGAGAGGGACGAAGCGCTACCTCAACCGGTTGGCGCTGCGCCTGGGTTATGATGCCGCCCTGAAGAATCCCGGCGCGGCATTGATCTGTGACTACGAAAAGATCACCGGCGAGATTCGGGACTGCTATGGGCGGATTCTGGGAGAGTATGTGGGATAGGCGGGTTCGTGCGCTGCACGAATTCGACGGCTCACAACTGCTTGAACCGGGAGCAGCCGTTGGTGCGAGGCCGGGTTACAACCGGGCGGAAACTTTTCAGCCGGTTGAAAGCGGCGGTTTTTCGTACTCCAGCACCTGACTTAACGCCGCGTCAATCTTTGATACATCCACGAAGGTGTTGAAGCAGGGGCCGAAGGGGCGCTCGTTGAGAATGCCGATGACCGGCAGCGGGTAGCAGTCCTTGATCCCCGAGGTCAGGTCCCGCTCACAGGCCACCGCCAGCACCAGTTTCGGCCGCTTTTCAACGATGACCTTGCGGGCCAGCGTGCCCCCGGTGGCAACCGAAATATCTATCCCGTACTTTCTGCCGATATCGACCAGCCCCTTGATGCTGCAGCGGCCGCATTTAACGCATTTGTGGATATCTCCGGTCACTTTTATTTCACAATCGGAGAGCTGGATGCAGTGCGGAAGCAGCACGAGAATCCGGTCCGGCTTTATCTTCATCCGCTGGGACGTCACCAGGCTGTTGTTCATGGCGATAAAGGACTGGCGGATACGGTCCTTGTCGAGACCTATCACTCTCCCGACAAATTCGATAACCGGCAGCAGAAATTTGATCACCACCAGCCGCATGAAGCGGGTCAGGAAAATGTCCTTGCCCAGCGCGGTGGTCAGCACCAGCAGGCCGGTGCCGACTATGGCAACCCCTGAAAGCACCACCATGATAATGCCGACAATATGGGGCAGATCGGGGTGAATGTTGGCCAGACCGCGGTTGGGTATCCACCAGGCCAGGAAGATGACGGCGACGACAATCAGGCAGGTGACCCCCATAAGGGTGACAAAGAGCCGCTTGCGTGGCGGCGTGGCAATTTCCGGAGTTTTTGTCACGATGGTGACTCCTCATGTTTGCAGATTCCCAGCAGAGTCCCTTTCAAAACGGGAAAGCCGGCCAGAAAACTGGCGCTGTCGAGCCGCTTCTTGCCGGCAAGCTGCAATTCCTGCAAGAAAAGACTCCCCGATTGGCAGGCTACTTCAAAAGTGTCTTTCTCCGCCTGCAGTACGGTCCCCGGCTCCCCGGAGCCGTCGCCGACCCTGGTGCGGAAAATTTTCAGGGTCTGATCGCCGACGACCGTGCATGCGCCCGGCCAGACCGCCAGACCGCGCACCCGATTGTGGATGGTGCGGGCGTCTGAGTGCCAGTCGATGATGCCATCCTCTTTTTTAAGCATGGGGGCGTAGCAGCTGTCGGCGTCATTCTGCGGCTGCGGCACAAGGCCGCCCGCTTTGAGCCGGTCGAGCGTTTCGGCCAACAGATCGGCCCCCATCGCCGCCATGCGGTCATGCAGGGAGAGGATGTCTTCGTTTTCATCCAGCGGGGTTGTCCGGGTCAGCAGCATGTCGCCGGTGTCGAGGCCGACATCCATCAGCATCGTGGTTACGCCGGTTTCAGTTTCGCCATTGATGAGGCACCAGTTGAGCGGTGCGGCGCCACGGTAGCGGGGGAGCAGCGAGGCATGGACGTTGATGCAGCCGTGGGTTGGCACCTCCAGCAGCGCTTTGGGGAGTATCTGGCCAAAGGCGACGACAACGATAACATCCGGTTTGAGTGCGCGGATGATGTCGACAAAGCCCGGATCACGCACCTTGAGCGGCTGGTATACCGGGATGCCGTTTGTTGCGGCCATCTCCTTTACCGGCGGCGGCATCAGCTTCTGTCCTCGCCCCTTGGGACGGTCCGGCTGGGTAACGACCGCCACAAGATTCTCCCCCCGCTCGATCAGTTTTTGCAGGGTCGGGCAGGCAAAGTCGGGTGTCCCCATAAAAACGGTGCGCCAGCCGGTCATCGTTTCTCCTCGGCCGCTTTGCGGGCTTTGCGCTGGAACAGCTCGCGCTTGAGCGCCGAGAGGTGGTCGACAAACAGGATGCCCTCCAGGTGGTCGATCTCGTGCTGGAAGGCGATTGCGAGGAGATCTTCCGCCTTCCAGGTGCGCTCGACCCCTTCGAGGTCAAGTGCCTTGACGATCACACGTGCATGACGTCTGACATTGGCGGCATAATCAGGTACCGAAAGGCACCCCTCTTCCTCGTAGACCTCTCCCTCGGCGTGAACAATGACCGGGTTGATCGCGATAATGAGTTCTTGAGGTTCATTTTTGGTCGAGAGGTCGATGACAATAACGCGCTGGTGGATACCGATCTGGGGAGCCGCCAGACCGATCCCCGGGGCGGCATGCATGGTTGCGGCCATGTCCCGGACGAGTTCCCGGGTTGCATCGGTAATGATGGTAACCGGAGCGGATTTTTTCTTCAGCTCGGGGTTCGGGTAGGTAAGAATGGTGCGAATCATTGCGTATCCTTCTTTGAAGATATAAAAGCTGATGATACTATTTCAGAGCAATAAAATCAATTTTCATCTTATGGGGCACCCAGGGGCGGTCTGGACATATCCGGTCAGGGGACCGGCGTGACCCGGCAACCTTAAGCCGGAATAGCTGCGGCGGCGGAAAACTAAAGAGGCGCTGTGATCCGCATAACTATGACGAAGAATCAGCCAGTTAGCCTAAATAATTGAAATATTGCATGATGGTGTGTATAATCCCGCCGCACTACAGACATAAATTGTCCATAATGAACAGGATAAGTGCGTTGATGAAGCCGTATTCTGCCGGAAAAACGCGGCACGGCTTCCAACTTGCCAAAGGGAACACCCGTGATGAAGATTCTGCAAACATACCCGCTGCTGCTGTGCGCCGCACTCCTTTTAACCGGATTCAGCTGGGGATTGGGCACTGATCCCTGTAAAAACGCCCTCGAAATCGCGGCCACGCTGGACACTTCCCGCAATGAGGCTCTGGTTCGCAAGGACGAGGAAAAAATTATCGCCCAATGCCCGGATGGAGCCGCGGCACACTTCGTGGGCGCGCTCCGGCAGGAGCGGGTCAGCAACTTTGACGGCGCTATCGAAGAATACCGGCAAGCCCTGCGGCAGGCGCCTTCTTTTGCACGGGCCAGCGGCAACCTGGGACTGCTCTACGCCCGGAAGGGGATGAACGACGAAGCGTCGGTCGAACTGGCACGCGGACTCTCCTCGATTTCCAACCCGCTCTACCACAAGGCGATGGCGCGCATTTTAGCCGGGCAAAAAGTCTATCCGCTGGCCGCCTATCATTACAACGAGGCGGGACGGGAGCTTAGCGGCGACGCTTCCATTTTTGTCGGTCTGGCCGAAATCTACACAGCAATGAACCAGCCTGACAAGGCGCTGGAGGAATACCGCAGGGCCCTGGCCGTCGAACCCGCTTCGGCGACCGCCCATATCGGCATCGCCGCAATCAGCCTTCAGAGGGGCGAGCTCGACAAGGCGCTTGAACAGCTGAAACAGGGCGAAACCGCTGCCCCGCAGAATCGCGACATCCACCTGATGCTGGCCGGTATTTATGAAAAGAAGGGTGATGCCAAGCTGGCCGACTATCATTCGCTGCTGGGGGGCAAAGGCAAGCTCACGCAGGCCGCTCGGAATACGGCCGGTCAATCGGATGCAAGCGGCGCGGACAAGGAACTTGAAAACCTCAAGGCCGCCATCAAGGAGCATCCCGAAGATACGCTTTTGTACGAAAAACTCGGCCATATCTACCGTGCGGCGGGCAAGGATGCCGAGGCGATGGAGGCCTATCGTGAGGCGGCGCATCGCAACAGCACCAACAGCGACGTGTACCTCAACCTCGGAATCCTGCAGGAAAAAAAATCCCAGATCGATGAGGCGGTCGTAGCGTACAAGCGGGCGGTCAAGGCCAATCCGGCCAGCGCCGAGGCTCATCTGCGACTGGGGGACATCCGCTTCTCCCGTGGCCTCTTCCAGGAAGCGGTGGAGCAATATTCGGAATTTCTCAAGCTGAATCCCGCCAGCCCCGATATCCATCTGAAACTGGCCCGTATCTTTGCCAAAAGCAAGGAAGCCGGGCTGGCCCTTTCTTCCTACAGCTCCGTACTCAGCTACAGTCCTAATGATGGTGATGCCAATCGTGAGATCGCCGCTCTTTACGCTCAAAGGGGGGACAACGACAAAGCGATAACCCATTATAAAAAAGCGCTTGAAGTTCATAAGGATGATAACGAGGCGCGTACCGCTCTCATATCGATCTATGTGAAAAACAAGCAGTATGACGAAATCACGGCCCTGCTGAAAGAGGCGGTCGAATTGAGCCCCGATGACCCGGTGAACCACTACAAGCTGGGGCTGATTTATGACTTTAAAAAGGAATATGACAACGCCATAGGCGCCTATAAAAAAGCGATCGAGTTGAAGCCCGACAACGCCCGGGCGCTAAACGCACTCGGACGTTTGTACATGAAAACGGGCCGGCTGAGCGAGGCGAAAGAGACCCTTGAAGCGGCGAAAAAAGCCGATCCGACCATGGAAGAAACCTCCATCTTGCTTAATAACATTCGTGACGAATTCAACCCTGAACCGCGCAAGATAACGAAAGGTAAAAAAGGGAAAGCTAAAAAAGGTAAAAAGAGCTCCAAAAAGTCAAAAGCCAAGGGCGCCTCCAAGGCAGCCAAAGCAGCCAAGACGGGGGCCAAAAAAAGCGCAAAACCGTAGCGGCCTGCTAGGGGCACGTTACTGATCATCAACAAGTTCCGACATCCCGGTATTACGCGACTGGAAACATCATGACAGCTCCAAGCGCTACAGATTCCTATTTCCCCTACGACATGCAGATTTCCTCCCATCACTGGCGGTCCCTCGGCCTGGGACCGCTTTCAGACGGCATCAAAGAACGCGGCATCCCCCGGATACAATTTTTCCGGCAGCTCGCTCTCAAGCTTAACAGCGGCCGTTCTCCCGGCGCCGCCCCGGTTCACGCCGGCGAACTGAACCTGTACGCCTCCCTCCAGAAGGCGCTGCGCTACCTGATTGACGGTGTCGCCGGTGCCCGGGAGTCATCCCTCCTGATCAATGCGGCCAGGACGGGGGGATTCGATCCTGCCGGTGAAGATCTGCGGGCGACCGCACGGCGTTTCGTGGAGCTGTTCCCGCCGGCTCCAGTTCTGCAAGGGAGCGCCGGTCCGGACAGCTGGCTGGCCGACTTTCCGGGCAACCCGCTGCGCACCCACCAGCTGCTGCGGGAAATGCTGCTGCTCAGGCTGGCGGCCGCCAATCCGGCTGTCGAAAGTTTCCGGGAACTCGTTGATGACCGGGTTCTGGCCGCGTCGTCCCATTACACCGGCATTACCGCGGCCTTTGAGCGCTCCCTGAAGGAGGGACCGGTTATAGCCGGAAAAGGGTGCACTCTGATGGAGGCGCTCACGGCTGCAATCGCCGCCTCTCCCGGTTCCCTGGCCGGTCAGGCTGCCTACCTCCGCCGGCAGTGGCAGGATGTTTTTCCGCTGGAACTGCTGCATGAGGCGGAGACCGCCATCGATATTCTGCAGGAAGAGCGGATGGATCGCGGCGGCGGTCCGGGACCGGCTCCCGTCCTCGAATTCCGGCGTGCCGGACACCCACCCGGTAATTCTTCCGTTTCAACGGGGGGCGGGGTATTCAACGGTTTCGATTATCCCGCCTATGAAGCGTTTTCATCGGATGCCGGCTGGATGGCTCATGTCGTCCTGATGGCCAAGATGGTCTACGTCTGGCTCGATCAGCTGGGCCGTTCCCACGGATTTCCGATAACCCGCCTCGACCAGGTGCCGGACGCGGAGCTTGACCGGCTGGCGGCCCGCGGCTTTTCCGGGCTCTGGCTGATCGGGCTGTGGGAGCGTTCTCCCGCATCGCAGCGGATCAAGCAGATCTGCGGCAATCCGGAAGCCATCGCCTCCGCCTATTCGCTCTACGACTACGAAGTGGCCGCCGATCTCGGCGGCTGGGAAGCGCTGGCAAACCTGCGGGAGCGTGCCGGACGCCGGGGTATCCGGCTGGCCAGCGACATGGTCCCGAATCATACCGGCATCTATTCCCGCTGGGTGATACAACACCCGGACTGGTTCGTCCAGACCGATTACCCCCCCTTTCCGACCTACCGGTTCACCGGTGAAGATCTGTCCGGCGATGACAACGTCCGCCTGCAGATCGAAGACGGCTACTGGAACAAGAGCGACGCCGCCGTGGTGTTCAGGCATCATGACCGTCGTGATGGCCGCACCCGCTACATCTATCACGGTAACGACGGCACCAGCATCCCCTGGAACGACACCGCCCAGCTCAATTATCTGATTCCCGAAGTCCGTGAGGCGGTCATCCAGACCATCCTGCATGTTGCCCGCAACTTCCCGATCATCCGCTTCGACGCCGCGATGACCCTGGCCAAGAAGCATTATCAGCGTCTCTGGTTCCCGCTGCGCGGCCTGGGTGGCGGAGTTCCGTCTCGCGCCGAACATGGCATGAGCAAGGAGGAGTTCGATGCCGTCTTCCCGGTGGAATTCTGGCGCGAGGTGGTGGACCGTGTCGCGGCCGAGGCGCCCGGCACACTGCTGCTGGCGGAGGCATTCTGGATGATGGAGGGGTATTTCGTCAGGACGCTCGGCATGCATCGCGTCTATAACAGCGCCTTCATGAACATGCTCATGACCGAGGAGAACGCCAAATACCGCAAGACCATCAAAAACGTGCTGGAATTCAACCATGAAATCCTCAAGCGGTTCGTCAATTTCATGAATAATCCGGATGAAAAAACGGCGGTGGCCCAGTTCGGTTCTCAGGGGAAGTATTTCGGCGCCTGCGTGCTGCTCTCCACCATGCCGGGTCTGCCGATGTTCGGTCACGGCCAGATCGAGGGTTTCCACGAAAAATACGGCATGGAGTACAAGCGGGCCTACTGGGACGAGCAGGTGGACGAGGGGCTGGTGCGCGGCCATGAAATGTGGGTCTTCCCGCTGCTGCGCCGGCGCTGGCTCTTCTCGGGCTCCGAGAACTTCGTGCTGTATGACTTCCACGTCGCGGGCGGCGTCGATGAGAACGTGTTCGCCTATTCCAACCGGGTCGGGGAGCACCGGGCGCTGGTGCTGTACCATAACAGCCATTCGACAACCTCCGGCTGGATCAGGGAATCGGCGCCCTTTCTGGTTGCCGGTGAAGGAGAAGGAGGCCGGCAGGACCGGACATCACTGGCCGCTGCGCTGGTTGCTCCCGATGAAGACGATTGCTACCTGGCCTTCCGGGATCAGACGGAGGGGCTCGAATATCTCCGTTCAGCCCGGGAACTGCTTGAGAAGGGGCTGTATGCCGAGCTTGGGGAGTATCAGTTCCACGTATTCATGGATTTCCGGGATATCCGCGACGACCGGGACGGTTCATGGAAACAGCTGCATGCGCAGCTGAACGGCTCCGGTGTCGATTCACTCGAGGAAGAGCGCAGGCAGCTGCTGTATGGCGAGTTGAATGCCGCCTTCCGCATCGTTTTTGAACTTCTCGTTGAGGACGGGGAAACCGGAACGATCGCCACGACGGATAAAGAACTGCAGCAGGCGGTTGACCTGTTTCTGGAGAGCGCCGCTGCGCACGAGCTGTCCGCACCACCGGCCGGGAAGCCGCGTGCCGCCGCCGGTAAAGGGAAACGGAAGGTCTCCCGGAGAAAAAGCGCCGCGCTAGAGCAGTTCGCTCGCTTTGCCGGGCTTAAAACTCACACTTCGACGGCAATGGATGCCCGTTCCTTCCAGCTCCGGCTGACCGCCGGATTCTCCGACCAGGCGGCTAGAGCGCTGCTGCTGGCCTGGCTGATGCTCCGCGAGACAACGCTGGACCCGGTCAGCCTGGGGCTTGACTATACGCTGCGGAAATTTCTGCGGCGGGACGGCGACCCCGGCTTCGGCAGCCAAGGCATCGAGCTGCTCTCCGCACTGCTCGAATGGTGGCGGTCGGACGGGCGGGATTCCGCTGTGCCCGCCTTGCTGCAGATACAGATGTTATTTGAGCTTGAGGCGTGCCGAAAATTTCTGCTCCATCATGAGAGCGACGGGATTGAGTGGTTCAACAAGGAACGCTTCGAGGAGTTGTGCGAATGGCTGACGCTGCTGCTGTTAATGGAGGGTATCGGCGCGACCTCCACGGCCAGGTCTGTTTCCACCAAGATGGGGGAGGCGGAACGCGCTATGGGCCAGTGCGTGAAGCTGGCGCAGGATGTCGGTTACCGCAGCAGGTTGTTTGTCGAGCTGCCGGTGAAGGTCGTCACCAGGCGGCCGCCACCGGTCAGGAAGCAGGTGAAATGATGCCGCAGATCCATGCAATCCTGGTGAGAAGGTGAAGCTATAAAAAACCGCTTATATCGGCAGATGTCGATGGGCGGTTTTTTTTACAAAATCTGACTCACTCGACGACGCTATGACGCACCAAAAGTAGGCGCTTTAAAGCGACGAAAGGCTTTTAAACAAAAAAATGGTTCCAAGGTTTTAAACGTCGTGTCGTTGCGTCGTCGCATGAAAATTAATGTTTTGATTCCGGCTTGCCCGGCATAGGGATTCGTACTTTGTTGCGGTAATGGTTCCCTTCGCAAAGATAGCTCTTCGGGACAAGTTGAAGGCGGCCGGGGGACGATGGAATCCGGAAGAAAAAATCTGGCGGGTTCAGTTTGGCGCCATCCGTAATGATGCCGAGTTGGTTGAGAGAATTTTGAGAGAGTAAGTGACGGCGAACCGGCCCCAAGATGCCTATATAAGGAACTTTGGATAACAAGAGCCAACGGCAAAAACTCCTTATATGAGGAATTATCGA
>Ga0137379_10000454_pt1 | contig 35997 bp, 39 predicted proteins | sample SagtaG_18_FD_104812 | JGI IMG/M metagenome (GOLD analysis project Ga0137379, IMG submission 104812) | Vadose zone soil microbial communities from Sagehorn Ranch, Mendocino, California, USA - Sage2_L_80_16 metaG | ecosystem: Environmental > Terrestrial > Soil > Vadose zone | place: USA...
ACCGCGCCGATCGCCAGGCCCAGGCCGACGAACACGAAGGGCAGGCGCGCGACCTGGCGGTACATCAGCCAGAACCCGCCCCAGGTCAGCAGGCCGAAGGCGAGGACCAGTACGGTCAGCCCGAGCCTGCTGTACGTAAGCCACATGAGGACCTCGGTCAGGTACTCGTGGTCGGTCCAGACGTGGTTGGTGACCGTGAAGGTGAAGATGTCGGTGCTCGGCAGCATCCCGTTCTCGACCATCCACCGGCCGACGCGCAGGTGCCACCAGAAGTCGGGGTCCTGCTCGGGGCCGATGAACAGCACGAGGATCACGCTCATGACGCCGCCGAGCAGCAGCGTCCGTGCGCTCAGGCGCTCGGTCAGCCGCAAAGAACTAGCGGCGGGAGAGCGGGTTGGGTAGGTAGCGGGGGACGCGTCTTGCATATTCGGGGTACTCGTTGGGGAAAGTCTGGGCGAGGATGCGCTCCTCCCAGCGGATGCGCATCAGCTCACAGGCGACGAAATAGACGATCGCCAGCGCGCTGAGCCAGCCCGCGGTGGCCAGGTTGATGCCGATGGCGGTCGCGATCTCCCCAAGGTAGACGGGGTGCCGGCTCAGGGAGTAGGGCCCGCCCGTGACCAGGCGACGCGCCTCGGGGATGATCGAGAAGGACCGGCGCAGATAGGCGAGCCCCCAGACCGCGTAGGCAAGGCCGGCGGTCGCCAGGATGTCGGCCACCAAGACGAGCTCTGGCCGGCGTGTCCCCCCGGGCAGAAAGCTGGCGCCGATCGCGGCGAAGGTCCCGCTGAAGGCGATGACGATCACGGCCAGGCGGTGGTCGGTTCCGCGCTGGGGCAGCCGGACGGCGTAGAGGACGACCAGCAACGTGAAGTAGGTCAGGGCGAGCAGCTGCTGGCCGACGAAAAGCAGGTCCGAAGGCTGGCGGAGCCCCTGGACGCCTCCCCAGAGCAGGATCAGCTGGCGGGTCAGGAAAAGGCTGAAGAAGAGGGCGGGCGCCAGGCGCCCGAAGACCAGGTCTCGCCAGTAGGCGCCGGTGCGCCGTTGCACATGCTCTGCGACGCCGGTGACCGCCATTTCCGGCAGGAAGACTAGCGACCCGGGACGGCGTGCCGGTCGTTTTGGCTAATGAATTGACCTGCCTGGGACCGATGAGTACCATCCTCGACCGCGAGAGGGCCCGATCGCCGCAAGAAGCGGGATAGGGCAACGTCAGACAGGTCAGATACCTGTAGTTCAGGAAAAAGGAGGTGAAATCGCAGAAATGTTGAGCCTTTATTGGAAACTTCGCAGCCTTACGACTCGTCAGGAAGGCCAGGGCATGGTTGAGTACGCCCTGATCCTCGTCCTCGTCTCGATCGTCGTCATCGTGATCCTTCTTACGATGGGCAACCAGATCAAGAACGTGTTCTCGAACGTCGTAGCAGCCCTCGGCGCATAGAGCCCACGTAACAGCACCTTCAAAGGAGAGCCCCGCGAGAGGGGCTCTCTTCATTACAGCGAATCGGGGGGAAGATCGCGGTTCCCATGGTTACAATGTCGCCACTCTTGAGGATTCCATCGGAGGTGACTTAGTTTTGGCCGTCGCACCTGCTGCTGCAAGACCCCGTCCTGGCGGTGGTCGTCTGTTCATCATCGTGGGCGTTTTACTTGCCATCGTTGCGTTTGGCGCGGTGTTCCTGATCTCGAGCGCGACAGGCGGAGGTGGCATTGGCGGTCCAAACACCTCGGTCGTGATCGCCAAGCAGGCGATCCCGCTTCGCCACCAGATCACCGCGGCCGACATCGAGATCGCGAAGGTCTCGATCAACGGCAACGGCTCGCTGACCAACACCTACTCCACGACCACTGACGTGCTGAATCTCATCTCCGAGATCAACATCACGAAGGGCTCTATGCTCACGTCCGACATGCTGGCCCGGGACATCAGCCTGGTTCCCGCCGGCGCAGCCCCCGCCTACCTACCGCTGGCCAAGGGGTACGTCGCGATGACCATTCCTACGGCCGAGCAGCAGGGCGTCGCGGGTCACATCAGCGTCGGCGACTACATCACGGTCATCTCGTCCGCCAGCCTCACGCTCTTCAACGCCGCCGGGCAGCAGCAGGGCCCGGCGAGGCAGGTGAGCAAGACTGTCTTCTTCAACCTCCGGGTGATCGGCCTCGGTCCCGCGTCCGCGGGTGTCCAACCGGCGAACGGCGGTGGAGGCACGACTTCGGCAGCCGCGTCCAGCGGCGTGACGTCGAGCCTTACCGTCGAGGTCACGCAATGTGACGCCGAGTTCCTGACCTGGTTCCTCGCCAACACGCAGATGCGCTACACCCTCGAGTCGTACAAGGACTACTCGACGGCTCCGACGGACAACCAGGACACCACGTGTGCCACCATCCAGGCCGCCGGAGGAGTGACCAACAAGCAGGTCGACGCGAAGTACGGGTTCACCAAGCTCTAAGAGTTAGGTCCGATGGGGCTCCTCGATCGGGTCAAGCAGAACCAGACGGCTCCACCGGCGGGACCGGCCGGAAACGGTCCCGCCGGCACTGCGACCCTTCCGGGAGCCACGCCCTATACGCCGCAGGCGCCGGTAGCACAGCCGGCCGCCCCCGCCCCTGCGGCACCGTCGCTCTCGCAGCGCGCCGGAGCCGTGGGCGCTGAGCTGACGCCCGCCTTCACCGCGGCGAAGGTGCAGATCCACTCGAAGCTGATCGAGAAGTTCGCGGACGAGATCGACTCCAGCAACAAGGCAGGAGTCCGCGAAAAGATCCTCGAGCTCGCCGAGGAGTACTTCCGTACGACGGCGATGACGATGACCAAGAACGACAAGGAGCGCCTTGTCGACTCGGTCCTCGACGACGTGCTCGGCCTTGGCCCGCTCGAGGCGCTGCTCGCAGACCCGAGCATCACCGAGATCATGGCCAACCACCCCAAGCAGATCTACGTCGAGAAGAGCGGGGAGCCGATTCTCTCCTCGGTGACGTTCGAGTCAGAGCGCCAGATGCGCCAGGTCATCGACCGAATCGTGAGCCTGGTCGGCCGGCGGGTCGACGAGTCGACCCCCATCTGTGACGCGCGCCTGAAAGACGGCTCGCGTGTCAACGTGGTCATTCCGCCCATCGCGCTCAAGGGCCCGGCGCTGACGATTCGAAAGTTTGCGAAAGAGAAGTGGGGGCCTGCCGACATCGTCAACCGGTTCAAGTCGTCGAGCCCGGAGATCATGACGTTCCTGCGCTCGTGCGTACGCGCGCGCCTCAACATCCTCGTCTCCGGAGGCACCGGCTCAGGTAAGACGACCCTGCTCAACATCCTGTCCTCGTTCATCCCCGAGAACGAGCGCCTCATCACGTGCGAGGACGCCGCCGAGCTCCAGCTGCAGCAGCCCCACTGGATCCAGCTCGAGTCGCGTCCGCCTAACGTCGAGGGCAAGGGCGCGGTGCCGATTCGCGAGCTGGTCAAGAGCTGTCTGCGTATGCGGCCCGACCGCATCATCGTCGGTGAATGCCGTGGCGGTGAGGCCCTCGACATGCTCCAGGCCATGAACACTGGCCACGATGGATCGATGTCCACGCTCCACGCCAACAACCCGAAAGAGGCCCTTGTCCGTCTCGAGACGCTGGTCCTCCAGGCCGGCCAGGACCTGCCTTCGCGTGCTATCCGGGAAACCATCGGATCCGCGATCCACCTGATCGTCCAGCAGTCCCGCCTGCGTGGGGGTATCCGCCGCATCGTGAGCGTGGCGGAGATCACAGGGATCAAGGACGGCGATGTCCAGTTCCAGGAGCTCTTCACGTTCAAGCAGGTGGGCGTGAACGCCGAGGGCAAAGCGGTCGGCTATCACACCGCGGCCGGCCTCCTGCCGATGCGCATGGAACACCTTCGGGCCGAGGGTGAGGATGTGCCGGAACAGATATTTGCGACTGCAAAGCAACCCTCGCCGGATAAGCTGTACTGACTTTTTAGGAGAATCAAATGCCACCTATCCCCGTGGTTTTCGGGCTGATCGCCTTCGCGGGCGTCTTTCTCTTCTTCCTGGGCGTCAGCCAGATGAGGCGAGCGGCCGGAGGAGCTGAGGATTTCCAGGCGAGACTTGCCGCCTACGGGGTGACGACCGCCGGAGCCCAGGCCCTGCCGCAGTCGGCGGGCATGCGCGACACCCTCAACCGTCTTTTCCAGCCCGCCGCCGACCGTATGGGACGCGGTGACGCCAAGAAGGGCAAGCCATCCGTGGCGGAACAGCTGCAGCGCGCGGACTTGAAGCTGCGCCCGTCCGAGTTCTTCCTGATCCAGCTGGGCAGCGGATTGCTCGTCGCCCTGATCGTGTACTGGCGATTCAACAGCATTTTCGGAATCCTGACGTTCGTCATCGGCTACCTCGCGCCGAGCTTCTATGTCCGTTACCGGATCAGCCAGCGCCTGAAGAAGTTCAACAACCAGCTGGGCGACACCCTGACCCTGCTGTCGAACGCGCTGAAGGCCGGCTACTCCTTTGCCCAGGCGATCGACACGGTCGCGAAGAATGCGGTGGCGCCGATCGGCGACGAGTTCGGCCGGGCCGTCCGCGAGATGAACCTCGGTGGCTCACCGGACGAGGCTCTGTCAAACATCACCAAGCGCATCGCGAGCCCTGACTTCGACCTCGTGTCGACCGCATACTCGATCCACCGTACAGTCGGTGGCAACCTGGCCGAGATCCTGGACAACATCGCCTACACGATCCGCGAGCGCGTGCGCATCAAGGGCGAGATCCAGACCCTGACCGCGCAAGCCCGAGCGTCAGGCTCCATCATCACGGCGCTGCCGATCCTGCTGGCGGCATTCATGTTCTTCGTCACCCCGACCTACTTCCAGCCGATGTTCAGCAACGTCATCGGATGGGCGCTGATCATCGTCGCCTGTTTCCTCATCTTCATCGGCAACCTGATCATTCGCCGCGTCGTGGCGATCGAGGTTTAGGCGATGGGAACCACAATGCTCCTCGGCCTGGTCGTCGCGGTCGGCGTGCTGATGATCTTCATCGGCCTCTCGCGCACTCCCTCCACCAACACCGCCCAGATGGTGCAGCAGCGACTTTCCTTGTACGGCGGAGAGAAGCAGCTCACGGTGGAGGAGATCGAGCTCCAGCGCCCCTTCAGCGAGCGCGTGCTGCGGCCGGCGATCGAAAGACTCGGCTCGTTGCTGTCCCGCTCCACGCCCCAAAAGGCTCGACAGGACGTGCTGAACCGCCTCGAGCTGGCGGGACGGCCCGGCAACCTCACGCCTGAGGACTTCGTCGCCGTGCGCCTCGTCGCGGCAGCGGTCATGGCTGCGATGGGCCTGCTCCTTGGGCTGCTGTTCGGCAACGCCGTCTATCTGGTCATCTCGCTGGCGGGCGGCGCCATCCTCGGCTACTACCTTCCGGTGCTGTGGCTCAAGCAAAAGGTCGACGCCCGCCGCAACGAGATCCAGAAGGGCCTGCCCGACGCGCTCGACCTGCTCGTGATCTGTGTCGACGCCGGCCTTGGTTTCGATGCTGCCCTGGCCCGCGTGACCGACAAGTACCGCAACGCGCTGTCAGACCTGCTCTCCAAGGCCCTGCGCGAGGTCAGCCTCGGCCGCCCGCGCCTGGAGGCGCTGGACGAGATGGGCCGGAACAGCGGCGTGGAGGATCTCCACAACTTCATGCAGGCCGTCATCCAGTCCGAGCAGTTCGGCACCGGGATCGGCAAGATCCTGCGCATCCAGGCCGACGAGATGCGGCGCAAGCGGCGTCAGCGGGCCCAGGAGAAAGGCGCCCAGGCCACACTGAAGATGATGCTCCCGATGGTCGGCTGCATCTTCCCTACGCTGTGGATCGTGCTGCTCGGACCCGCCGTGCTGATCCTGCTTCGGCCGCGCTGAGGTAGACCGCACGCTTCTGGCGCTCCCATCAGCGCTGACGCTGTCGGTCAGCTGGTGGGAGCTCGCGCTTCGCGGAATCGTGACCTACGCGGCACTGCTGGTCGCGTTGCGGATTTTCGGCAAGCGTGAGATCGGCCAGTTCACTCTCTACGACCTCGTCTTCATCCTGCTGGTCGCGAACGCCCTGCAGCCGTCGATGACCGGGCCGGACGCGTCGGTGATCGGCGGCATGGTCTTGATCGTCGCCCTGGTCGGGACGAATTTCGTCATCGGCCGCCTTGACCACATACCTCGATTCCACGAGCTCTTCAGCGGATCGCCCTCCGTGATCATCAAAGACGGCAAGTTCGTTCCTGCAGCGCTGAAGCGGGAGGGATTGACTCCCGACGAGGCGGAGATGGCGATCCGAGAGCACGGCGTCGCAGACCTCAAAGAGGTGCAGCTGGGCGTGCTCGAGCCTGACGGAACGATCTCGATCGTGCCGACCGGCGACTCCGTCCGCAAAAGCAGACGCAAGGTGCGGTTTCTGCGCCGGCCGAACTAGGCTACTCGGCGCTCAGGAAGTCCAGCGTCGCCTGCTTGAACTCGCGCGCCGGAACCGCGCTCATGTGATCGCGACCCGCGATCGTTACGAGGCGAGCGCTTGGGATCAGCTCGACCAGCTCGGGCGCGCCGCGCGCGATGTCGTCGCGGTCACCGACGACGATGAGGATCGGCGTGCGAATTGTCGCCAGCCGTTCCGGGCGCCGCTCAGGTCTCAGCCCGTTGATGCAGGCGGCAAGCGCGATCAGGTCGTTGTCCGGGCGGGCAGATGCGAACCGGTAAAACGTCTGCGCGACAGGATCGTCCGTCGGCTCGCCAATGCGAAATGCGTTTGCGATCTGGTCGGCCCTGTCGATGGCTCCAGCCGCCCCCACGCCTCCCAGCACTGCTCGCGTGATGCGGCCGGGATGGTCAAGCACGACCTCGAGCCCGATGCGGCCTCCCATCGAGTATCCGAGATACGCGGCCGTCTGCACGTCCAGATGGTCGAGGAGGCGCACAACGTCTCCGGACATGCCGTCGACCGCGTACGCCGCCTCGTCGTGGGGCTTGTCGCTGTGGCCGTGGCCGCGGCAGTCCAGTCCGATGACCTTGAAGCCGGCATTGGTCAATGTCTCCTGCCACCGCGTGCCGACCCAGTTGAGCCGGTAGTCGGAAGCGAATCCGTGCACGGCGACGACTGGCGTCCCCCGTTCGGAGCCGTTCACCTCATAGTGAAGACGGACGCCATCGCTGTCGAAATCCATCGGTGCGCCGATTAACCTATCGGATCGCAGTGCAAGGACGGCGAGCTGTGCACGAACGGACGGGAAAGGTTTTGGCTGAGGAGCTCGAGATGCCGCGCACCATGTTCGGGCGCGGACTCGGCTTGATGTTTCGCACGACGCTCGCGCCAGGCCGCGGTATGTGGATCAATCCTTGCAGCAGCATCCACATGATGTTCATGAGGTTCGCGATCGATGCCGTGTTCCTGGATGACGGGGAGCGAGTGAAGAAGGTCTATCGAAAGCTTCCTGCTTGGTACGGGCTGGGGTTGTCGCTCGGTGCGCGCAGCGTGCTCGAGCTGCCGCCCGGGTCCACGTCGGAGATCGACCTGCAGCGGGGCGACCAGATCGTCATCCAATAGCCGTCCTCCCCATTGATGGGAGGTGGCCCGCAGGGCCGGAGGGGACTGATGCGCACCCGTTAAGACGGGGTTGACTCCATGCATACAGTGGACCCGTGCAGGTCCTGGACTTTCTGCTGCCGCCACGATGCGGAGGCTGTCGCAAGGTCGGGTCATGGCTGTGCGAGCGGTGCCGGTCGCGGATCCGGCGCCTTGAGGAGCCGCTGTGTCGCCGCTGCGGAGCGGAGCTGCCGTCGGCGCGAAGGGACTGCGGCTGCCGCTCCCGGCTCAAGTCGCTGAGCCGCCTGCGCTCGGCTGTCGCTTACGAGGGACCGATCGAGCGGGCGGTGCACCGTTTCAAGTACGACGGCTGGCGCCGGTTGGCGGGTCCGCTGGCCTTGTTGATCGCGGAACGGCTCGCAGTCGAAGGCGTGGCGGCTCGATGGGTCGTCTCCGTCCCGTTGCATCCGGAGCGCCTGAGCCAGCGTGGCTTCAACCAGGCCGAGCTGCTGGCCCGCGAGCTGCGCAGGCGCCTGCGCCTGGGCTCGCCCGCGGGAGTACTCGTGCGTACGCGTCCGACCCCGCCGCAGGTCGGCCAAGACCGCAAGCGACGGTTCGAGAATGTCGCGGGCGCGTTTGCGTGGCGAGGCGGCGCGATCGAAGGCGAATCGATCTTGTTGATCGACGACGTCGCCACGACCGGAGCCACGCTGGATGCGTGCGCAAGCGCACTGCGCGCGGCCGGATCGGGGCCTGTAACAGGGGTCTCAGTCGCGCGCGTGAATGTATAGTTGGCGATCGGTTTATCAACTCGCGAGGGGAGGCTAGCCGAATGGCAGTCCGGATCCCAGGTATCAACATCGATGAGTACTACCAGCAGCTTGGGCCGATCGAGCCCCTGATCCGCGACGACCGCGTAACCGAGGTCATGGTCAACGGCAACGACCATGTATACGTCGAGATGGCCGGCAAGGTCGTCCTCACCAACATCAAGTTCGTCGACGAGGACCAGCTCCTGAACGTGATCCAGTTCATCGTCCGGACGGTTGGCCGGCGCATCGACGAACGGTCACCCCTTTGCGACGCGCGTCTGGCGGACGGCTCTCGTGTCAACGCGGTGATCAGACCCCTGGCCTTGAACGGACCGCTGCTCACCATCCGCAAGTTCTCTCGCGATCCCTTTCAGGTCGAAGACCTGATCCGGTTCGGCACGTGCAACGAATCCGGTTTCGGATTTCTCAAGGCCGCCGTGCTCTCCAAGGCCAACATCATCGTCTCGGGTGGAACGGGTACCGGCAAGACCACGTTCCTCAACGTCCTCTCTGGGTTCATTCCGGTCGAGGACCGCATCGTGACCATCGAAGACGCGGCCGAGCTTCAGCTGCACCAGGAGCACGTGTGCCGCCTGGAGACTCGGCCGAAGGACATCAACGGCGAAGGTGAGATCACGATCCAGCGACTCGTCATCAACTCGCTGCGCATGCGCCCTGAGCGCATCGTCGTCGGTGAATGTCGTGGCGGTGAGGCGCTCGACATGCTCCAGGCCATGAACACCGGCCACGACGGTTCGATGACCACCCTGCACGCAAACAGCCCCCGAGACGGCCTCGCACGCCTCGAGACGCTCGTCCTGATGGCGGGCGTGGACCTTCCGGTGCGCGCCATCCGCCAGCAGGTCGCCGGCGCAATCAACCTCATCTGCCAGCTCGGCCGCTTGCGCGACGGCTCGCGCAAGGTGACCGCGATCTCCGAGATCGTCGGCATGGAGCAAGACGTGATCACGATGCAGGACATCTTCGTGATGGAGCAGAAGGGCGCCACGCCAGATGGCAAGGTCATCGCGGAGTTCAGGCCGACCGGACTCCGGCCGAAGATCCTGGACCGAATGTTCGCTCAGGGCATCCCCCTGCCGAAGGAGATCACGGCTCTGTTCCCGGCGCCGCCGGGATACAAGCCCTCCGGCCGCTAGTCACTTTTTCCGGCTTATACTCGGGTTGTGAAGGTCGTCCTGCACGACCGTACGGACGGTCTGGGGCAGGAGGTGCGCGACACGGCGCAGCGCAAGTTGACACGCCTCGAGCACCACTTCGGCAAGGTGATGGACGCCGAGCTGGAGTTCTCGGAAGAGCGCAAGAGAAGCGGCCTGGCAACCACGGTGTGCCGGATCACTCTTCACCTCGACGGCCGCCGCACGCCGGTCCTGTACGCGCGCGAGCGCGGGGCGGATCCGCAGTCGGCGCTGGACCTGGCCCTCGACAAGATCGACCGGCAGCTGGTCGCGTTCAAGGAGAAGGTCACTCACCGGAAGCAGCAGGTATCGCCGGTGCGCGTGCCGGCCGAACCCGCCCGCGCCGGCCTTGAGCGCTCCTCAGAGCCTGAGCGCGTGAGGCTCAAACTGCGGCCGATGTCGGTCTCCGAGGCCTCCGCGGAGCTCCTGGCGGACAGCCAGCCGTTCCTCGTCTACCTGGACGAGGACTCAGGTGAGATCCAGATCATGGTGATGCGGGCCGACGGCTCCCTGGCCGTGATCGAGCCTGTGATCCCCTAGCCCGGGGTTCAGTCACCCCCCGGCCGGGTAACCTCTATTCCAGTGGTCATCCTCAGCAGGCTGCTCGATCCGAACGAGCGGGAAGTCAGGCGCCACCTCGCGGTGGCCCACGCGATAACTGCCCTTGAGCCCGAGCTCAAGGAGCTGGACGACGCCGGCCTGCGTGCACGTTCTGACGAGCTGCGGGCCAAGGCCCAGGAGGGCCATGACCTCGACGAGCTGCTGATCGATGCGTTTGCGATCTGCCGCGAGGCTGCGCGCCGCACCATCGGCCTCCGCCATTTCGACGTCCAGCTCGTGGGCGGAATCGTCCTGCACCAGGGAAAGATCGCCGAGATGAAGACCGGTGAAGGCAAGACGCTCGTGGCGAGCCTCGCGCTCTACCTCAACGCACTCGCCGGCAAGGGCGTCCACCTGGTCACCGTCAACGATTACCTGGGCCGCCGTGACGCGGGATGGATGGGCCCGATCTATCACCTGCTCGGAATGTCGGTCGGCATCAACGTCGGCACGACGGCCACCTACATCTACGACCCGGAGTATCTCGACGAAACCCACCCGGATTCACGCCTGCAGCACCTGCGTCCCGTGACGAAAAAAGAGGCGTACGCCTCCGACATCACGTACGCGACCAACTCTGAGCTCGCTTTCGACTACCTGCGCGACAACATGGCCCGCGACCTCTCTCAATGCAGCCAGCGCGACCTCAACTACGCGATCGTCGACGAGGTCGACTCCATCCTCATCGACGAGGCGCGAACGCCCCACATCATCTCGGGTCAGTCGGAGGAGTCGACCGAGAAGTACTACCAGTACGCGCGCTGGGCAGCGCGGCTGACCGAGGGCGAGGATTACGAGGTCGACCTGAAGCACAAATCTGCTTCCTTGACCGAGACCGGCATCGCCAAGATGGAGCGCTGGACCGGCATCAAGAACATCTACGACCTCGAGAACGTGATCGAGGCGCACCAGATCAACCAGGCCCTCAAGGCCAAATCACTGTTCCTCCGCGACCGCGACTACCTGGTCAAGGACGCAGAGGTCGTGATCGTCGATGAGTTCACCGGGCGCACGATGCCCGGCCGCCGCTGGTCGGACGGGCTGCACCAGGCGGTCGAGGCCAAGGAAGGCGTCAAGGTGCAGCAGGAGCAGAAGACGATCGCGACCATCACGGTCCAGAACTACTTCCGCCAGTACGACAAGCTGGCCGGCATGACCGGTACGGCGGTGACTGAAGCGGAAGAGTTCCACAAGATCTACGGGCTCGACGTCGTGGTCATCCCGACGCACCACCCGATGGTGCGGAACGACAGCGCCGACGTGATCTACAAGTCAGAGAAATCGAAGTTCGAGGCTGTGATCGACGAGATAGTCGAGATGAACAAGCTCAGCCGGCCGGTCCTGGTCGGCACGGTTTCGGTCGAGAAGTCTGAGCGGCTTGCCAAGATGCTCGACCGCCGCGGCCTGAAACACAATGTGCTCAACGCCAAGCAGCACGAACGCGAGGCGGCGATTGTCTCCGAGGCAGGTCAGGCCAATGCGATCACGATCGCCACCAACATGGCCGGTCGTGGAACAGACATCGTGCTGGGCGCGGGGGTCACGGACGTCGGAGGGCTGCACATCATCGGGACGGAGCGCCATGAGAGCCGCCGTATCGACAACCAGCTTCGTGGTCGCGCTGGTCGCCAGGGCGATCCGGGCTCGAGCCGTTTCTTCATCTCGCTCGAAGACGACCTGATGAAGATCTTCGGCCCGGCCGCCGACCGCATCGGCCGCTTGATGGACAGCCTCGAGGTGGAGCCGATCGAGCATCCATGGGTCGCCGGCTCGATCGCGAGTGCGCAGAAGAAGGTCGAGGGGATGCACTTCGACTCCCGCAAGCACGTCGTCGAGTACGACGACGTCATGAACAAGCAGCGCCAGATCGTCTACGAAGAGAGGCGGAAGGTCCTCGAGGGCGCCGACACGCGCGACAACATTCTGGGCTACGTGCGCGAGCTCATCGGGAAGGGCGTCGACCAGCACTGCCAGAACCGGCATTACGAGAACTGGGACCTCGAGGGCCTGGTCAAGTACCTCTCCACGTATCTGCCGATCGCCCCCGGCTCTGAGATTCCGGATGAGGCTCTGCAGAAGGGTCCCGAGGGCCTGGTCGAGCACCTGTACGCGTCCGCCGAGGACGCCTACGACCGAAAGGTGCAAGAGATGGGCGCCGAGCTGATGCCGGTCGTCGAGCGGAGCGTGATGCTGCAGACGATCGACTGGCAGTGGATGGAATACCTGACGCAGATGGAGCAATTCCGCGAGGGCATCGGGCTGCGCGCGTACGGCCAGCGCGACCCGTTGGTCGAGTACAAGAACGAAGCGTTCGAGATGTTCAACGAGCTGCGCGAGCGCATTCAGGGGTCGATCGTGTCGCTGATCTACAGGGTGGCGCCGGCGCCGCCGCCGCCTCCAACTCCGATCGTTCGCCAGATGACGGAAAGTGGACCGGCCGAGCCGGACGGCGCCAACGGGGCCGGCCGCAGGGCAGCACCGCAGCAGCGTCGCGCAGCGCCGGTAGGGGCGGCCGTCGCCTCAGGCACCGCGGATACCACCGGCGGCGCACAACATAAAATCGGCCGCAACGATCCGTGCTGGTGCGGATCGGGGAAGAAATATAAGCGGTGTCACGGCCGGTAGAGTCAACCGCGCCACGGCTGCCGTTATGGAGATTTGATGGACGCTGAACTGAACCCCAAGGAGCTCTTGAAACGAATCCTTCAGCTCAAGGAGCACCTTTGACCTGCCTGCGAAAGGGCAGAAGGCTGACGAGCTAGATACACAGCTCACCCAGCCCGGAGTCTGGGACGATCCGAAACGCGCCGGTCAGATGGCCCGCGAGGCTGCGGAGAACCGGGAGCAGATCGCGACGTGGGACCGGCTCGAGAGGCGCGCCCGCGACGTCGTGGAGCTCGAGCAGCTGGGCGAGGACGATCCGGAGCTGGAGAAGCAGGTGGCCGAAGAGCAGGCCGCCGTGGAGAAGGAGCTCCGTTCCCACGAGCTCGACCTGTTGTTCACCGACCCGTACGCGAACCACAACGCCGTCATCACGATCTCGGTCGGCCAGGGTGGGGTGGAGGCGCAAGACTGGGTCGAGATGCTCATGCGAATGTACGTCAAGTGGGCCGAGCGCCGGGGTTTCCAGACCGAGATCATCGACGAGTCGCGTGGGGAGGAAGCGGGGCTGAAGAGCGTCACGTTCATCGTCCGCGGTCCACGCGCCTACGGTCTCCTGCGCTCAGAGCATGGAGTGCACCGGCTGGTCAGGATCTCCCCGTTCGACCAGAACCACCGGCGGCACACGTCGTTCGCGCTGGTCGAGGTCATGCCCGAGCTCGAGAGCACCGACGAGGCTGGGGTCGTGATCAACCCGCAGGACCTGCGGATCGACACGTACCGGTCGACAGGCGCGGGTGGGCAGCATGTCAACAAGACCGACTCCGCCGTGCGGATCACGCACCTTCCAACCGGGATCGTGGTCACGTGCCAGAACGAGCGGTCGCAGATGAAGAACCGCGAGATGGCCATGAAGGTGCTGAAGGCGCGTTTGTTCCAGCGCCAGCAGCAAGAGGCAGCCGAGCACCTGGATCAGATCCGCGGCCAGGTCATGCCGGCCGAGTTCGGGTCGCAGATCCGGAACTACGTCCTGCAGCCCTACACCCTGGTCAAGGACGTGCGGACGGGTCTCGAGGTCGGAAACGCGCAGGCGGTCCTGGACGGCGAGATCGACCCCTTCATCGAGAGCTGGCTGCGCTGGCGCCTCAGCAACAGCGGCAAGGTCGCGCAAGCACTTTAGATATGAGAGACAACCCAGATGGGTCCCTCTCATCGCGCGTGCGGCTTTGCCGCAAGCCTCCTGGCGTTAGTTCGTTAACGCCCTTGGTTGACACTCTGGGTAGGGGTTGGACGGATCGGGGCGCTGCGTTATACTGCCCGCGACCTAGCCACGCGCGCCCGCTGGCACGCAACGACAAAGCAAGAGACGCAGCTAATGGTTTTGACACCGGATTTTGCAACTCGGCCGGTTATCAGCTTCCAGCACGTTTTCAAGACGTACCCGACTGGAACTGAAGCTCTTCGCGACGTCAATCTCGAGGTCCCGGAGGGCGATTTTCTGTTCCTCGTCGGCCCCTCGGGCGCCGGCAAGTCAACCCTGGTGCGCCTCCTGATCCGCGAGGAGAAGCCAAGCAAGGGCAAGATCTTCGTCGACGGCATCGAGCTGGGACGGATGAAGCGGCGCAGGCTTCCCCACTACCGCCGCAAGGTCGGCCTCGTGTTCCAGGACTTCAAGCTCTTGCCCAACCTGACGGTCTACGAGAACGTGGCCTTTGCGCTGCGGGTCCTGGGTGAGCCCGACCACCAGATCCAGTCACGAGTCGCGGAGGCGCTCGACACGGTCAGCCTCTCAGGCAAGGAGCACACCTACCCGTCCAACCTCTCGGGTGGTGAGCAGCAGCGCGTCGCGATCGCGCGGGCGCTCGTGCATGCACCGCGATTCATCATCGCCGACGAGCCGACGGGCAACCTGGATCCGGCGACCGCGTGGGAGATCATGCAGCTCTTTCTCCGCATCAACGCCCGCGGAGCCACCGTCGTGATGGCGACCCACAACCGCGAGATCGTCGATCTCCTCCGCCGCCGAGTCATCGCCATCGACGCAGGACAGATCGCAAGAGACGACCGTTCAAGCAGGTATCACGAAGATGTTGCGAAACCTCAAGTTCGCGTTCAATAGCGCCTGGCAGAGCTTCTGGCGGAACCTGGCCGTCAGCCTGGCCGCGGTTCTGTCGATCACGCTCATCCTCATGCTCGCCGGCATCAATCTCCTCGTCGGGCATGCGTTCTCGCAGGTGCTCGACGGTTTCCGCGACAAGGTCAGCGAGATCTCGATCAACGTGTCTGACGACACCCCGCTGCCCAATGTCTACGACTTCCAGCAGCAGCTTGCCGCCGACCCGCGCGTGACGAGCGTGAAGTTCGTGACCAAGGACGAGGCCCTGACTCAGTTCAAGGCGGATCCCCAGAACGGCATCCTGGCCCAGCAGATCGACGGCAACCCGCTGGACGCGAAGCTCGACGTGCAGGTGAAGAGCCTCAGCGAGGTCGCCGCGATCGACGCCAAGGCACGGCAGTGGCCTGGAGTCGACCCCACGGACCCGACGAACTATCAGGGCGATTTCATCAACCGCATGCTCCAGCTGTCGCAGTGGTTGGGGCTCGCCGGGGTCGCCCTGCTCGTCATCCTGCTCATCGTCTCAGTGGTCATCGTCATGAACACCATTCGCACGGCTGTCTATCACCGTCGCAAAGAGATCGAGGTGATGAAGCTGGTGGGCGCGACCGAATGGTTCGTGCGCGGGCCGTTTGTCATTGAGGGCATCATGACCGGCCTTGTGGCGGCGGCCATCGCGCTGGCGCTGCTGGTGATCTCCTACGAACCGGTCGTCGCTCGCTTCAAATCAGACGTCGGTTTCATCCCGCTTTCCTATGACCCGGCGTTCATCTCGAGCCTTGCCACCGACCTGCTTCTGGCCGGAGCCTTGCTCGGCGCCCTCGGCAGCTACATCGGCGTCCGCCGCTACGTGAGGATCTGACTTTGAAAGCCCGCGTTCTCCTCGCCGTCCTTCTTGCGACCTTCGGGGCGCTGCCGCAGTCGGTCCAGAATGCATCAGCCATCTACTGCTATTCGGGCGATCCGCCGGCCGTCTACCAGGCCTGCGTCGCCTACAACAGCGGCATCGGGCAGCAGGTCAACAACCAGAACCAACTCGAGAGCATTCAGGCGCAGATCAACAACACCGTCGCACAGATCAACGCTATCGATGCGCTGATCGCCAGCCTGAAGAACCAGATCGCCGCCCAAAGGGCGCTCATCGCTCAGACCCAGGCGGCGATCGACGATCTGAACATGAGGATCAGGTTTGGTGAGGCGGCTCAGATCCGGCTCGAGGCTCACCTCAGCGTGCGGGAAGAGCTGCTGAACCAGCGCCTCCGCTACGTCGACTCGCATGGCAGTGTCAACTACGTTCAGTTGGCGCTCACCTCGAACAACATCAACCAGCTGTTGAACCGGATCGTCGGGGCGCAACAGGTCGCGGCTTCTGACCAGCGCATTCTCTCCAACCTGGACGACGAGCGCAGGCAGGTCACCATAGCGGCCAACGAGCTGGACCTCAAGCGGAGCCAGGTCGTGATACTGCTCCAGCAGCAGCAGGCGGCCGAGGCTGACCTGGAGAAGAACCTGGTCACCCAGAACGCCGCGATTGTTGCGGAGCAAAAGCTCCAGGCGCAGCTCTCCGTGCAGTATGCGCAGGTGCAGGCGGAAAGGGCTGCGATTGACGCCCAGGTCGCCAAGCTCGCCCAGCAATATGACGCGGCGGCGATCAAGGCGGGCGGGGGTAACGGCGTCTTTGAGTGGCCGGTACCCGCCTGCGGATACTCGTGCATCACGCAGGGCTTCGGATGTTCGAGCTTTTACCTCGAGGTCTACGACCCGAACTGTCCCTACCCGCACAAGATCCACACCGGCCTCGACATCGCGGGTCCGTACGGGAGCGACATCGTCGCCGCCGACACGGGCGTGGCGTATCTGTATCCGGGAAGCATTGGTTACGGCAACCTGCTCGTGATCATCCACGGTAACGGCTACTCGACCTACTACGGACATCTTGCTGGCTACGCGCCGGGACTCTCGACCGGGCAGGTCGTCCCGCGTGGCACCACTGTCGCCTTCGAAGGCTCGACGGGTTGGTCCACCGGACCTCACCTGCATTTCGAGGTCCGGACCTACGGCGTCTACAAGAACCCGTGCATCTGGCTCGGTTGTTAGTCTGACCACATGAATCGAAGCGTCGCCCTGCGGGGTGGCGCCGTCGCGCTGATCCTGGTCATCGGTTTCGTCGCGGGCTTATACGTCGATCAGGCCTACCCCGAGTTCGTCCCGTATTTCGGACACCGAAATGTCTCGAGGGTGGATCTCACCGAGGTCCAGCAGGCGGCGCGTTTGATCCAGGCGGACTACGTAGACACCAACGTCAACACGTCAAAGCTTTCGCAGGGCAGCGTCCAAGGCCTGGTGAGCAGTCTCGGCGACCCATATTCCTTGTACTTCAACCCTGACCAGTACAAGAAGCTCCAGCAGAGCTACCAGGGGCGGTACACCGGCATCGGCATTTACCTCAGCTTCAGCACCACCACCTATCCCACCATCACCAGTACCGTGCCGGGTTCGCCCGCCGCTGAAGCGGGCTTGATGAGGGGTGACCAGATCGTCAAGGTAGGGGACAAGGACCTCAAGGGCATTACGGCCGATCAGGCGACGGCCCTGTTCCAGGGACCGGAGGGGACCAAGGTCACCATCACGATCATGCGTGGCGCGGTCACGATGACGTTCACGATCACCCGCGCGCAGATCCAGGTGCCGACGGTCCGCTCCGCGGTGGTCGGGAACCGCGTGCTCTACGTGCGGATCTATCAGTTCGGGTCGGAGACCTCGAAGGAGTTTGGGGCGGCGCTGAAGGACGGGCTTTCCGGGGCCAACGGCATGGTGCTTGACCTGCGCAGCGACCCCGGCGGATTCATCTCGGCCGCGGACGACGTGATCACCCAGTTCGTCACGAGTGGGGAGACCTTCGAGACCCACGGGCGCAATGGCGTGGACCGCCACGAGGTCGGCTCCCAGCATGCCGCGCCAAGCGTTCCGCTGGTGGTGCTCGTCGACGCCGGCAGCGCTTCTGCGGCGGAGATCGTGGCCGGCTCGCTGCAGGTCCACAACCGGGCGAAGCTGGTCGGCACGCTGACCTTCGGCAAGGGCTCGGTGCAGGAAGACTTCGTGTTGAGCGATGGATCGGACGTCCACCTCACCGTGGAACGGTGGTTCCTGCCGAACGGCGTGACGATAGACCACAAGGGCCTCACCCCTGACGTGAGCGTGTCCCTGGCTCATGCGGCGGACGCTTATGACGTGACGCAGCCATCCCTTGGATACGCCAACGACACCCAGCTGAATGCCGCATTGACTTTGCTGGCGGGTGGGTAGACTGGCTGACGCGATACGGGCGGTTAGCTCAGCTGGCTAGAGCGCCTCGCTTACACCGAGGAGGTCGTTGGTTCAAGTCCATCACCGCCCACCCCAGTTCGGCGACCTTTACGTAACGCGAACCCGGTCAGCGCGCGACTGGCACTACTTTGACGACAGCTTGCAGTCCTCGGAAGTCATCGGGGTTCCGGGTATATAGAGGCAGGGTCTCCGCGGCCGCTGTCGCCGCAATCAGTAGGTCGACGACGCGCCGTCCACGTGCCTTTCGACGACCCGCCACGATGGCAGCGTAGATGCGCCCGTACGCGCGTGCCGAGGCACCGTCGAACGACAGGGCCTCGAAGGTCGCTTCGATTCGCTGAAGGCGGTCTTGGCGTGCGGCCCGCTCAGCCGGATCGGTAGTTGCATGCGGGCCCGCAGCGAGCTCGGCCAGCGTGATGGCGGATACCGCCACCTCCAGAGGCAGATCGGGTTCGCCAGGGAGGTCGATGGCGACCGAAGTGTCGATTAGGCCACGGGGATGACGAGGCTCAGGCACGCGGCCTGACCTCTTGGTCGATCACACGATCGATGTCCTCGCGAAAGCGCGTCGGATCAAGTCGTGGGGCACCGGCCAAGACTTTCCGGAGAGCTTCGGCTGAGACGAATGTGCGCCGGCGTATCGGTGTGAGCTCACCTACCGGCACGCCATTACGGGTCACGACGTAGGATTCCCCGCGATCGAGGCCCCGCATGATCTCGCCGCTGTCGTTTCGGAGCGTTCGTTGAGTGATCTCTCGCGCCATAGACCGAACTGTAGCACGCGTGCGACGCGTAGGCTCAAGATCCGGATCACCGCGCCTTGCACTTCGATCACTTTGGTTCGCATCGCGCCGAGGTATACCGTCCGGCTCGTGAGCAGGCGTCGCGTTGTGCTAAGGCTGCCTACTTGAGCTGCATGATTCCCATGCAGTTCTTTCCCGGGTCGATGAACCATGACATCCGTGCAACCCCGATGTCTGCGATTCCATCGACAGTCTTGAGGCCGGGCAGGTCATATTCCTGGATCTCGACTCCTCGCGATCGCAAGGCGGCTATCTCTTCATCAAGGTCGCTCACGCGCCAGGAAGCTTGGGTCTGCTCATCGGCTGTTCCAATCGTGCTCTTGGTGATGGCGAGCTGGTTGCCGCTTCCGCATTTGAAGGTGACCGCGTTGGGGCTCTCGTTCAGGAGTTGAAGTCCAATCTTGTCTCGATAGAAATCTCGTGATGCGTCGAGATCGGTTGCCAGCAACACGACATCGATCGGATGGTCACCTAACATTTTACGGTCCTCACATCTTGTCGCGGTTAACGGTGATCCTGACCAAAAGTTCAACGCCATCCTAAGAGTTCACATACCTTCAGGTCCCGGGGCTTACGGCGTCGCGCTCGATTAGCCTGGTCCAGTGGGCCGGCCTGACACCGAGACCGAAAAACGGCGAGCCATTGCGCGCCGCATAGTCGAACAGCTGGCCGCCCGCACGGACCTTCGCGCATCGATGCTCGCGGGCTCGGCCGCCGAGGGGATCAGTGACGAGCATTCCGATCTCGATCTGCTCAACTATTACGAAGAGCTGCCCGATCGACACGTCTTCGGAGGCGTGATGCGGGAGCTTGGAGCCGTATCGATCGGTGAGCTAAGCCCACCACGGACTGAGGGATTCGCCGCCACCTACCGGATGGAGGGAATCGAGGTCCAGACGGGAGCCCAGCTGATTGCATCTTTGGAGCAGCGCCTGGGCCGAATCGCGGCGGGCGATGTCGACTGGATCACCGCCAAGATCGCGATGGGCCTTCTAGAGGGGGTGCCTCTCCACGGCGACCAACTCGTGCGCGACTGGCAGGAGCGCGCCTGTTATCCCGAATCACTCAGGCGGCGCGAGGTGAACGCCAACCTCGGTTTCTTTCCCGTGTGGTCGCTCGACGAGCATCTCGCCGCGCGGGACGCCGAGCTGTTCCGCCGCCAGATGCTGCTGGATGGCGCGTTCCGGGTTGTCTCCGTGCTGTCTGCCCTCAACCGGCTCTACTTCACGACCTTTCAGTTCAAACGGGCGCGCACCCACGTGGACCGAATGCATGTGAAACCGGAACGGCTCGCCGACCGGCTCGATCGGGTGGCCAACGCGGCGCCATCGGAGGCTGCGGTCGAGCTGAGCAAGCTGGTCGAGGACACGAAAGCGATCGTCAGGAGTGAAATGCCAGAAGTTCCCGTCGACGTGGCCTGGCGGCCGCTGCCGGACAGCTAGTCGATCAGGCTTTGAGGCGGCCGACGGCGGTGCGAGCTAATTGCTCGACAGCGGTCGAGCTCGTCGTCGGGCTGACCGCTATCAACAGGACGACGTTGGACTTGAAGACGAAGATGACGATGCCACCTCCGCCGGCGCCGGTCGCGGTGTACTCGAAGGCCTTGTCCCCGATGCCCGTGACCGCCTTGGCGTTGGCGATGCCGTACTGGCCGTTGAGCACTGCAGCGAGCTGGTCAGGGGAGATGGAGTTCGCGGTCGTTGCGTCTGGGTACGCCTGGGCGTAGACCAACACGGACGCCTGACTGTCCTGGCTTCCGTAAATGCACATTCCCGGCACCGACGCGCCGGTTCCGGCGCCGAGATTCGTCAACGTCGCGCCGGCCGCCGCTGAGGCCTCCGATGCGGTGACCAGAGAGCAGGCGTCAACCGAGGTTATTTCAGCGGCTTTGCCAGGCGTTGGGGATGACTTTGACGACGAATTGGACGTGCCGCTTCCGCACGCCACGGTGAGGGCTGTCGCAACGGCCAGGCCGGCGAGGGCGCGGCTGGTCCAGGTCATCGGCTTCGAGGGATTGCTGCAACGGTCACGATGGGGGGACGTAGTCTCGCAAGGGCGGCATGGGCTGTCAAGGCGATAACGAGTCGAATGTGGAAGTAAAGCGAATCTGTCACCCCTGAAGCGATAACGAGTCGAATCCGGTCCGCCGATAAAATTACCCGCCGTGCCGAGGTAGCTCAGCTTGGTAGAGCACTTGACTGAAAATCAAGGTGTCGCCGGTTCAAATCCGGCCCTCGGCACCATCAACCGCTAGTGTCCACTCGGTGAGCACGCCGAGGCCGTTTCGGTTCAGTGTTCAGGAGCATCGTGCTCACAGCGCCAAACAGTGGCGCGACAGGGCCCGAGCCATCGAAGCGATGGGCTATTCCGGCCTCTATCTGCCCGACCACTTCGATGAACAGCCGGGACCGATCGCCGCGCTCATGTCTGCAGCTGACGCCACGACCAAGCTGCGCGTCGGCTCACTCGTCTTCGACAACGACTATCGCCATCCCTGGGTGCTCGCGAAGGAGGCAGCGACGCTCGACCTTCTCTCAGACGGCAGGCTCGACCTGGGGCTCGGCGCCGGCTGGCTGGTCGCCGACTACGACCGGGCGGGCATTCCCTACGACTCAGCGGGCACGCGAATCGAACGGCTGGAAGAGGCGGTGAAGGTAATCAAAGGTTTTTTTGGCGGCAAGCCATTCACGTTCTCGGGCAAGCACTACTCGATCAAAGATGCGGAGGGATCGCCGTCACCCGTTCAGAAGCCGCACCCGCCGTTCTTGCTGGGCGGCGGCGGCCGGCGCATGCTCAGCCTGGCCGCGCGTGAGGCCGACATCGTGCACATCAACTACAACCTGAACGAGGGACGCATTAACCCAAAGCTGGTCCGCACGGGCATGGCCGAAGCGACGGAAGAGAAGCTGGCTTGGGTCAAACGGGCCGCCGGCGATCGTTTTGATTCGATCGAGCTCGGATTCACCGTGTTCTTCGCCAACGTCACCGACGATCGCGAATCGCTCGCGTCGACGATGGCGCCGTCGATGGGATTCGAGCCGCACGATGTACTCGACATGCCGCACTTCTTGATCGGCACCATGGAGCAGATCGAAGAAGACCTGCGTTCCCGCCGCGAGCGCTATGGCTTCTCCGACGTGATCCTTCCCGGCGGCGCCGCCGACGAGCTCGCGCCGATCGTGGAGCGCATCGCCGGCCGGTAAGAAGGTAGATTGGTGGCGATGTCCACCACCCAACAAGTTCAGCTGAAGCGGAAGGTGGAAGGCCGTGCGGGCGAGGTGCTGACACCTCAGGCGCTCGAATTCGTCGGCCGTCTGCAGCGCGAGTTTGGCAGCCGGAGGCAAGAGCTCTTACGCCTTCGCAACGAACGCCAGAAGCGGATCGACGCCGGCGAGATGCCCCAATTTCTCGTCACGACGAGCTCGGTCCGAGACTCCGAGTGGAAGGTTGCGAAGGCGCCTCAAGACTTGCAGGACCGGCGGGTTGAGATCACAGGCCCGACCGACCGCAAGATGCTGATCAACGCTCTCAACTCGGGGGCGAGCGTCTTCATGGCCGATTTCGAGGACGCCAACTCGCCGACCTGGGCGAACCTCGTCGAGGGGCAGGTGAACCTCATCGACGCCATCGAGCGGCGCATCAACTTCACGAGCCCGGAGGGGAAGGAGTACCGCCTCAACGAAAAGGTCGCGACCCTGCTGGTCCGGCCGCGTGGCTGGCATCTCGACGAGATGCACGTCGAGGTTGATGGCAAGCCGGTCTCGGGCAGCCTTTTCGACTTCGGGCTGTACTTCTTTCACAACGCCCAACGGCTGCTCAAGACGGGCAGCGGCCCGTATTTCTACTTGCCGAAGATCGAGAGCCATCTCGAAGCGCGCCTGTGGAACGACGTCTTCAACCTGGCCCAGGATCAGCTCAGCATCCCGCGCGGCACGATCCGCGCGACGGTGCTGATCGAGACGATCCTCGCCGCATTCGAGATGGAAGAGATCCTGTACGAGCTTCGCGATCACTCGAGCGGGTTGAACGCGGGACGTTGGGACTACATCTTCAGCATCATCAAAAAGTTCCGCAACCGGCCGGAGTTCGTGCTTCCCGACCGAGTCCAGGTGACGATGACCGTCCCTTTCATGCGTGCATACACGGAGCTTTTGGTCAAGACGTGTCACCAGCGGGGTGCGCACGCGATGGGCGGCATGGCGGCGTTCATCCCATCGCGCCGCGACCCGGAGGTCAATCGCGTCGCGCTGGCGAAGGTCAAGGAGGACAAGGATCGTGAGGCCAACGATGGCTTCGATGGGACGTGGGTCGCCCATCCCGACCTGGTGCCGACGGCAACCGAGGCGTTCGACCGGGTGCTCGGCGATCGGCCCAATCAGCTCGAGCGGCTGCGGCCGGAGGTTTCGGTCACGGCGGCGCAGCTGACAGATGTGAAAGTGCCAGGTGGAACCATCACCGAAAACGGATTGCGGATGAACGTCAGCGTCGGCATCCAGTACATCGAGTCATGGATGCGCGGGGTCGGCGCGGCCGCGATCAACAACCTGATGGAAGACGTCGCGACGGCCGAGATCTCGCGGTCGCAGGTGTGGCAGTGGGTGCGGCATTCGTCGCGGTTGAACGAGGGCCCGACGGTTGACGCGGACCTTGTGAGGGAGATCGCCGACGCCGAGATGTCGAGCCTGCGGGAGCGGTATGGGGAGGAGGTCTGGTCGAAGGGCCGATTCAGTGAGGCTCGCGAGGTGTTCGAGGAGGTCGCCCTTTCCAGGGACTTCCATCCGTTCCTGACCGAGGTCGCCCTCCGGCACATCGACTGACGCCTATTCCGCACGTCCGGCGTCAGACGTGCGCTTGGGGGGGACGATTCCACGCGTCTGGCGGCAGCGGCGCGAAATTGACGAGTGTGCGGGTTACTTAGCCGGCGCGGGTGGCGCGGGTGGGGCGGGTGGCTTACCCGGCAGCCGGCGCCACTGCCGCGGCCCGACTCCGTTGTTCGGATTACCCAGCACGAACGCCACGGCCGACGGCTTGACCATGCAGCTGTCCTTGCGCACGACGCTGCGCTCTCCGCCTTCTTGGTGTTCGATCACCACAGTCCGCTCGAGCACCGCACGAACCCGTACCGGCTTGCCGTTCACCACCGCGTTGAAGCCGCCGCTGACTTCGTGGTTGGGAGGGGGGACGATGGTGGCCAGCGAGACGAGTTCAACGGTTTTGCTCATGTGATGGCTTCCCTCGGGCTAGGCGGCGGGTCACGCCGCGGAAATCAGCAGGCGCCGACGCGTACAGCAGCAGCGAATGTTACCAGAGGCGCTTTGCCCGCCTTACCGGGCCCGACCAGCCGCTTAAGCCGCGGAGCTCTGCTGCTCCTGAAGCCTGAGCTGGCGGGCTGCTTCGCGGCCGCGCCGCGCCGCTTCCTTGCTCGCGAGGTGGCGGAGACGCAGGTTCCGCGGGTCCACAAACAGACGCCGGCGGTTGACCAGGACCTTCGGCTCGCCCGGGGCAGGCTCGATCACGGCGGTGCGCTCGAGCACGGCGGTCACCCAGACACGCCTGCCGTCGTCCACCTCGGCCTCGAAGTCGGGGAGGATCTCGTCGTCTTCGTCCATCGAGACGTTGTCCAGGCGCACCAGGTCGGTGCGGGTCTTCTCAGCGCTCTTACGGTTGGTTCCCATGCTTATTTCCCACTTACCCGATAACGGATGAGACCAAACGAAGTACCGCACCGCCGGTCAAACAACTCACGCTAGCAATACCGGATTGGTAACACCCCATATTCCGGCAATCTTCGTACGGGCGATCCCCTAGTGGATTACCCGCCTGAGATCGAGCAGGGTTTCGGCCGGCGCCCAATCGAGAGAAGTCTCGAATACGGAGCCGAAGTGGCGCGCGTAGGCGGTGGCCGCGGCATCAGTGTCCACCCTCCGCTGGGAGACGGCTTCCACCGACGTCGGGCGGCGATCAGCGTGCCCGCATGGCACGATGCCTTCGAAATAGCCCAGGTCAGTCGTCAGGTTCAGGGCGAAGCCGTGGCTCACGACCGAACGGTTGAGCTTGATCCCGATCGCAGCGAGCTTTTCGCCCTCGCGCCAGACCCCGGTGAAACCGGGCTCCCCGGACTCCGACTCGACCCCAAGCTCCCGCAGGTACTCGATCAGCGAGCTCTCCAACCGCTCGAGGTACTGTGGAATCGTCAATCCGAGCCGCGCCAGGTCCAGCACCGGGTATCCCACCAGCTGGCCTGGACCGTGATAGGTCGCCTCACCGCCGCGGTCCGACCACACCACCTCCACCTGCCGCTGGCGCCGTTCCGGCTCGTCCCACAGGAGGTGGTCCGCCGAGGCCGCCTTTCCCATCGTGAAGACGTGCGGATGTTCGAGCAGGAGCAGCGTGTCGCGGCCCCGCCCTTCGCGCAGCTCCCTGACCAGCTCCGCCTGGAGGTCCCAAGCTTCGCGGTAGGGGACGCTACCCAGCCAGGAGGCTCTTACGGGCGGCAGGGATCTGCTCATCAGCGTGGTAAGAGGAACGCACCAACGGCCCGGCCTCGACGTGGCCGAATCCCATCGCGAGCGCCTGCTCCTTCAGCCGGACGAATTCCTCGGGACGGTAGTAGCGCGCCACCTCGGCGTGCTTCTTAGAAGGTCGGAGGTACTGACCGACCGTCAAGACGTCGATGTTGTTGGCTCGCATGTTTCGGAACACTTCGAGCAGCTCATCCTCGCTCTCGCCGAGGCCGACCATCAGCCCCGATTTGGTGACCATCTCCGGCGCGAGGGCCTTGACGTGGCGCAGCAGGGCAAGGCTGTTGGCGTAAACGGCCTTCGGCCTGATGCGCGCGTAGAGACGAGGCACGGTCTCCGTGTTGTGGTTGAAGATGTCCGGTCTCGCCTCGACCACCGTGCGCACGGCGTTGAAGTCGCCCTGGAAGTCCGGCGTCAGCACCTCGATGGTGGTGCCGGGGCTCCGCCGCCGGATGGCGCGGATGGTCCGGGCAAAAATTCCAGCTCCTCCATCCTGCAGGTCGTCGCGGTCGACCGATGTGATGACCGCGTGCTTGAGTCCCAGCTCAGCCACCGATTCAGCCACGCGCGCGGGCTCGCCCAGGTCGAGCTCCGCCGGCCGGCCGGACGTCACCGCGCAAAACCGGCAGGCTCGCGTGCAGACGTCGCCAAGGATCATGAACGTGGCGGTGCGGCGATTCCAGCAGTCGAAGATGTTCGGGCAGCGGGCCTCCTCGCAGACGGTGTGCAGCCGCCGGCCCTGGACGATCTGCTTGAGCTCCCTGAAGTTGCCGCCCTCGGTCACGCGGACGCGGATCCATTCCGGTATCGGCTCGAGTCGCAGTGGCTCGGAGGCGGTCACAGGCGAATGCTACCGGGCGTCCATTCTTCGAGCCCTTTCTTGATCGCGCCGAGGAACTGGCCCGCCATCATCCCGTCGATGATCCGGTGGTCGAAGCTGAGGCACATGTTCATGATGTGCCGCATCGCGATCGCGTCATCGATCATGACCGGGCGCTTGACGATCGACTCAGTCGTCAGGATGGCTGCCTGCGGCTGGTTGATGATCGGCTGGCTCGCGATGGAGCCCGTCGCGCCGGTGTTGTTCAGGGTGAATGTCCCGCCCTGCACGTCGTCCGGCTTGAGCTGCTTGTTGCGGGCGCGCTCGACGAGGTCGTTGGTGACCTTGACCAGGTCGGTGAACCCGAGCCGGTCCGCGTCCTTGATCACGGGAACGATGAGTCCGTCCGGGATGGCGACCGCAATTCCTAAGTTGATGTAGCGCTTCAGAACAATGCCCTCGTCGCTCCACGAGGAGTTGAGCCACGCGAACTGCTTGAGGGCTTCGCAAACCAGCTGCGCGACAAAGGGCATATAGGTCAGCGAGGTGCCGTGCCGCGCCTTGAAGTTGTCCTTTTCCGCCTCTCGATATCGCACCAGGTTCGTGACGTCGATCTCTTGCAGCGTCCACGCGTGCGGCGAAGTCGCAAGGCTGCGCACCATGTGCTCGGCGATCGACTTGCGCATCACGCTGAGCTTCACCAGCTCCTCGCGGTTGACGTCGGTTCGGGAGAGAGCAGGCGCGGCGGGCACGACCGGCGTCGTTGGCGCCGCAGCTGCCTGACCTTCGCCGACCGCCGCCAGGATGTCGTCCCTGGTCACCCGCCCGCCCAGGCCTGACCCACGAAGCGACGCCGGCTCGATCCCGTGCTCGGACGCCAGCTTGCGGACCGCGGGCGAGAGCCGTTGGCGCTCGCCACGGTTCTCAGCCTGTGGCACTGGACGCGAGACAGGCGCCGGCGTCTTGCCGCCGGCCCGCTCAGGCGGAACCTCGGTGTGGGCCACGCCGGACTCTTTGTCTTTGGACGGGGCGGCGGCCGGCGCCGCGGCGGTCTCGATCTGCGCGATGACGGCGCCGACGCGGACCGTCTCACCCTCGCCGACGGCGATCTTGACCAGCTTGCCCTCAAAGGGCGAGGGGATCTCGGCGTTGACCTTGTCGGTGACGACCTCGACGATCGGCTCGTCGCGCTTGACGAAGTCGCCCTCGTGCTTGAGCCACTTGTCGACCGTGCCCTCGGTCACGGATTCGCCCAGCTGGGGCATCTTGATTTGCGAAACGCCCAATGCCGGCTCCTCCTCGCTAAGCGATCGGTTTTGACGCGCTTGGAAACCTAGTGTAACGACGGCAATCTGAACCCCCCGGCGGAGCGAATTCCGCACCGCTGACGCCGGACGTGCGGAATAACGGGACCTGTACGCGCCGCTGACGCCGGACGTGCGGAAATCCTGATGAGAATCCTGGAGGCGACGCCCAGAATCGAACTGGGGATGGAGGTTTTGCAGACCTCTGCCTTACCACTTGGCTACGTCGCCGCCGTTTCGAACTCGATTCTACCCGTGGGGTCGGGCCGCCCTACTCTTGGCGGAAACGTGGCTGAGCAGCGCTTCCTGGACGTTATGGCACGCCTCCCGGCGGGTGTCGTGGTGGTCAGCGCCCGCCTCGGCGATGAGTTCCGCGGACTGACGGCGAGCAGCCTCGTCTCGATCTCGCTGGAGCCGCCTATGATCATCGTCGGCCTGGAGCATGCGTCGGCGACGCGGGCGGCCATCCTCGAGACCAGGGCGTTCAACGTCAGCCTGCTCACCCGCGCGCAGGAGTTCATCGCTGACCGCTTCGCGGGCCGCGCCCCCTCGATCGACCCGAAATGGAGCACGCTCCCGCACCGCCTCGGCGCCAACGGCATTCCTCTCGTCACTGGCTGCGCAGCCTGGCTCGAATGTCGCCTGAGCCAGGTCCACCCCACAGGAGATCACGACATCTGTGTCGGAGAGGTTGAGGCCGCTGCAATCGGCACCGGCGATCCGCTGATCCTGTGGGACCGTGCGTTCTGGTCGCTGCATTAATAAGGACGGATGGCAGCTAGAGGCCGGATTCACTCCGGCCGTCTGGTGGCGTCAACGACCAAACGCTGCCCAGCATTCCCGGGGGGAGGAGCGCGAATCAGTAAGGCAAGTCGTCCTCGTCCATCCCGAAGTGGTGGCCCACCTCGTGCAGGATGGTGCGCCGCACTTCCTCGACAAGCTCCGCCATCGTGCGCGTCGCGTCCTCGTGTGCACGCTTGTACAGGGTGATGCGCTCGGGCAATCCCTCACCCGAGGCAAGCGCTCCCGCGCCTTCGTAGAGTCCCATCAGCCCCTCGGGTGATTGCTCCTCGACCAGGAAAACGGTGTTCTCCAGATATGGCTGGAATTCTTCGGGGATCGAGTCGATGGCCGCCTGCGCCGCCTCCACGAATTGCTTCATGCTCACCCGCATGCATGAATTGAAGCGCGTGCTGGTCGTCGGAGCAGGCACGATGGGCTCGCAGATCGCCCTGCAGACCGCATTGAGCGGCCGCCACGACGTGACCCTTGTCGACACCGTGGCAGGCCAGCTGGAGAGGGCGCACGCCCAGAACCGCAAGCTGGTCGATCGCTCAGTCGAGAAGGGCAGGGTGACAAAGGGGCTCGCGGAAGAGGCGCTCGCCCGTATCGCCGACTCGAGCGACCTCGCGACCGCCGCCGCCACGGCCGACCTTGTGATCGAGGCGGTGATCGAAAACTTCGACGCCAAGAAGAGCGTGTTCGAGGCGCTCGGCAAACATGCAAAGAAGGACGCGATCCTCGCTAGCAACTCGAGCACCATCGCGATCAGCCGGCTGGCGGACATCAGCGGCAGGCCGGCGCTGTGCTGCAACATGCACTTCTTCCACCCCGTCACCGTCATGCAGCTGTGCGAGGTCGTGCGCGGACCCAAGACGTCCGACGAGACGATCGACGCCGCGATGGAGTTCGTGCGCAGCATCGGTCGCACTCCGGTGCTCCTGCAGAAGGAGATCTGGGGCTTCATCGTCAACCGCATCCTCTTCGCTGCCTCAGAGGAGGCGATGCGGCTCCTCGAGGGCGGGTACGCCAGCGCGGAGGACATCGACGTCGCTGTGCAGAAGGGCTTGAACTGGCCTATGGGGCCGTTTCACCTGCTCGACTTCAGCGGCCTCGACATCTTCTACGGGGCGATGAAAGACCGCCAGGCGCAGGGCGAGGGCGGTGATGCGCCGGAGGTCTTACGCAGGCTGGTCGAGCATGGGCGGCTCGGGAAGAAGACGGGCAAGGGCTTTTTCGACTACGACTGACGGCCGCGCCGCGGAGGCATTCAATTGGTCACTTTCTAGACGCGCTTCGCGCGCCAAAATTGACCTTGCCCCCGTAGCCCAATGGCAGAGGCAGCCGGCTTAAACCCGGTCCAGCGCGGGTTCGAATCCCGCCGGGGGTATTCATCTCAGGCCTACAATCGACTCACGATGGACCTGAGGGTCGAAGAAGATCCCGACGAGGAGCCGGATGAGCCGGCGCGTCCGGCCCAACCCGACGGCGCTCGTGGCACGGCCGCGGGCATGGTCCCGTCGGTCGGACTCCCGAGTCGGGATTGGGAATACTCGACGAAGGTCCTGAGCGTGGGCCAGGTTGCTGACGGCGTCACGCTGATCAAGATCATCCATGAGGCTGGCGCCGAAGGATGGGATCTGGTCAGCGTGGTCGACGGGGGGGAAAAGCGCGTAATCCTGATGCGCAGACCAAAGCGCTCAGCCCGTGAGTCACGACGGGTGGGTTTCGCGCCTCCGACGCAGAACTGAGCTCACCGCCGCCGCGCCGCCGCCGCCGCATCCTGGTCGTCGAGGACGACGTGCCGGTGCGCATGCTCGTCGCTGAGGTTTGCCGCCTACAAGGGCACGACGTGATCGAGGCAGGGACCGGCGCGCAGGCCATCGAGCTCGGCCGGAGCTCCCACCCGGACCTGGTGCTGGTGGACTGGGTGCTGCCTGACATCAGCGGCACTGAGGTGATCCGTGAGCTGCGCCGCCAAGGTGTCGTGAGCCCGATGGTCATGCTGACCGGGCGCTCGACCAAGATGGACGAGGTCGTGGGCCTCGAAGTGGGTGCGGACGACTACATCACGAAGCCATTCGACTCGAGAATCCTCGCGGCGCGAATCAACGCGCACTTGAGGCGTTCATCTCTTGCTGAAAGCGGGGGCGGTCGCGAAGGTGTGCTCAGCATCGGTGCGCTGCAGATCGACAACGCCGCGCGCCGGGTCAAGGTCGGCGAGGAGGAGATCACGCTCACGATGACCGAGTTCAACCTCCTCGCGGTCCTGGCGGCCAACCCGGAACGCGTGCTGACGCGAGCGCAATTGAGGGACAAGGTTTGGGGCTACCCCCACGATCTCGATGACCACTCGGTCGACCCTCATGTGCAAAGGCTCCGCCGCAAGCTGTCGGAGCAGTCGAATACAGGCGTCACCCTGGAGGCCGTCCCCGGGCTCGGTTACCGGCTCTCGGTCAAGGGCGCTTGACGGAACAGGTCGCACTTTTTGGGCCCGCGGACACAGAGCTCCGCATCGTCGAAGACGTGGTGGCAAAGTCGATTGCAAATGACCCTCCCGAAGTCGCGCGGCCGCTGGCCGAGCTGTTCGCCGCCGGAGGCAAGCGAATCCGACCGGCTCTGGTCGTGCTTGCCGCGATGTGTGGAACCTACGACCGGGAGCGCACGATCCCGGCCGCCATTGCGGTAGAGCTCACGCATGCGGCGACGCTCGTACACGACGACGTCATCGATCGCTCCCCGACTCGACGCGGCCGGCCGACCGTCGCGGCGGCCCTTGGTGATGAGCCCGCGATCGTCATCGGCGACTTCTACTTCGCGAAGGCCTACGAGCTGGCGGCGCGGACGAACACTCCCGAGGTCGTTGCGATCCTGGCCAGGGCTGTGATGGAGATCTGCGCAGGTGAGGTGCGGCAACAATCGATCCGCCACCACTACAGCACGGGCGTGGACGAATACTTGCGCCGCATCGAGGCTAAGACGGCGACGCTGCTGGCGGCGTGCTGCGACATCGGCGCGCTGCTCGGAGGGCTCGACGAGGCAAGACGGACCGCTTTGCGCACATACGGCCGCCTGCTAGGCCTTGCTTTTCAAATTGCTGACGACGTGCTCGACTACACGGGGACCGAGGGGGAGGTCGGAAAGCCTATCGGGCACGACATTCTCGAAGGCTTCGCGACGCTGCCATTGATGCTTGCACCGATTGATCTCGAGGACGGCCGCAGGCTGAGCCAGCCTGAGGCCCGCAAGGTTGTCGAGGCTGTTCGCAACAGTGATGGCCCTCAGCGCGCGCTCGATCAGGCGCGCGATCACGCCGACGCTGCACGCGGTCAGTTGAAGGGAATCGATGGCGGCGAGGCGGTCTCTGCACTGGCCGCGCTAACCGCCTACGTGGTCAGCCGAAAGCTCTAATCTGTCTCACCGTGTCCCGGGTGGGGATGGGTGTGGTGGCATGAGTAGGGTCAGGCTCGTCGGCGTCGGACCAGGGCATCCTGGTCTGGCCACCGTGCAGGCAGTCGAGGCCGTCAAAGAGGCCGACGTGATCCGCAACTGCGATGGCTGCGGCACCGGCCTGCTGCACTTCGCGCCCGCGAACGCTGATATCGCCCCCCTCGAGTCGATCGAAGAGGTCATCCGCCTGGCGCGCAATGGCCGCAACGTCACGGTGCTCTTCCCTGGCAATCCGTATGCGTTCTCCAGCGGCAGCGAGATCGCCGACCGGCTGGAGCGCGCGGGAGTCGATTTCGAGGCGGTTCCCGGGCTGATCGTGGAGCTGGCCGCGCCGGTCATGAGCGGAATCCCGCTCACCATCGAAGGCCTCGCGGCGTCGATCGGCTTCGGCCTGGCCACCGGCGGCGAGACCGTCGTCCTCCGGCTTGCATCGGGCTGGTGGGAATCCGGCATCACCGCGCTGCTCCAGAACGGCCGCACTCCGGATACGCCCGCCGCGCTCATCCTCAACCCGGGGATGCCGGGGCAGCACCGCGTCACAGCCCCGCTCGGCGAGTTGGCGCGCAAGGCGACCACTTATGGCCTTCGGGGCGACGCCCTGCTCGTGCTCGGGCCGGGTGTGAGCATGTCCGAGCGCCTGGACACCCTGTCCCGAAGGCCGCTCCATGGCCGCCGGATCCTGATCACGCGCGCGCGTCACCAGGTCGACCCATTCCGGCGCGAGCTGGTCGACCTCGGCGCCGCGGTGGTCGAGATCCCCACGCTCGAGATCCGCCGGCTGCCGACGGACGACCGGGTGCGCAACGCGATCGACAACCTGAGCCGGACCGCGCTGGTGATCTTCGCCTCGGCCAACGCGGTCGACATCTTCTTCCAGATGCTGTTGACGACCGGCGTCGATGCGCGGGCCCTCCACAACTCGAAGCTGTGCGCGATCGGCCAGGAGACCGCGGACGCGCTTGCCGGCCACGGCCTGCGTCCGGAGCTTGTGACGTCGGAGTACACGGCGGAAGGCCTGGCCAACGCGCTCGAAGGCTGGGAGATGCAGGGCATGCGGGTGCTCGTGCCGCGAGCGGAGGTCGCACGCGACGCCCTTCCCTCGATGCTCGCCAACCGAGGCGCACAGGTCGAGATCCTGCCCGTATATCGCGCGGTCTGCCCCGCTGACGCGGGACCGGCGCTGCTCCGTCTATTCGATGCCGAGGGCGTGGACGTGATCACGTTCACGAGCTCGTCCACCGTCGTCAATTTCGTGCGCGCGTTTCCGGAGGATCGTCTGCCCGCGATCCTGGGCGATGCGGAGATCGCCTGCATGGGCCCCGTTACTGCAGACACGGCGCGCAAGCTGGGCCTCGACGTGGCGATCGTCGCCCGCGAGTACACCACCCATGGCCTGGTCCAGGCGATCGCCGAGTCGGCGGCACGGAAGTGAGCCAGCCGAGATCGTCCCGACGCGCGGCAGCCGTAGTCCCCGACGAGCTCGAGGCGCCGGCGCCCTGGGGTCGTCAGGTGTGGATCGCGTTGCTGGTCATGGGCGTTTTGATCGCTGCTGTTGTCGCGTCAGGTTTGCTGATCAAGCACGCGATCGAGCCGCAGGTGCCGCCGGCTCTGGCCAATTGCGCCACGTCCATGCAGATCGCGCCGCATGAGTTCATCGGCCCACAGCCCATGTGCATCACCACCGCGCAGAAGCTGCAGGCAACGATCACCACTTCGCAAGGGGACATCGTCATCCAGCTCCATCCAGAGGTCGCGCCCGTGACCGTGAACAATTTCGTCGTGCTGGCCACCCATGGCTACTACACGGGACTGGTCTTCTGGAAGGCGGAGGACTGGGTCGTCCAGGGAGGAGATCCGCGGGGCGACGGGCGCGGCGGCCCGGGTTACACGCTGCCCGACGAGCCCACGATCACCCCGTGGGACGTCGGCGCCGTGGGGATGGCGCGGGTGCCGGGTGGCCCGATCAACGGAAGCCAGTTCTTCATCGAGAAGGCGGCCTGGCCGGGTTCCGGGCCGACGTCGGTCTACAACCGCTTTGGCACCGTGACCTCGGGCATGGAGAAGGTGCAGGCGCTGCAGGTGAGCGACACCATCACCTCGATCACGATCAAGGTTTCCTGATCCCTCGCTCACGGCGGTTTGACAACACCGGCCTATAATCGCCTCAAATGCCATTTCACCCGCTGTGGCTCGTGGTCGTCCTCGTCGTCGTGCTGATCATCTTCGGGCCCGGCCGGTTGCCGGAGCTCGGCGCTGCGGTGGGCAAGGCGATGCGGGAGTTCCGCAAGGCAACAACAGAAATCACGAACGAGGTGACATCCGCCGCCCAGGCCAAGCCTGAGTCGCCGGCCCCCACCGAGAGCACCGCCAAGGGCTCGACGTCCGAGGCTAAACCCTCCAACAACTAAGCGCGGTGGCCCTACTGGACAGGGTCCTGCAGCGCGGCCCTCGCACCACCGCTTCGGTCGAGGAGCAGCGCATGTCCCTGATCGAACACCTCGAGGCGCTGCGTCGCGCCCTGATCATCTCGCTCATCGCATGGTCAGCGGCCACCATCGCCGCGATCTTCGTCGCGGGCCACGTCATCACCTTTCTCATCACAAGGGCAGGCATCGGCCACGCTATCTACCTGCAGCCGGGCGGTGGCGTCCTTTTGCAGCTGAAGGTCGCGCTCTACATCGGCATCGTGCTGGCCGCGCCCGTGATCATCCAGCAGGTCTGGTGGTTCGTAAGCCCCGGGCTGCATCCACACGAGCGGCGGTACGTGCTGCCGCTGGTGCTGGCGACCATTATCTTTTTTGCCATCGGCGTGAGCGTCGCCATGTTCGCGCTGCCTCTGTACATCAAGATCCTGGGCTCGCTCGCGCCGGCGGACGTCACGTACCTGCCCGATATCAGCGAGCTCGTGAGCTTCGTGCTGATCATGGTCATCGGTTTCGGCCTCGTCTTCGAGCTGCCGGTCGTCCTGTTCGTCCTTGGCATGCTGCGCATCGTCAACTCGCGTTGGCTGTACAAGCGCAGGCCCTACTGGTTCCTCGCGCTGGGTCTCCTGGCGAACTTCCTCACCCCTGGTGTCGACCCGTTGACCCCTATGATCATGTTCGTTCCGCTCTACGTGTTCTTTGAGGGCACGGCGCTATTACTGAAACTTCTAGGACGGTGACCGGCACAGCCACGCGCCGCGACGCGCGGGCGCCCGACCAGCTTCGACCTCTGAAGATCGAGCTGGGTGTCAACGTGCACGCCGAAGGTTCGTGCCTGATCGAGATGGGACGCACGCGCGTGTGGATAACGGCCAGCGTGGAGGACCGCGTGCCGATGCACCGACGTGGCAGCGGCCAGGGTTGGATCACGGCCGAATACTCGATGCTTCCCCGCGCCACGCACGATCGCGGGTCGCGTGAGGCGATCCAGGGCCGGCTGGGCGGGCGGACGCATGAGATCCAGCGTCTGATCGGCCGCTCGCTGCGAGCTGCGGTCGACATGGGCAAGATCGGCGAACGGACGATAACGCTCGACTGCGATGTGCTGCAGGCCGACGGCGGCACGCGCACGGCATCCATCACCGGCGCATTCGTCGCGCTGTACATGGCGATCAAACGGATGAAGGACGCGCGGATGATCACGGAGATCCCGGTGCGCCAGCACCTGGCCGCGGTCAGCTGCGGGATCGTCGACGGAACGCCCCTGCTCGACCTCGACTACACCGAAGACTTCCACGCGTCGACCGACCTCAATTCCGTCATGACCGAGGATGGGCGGCTGGTCGAGCTGCAGGCCACGGCCGAAGGCGCGCCCTACACGCGGGCCGAGCTCGACTCGATGCTGGCCCTGGCCTTCAAAGGCATCAAGGAGCTGATCGTCGCCCAGAAGCGGGCGCTCGCCACGCTTGCCTGATCGTCCACGACTCGTCATCGCGTCGGGCAATGCCGGAAAGATTCGCGAATACCGAGACCTCCTGGCAGGAGCTGGTGTCGAGCTGGTCGCCTTCGACAGCGAGGTCGACGAGGTGGGGGAGAACTACGCGGAAAACGCGCAGCTGAAAGCCGCGGCGGCATCGTCTCGATCCGGGTTGGCGGCCCTAGGCGATGACTCCGGCCTCGAGGTCGAGGCGCTGGGCGGCTTTCCCGGAATCATGTCGGCGCGC
>Ga0137379_10000459_pt1 | contig 35863 bp, 39 predicted proteins | sample SagtaG_18_FD_104812 | JGI IMG/M metagenome (GOLD analysis project Ga0137379, IMG submission 104812) | Vadose zone soil microbial communities from Sagehorn Ranch, Mendocino, California, USA - Sage2_L_80_16 metaG | ecosystem: Environmental > Terrestrial > Soil > Vadose zone | place: USA...
ACATCTTCACCGATGTCCAGGCGCCGGGCCGGCTCTTTCAGGCGCTGAAGACCTTTCTCGGGGACCCTCTCGAGACGCGCACGAACGTGTTCGGCGATGCGAAAGGCCTCGAGGACCTCATCGCGCTCATCCTCGTCCACGTCCGAAATCGCGCGAAGGAGCTCACGGGGACCGCGCCGGAGGTGATCACGCTCGGCCGACCGGTCCGTTTCATCGGCGACGAGGGCGCGGAGGGCCGCGCGACAGGGCGCCTGCGGGCCGCGGCGGAGCTCGCGGGCTTTCGCGAGATCCGTTTCGTGCCCGAGCCGATCGCCGCCGCGCACGCCGCCGACGTCGGAGAGGGGACGAGTCTGGTGTTCGACTTCGGCGGCGGCACACTGGATCTCTGCGTCGTGCGCCGCGAGAGCCGCGGGGGACTCGCGGTGCTCGCGACCGCCGGCGGCCCTATCGGCGGCGACCGCGCGACCGAGCTCCTCATCGAGGACGCGGTAGCGCCGCGTCTGGGATCGCGAGCTGAGTGGGGACCGAAGCGCCTGCGGCTCCCGCGCTACATCGTCAACGCGCTGCGCGACTGGCATGCGCTCTCCGCGCTGAACGAGAAACCTCTGCTCGACGCGCTCGACGATCTCGTCCGCGCGGGCGCCCCAAAGCGCGAGCTCGCCGCTTTGAGAAGCGCGATCGAGCTCCAACTTGGCTACGAGATCTTCCAGACGACCGACGCGACGAAGTGCGACCTCTCGACTGTTGCCGCTGCGATCCTCACGTACCACCACGCCGAGGTGGATGTCGACGCGCGCGTCACGCGCGGGCGATTCGAGCATCTGATCCGACCGATGCTCGACGAGACCGGCGCGCTCGTGCGACGCATCACGGATGACGCCGGCGCGGCGGCAGGCGATATTGCCGCGGTCGTCTACACCGGCGGTTCGAGCGCGATCCCGTCATTCCGCGCGCTCATCCGTGGGCTGCTGCCGAACGCAGTCGAGCGCGACGCGGCCGCCTTCACGAGCGTTGCTGCCGGCCTCGCGATGCCTGGGGTGACGGAGTTAGAGGCGCCCAGCCATGCGCGATGACCCACCCGTGCCGGTCGGAAGACGATGCCCGTGAGCGTCTGTTGAGCGCGGAGCCGACTTCCTTGACGATGCGGCGGCCGCCGAGCGCATGAAGGATCGGAGGAGCTCGATCTCGGCGAGGGAATGGAGCTCGTCATCCTCGAATCGCCATTCCGGGCGCTGATTCCCCCGCTCCTCGCGTACATCGATGCGCTCGCTTCGCAGGATCCCGAACGGCCGGTCACCGTCGTCCTTTCGGAGTTCGTCCCGCGCCATCCCTGGGAGTACCTGCTGCACAACCAGGCCCGCCCTGCGGCTGAAGGTCCGCCTCTTCTTCCGACCGAATACGGTCGTCGTCGACGTGCCGTATCACGTGGAGCCCTAACCGAAAAGAGCCTTTCGGACCTCACTCTCCGAAGCGGTCGGCGAAAAGACCATGACCCGGTCGCCCACCTCGAGCTTGGTGTCGTCGTCGGCGTGCATGAGCTTGCCTTTCCGGATGATCCCGCCAACGAGGGCGCCGCTCGGCAGTCGCAAGCTCCCGACGCTCTTGCCAGCGGGCGGCGTTCCGATCGCGATCTCGGCCTCGATCAGCTCGTTCGCGGAACCCGCGAGCGACATCAGCGGCATGAAGCCCCCGGAGGGAAGCTCCTGTTCGATAACGTTCATGAGCACCCGAGTCGACGAGATGGTCTCGTCGATGCCCAGCGTTTTGAACACGATCTCGTTCTTCGGATTGTTGACGCGCGCGATCACGCGCGGGGTATGGCAGCGCAGCTTCGCGAGCTGGCAGATCACGAGATTCTTCGCGTCGTCTCCCGTGACGGCGATGAGCGCGTCGGCCCGGCTGCAGCCGGCCTCCATCTGGGCGCGGCCCTCGTCGGCCGGCGCGTTCATCACGATCGAGCCGAGCTTCTCTTGGACGAAGTTCGCACGGCGCCGATCGGCCTCGATGACCGTGACCTCGTGCCCGGACTCGAGGAGCGCCTGCGCGAGATGGAATCCGACCTCACCGGCGCCGGCGACGACGAAGTACACCTAACGGGCCTTCACGGGTTCGTGGACCATGTCGGCCTCGTGCGCGAGAGCCTTGCGCACGAGGACCTCCCCCACCTCGCGGTCGTCCTGCAGCATCGCGTGGAGGAGCGTTCCGAGGATCGTGGTTCGCGAGAACGTGTTGATGCCCATCTCGCGGTACGTCTGCGCGCGTACCGGATCGTTCACCTTCGCGATGACCTGTTTAAGGGCGAAAATCTTCTGAGCGATCTGCGCCGCCATGAGGTTCCGGTTGTCACCTTCGGTCAGCGCGAGGAACGCGTCGGCGCGTTCGATGCCCGCCTGCCGCAGCACCTCGAGATCCGTGCCGTCTCCGAGGATCGTCTCGCCTTTGAAGGAGGTCGGGAGATGCTGGAACCACGCCCGCTCCGCGCGCGCCGGGCTCGTCGACGCGATGTCGACGACGCTGACGCGATGACCCTCGGAGTCCAGAAGGCCCGCGAGGAATCCACCCACACGGCCACAGCCGACGATGACGACGTTCATTTGCTCTCTTCCTGACGATACGCGAGGACCGCGCACGGCGCGCTGACGTACACGTTCTGTACCGTCCGTCCCACGTAAACCCTTCCTAAACGCTTTCGATACGGCATTCCGAGGAGGATCAGGTCAGAGGCGCGTTCGGCCGCGGTATCGACGATAGCCGCTGCTGCATCACGTGCCTGAAGCAGCTCGGTCTGAATCGTCGTTCCAGACTGCTTCGCGATCTTCGAGGCATCGGCCAGTAGCGCCTCACCACGCTCGAGCTCCGGATCGAGCACCGCGTCTAACGGAAGGTTCCAGCGAACCTCGATCACGTGGATCGCGACGATCTCGGCCTTCGTTGGCTTCGCGATGTCAATGGCGATGCGGATCACGTCCGGGTCGACGCTCGATCCGGCGAGCGCCACGAGGATGCGTTTGGCCTGCATGGCTGCCGGAGTCTAGCGACCGTCGTCGCGAGGCCGTTGGTGCCCGTCGTCTTCGAAGTGGTACGGCACGTCGATGACGATCGTATTGGGCCGGAACAGGAGACTGGCCTTGAGCCGTAACGCAGTCTGCCCATGGAGCAGCCACTCCCACCAGCTGTGCGGGACGAATGTGGAGAGCACCACCGTGACAGGCCGGTCGTCGCGCTTGTCGATCTGGTCGATGTAGCGGAGGAGCGGAGGGATGAGCGACCGATAGGGCGACTCGATGATGTCGAGCGGGATCCGTCCGGCCCAATGCTCCCAGCGGTCGCGAAACTCGTTGGCGCTGTCCTCGGTCGTCGCGATGTGGACCGCCTTGACCGTCGGCGAGATCGACCTGGCGAACGCGACCGACTGCGCCGCGGCACGGTCCAGCCGGCTCACCGGGACGATCACGACCGGAGGCCGCGGCTCGGGGAGCGGCTCGTCGAGCCGGTCGAGGACCAGCGCGTCGTGCGCCCGCGCGTAGTGGCGGTGGATCGTGAAGAGCAGCAGGACGAGGATCGGCAACGTGACGAGGGTCATCCACGCCCCGTCCGCGAACTTCGCGACGCTCACGACGACCAGTACGATCGCCGTCGCCACCGCGCCCAGCCCGTTGATCGCCACACGCCACTGCCAGCCGGACGGCCGAAGCCGTCGCCACCGCCGGATGAGACCGGCCTGTGAAAGCGTGAAGGCCAGGAACACGCCGATCGTGTACAGCGGGATCAGCTGGGTGACGCTGCCGCTGAACGCGGAGAGCACGAGGGCCCCCACAAGGGCTAGGGCGACGATCCCGAACGAGAAAGCAAGCCGATCCCCCCGATAAGCGAATTGGCGGGGCATGAATCGGTCGTTCGCGAGTACGGACGCCAGACGCGGGAAACCCGTGAACCCGGTGTTCGCAGCGAGGGCGAGGAGCACAGCGGTCGAGACCTGGACGAGGTAATAGAACGGTCCAGTGCCCACGAGCGAGCGAGTGAGGAGGCTGTTCAGCGTCTCCTGCTCGGATCGATCCGGTGTGATGCCAATCGACTGCGCCAGGAACGTGATCCCGAGAAAGATCGTTCCAAAGAACGTCCCCATCAGCAGCAGAGTGATGGTTGCGTTGCGCTGCTCTGGCTGCTTCATGCTCGGTACCCCATTTGCGATCGCTTCGCTTCCCGTGAGCGCTACTGACCCCGACGCGAACGCACGCAGGACGAGAAGGACGGAGAACGCCTCGATCCCCTCCGCAGGGAACGGTTGCGGCGGCGGCGCGGCCGCCGGTACCTCGCCCGTCAGCACGCGAAAGATGCCGTACCCGATGAGCGCGAAGATCGAAACGAGGTAGATGTAGGTCGGGCCGGCGAAGGTTAGGCCCGCTTCCCGCACCCCCCGCAGGTTGCCCAGCATCAGAAGCACGATGAACACGATGCCGATCAGCACGCGTTGCTCGTAGAAGAAAGGGACGAAGCTCGAGATCGCGGCGACGCCCGCCGCGGTCGAGACCGCGACGGTAAGAACGTAATCGATGAGTAGGGCCGCCGCCGCGACGAGCCCGGGAAGGGTCCCTAGGTTGTCCTTCGCGGCGACGTAGCTACCTCCGCCGTTCGGATAAGCCTGGATCACCTGCGACTGAGAAAGGATCACGATCGCGAGGACGACCACGATGGCGATGGCGATCGGCATCGTGAGGACGAGATAGGCGGCGCCCGCGAGCGCGAGGATCCGCATGGCTTCTTCGGTGGCGTAGGCGCTCGACGAGATGTTGTCGGACCCAAGGATGGCGAGTCCAGTGACGACGGAAAGCCTCTCCGTGGCGTCGGCTTCGCTTTCGAGCCGAGGTCCCAAGAGCACGCGGCGGACGCCCTCGTAGATGCGTCCGACGCGGCCCTCAGGGGGTGCGTCTTCGCCCGCGACATAGCGACCGCCGCGGCGACGAAAATCGGAGGTGTGATAGATGCGGACGTAACGATTGCCCGGGAGCCGCCCCGATTTCTTGGTCCGCTCTTCGAGGGAGGGGGTCTCTGATCCCTCGTCGTTTTCGTTGTCGTTGGTCACGTCAGGGTTGCGATTGTGGCATGGCGCTGCGAGCCCGCTCCGCCGCCGACTGATCGATCAGGACGATGTCTCGCGCTCTGATGGCCGACTGCCGGTCGATCGAGACAAGATGCGCCGGAGACGTCAACACCTGGATGGTGAACGCGTCAGGCGCGGGTGACGAAAACATCGCGCGAACAGTGAGCGTGTCGCCGGCCCGGTCCACGCGCAAGACGCGGATGCCGTAGCCGCCAGTGCGCTGCGACCCGGCGAAGACCGCGATGTAGAGGCGGCCGTCTTCGCGCGTGGGCAGCTCGCCGAGGCCCAGGCTGGCCGGATCGCTCGCGGCCGCGATCCGGGGCCCACCGTCGTGCGCCGATTGCTGGGTCGACCCGTGCTGCGTGAATGGAATGGTCTGCGATTGCGTCACGCCGCCGCACCCGACCGCAAGCGCAGCGATGACGACGAACTCAAAGACCGAAGGTAAGGCGGTCTGCGAAGATCGCCGGAAGGCCACGCTCCCGGATGCGGCGTTGTGTCTCAGCGAACCGATACGTCGAACGACGAAATGTGACGGTCGCCGCCGCAAGGTCGATCACCGCGTATGCCGCGCGGGGATCCCCGTCGCGCGGCTGACCGACGCTGCCCGGGTTCAGGAATGCGCGGGGCGCGAGAGGATAGGGCGTTTCGTAGCCCACACGCCCCGGCTGCGGTTCGTTTCCGGCACGGAAGAGCGACGGGACGTGCGTGTGGCCGGCGCAGCAGTGCGAGGTCTTCGCAAGGGCGAGCGACGCGGCGGCGCTCCTCGGATTCGTCACGTATTCCCATAGGGGATCGCGGAGGCTTCCGTGGCAGAGCGTCACGTCGCTCGTCTCGAGGGTTCGCGGCAGGGCCGCCAGCATGTCGCGCTCCGCGGCCGACAGCCAGCGCTGATGCATCTTTGCCGCGGCGGCCGCGGGCGGATTGAAGAGCTCGAGGTCCTCCCCCGTCGCGACTGCCCGGTCGTGGTTGCCGGCGAGGAGCGTGGCCTTTCGCTCGACGAGCAGCGCGAGGACGTCGGATGGATCGGGGCCGTACCCGACCGTGTCGCCGCAGACCCAGAGCGCGTCGACCGGGCCCAGATCGGCGAGAACGGCCTCCAGCGCGACGAGGTTCGCGTGGATGTCGCTGAGGACGCCGATCCTCACGCGGCGGCCTCGCGCGCGGCGCGGATCGTGAAGCGCTTCTCCGCGAGCGCGCGACCGATCACGACTGACGCGACGCCCCGCGACGCGAGCGCGCGAATGTCATCGAGGTCGCGGACGCCGCCGCCCACGTGCAGCGCCACGCGCTGACCGACCACGGCGCGCACCGTATCGACGAGGGCGAGTGGCGGGCCCACGAGCCGCGCCTCCGATGTGAGGTCGATGAGATACAGCCCGCGCACGCCGGCGAGCTGCGCGGCTCGAGCCGAGGCGAGAGCCCCGCGGCCGGTCGCGACGGTCACCAAGCCTGGGTCGCCGCCGCGCGGCGCGAGGAATCCGGCGCGCGCCTCGACCTCCACGATGGCCCGATCGCCGAGAGAAGCGACATCTCGCAAGAGCTCGTCGTCGCCGAACACGGCGCTCGAGAAAAGGACGCCGGCGAACCCGCGATCGATCGCCCGGCGCGCCTCGTCGACACGGGAGACGCCGCCGGCGAGACGGCAGGGAACGTCGACCGCGCGGGCCACTTCGGCGAGCACCTCGAGATTCAGGAACAGGCCGGTCTCCGCCCCGTCAAGATCGACGAGGTGCAGCTCCTCCGCGCCGTCCGCGACGAGGTCGCGCGCCCTGGCGGCGACGGGCTGCTCGGAGCCGTTGCCAAGACGTCCTCCGCGGACGTCGACCGACGGCACGATCACCACGGCCGGCGCTTGGCTTCGGCGGGAGAACGCGGGTAACGCGACGGCGTCTCGCGCAGCTTTCGGATCATCACGAGCGACCTGCCCGGCAGGACAGCACCGAGCCCGAGCTCCGACGTCGGGGTGATCTTCACGATCTCGCCGCCAATGCTCGCGCACGCTTTTTTCGCGCCCGGGATCTCTGCGTCGACACGGCCTTTCCACGCGATCGCGTCGCCGCCGACCCTCAAAAAAGGCAGCAGGTATTCGACGATCGCGCCGAGCGTCCCCACCGCGCGCGCGGTCCCGACGTCGTAGCGATCACGCCGCGCGTGCGCGAGCGCTTCGGCGCGTTCGTTGCGAACCTCTACGTTATCGAGCTCGAGCGCGCTCGTGACCTCTTCGAGGAAGCGGGCCTTCTTGCCCATCGACTCCACGAGGGTCACGCGTGTCTTGGGAAGCGCGAGGCGCAGAGCGAGGCCCGGGAATCCGGCACCGCTCCCGACGTCGATGATCCGCTCGCGACTGTCCCACGTACGCACCGCGACCGCCGTGAACGAGTCGAGGAAGTGTTTTGTCGCAATATCGGCCGGCGCTGTGATCGCAGTGAGGTTCATCGTCGTATTGCGTTCGATGAGCAGATCCGCATACCGCTCGCACAGAGCGAGCGTCGCCGCGTCCAGATGGACGCCGATGCGTTCGGCATCGCGAGCGAGCGCCGCGAAGGGCGCGCCAGCGGCCTCGCGAGTCTGCACGACGCGTAGGGTATGGCGGTGAGGCGCGCTGCGGTCGCGTGGGCCGCGACCCTCATCGTCTCGTGCGGATTGCTGGCGATGCCGCTCGTCGCGTTCGCTGCGACATCCGCAGTGAACATCCAGAACTCGGCGTTCGCGCCGGCGAGCGTCACCGTGCGGGTCGGCGACACCGTAACGTGGACGAACCGCGATGCGTTCAGCCACACCTCAACCTCGGATACCGCAGCGTGGGATACGGGCGTGATCGCCGCCGGCACTTCGCACTCGTTCACGTTCACGGGCGCGGGCACGTACGCGTATCACTGCAGCATTCACACGTTCATGAAGGGCACGATCGTGGTCCTGGCCGTAACTACGCCGACGCCACAGCCCACCCCGCCTCCGACGGCGCCACCGACCCAGGCACGCACCGCGCCACCCACGACAGCCGTCACCGTCCCTCCGACGGTCGCACCGACTGAAGCACCAACAGTCGCGCCAACGACGGCAGCGCCGAGCGCGACGGCATCCGCGACGGCTCCCGTCGCGGAGACTGCGACTGCGTCCCCGTCCCCGAGTGCAGTGGCGGTGCAGCTCACGCCCGCGCCGGTCTCGGGTCCGGGTCCAGGCCCGCTGCTCTTGGGCGCGGCCGCGCTGGCGGTTGTCGCGCTGGGCGCGATCGCGTTCTACCTCGTACGGCGCTCGTAACGACCACGCGGCCCTAGCTCGGTCGCGGCGGCACGCCACCTGCGACAATTGAGCGCTCATGGCCGTCCTTGCACGACCTCAGCAGGCCGACGACGTGGCGGAGATCCTGGTCACTAGCGAGCAGATCGCCACGAAGGTGCGCGAGCTCGGCGCGCGCATCGCCGCGGACTACCAGGGCAAGGACGTCGTTCTCGTCTCCATCCTCAAGGGAGCGCTCCCCTTCCTCGCCGATCTCATGCGCGCGGCACAGATCCCCCTCGCGCTCGACTTCCTCGAGGTGTCCTCGTACGGTGCGGGGACGGAGTCGACCGGGGCGGTGCGGATCCTGAAGGACCTTGCGAACCCGATCGAGGGCCGGCACGTGCTCGTGGTCGAGGACATCCTGGACACCGGCCACACGCTCTCCTACGTCTTCGATCATCTGCGCGCACAGCGGCCTGAATCGGTCCGCCTGTGCGTGCTCCTCGATAAACCCGCACGCCGCGTGATCCCGATCGACATCGACTACCGCGGCTTCGAGATCCCCGACAAGTTCGTCGTCGGGTACGGGCTTGATTACGCCGAGCGGTACCGCAACCTGCCGTTCGTCGGCGTGCTCAAGCCGGAGGTGTACGCGAGGAGATCGTGAAGATCTGGCTCGCGCGCCTCCTCGTCATGGCGGTCGTTTTCGCAGCGATACCCATGCGTGCCGCAGCATCGAACACGCCGCTCGCCCCCCTTCCATCGACGATCCGCGTGAATATCGCGCTCCTCGGCACGACCTACGCGAAGATCGGCTCGACCGGCTCGCTCACGGTCACACGAGAGGGCGGCGCGACCCTCTATCAGGGATATGCGAATACGGTGGCCCGGCGCGGGGTGCGGCGGCTTGCCGATCCGAGTCACGCGCTGGTCGGCGTCCGCGATCCGGGCGAGCGCCGCAGCCTTCTCCAGCTATTCCGGCAGACGCGCCTTCATGCGGAGGTCGAGGACATTCCGATCGTGACCATTCCCTTCGAGTTCGCGGTCGAGAGCGATGGCTCGGGTCCGCTCGCCGCGCCGCTCTTTTCCGCGCAACAGATCACCCCAATGCATTACGTCGCGAGCGGCGGTCTCCTCACGTTCAACGGGCGCGCCTATCGGGGCACGCTCGATCTCACGCGCGACGACGAGGGCGACATGATCGTGGTGAACGAGGTCGACACCGCCTCGTACCTGGCATCGGTGGTCGGCTCGGAGGAGCCCACGACCTGGATGCCCGAGGCGCTCGCGGCGCAGGCGATCGCGGCGCGCACCTACCTGTCCAGGCACCTCGGCAAGCACGACAACTACGACCTCGAAGGCGACACCCGCGACCAGGAGTACGACGGACTCGCGGGTGAATCCGATTCCACCGTGAAAGCCGTGCAGCGCACCGCCGGGATGATCGCCACGTACCGCGGTTCGGCGATCGAGGCGCTCTACTCCGCGAATGCGGGCGGCATCACCGAAGACAGCGAGAACGTCTACGCCAACGCGCTGCCGTACCTTCGCTCGGTCCCGTCTCCGGCCGACGACGTCGCGCAGGCATCGTCATGGGGTCACACGAGCTGGGAATGGACGACCGAGTTCACAGCTCCCCAGCTCCGCAGCTACATCGGCGCACGCGGTATCGACGTCGGCGATCCCCAGCGGATCGACCTGACGCGACTTACCGCGACCGGACGCGTGCTCTCGGCGAAGATCGTGGGGTCGAGCGGCAGCCGCGACATCGGCAAGGACGCTTCGCGTTATTACTTCGGCCTACGCAGCACGCTCTTCACCGTGGAGACGCATCCCGAGGAAACGGAGTACGTCGAGGCCTCGAACGTGGAGCGCACAAGGCAGCTCGAGTTCCTCGGCGCGTCCGTCGAGCGGACGTTCACAGTGAGCGTCAAGGACCCCGACCGCACGATCCACACGCTTCGTGTCCTTGGATGGGAGTACCGGCTCCCCGCACATTTCGTGTTCATCGGCAAGGGATACGGGCATGGTGTTGGAATGTCGCAGTGGGGCGCCCAGGGAATGGCACTCGGCGGCCAGTCGGCGGAGGAGATCCTGAAGCACTACTACCTGGGGATCGACATCACGACCGTCGGGGGCGCGTAGCCGGAGTCGCCATCGCCGCGGTCCTTGCGGCCGCGGCGTGGCTCATCGCGTTCGTCACCTGGTCGACCGAGCCCGCGGGCTATGACTTCGTCGCGTTGTACGCGGCGGCCCGGCTCGTCGCGACCGGTGCCGCGGCCTCCGTGACCGACGCGAATGCGCTCCTCACGATGGAGCACGCGGCGCTTTCCGAGCGGACGATCTTCTTGAACAACCCCAACCCGCCCGCGCTCGCGCTCCTCATGGCGCCGCTCGGCGCGCTCCCGATCGTGCCCGCCTACGCGATCTGGGCCGCGCTCGGCGCCGTGGCCCTCGCGGCCGCGGCGTACTACCTCGGCCGCCTGGCCGATCCGCGACAGCGCATCCGCCTTCTTCCGTTCGCCATTCTCGCACCGCCCTCACTCATCGCGCTTGCCGAGGGGCAGACAACGCCGTTCGTGCTGCTCGCGGTCGCGGCGTCTCTTCGGGCGCCGCCGCTCTGGTCGGGCGCGCTCCTGGGTCTCGCCGCCTTCCGTCCGCAGCTTCTGCCGCTCCTCGCACTCGTCGCGCTGACCGAGCGCCGGCGTGCGGTCGGTCTCGTGATTACCACCGTGATCGTCGCGCTCGTTTCGCTCGCGACCGTCGGCTTCGAGGGAATGGCGCGCTACCCGGACCTGCTCACGCGAATCGCGACCGAGCTTCGCCCGGGCGAGCTCGGCGTCGCCGCGCTGGTGCGCCGAGTGATTGGTGGTGAGGAGATCGTCTTGAACGCCGCGCTCGCAGTGCTGCTCTATGCGGTCGCGGGGGCTGCCGTTCTCATTCGTTCACACATGTTCACGACGCGTGTCGTCGATGCGTCGACCTGGTCGATCCTGGCGGCGCCGCATGCCCTGCTGCACGACGGCGTGATGGCATATCCAGCAGTCGCCAATGCAGCGACGAGCACGCGCGCGACCGTCATATGGGTTGGGACCGGAATCATCAGCGCGCTGATTCAACAGGCGGGAATTCCTGTGGCGCCCATATGGCTACTCGCAATTTGGATTTTCGGGCGACGGTAGGCGCAGGCCCGGCGGGTGGCACGGCGCAGCGGGTCTCTCACGAAGCGCGGGTGCCCCGGGGACCCGCCCGCAGCGAACGCCAGTGAGCTGCAAGGCGGGGAGGGTACGCTGAGGGAGAGACCCGCGTAGCCGGGACAGGACCCGCCGGCCTTGCGACCTAGACCGGAGCTACTCGCCCTTGAACTTTTGCGAGTTCCCCATGTGCGGCCATACGCGCTCCTGCCCGATCTGCAGGAGCTGACGCGTGTGATTCCGGTCGTGATGGATCCACTCGTGGAGCAGGTCGCGGACCCTGAGCTGACCTGCCATCGGGTGCGCAATGCTCTTCCCGAGATCGCCCGACTTGAGCGATCGCACGAGCTTGATGCTGTCGTTGCGGATGCCCATGAACTCCATCCAGAGGCTCTGGCCCATGCGCGCGCAGTCGTTCCGCTCGTTCGCGACGGCCTCCTGGTCCCACGCGCTCGTCTTCTCCTTGCCGGCCAGGATGTCGCGGATGCGACCGGCGAAGCCGCGCTTCTCCGCCTCGACGAGGTGACCCACGACCTGGTTGGCGCACCACTCTTTGGGGTCGAAGTGCCAGCCGCTGTCATCACCAAGGGCTGTGAGCTCGGACTCGATGAGGGCGCAGGTCGCTTCGAGATATTCGGCGACCTGATCGGTCGTGAGCTCCGACGTCGCGGTCATGTGACGAGCTGGGGAGCGCTCCGGATCGGGATCTTCACCTTGAGCACGACGTTGCCGTCCGCGCGCGCCTCGTGCGTCGATTCACCGTGGAGGAGCTCCAGACGCTCGCTCCGCCGTATGCCGGATTGGAGCTCGCCGTCGGGCGGCAGCTCTTTGCCGTCGCTCTGGAGCAGCACGTCGAGCGTGTCTTCCTTCCACTGCAGGCCGAGGACGATGTCTTTGGCCTGCGCCTTGTCGATGCGCTCGACGAGCGAGTCCTGGATCAGGCGGAAGATCGCGACCTCGTCGTCGGACGGCAAGCGGCGATCCCGGCCGGTGCTCGAGAAGTCGATCCGCACTCCGTGCTTGTCGATGAGCGTCTGCACATAGCGGCGGAGCGTCGGCACGAGACCGAGGTCGTCGAGGATCATCGGACGCAGCTCGAAGATGAAGCCGCGCAGCTCCTGCAGCGTCTTGTTCACCATCTGCCGGAGGGACGCGAGCTCGCCGCGCGATTTCTGCGCGTCGACGTCGAAGAGCCGCTCGCTAATCTCTGACTGCAGCACGACGTTCGCCATCGCCTGCGCTGGACCGTCATGGACCTGCCGCGCGATGCGCTTGCGCTCCTCCTCCTGGGTGTCGACGACTGCTTGAAGGAGACGGCTCTCGTCGATGAGCGGCGCGGTGTCGGGCGGAAGCGGCGGGGCGGTGTACTCGGCGAGCTGACGCTGCGCCGTCGCGAGGATCTGCGCGCTGCGGTCGATGAGCTTCCGCTTGGACTGCAAAGAGTTGAGCTGACCTTCCATCGTCATGCGGCGGGCCATCGCGGCGGCGTGCTCGTCGGTCGCGCCGAAGATCTCTTCGCGCTGGAAGTTGCCCGGGTTCCTCCGGATCTCCTCGACCTTCGCCTTCATCTGGTCTTCGCGAGACTTGAGGCGGTTCACCTCGGTCTGCGTCGACTCGACAAGGAGGTCGAGCTCGCGGATCTCGGCCGTGACCTTCTGCTGCTCGGTCGCGATCTCCGCGAGGACGCTTGGGGGTGCCATCGTCAATTACCGATCTCCGGTCCCTTGATCCAGCCTTGCCTGATCGCGTAGACGACCGCCTGCGTGCGGTCGTTCACCGACAGCTTCCGAAGGATGCTCGACATGTGATTCTTCACCGTCTGCTCGGAGATGGCCAGAGCGTAGGCGACCTCCTTGTTGGTCATGCCCTGAGCGATGTTGTCCAGGATCTGCACCTCACGGGGCGAAAGCGGCGCGAAGACGTGTGTCGACCCCGGACCATACACGGAAAGCTCGCGGAACTCAGCGAGGACCTTGGAGGCCACCGCCGGCCGGCTGAAGATCTTCTCATTGATGATGAATTGGCCGGCCCGCACTTTGCGGATCGCGTCGATGAGCTCGGCGGGCTCGCAATCCTTGTGGAGATACGCCGCGGCACCAGCTCGGATGGCCTCGAAGAGGATCTGCTCCTGATCCTGGGCGGTGAGGATGATGACGCCGACGGCCGGGAGCTCGCGCCGGACGCGCTGCGTCGCTTTGATGCCGGATAGCCGCGGAAGATCGACCTCGATGACCAGCACGTCCGGCTCCAGCTCGTTCGTCTTCGCGACGGCCTCTTCACCGTCGGAAGCCACGCCGATGATCTCCATGTCCGACTCTTTCTCGATGACCTGCCGGATGCCCATGGTGGTGATGCGACTCGCATCGGCGAGAAGGATCCGGATCGCGCGTTCGGGCCTTTCGCTCATTCCTGCTCCTTGTGAGCTCGCTCGTTGCGGCGCGCGCGGAGCGGCTCAACCTTCTTTTCGACGGGCAGGAGCAGCGTGACCGCCGTTCCCTTGCCCGGTGTTGACTGGATCTGAAGCGTGCCGCCGATGAGCTCGGCGCGTTCGCGCATGGAGAGAAGCCCCACCGACTTTTTGTGGCGGGCGGCCTTCACGAGATCGAAGCCCATCCCGTCGTCGGTCACGTGGAGGACCCAGCTGTCGTTCGCGCGGGACCACGCGATCCCGACCGAGCTCGCGTGCGCGTGCTTGTGCACGTTCTGCAAGCCCTCCTGCATGACGCGGTAGACCGCGAGCTCCGCCATCGGACTGAGCCCGGTGTCCTTGAGATCGAGCTGGCTCGAGACCTTGATGCCGCAGCGCGCTTCCCACTCGGACGCGTAGTTGCGCATCGCCTCCGCGAGACCGAGCTCGGTCAGCTCGGGTGGACGAAGGTCGTAGATCATTCCGCGGACCGAGTCGAGCGAGCCACGGAACTGGCCTTTGAGATTCGACAGCTCGGTGCGAAGGGTCTGACGGACCTCGGCCGGAGCCCGTTCGGCTATGCGCTCGAGGTACTCGACTTCGAAGATCGCGTTCGCGAGCACCTGGGCTGGTCCGTCGTGAACGTCGCGGTAGAGCCGCTCACGCTCGGCCTCGAGGCTTCCGAGCACGCGCTGAGCGACCTCGACGGACACATCAGCGCTATCCGACGAAGGATCGATGCCTGAACCGAGCAGGTACGCGGCGCTCGACTCGATGTGCTGCACCACCAACTGCAATTGCTTCAGACGGCGGTAGTCGCGCTGCGTTTCGCCGTCGAGCTCGCCGTTGGTCGTCTGGCGTCTTTTGTCCTCGGCGTGTTTCTGATATGTGCGCGCGTACCTCTCGACCTGCTGGCGCAAGTTGCGCACCTCGAGCCGCAAGGCGTCGACGATGGCGTCAAATTGCGCGTCGAGATCGTCGGGCTGACGGACAGCGTGAGTGGTCTCTTTCGTGGTTCGAAGTATCGCTCAGGGCACTCGCAACATCACCCATTCGGGGGTTCGCGCGAGTATCGGCCAGCCGAGCGCGACGCCCTCGACCGCGATCGCGTCCGATGGAGCGACGAGCACGGTGCGAATGCCGCGCTTAGCGAGCACCTGCCGCCAATCCGGGTGCAGTCCGATGACGGCGCGATAGTCGTCGAGCGCTTCCCCGACGTATGGGAAGAGCCTTCCGTCGACGAAGACGGGAGTTGCAGGGGCGTACCAAATGAGGAAGCCGCCCCAGTCGTAGCGGTTCAAGAGGCCCGCACCGGCCGGTAGCTGGGGCAGGGCGGCGATCGGAAATGACGAGAGATCGGGCTCGCGAGGAGAGCTTGCGATGCCGGCGATGAGCAGCGCGATCGCCACAACTCCTGCAGCGAACTCGGCCGCGAGTTGTCCGAGGGGCATCGCGTGCTCGCGGGTCCCTCCCTCGGCCACGTAGGGCCTCGGGTCCCGCTGCGCGCGCGAGCCCCTCGTCCAGCTCGCATTCATCCGCGCCAGCACATCGCCCCACCCCTCTCTCAAAGTCCGTACCCCTTCGTTCCATGCATCCGGTCCCCACGAAGAAAGGAACGGAGCCGCAGCGATCGGGAAGAACACGAGATGTCGGGTGGCAGTCAGCGAGACGAAGGCGACCGGCACCAGCACGGCGATCTCGAACAACACATCACGACGGCGCGTGCGCGGCGCGAGCATTGCGGTCGCCAGGCTCGCGAGAAGCGCGACCGAGAAAAGAATGCCGGGCAGCGTCGCGACATCCGGCGTCCCTTCCTCCTGCACGAAGCGCGGTGGCGCGAGGAAGTGTCCACCGGACGACGTCCACGTCGCCAGCCCCGCTGGGGTCACGAACGTCGCGAGCACGGACCCGATCGCGACGGCGGCGTACCGGCGGCGGCCCGACGGATCCACCACGGCGCGCTCGAGCGCGACGACAAGCACGAGTCCCAGCCCGAGCGCGTACGAGCCGTGAAGATTCGCCCACAGCAGAACGAGCGGGACGCAGAGCGCGAACGCGGTGAGCGAGCCGCGACGCACGGCGCGAAGGAGGGCGATCAGAACGGCGAAGCAAACGAGTCCGAAGAGCTCGGGACGATCCGTCCACGCGAAGCGCGAGATGCCGATCGCGGGAAGCGACGCGAGCACGGCGATGAACGGTCGGCGCGGTCGCTCGGCGAGCGCGGTCCACACGACGACGCCGATGAGCACGCCGACCGTGACGGCGCGCAGCGCGATCGTGCCACTCCACGACCCGATCGCGTAGGCCGCGTAGAGCAAGAGCTCGCCGAGCCACTGATCGGGAAGGACCGCTTTTCCTGCGACCGTCCACGAATAGACATCGACGCGCGGCACGCCGTGAGCCGCGATGTCACGACCGATCGCGAGATGCCAGAAGAAGTCACTGTCGGAGACCGGCGCGCGCGTGGCCGCAAACGCCGCGAGTCCGGCGAGAAGCAGCGGAACGACGAGGAGCGGTCTCACCGTGAAGGCCGCTGCAGCAAGACCGCGGTCGCATCTTCTGAGACGACGGTCCATCCGAGATCGCGGAGCGCCGCGACGAGCGGTCGATCGGTACGAAGAAGGACCTGCGCGATGGCATGGCGATCGAGCTCGTCGTGCCATCGCGGTCGCATGAAGACCATCTCTTCGTAGTCCGTCAACACGTCCGGCAGGAAAAGAAAGAGGCGGCCGTCGATGAAGACCGGACGCTCGGGAACGCGCCAGATGAGATAGCCGCCCCAGTCGTACTCGTTGAGCAGATTCCCGCTCGTCTCGGCGAGCTTCGCGCGGGCCGCCGTGGGGTACTGCGTTTCGACCGGTGCGAACGGCGCGGTGGCGACGCTGGCGGCGACCATTGCGACAAGGCCCGCACCCACCCCGACGATGGCCAGGCGCGGCAACGCGAAGCGTGAACGCGGACGCCAGCGCCACCAGAGCTCGGCGAGACCCGCGGCGATGTACGGCGTCGCGGCGAGGGCGAAGTACGGCATGTGACGCTGCGCCGAGAGGCCGAGCCAGAAGAGCGGCACGAGCAGGAGCGCGTCGAGAAGAGCTCCGCCACGGGCGAGCGCCAGCGCGAGCGTGGCGAGCCCGAACAGCGCGAACACGAAGCCGGCGGGTCGGAGCACGTCAGGCGGCGTCTCCTCGACGATGAACCGCGGCGGCGAGGCCGCGTGTGCCGCCGCCGCGCCGAGACCGAGCGAGCCGGGATCGATGAACGACGCCGCGAGCGCCAGTATCGCGGCGGCTGCGAAGGGGAGCGCATTCCGGCGAGTGAGGATCGCCTCCACCGCGAATATCGCCACGAGCGCGAGCCCGAGCGCGTACCCGCCGTGAAGGTTCGTCCACAACAAGATGAGAGGCGGCACGGCGAGGAGGAGTCGCGCTCTCGCCGAACGCGCCGCGACGAGCAGCTCGAGGAGAAGTGGGAACAGCGCGAAGGTGAAAAGCTGCGGGCGATCGGTCCAGGTGATCTCCGACAAAGCGAGGGCGATCGCCGTCACCGCCACGGCGAACGGTGCCGGTGCGGCGCGGAGCGCTACGCGTGTGATGAAAAACGCGCCGACCGCTATGAGCGTCGCCCGGAGAAGAGCGATCCCCACCCAGCCGCCGAGAACGTACGCCCCGTAGATGACGAGCTCGCCGAGCCATTCGCCAACGCTGTACGGCGCGCCGGTCACGGTGCTCGAAAACACATCGGCGCGAAGAAGCTGGCCGTGCTCGACCATCCATTTGGCCGACGCGAGGTGCCAATACGTGTCGGGATCGCCACCGGGAATCGAGACAGCGATGGCGAAGGCCGCCACCGCGACATAGACGGGCGCGAGCCGCCAGGCGGTCATCAGCGGATCATCTGGTCAGGCGAAAGACAAACAGGCTCTCCGACGAGCGAATACAGGCGGATGGCACCACTCTCCGCGCGCTGATCGAACAAGGGAGACCCGCTTCCGTCGTAGAGCGATTGGTACGCGGAGAAGTGCGCGGGCTCGAGCACGAGAGTTTGCGCCCGATAGGCGATGGCGACACAGGCCGCCGTCTGTGCACCGTCGGCCGGGGAGAGCAGGACGCTGCGATCCAAGATCCATCGCCACGCCGCGGCGTCGATCGCGAGGAATGGCCCAGGCGGAATGAGATCGAGCGCGGCGACGCGCGCCCGGTACGGCTCGTTGAACGACGCGTCCCAATTCGTGAGGCCGAACACGGCAAGGGCCGACACGGCGACGAGCGTCCCGTATGTCGCGAGCCGGCGGACACTCTGGTCGAACCGGGCAAGCCACGTCTCACCGCCGAGAGCCACGAGCGCCATCGCGAACGGGTAGAACGCCGCGAGCGAGTGAAAGTACGAGCCGCGGGTCGCATGAAGTGGCCAGACCAGCGCTTCAGCCGCATAGATAAGGACTGCGAGCGCGGCGAAGGCCCGCACCGCTGGGAGGCGCCAGCCGGCCCGAAGCCCGAGGTACAACGGCACGACGAGAAAGAGGAGCAGGGCGGCCAGCGCCACGACGAGGTCGGACCAGAGCGCGCCGACACGAACGCCGATGAGAGCCGCCAGATCCGCGCTGCCGCTTGGGTTGAGCGCGAAGAAGTCCTCGTACCGGACGATGAGGACACCTTTCGCGAGGGCGATCGCCGCCGGGCCGGGCAGCAGAAGACCGCGGACGAACCAGGCAAGTCCGATCGCCATGGCGACAGCGCTTCCCGCGATGCCAGACATGCGGGACGCGGGGCGCAGCGCGAGCACCAGTAACGCCACGCCAAAGAGCGCTCCCTCCGCGCGCGCGAGGAAGAGCAGACCGACCAGCGCGCCGGCGACCGCGCCGGCGCGGACGTCGCCCCGCGACGCGCGCGCAAAGGTGACGAAGAACATCGTGCCGAGCAGAGCGGCGATCGCGAAGGAATCCAGCGTGACCCACGCCGGCGCGAACGTGAAGCCACCCAACCCGGCGAGCGCCGCGGCGACAAGCGCCGCGCGCGAAGACGCACCGATGGAACGCGCGGAGACGTACGCCGCGGCGGGGAGGAACGCGGCGACCGCGATGATCGCGGCCTGCGCCGAACGGAAGGTCCCAAGCAGCGGCTCGAGGGCCGCGATCCCGCTTGCCTGCACGACCGTAGCGAGCGGCATCCAGAAGCGGTGGCTGGGAACGGGGAGCGCGTCGAGCCGCGGAGCCTCCAGAAAGTTCCAGATGAAATCGGCGGTGAGGCCCTGGCCGTGCGCGAGTCGCTGCGCGACATCGACGTAGTAATAGGCGTCGGTGAAACCCGGTTGGGTCACGACGAACGCCGCGGAAAGGACACGGAACACTACAAGTCCGAGCGAGAGGACGACGAGGGGGCGGCTCACGGCCCTGCACCGATCCGCTCGGTGCGCTGCGTCCTTAAATAGAGCACGCCGCCGACGACGATCACCGAGAAGACGCTGACCGCGCGGTCCAGGACGGCCACGGCGACGGCGTCGTTCTGCGCGAGACCGAATCCCGTGGTCAGGACATACACCATCGCGATCTCGACGAACCCGAATCCGGCCGGTGTGAGCGGGACGGTGGTGAGGAGCGACGATGCGACAGCCACGAAGATCACCTGCGACGGCGGCAGGTAGAGGCCGAGTGCGAAGAGAACGAGCAGAAGGCGGCTCGTCTCAAGGAACCAGACAAGGAGGGTCAGCGGCCCGGCGACGGGCAGGGCGCGAAAGCTGTGAAGCACGCCCTCTCGAAAGAGCCGGCCGATGCGGCGGACCTCCGCGGGAAAGAACCGCCCGAGCCGCGGGCCGATCGCATACAGCCCGACGAGGCCGAGCAGGATCAGAAGCCCGAGCGCCGCGCCGGTGACATAGAGGATGTTCAGGTCCGGCAGGATCGTGCGTCCGAACGCGACGTAGCCGTCGACGACGAGCAGCCCGAAGACCACGAACAGGTCGAGGAGCCTCTCCGCGACGACCACCCCGACGGTGCGCGACAGCGATATCCCGAAGCGACGCTTCACCAAGTAGCTGCGGTACAGGTCACCGAGCTTTGCCGGCACCAGGCAGTTGACGAACCAGCCCAGCAGGAGGACTTCGAGAAGGTCGCGACCGAACACTCGCGCTCCGCCCTCGCGGAGCAGGCGCGCCCACCGAATTGCCCGGACCGGGAACGACAGGTAGTAGACGAAGAGAGCCGCGACCATGAACAGCGGATCCGCTCGGCGCAACGTCGCGAACGCCTCCGACCAGTCCACGTTCCGTGCGAAGTACGCGATGAGCGCGATGGGGATCGCCGTGGAGATGAGCTCGCGCCAACCGAACAGCTGGCGCCGAACGGCGAGCTCGTCGGTACGCTCCGCCGCCGCGGCGAGCTGCTCGATCGTCGGGTCCTCGATATGTGTCGAGGCCCGCTCCTTCAGCGAGTCTCGGTGGGCTTCTTTCGTCCCAGCCACTTCCGAAACCGGTCGTATCGGGTGTAGACGTGAACCCGGCCGCCGGAGAGTCGTCCCTGCGCGACACCCTGTTTGAGCGAGCTCAGGAAATCGCCGCGCCCGGCGAAGTCAGGCATCTCGACGAACGCGCGGCCGATCTCGGCCGCGCGATGCGCATCGCTTCCTGCCGTGCCGACGATGTCGTGCTCCTTGGCGTACGCGGCGGCCGACCGGTTGTTCAGGAAGATCGCCTCGCGAGCGTTGAAGATCTCGAGCGCGTCGATGTGCGAGCGTAGGCGATCGAGAGACGCGCGCTTCATGTGGTATCGCCGATTCATGCTGAAGGGATGCGGGACGACGACAAGCCCGCCCTGGTCGTGGATGCGCGCGATCGTCTCTTCCCCGGTCAGATCGCGCGGGACGGCGCGCTCGAGGAACAGCCCGATGATCTCGCCGTCACGCGAGCTGATCTCCTCGCCGATGACCACACGAAACCCGTCCGCGAGCTCGCGCAGACGGAGTGCGCCGTCGATGGTGTTGTGGTCGGTCGCGCAGATGATGTCGATGCCCGCGGTACGAACTGCGCGGGCCTGCTCGGCGACCTTCGTGCGACTGTCCGGCGAAGCCTCGCAGTGCGTGTGCATATCCACGCGAACACGCTTCGCTTCGGTGTCTATGAGGCCCTTCCTTTTCCATGCGCGTCCTCGACGACGGCGCGGACGCGCTCGCGAAATCGTGACACATCGAAGCGGCGCGCCGAGTCGCGAAGCGCTTTCGGTTCGAAACGCGCGCGCTCCGCGCGCAGAACACCCTCGGCGAAGGCCCGTGCCTCGGGAACGTCGACGAGGACGCCCTCTTGACCGTCGCGGACGATATCGAACACGCCGCCGGCGGCGAGGGCGACAACCGGCGCACCCGAAGCAAGAGCCTCGACGCACACGATCCCGAAGTCGTCCTCGGCCGGAAAGACCAGGCCACGCGCCGACGTGAGGAGGGCGCGGAGTGTGGTGTCGTCAGTGCGCCCGGCGAATACGACGTTCTCGCTTGCGATGCGCTCGAGAGCTCCGCGCTCGCGGCCTTCGCCGACGACCAGAAGGCGCAACCCGATGTCGTTGAAGGCGCGCACGGCGACCTCGGCGCGTTTGTATGCCGACAGCCGTCCGACGAAAAGCCAGAAGTCGCCGCGCTCGTCGTTCGCGACAAACGAATCGACGTCGACCGGCGGGTGCACGACCTCGACCGCATCCACCGGAACGCCGTAGTAGGTCTGTATGCGGCCCCGCACGGCTGTCGAGTTGGCCATCCATCGATCGATCCGTCGCGCCGCTCTCTGATCGTCGTCGCGAAGGCGGCCCAGGAGATCCCGCACAAGCGGGACGAGTGGTCCGGGCACTTCCTCGTGCAGATAGCGATCGCTCCAGTCGTAGAGATATCGCGTTGGCGAATGGCAGTACGCGACCGCGACCGTGCGATCGGGGAGGCTGATGCCCTTGATGAACGCACTCGTCGAGACGAGCGCGACGTCTGTCTCGGGCGGGACGCGAAGAGACCGCGCCGCGTTCGGGTAGAGCGGCAGCAGCAGCCGGTGACTCTCGCCGAGAAGCAAGTGTTGGAGATAGCTGGTGCGAAGGGTCCATCCCGGAAGATCTCCGTATCGGCGGCGATCGTGAAAGAACGTGTAGACGGGTGCGTCGGGCCACATCTGGTGAAGTGTCTCGGCCACGCGCTCGGCGCCGCCATGCATGACGAAGTACTCGTGCGCCAGCGCGAGCTTCATCGGCGAAGAATGCGCTGCCGCGCGACGAGGGCGGCGAAGACCGGCAGGACACGCTGGCGCCGCCACCGGCTCGGCTCGAACGCGAGCCGCCACAGCCACTCGAGGCCGATCGCGTGGACGAAGCGGGGCGGTAGGCGCACACGCCCGGCCAGCTGATCGAAGACACCACCGACGCCGATCGCGGTCCGAACCGACGGAAGGAGCGGCAGGTTCCGCGCGATCCAACGCTCCTGCGCCGGCATGCCGTAGGCGACAAGGAGAACGCGGGCGCCGGCAGCCTGGATCCGCTCGCGGATCGCCTCGTCGTCGTCCGGTCCCGGCGAACCGGCATGGGTACCGGCGACAAGCAGCGACGGGATCCGCCGCACCAGCGTCGCGGCCGCGCGCTCTGCGACGCCCGGCGCGGCACCCAGCAGGAAGACCGGACCGCTCGCCAGCTGGAGGACCGCGGGCACGAGCAGACGGCCCGGGACGCGGCCCGGCAGCGGATCGCGAAGCACCCGAGATGCGACCAGCACACCAGTGCCGTCGGCGACGACCAGATCGGCGGATCGCGCGATCTTCCCCAGATCGGCATCGCCACGGGCGAGCATCACGAATTCCGGATTCGCCGTGATGACGAATGTGCGTTGACCGGCGGCATGACGCTCGATGATCCGTTCCGCCGCGGCAGCGAGGTCGACCCGGTCGAAGCCCACGCCGAGGATGTCGACGCGCGCCGGCGCCAAGGCTCCCTCGCTAGTGGACTGCGACGAGGCTTCTGCGGAAGAAGTCGAGGTGCTCGAGCGCCATGCCCGTTCCCTTGGCGACGCAGTACAGCGGGTTTTCGGCGACATAGCAGGGGACCCCGGTGACCTGCGTCAGAAGCTTGTCCATGTTGCGCAGGAGCGCGCCGCCGCCCGACAGCACCATGCCCTTGTCGATGACATCCGACGCGAGCTCCGGAGGGGTCTCCTCGAGAACGGCCTTCACCGCGCCCATGATCTGCTGAAGGACCGGATCCATCGCCTCGGAGATCTCGTTGGAGCCGATCGTGATCGTGCGTGGGAGACCGGCGATGAGGTCCCGCCCGCGCACTTCCATCGTGAGCTCGGGATCCATCGGCAGCGCCGATCCGATCTGGATCTTCACGTCTTCCGCCGTGCGCTCGCCGATCATCAGGTTGTAGCGCTTGCGCACGAAGTTCGCGATCGCCTCGTCGAGCTTGTTCCCGGCGGCGCGAACGCTCCGCGAAACGACGATCCCCCCGAGAGAGATGACCGCGATCTCCGCGGTGCCGCCGCCGATGTCGATGATGAGATTGCCGGACGGGCCGGAGATCGGGATGTTCGCGCCGATCGCGGCCGCGAGCGGCTCCTCGATCAGATGCGCCTCGCGCGCGCCCGCCCGCAGGGCGGCGTCCTTCACCGCGCGGCGCTCGACGCTGGTCACGCCGGATGGGACGCAGATCATGAGCTGCGGCTGAAAGATGCGGATCTGGCCACACACCTTGTTGATGAAATACCTGAGCATGTATTCGGTGATCACGTAGTCCGCGATCACGCCATCGCGCATCGGACGGAGCGCGGTGATCGTGCCCGGGGTTCGCCCGAGCATGAGTCTCGCCTCCTCACCCACCGCGACGATCCGGGGCCGGTTCGAGCCATCCTCCTTCGCGAGCGCGACGACCGATGGCTCGGTGAGGACGATCCCCTTCCCACGGACGTAAACGATGACGTTGGCGGTGCCCAGGTCGATGCCGATCTGGCGGGAGAACACGCGGTGAACTCTAACGGGCTAAAAGACCGAAAGGTGCGTTACTTCGTCACGCACCGACCGCAGTGAGGATGAAGTCGGTTGCAAATCCGAGGATGAGCCCGGCCAGGATGCCCCAGGTCGTCATGTCTTTGTGTCCGAGCTTGCGCGCGACGGCGAGAAGCTCGATGACCACGTACAGGATTGATCCCGCCGCGAGCGCAAGGAAGGCCGCGAAGACCGTCTCGTTCTGGAAGGACTGACCGATGACCGTGCCGAGGAAGGTCGGACCACCCGCGATCAGGCCGAGCGCGCCAAGAAAACGCCAGCTCGGGAGGTGCGTTTCACCCGCGAGTGGCCCCACGATGCCGAAGCCTTCGGTCGCGTTGTGGAGCGCGAAACCGATGACCAGCACGAGGGCGAGACGCAGCTGCCCCCCGGCAGCGGACTGGCCGATCGCCAGACCCTCCGAGAGGTTATGGAAACCGATTCCCAGCGCGATGAAGAAGGCGAGCCGTTGAGCCGGACTCAGGCGCGCGATCGGACCGGCGCGAAACTCGCGAACGTTCGCGGCGCCAGGGCCAAAACGAACCGTGGCGCGGGCGCGCCGCGCGAGCCAGAGGTCGTAATACACGAGACTCATCAGCCCGACGGTCAACGACACCGCAAAGACAAGTGCGAGCCACGCGAAGTGAAGCCATGGCCCACCACCGTTTGCCTCCGCGAGCGCGGCCTCGACGGGCTCGACGCCTTTGGCGAGGACATCCCAGAACAGGAAGAGGAGGACTCCCGCGGCGCCGGCCGTAAGAAGCGAGCGCATCCGGGTCGAGGCATTGCGCATGCGGCCGAGCGGCAGGCCCAGGAAGACGGTGCATCCCGCGATCGCGCCAAGCGCCAGGATCTCGCCCATCGACATCGCGGCTTCGCCACTCCCGGTGCGATACTCGCCGTCGGGAGCATCCCTTTTAGGTCGCCCTAACGGCTAAGGTGAGCCTAACGATTTCCGACTGCGGAGGTCAACAATTACCACTTCGCCCGCCGTCGAGGAGTACCTCCAAGCGATTTACACGCTCGGCGATGAGAGCGGCCACGTCGTTTCGGCTCGCCTCGCCGAGTTCCTGGGCTTCTCCGCGCCGGCTGTTTCGGAGATGGTCCACCGCCTGGAGCGGGAGGGCCTGATCGCGTTGGACGAGCGTAAAGAAGTGCATCTGACCACGGCCGGGCAACGTCACGCGAACTCGATCGTTCGGCGACATCGCCTCGCCGAACGGTTCCTCGTCGAAGTGCTCGGCTTCGAGTGGTGGAAGACCCACGAAGAGGCCGAGCGCCTCGAGCACGCGATGTCTCCGGAAATGGAGCAGCGCATCCAAAAGGTGCTCGGCGACCCGCAGACCTGCCCGCACGGCAACCCGATGCCCGGCGTGACGCCGCGCCCGACCAAGCCGCTCGAGCGCGTGACGCCCGGCACCACCGCGACGGTGGAACGGATCCCCGATCAGTTCGAGCACGAGCCCGGCTTCCTCGAGTACCTGGATTCGCAGGGTCTGAAGCCGGGCGTCGATGTTCGCGTCGTCGACCTCCGGCAGGGGAAGCCGATCCGTGTCATGGTCGACGGTGCCGAGCGAACCATCCGCGCGGACTGCGGGCAAAAAGTGTGGGTACGAGCATGAAAGAAAAACCTGCGATCTACGTTCAAGGCGACGGCAGTTACTGGCTCGCGCACGTTCCGGTGCTCCGCGGGTGCATCGCGTCAGGGACGACGCGGGACGAGGCGGTCGCGAACGCGCGCCGCGCCTTTCGCGCGTACCTCGAGCTACTCGATGCGCGGGGGGTCTCGATCGAGCACTGGAAAGACCTTGACGCGAACACCTTCCAGGTGCGTGACCTGCCAGCGGATCGCGTCGTGCCCGAAGACATCGGGGGGCTGGAGGAGCACGAGCTCCGCGACTTCTTGCATCAGTTCGAGGCCTCGCGCGCCGCGCTGCTCTCGCTGGTCCGCGAGATCTCGGCGGAGGAGATCGAGAGAAAGCCGACCGAGACGATGTGGAGCGTGCGCGAGGCGCTCGAGCACGTGATGCTCACCGAAGCCTCCCTTTTGTCGCGTCTCGAGAAGTGGCCGGCCGACCCGTACAACACCTTGCAGGCGGTCCACCGCATGGCGTTCCAACGATTCACGGTGATGGAGCCCGCGGACACGGAGCTCGACCATCTGGTCATGGGTCGGCGTTGGACGACTCGCAAGGTCATGCGCCGGATCCTCGAGCACGAGTTCGAGCATCTCGGACACATCAAGGAGATCGTCGCCGCGCTCGGAGCGAACCGCCCGCCCGAGTAGTCCTCGGGCTTCGGCCATCCGGTCTGCTGAGGCCCCGTCAATGCAGCTTGCTGCATTGCCACCCCAGTGAGTTAGCTCAGCGCGCCCTTAAGGAACGCGAGCACGCGCGCGTGGTACTCGTCGGGGAACGCGTTGATCGCGCCGACGTGGCCGCCTCGTGGCGCGACCCAGAGATCCTTGGGTTCACCCGCCGCCGCGAAGAGCCTGCGCGCTCCCTCGACCGGAGTCGTCGCGTTGTTGTCGTCCGCGGAGTGGATGAGCAGGACGGGGCGGGGCGAGATCGCCGCGATCGCGTCGAGCGGCCGCGCGCGGCCGACGTCCGCGCCGACGAACGCGTTCACCGCGGCGATGCCATACGGCGGCAGCGGAACGCGAAAGGCGCCGAGCGGAAGGAACGACAGTCGTGAGAGCTGGAGGTCCTGATCCGTCCAGGCGCTGTCGGCGACCACCGCGCTGATGTCCTGATCTTTGGCCGCGGCCAGGATCGAAGCGCCCGCACCGAGAGAGATCCCGAGCACGGCGACCTTGGTCGTTCCGAACTGATCGCGAGCCAACGTCACCGCGAGAGAGATGTCTCGAGGCTCGGTCGCGCCCAACCCCACAGTCGACCCGCCGCTCTTGCCACAGCCACGGGTGTCGAAGAGCAGGACGTTGTAGCCGGCGTCGTGAAGGAAGCGGGCCCACGGGAGCATCTCCTCGCGCGACGTCTTGAATCCGTGGACGAGGACGACCGCCGGCGCGCCGTGGACGGAGTGGATGGTCCATCCCGCGAGCTCGACGCCCGTTTGCAGCAGCTCGCTATCGGCGCTGGCGTCGACGCGGATGTCTTCGACCGGAAGATCCTGCGGAGCGACAGGGTCGCTCGAACGCCCCGCCACGAGCTGGTAGGCACGGGCAACCGGCGCTACCAGCCACGCGACCAGAACGGCAAGCAGGATGGCCGCCCCGACGCGCTTGCTCATCGCCTCCTCCGGGCCCACTCCGCGGCCTCGCCCGCGCGGCGCTCGATGATCCCGCGCTGGTCAGCGCGCACGTCCGGAAGGTCGGTGGGGTCGAAGGCGCGGACCTCGACGAGCTCTTCCGACAGTCGCTCGATGCCGCCAAGCAGCCGGTACGCGTAGACGAGCTCGATCCGCTGCCAGCGATACCCCTGATTCGCCTCGAGGATCGGACCGACCTCGATCTCGATGCCCGTCTCCTCGCGGACCTCACGGGCGAGCGCGTCCTCGAGCCGCTCGCGGGGAGACAGGAAGCCGCCGAGGAACCGCCACTCCGGGGCGCCGAAGCGGTGGCGGGCCAGGATCACGTGGCCGTTCGGATCGACGCCGAGGCCCACGACACCGACGAGGAACCGCGCCTGGGTGCGATTAAGGATGCGCCGCTGCCACCGGACCGGAAGCGCGTTGTAGAAAACCGCCAGCAGTCGGAAAAGCACGCGCCAAATCTACGGCGCGGCTATACCCACCGCTCCGATTCCATGTGCTTTCGGCACAGCCACCTTCTGCACCACGGCGCGTGTCTTCACGTCGATGACGTTCACCATCCCGTCGACGTTCGTCGTCGTCAGAAGTCGATCGCCTTCGGGGTCGTATGTCGTGTGAAATGGCTGCTGCCCGAGCTTGGTCTCCGAAACGACCCGGCGCTCCTTCCAATCGACCCAGAGAAGCCCCGGCCCGAGGTGATCGGATAGGACCATAAGCGACCGGTCCGCCATGAAGTAGACGCCGTCCTGATCGACCTTCTCGGTGTGGAACGGATAGGTCCCGGGAAGGTGGATCTCCTTCTTCACGGTCTTGGTGACGGGGTCGTAGATGACCATCCGATCGGACGGCTTGTCGATGAACCCCGAAGAGCTCGACCAGACCTCGCTCTGATCCGGTGTGAAGTACGCGTCGTGCACGTCGCTGACCTTGATCTGGGTGATCTTGTTCGTGTCGAGGTCGTAGACACGGAGAACGTCGGCCTGCGACGTGTTCGTGAGCGTGAACCAGAGCTCGTTCGGCCGGCTCGGCGCGATGGTGAGGACGTGCTGCGGCACGCCGACCATGAGCGGTGGAAGGGGCTTCCACGTGCCCGCTTCGAAACGCGCGATGTACATGTCGTGTTCGTGCCCGACGAAGAGCGTCTTGGCGTCGGGCGACCACGTGATCCCATGCGGCTGCTTCCCGACCATGAGGCGGACGACCTCTTTCATGGCGACGGGATCGATGATCGAAGTCGTGTTGCCCATGCGGTTGTTGACCGCGACCCACTTCCCGTCGGGCGAAACGCCGAGCTGGTGCGGGAGCTTGCCGACCGCGATCTTCCCCACGAGCGCATACGGCTCGCCGGGTTTCCCGTCGAGCACCCAGACTTGATCGGTGCTCTCCGAAGCGACGAAGATGCGGAGCTTCGAATAGAGCGGCGGAGGCGATGGCGCGGGGATCGGCGTCGGCGTGGGCGACGAGGCAGGCGCGGGTTCGGACTGGTATGCGGCGACGTCCGACACAACAGGTGCTCCGGCGGTGGTCGACGCGCACGCGGCGACGACCATCGTGCCGATGATCGCGAGCGCGAACATACGCACGAGCCTCACCGCCATTCCACCCCATGCCGCCCGCGTGCGGAGAGCCTAGCCGTTCAGCGAGCGGTTGTGTCCGAGCGGTTGTGTCTAGGTTTACCGACGCCGACGCCGACTTTCGCTGATCCGCAGACGGACCAGGGCACGCTGAAGTTCGGCTCTCGCGCGCTGCTCGTCCGCGGCGGAGGCCGGACCCGCCGCGAGGACCTGCTGAGCGCGTTCGCGGGCCTGCTGCGCTCGACTCGCGTCGATCTCCTCCGCCGGCTCGGCCGCGTCGGTGAGGACGACGACCCGGTCACCGCGGACGTCCATGAACCCGCCGAACACGGCGAGGACCTCCTCGACGCCGCCCTTCTTCACCTTGAACACGCCGGGGCCGAGCGTGGTGAAGAGCGGGACGTGGTGCGGGAGGATGCCCACGTAACCCTCGGTCGCGGGCGCGACGACCATGTCGACGTCGTCCTCGTAGACCTTGCGCTCGGGCGTGATCACCTCGAGGTGCAGGGGCAACTAGGAACCGCCTTCCTTCGCCATGAGCTCGCCCTTCTCGCGGGCCGCCTCGATCGTTCCGACGTTGAAGAACGCCTGCTCGGAGAGATCGTCGTGCTTGCCCTCGAGGACCTCGCGGAAGCTCCGGACGGTGTCCGCGACCTTCACGTACTGGCCGGGCACGCCCGTGAACTGCTCGGCCACGAACATCGGCTGCGCGAGGAAACGCTGAAGCTTGCGTGCACGAGCGACGAGCAGCTTGTCCTCGTCGGAGAGCTCGTCGATCCCAAGGATGGCGATGATGTCCTGAAGGTCTTTGTACCGCTGGAGCACGCGCTGCACTTCGCGCGCCGTCTCGTAGTGCTCTTGCCCGACGATGTTCGGATCGAGCGCCCGACTCGTCGAGGTGAGTGGATCCACTGCTGGGTACAGACCGAGCTCGGTCAGGTAACGCTCGAGCCGGATCGATGCATCGAGGTGGGCGAACGTGGTCGCCGGCGCGGGGTCGGTGTAGTCGTCGGCCGGAACGAACACCGCCTGGAGTGAGGTGATCGAGCCCTTCTTCGTCGAGGTGATGCGCTCCTGCAGCTCGCCCATCTCGGTCGCGAGGGTCGGCTGGTAGCCCACGGCGCTCGGCATTCGGCCGAGCAGCGCCGACACCTCCGAACCGGCCTGGGTGAATCGGAAGATGTTGTCGATGAAGATCAGAAGGTCACGGCCCTGCTCGTCGCGGAAGTACTCCGCGATCGTGAGACCGGTGAGGGCGACCCGGAGGCGCGCGCCCGGCGGCTCGTTCATCTGACCGAAGACCATCGACATCTTGTCGATGACGCCCGACTCCTTCATCTCGCCGAGCAGCTGCGTGCCCTCGCGCGAACGCTCGCCTACCCCGCAGAAGACGGAGTAGCCGCCGTGCTCGGACGCGACGTTGCGGATCAGCTCCTGGATCACGATCGTCTTGCCGGTGCCGGCACCGCCGAAGACGGCGGACTTCCCACCCTTGAGGAACGGGCAGATGAGGTCGATGACCTTCATGCCCGTCTCGAAGATCTCCGCCTGCGTCGACTGCTCGGTGAACGGAGGCGGGGCGCGGTGGATTGGATCGCGCCGATCGCCCTTCACGTCGCCTTTGCCATCGATCGGCTCGCCGATGACGTTGAAGAGCCGGCCGAGCGTGGCCTCGCCGACGGGGACGGTGATGGGCCCGCCGGTCCATGTCGCGTCCATGCCGCGGCGGAGCCCATCGGTAGCGGCCATGGAGACGGCGCGCACCCAGTTGTTGCCGAGGTGCTGCTGGACCTCGGCGATCACCTCACCGCCGTCCTCTCGCTTGACCATAAGCGCGTCGTAGATCTTGGGCAGGTGGCCTTCTTCGAACTGGACGTCGAGGACCGGGCCGATGATCTGCACGATCTTGCCCACGTCCTTTGCCTTCTTCTTTGTGGCTTCCTTCGTGGCGATGGCCATCTTTCCTACCCCTTACCGAGGGCCTCGGCCCCCGATGCGATCTCGAGCATCTCTTTGGTGATGCGCGATTGACGTGCCTTGTTCGCGGAGAGCGTGAGGTCGTCGATGAGATCGCCGGCCGCGTCCGTCGCGTTGCGCATCGCGACCATCTGCGCCGAGAACGCGGACGCCTTCGATTCGAGAATGGTCTGGAAGACCGCGACCTCGATGAGTCTCGGGATGACCTCGTTCAGGACCGTCTCCGGATCCGGCTCGAAGAGGTACTGGAGGATCGGCTGGTCGTCCCGGTCCTCTTCTTCAGGGACGAACGGTAAGAGTCGGCGGATCGTTGGCTCCTGGCGCAGCGTGTTCACGAACCGGGTGAAGGCGAGATAGAGCTCGTCGACTTTGCCCGTCACGAACTCCTCGACCGCGACGCGCGCGATGACGTTCGTGTCGGTGCTGCTGGGCCGGTCAGGGATCCCGGGGAACTCGGCGGTCACGGTTGCGCGCACACGGCGCAGCTGATTGATGCCCTTGCGCCCGACGGCGACGAACGAGGCCGCGGGCTGCTGTTCCGAAAAGCGGAGCGCCGCCCGGATCAGATTCACGTTCATCGGGCCGACCAGGCCGCGGTCCGTCGTCACGAGCACGATCCCCACGCGGCGGACCTCCCTTTTCGCGAGGAGCGGGCTCGTCTCGGGATCGGCATACGGTGCGAGCTCGTTCAGGACGGTTCGGAGGCGCTCCTCGTACGGGCGCGACGCGAGGACGGCGGCCTGCGCGCGGCGCATCTTCGATGCGGCGACGAGCTGCATCGCGCGCGTGACCTGCTGGATGTTCTTGATGCTCCGGACACGTCGCCGGAGCTCGCGCTCTGAAGGCACGCGCTAGGCCTTCGTCGGCGAAGGAGTTTTCGCCGCCGGCTCCGCCTTCTTGCCTTCGGGCTTCGCAGGCGCTTGGGGCTTCTTGTCCTGTGTCGGTGCGGCGGGGGCCTTCTCGTCGGTGTACGGGTTCGTTTTCCTGAACTCCTCGAGCATCGCGCGGACTTCCTTCTCGATGTCCGCGTCCCATTTCTTGTCCTTCGCGATCCTGGCCGTGACGTTCTTGCCCACCGAGTCCATGAACCGATACAGGTCGCGCTCGAAGGCGGCCACGCGCTCTTTCGGAACGTCGTCGATGTATCCGTTGGTCGCCGCGAAGATGATCACGACCTGCTTTTCGAGAGGCAGCGGCTGGTACTGCGGCTGTTTCATGATCTCCGTGACCTTCTCGCCTCGCCGGAGCTGCTGCTGCGTCGCCTTGTCGAGGTCGGAGCCGAACTGCGCGAACGCGGCGAGTTCGCGATATTGCGCGAGCTCGAGTTTCAGACTCCGGACGACCGCCTTCATCGACTTTGTCTGCGCGTCGCCGCCCACGCGCGACACCGACAGTCCGGTGTTCATGGCGGGCCGCTGACCCTGGTTGAAGAGGTCCGTCTCCAGGTAGATCTGACCGTCGGTGATCGAGATGACGTTCGTCGGGATGTACGCGGAGATGTCGTTCGCCTGCGTCTCGATGATCGGAAGGGCCGTCAGCGAGCCGCCGCCCTCCTCCTTGTTCAGGCGCGCAGCGCGCTCGAGCAGGCGCGAGTGCAGGTAGAAGACGTCGCCCGGATACGCCTCCCGGCCGGGCGGGCGCCGGGTGAGAAGCGAGACCTGCCGGTAAGCCCACGCGTGCTTGGTGAGGTCGTCGTAGACGATGAGCGCGTCCTTGCCGCTGTCGCGGAAGAATTCGCCCATCGCGCATGCGGCGAACGGCGCGAGGTACTGGAGCGTCGCCGGGTCCGAAGCACCCGCGATGACCACGATGGTGTGCTCCATCGCCCCCGCTTCTTCGAGGGTCGCGACGATCTTCGCGACGGACGACTCTTTCTGGCCGATCGCGACGTAGATGCAGGTGAGGTCCTTGCCCTTCTGGTTGATGATGGTGTCGATCGCGACGGCGGTCTTGCCGGTCTGCCGGTCGCCGATGATGAGCTCGCGCTGCCCACGCCCGATCGGGGTGATCGCGTCGATGACCTTGATGCCGGTCTGGACCGGCGTATCGACGTTCTGCCGCATGATCACGCCCGGCGCGACGACGTCCACCGGCAGCGCCTTGCTTGTGTTGATGGGGCCCTTCCCGTCGAGCGCTCGGCCGAGCGGGTCCACGACTCGGCCCACGAGCGCGTCGCCAACCGGTGTCTCCACGATCCGTCCGGTGGTGCGGACCTCCCCGCCCTCAGTGATGCCGGTGTAGTCGCCCAGGATGATCGCGCTCACCGTGTCTTCCTCGAGGTTGAAGGCGAGGCCAAAGACGTCGTTCCCGAAATCAAGCAGCTCGGACGCCCTGCAGTTCGCGAGGCCGTAGACGCGAGCGATCCCGTCCCCGATCTCGACCACGGTGCCGACGTCGACCGACTCGGCTCCCCCTTCGAAACCTTTGATCTTCGCCTTGATGATGTCGGTGATCTCTGACGAGGTCGTGGCCATGGTGATCCCCTCCTATGAGGCGAGCTGTCGCCCGAGTGCGATGAGCTTGGCGTGCACGGATGAGTCGATCAGGTGGTCGCCGATCTGCACCTTCGCACCCCCTATGAGCGTCGGGTCGAGCGCGAAGGTCGCGCGAAGCTTCCGTCCGGACTCGCGCTCGAGACGGCGCACCAGCTCGCGCTGGTCGGACTCGCCGAGCGGGACGGCTGTCGTAATGCGCGCCTTCGCGATTCCCTCGCGCCGGTCGACGAGGTCGCCGAACGCGAGGGCGATCTGCGGCACGAGCGCGATCCGTTCGCCCTCGAGCAGAAGGACCATGAGCGATCGGACGGCGGCCGGCTCTCCCGCGACCCCGGCGCTCAGTGCGGCGAGGCGCTGCTTCGTCGGAACGGACGGGTCGCGAAGCGCGGCGACCGTTGCCCGGTCGAACACCGGGGCGAGCTTTTCGAGCGAGGTGCGGAGGTCGGCGACGGCGCGTTCGTTTGGGGAGAGCGCGAGGAGTGCTTCCGCGTAGCGGCGCGCCGCCGAACCGGAGAGGGCCAACTAGCTCTGTTCCGTGAGCTGCGGGGCTGCTTCGTCGAGAGATTGCTCGATCAAAGCGCGGTGCTTCTCGGGGTCCAACTCGCGGCCGAGGACGCGGCTCGCCGCGAGAACGACCATGCCTGCTAGCTCCGAGCGCAGCTGGGCGAGGGCCTGATCGTGGAGCTGCTTCGCATCCTCGCGGCCACGCTCGCGGATGCGATCGGCCTCTTTCTTCGCGTCCATGCGGATCTCACCGGCCGCCGCCTCCGCGGCCTTGGTCAATCGCTCGCCGATCGCCTGCGCTTCACGTCGGGCGTCCGCGAGGAGACGTTCGACTTCCACCTTCATGCGCTCGCGCTCGGCCTTCGCCGCCTCGGCCATCGCCAGGCCTTCGCGGATCTTCTCCGCGCGGTTGGCGAGCACGGTCAGGATCGGTCCCCACAGGTACCGCCGCAGGAGGTAAAGGATGACGAGGAAGTTGACGATCGAGACGAGCACCCAGAACGGGTGAACGACGAGCCCGGTCGGCCCTTCCGCAGCGAAAAGGACGCCATAAGGCATCTAGAGAGCCTTGCCCTGGAGCAAGAACGCGATGACGAACGAGAAGATGCCGAGAGATTCCGCGAAGACGACGATGATGATGCCGTTCGTACGGATCGCGTTCGCCGCGTCAGGGTTACGTCCAGTCGCCTCGGCGACCTTCGAGCCGGCGATGCCGATCCCGAGTCCCGCGCCGAGTGCGCCAAAACCGATCGCGATGCCAGCGCCAAGCCAGGCAAGACTCATGCGTTGCTACCTCCTCGCGAATTAGGCCGCCATAGGTAGTGCTTCGTGATGCGCTTCGCCCTCATGCGCTTCGTGCTCCTCCCCGCCGTGCGACTCGAGCGCAAGGATGATGTACAGGAGCACGAGGAACGCGAACACGAACGCTTGAATGAAGCCGATGAAAAGCTCAAGCCCGATGAACGGTAGCGAGAGGCTCGGCAGGAAAAGCAACGCGGCAAGCACGGAAAGCACGATCTCGCCACCCCAGATGTTCCCCCAGAGACGAAGCGTCAGCGTGAGGATGCGGAAGAGCTCGCTCGCGAATTCGATCGGGCCCACGAAGATGAGCATCACGAACCCAACGAGTGGTCCCTCCTTGAAGGCCGGGAAGTTGACCCAGCGCGTGAAGTAGCCGAGGCCGTTCTGTCGGATCCCCGCAGCCTGGTACCAGACGAAGCCGGTGAGCGCCAGGCCGAGATTCGTGTGGTAGTCGGCGGTCGGCGAATGCAGAAGCTCGATCTGGCCGACGGGCGGCACGATCGAAAGCCAGTTGCTGAAGAGCGCGAACAGGAAAAGCGATCCGAAGAGCGGAAGGAACCGAACGACGCCCGGTCCGCCGGCCTCACGCATGAAGTCCACCAGACCCTGAACGATCAGCTCGAAGAAGCTCTGCAGACGGCCCGGCTGCTCGCTCAAGCGCGCGGTCGCGAGGATCGCAAGGAGAACGAGGACGGCCATCACGAGCCACGCGGTGAAGATGGAGTTGGAGATCGAGATGTCGTTCCAGATGGTGATCGGCCCGCCGGACGAGATGTTGTCGGCGCCGGCGACGGTGAAGATCGGCGTGCCGGTCTGGTCGGCGACATGGATGTCGCTCTGAGCCGGTGGCCAATTCGGGAGGTTGCCGGTCAGCGCAGCGCCGGCGACCGCGGCACCGTTCAACAGGAGGACGAGCCCGATCACGCCTCGTGGCGGCAGCTCGAAGAGTCGCGCCGGCCAGCTCGCGGTCGTCACTCGTCCTCCCCTGATTCGCGCTTTCGCTCGCGCTCCTCGATCTCACGGTCCCACGCCCGCCCCGCCTCGCGCGCCTTCTCGCTCGCCGGCTGGTCCGGGTTCGCCGCGAGGTAACGCCGCAACACGACGAACGTTCCGAGTCCCGCGACAGCCAGCCCGAGCAGGATCGCTACGAGGCCGAGCGTCGGCGTCGTACCCAGTTGGCGATCAAGCGCGTCCCCGATGAACGCCGCGGCGAGCAAGGGGATGCCCACCACGATCGCTATCTGGAACCCGATGGTTAGGAGATCGCCCCCGTAACTACGCGGAGCCCGCTCGGGCAATGCGCGACAAGCCTAGCAGCGGAT
>Ga0137379_10000460_pt1 | contig 35845 bp, 25 predicted proteins | sample SagtaG_18_FD_104812 | JGI IMG/M metagenome (GOLD analysis project Ga0137379, IMG submission 104812) | Vadose zone soil microbial communities from Sagehorn Ranch, Mendocino, California, USA - Sage2_L_80_16 metaG | ecosystem: Environmental > Terrestrial > Soil > Vadose zone | place: USA...
GCGCAAGGCTGCGAGCACCGCGTCTGCGCTCGCCGGGCGGGCGGCGGGGTCCTCGGCGAGCATGGACAAGATCAGGTCATCGAGGCTGGCCGGAACATCGTCGCGTGACTGCGACGGCGGCGGCATGGTCACGTCGGGTTCTGTCGGCGCGGGCGGGGCGGTGCCGGTCAGGAGTTCATGGAACACCGCGCCCAGGGAGTAGATGTCGGTCCGGATGTCGCCGACCGCCCCAGCCAGCAGCTCGGGAGCCGGGTAGGACTCGGTGGTCGAAAAGTCGTGCGGTGCGGGCTGAGGATCGTCCAGGAAGACCGCGGTGTCGAAGTCGCCGAGGTGAGTGACGCCGCGGGCATCCAGCCAGATGTTGGTCGCCGAGATGTCACGGTGGATGATCCGGTACTGGTGAATCTGGCTGATCGACCGGCACAACTGGCGGGCCCAGCGGAAGAACTCCGGCATTGGTAGCTGGCCGGTGCCGTGCTGGTCGTTGCGGCAGTGATCGCGCAGATCGCCGCCGGGCAGGTATTCGAGCGCCAGGAAATGGCGGCCGGCTTCGACGCCGAAGTCGTACAAGGTGACGATGTTGTCGTGCGGGCCGACCCTGGCCAGCAAGGCTGCCTCGTGCTGCCCGATCGCAGGCTGGGCGTCCGGGGAAAGGATGGCCAGCGCGACCGGGCGCCCGGCCTTGGTGTCCCAAGCCAGGTAGGTCGTCTTCTGCGCGCCGGTGCCCAGAACCTCATCGATGCGGTACCGGTCGGCGAAAAGCGACCCCGACCGGATGACAGCGTCCACGCTCGCTGAGCGTAAACCTTGTGCTACCAGTGTCAATGCCCGCTCTCTGCATGCGATGCGCCTGGTTCGGTATCCCGCGACGCTTCGCAATAGTGAACTCCTCCGCTGTCGGCGCCTTGCCCGTGTCCGGGAGCGGCTCGCTGTAGTGCCGCCCGAGGAGGAGCAGGTACACCTCGGCGGCTTCCACACCAGCCAGGCAGGCATCCCGGCTGGAGCTGGGCTGGGCCGTGAAGTCCTCGAAGCGCCGCGGCTCATGGCCGGAGGCCTTCAACAGGCCCGGGAGATAGCCACGCTCATCCTCCAGTCCGCGCCGCACCGAGGAGATGAACACGATCACGGTGGCAAGGTTACGCGGGCCCGCGACCCCCAATGGCAGTGACCAGAGCACCCGACCGCTGGGGAAGAGCCGCCCGCGAAGCGCCAAGCGACGTCGGCAGGGTGGTCCGCAGGCGGCGGCCCGTACATCCGCCCAGGCGGCCCGGTCGTCTTCAGCCGCCCACCCTGGAGGGCGCGGTGCAGTGAGGTGTCGGCGGCGGGGCTGACGGGATGATGCCCGGGTTGGAAATACGCTCATGAGCGTGGAGGGCAGCCGCGGCGCTTGGGCCCCATGGAGCGGGGCCGTGTGCGCGGGCGCGGCCTCCCTCGCGGCGCTGCTCGCCACCATATTCACCGGCCCGGCCTGGCGTGTCATCGTGGTTGCGCTTGCGGTGGTAGCGGGCATCGCGTTCCTGCTGCTGCTGGCGACCGCGTTCCAGCCAGCCTGGCTCTGGCTGCGGCAGCGGTGGCCACATCGTGAACCCCAGACGGGACCAGCTGTCACCGACCGCTGGCGGTTCACCACCAACGCCATGCTCGCGCCGGTTGCGGCCCGCCTGGGTCAGTACGGTCTCGACCATCCCGCGTATATGCGGCCAGCCGTAGGTTATCTGTACTGGACTTCGCAAAATGCCTGGTAGATGCCCGTTTTCGGAACTGAGGCACGTGAGCCACGTAAGGTCAAAAGCAGCATCGAAGGGAGAAAGACCCTGGTACCGGGCTTGCAGCACGTACCTCACCGAGTACCGGATACTAATGAGGCACGATGCGGCAAGCCCCAGATTCCGGCGTGCCTCAGGCCGAAAACGCAGTACAGATAACGATGCGGTGCCCCCGTCGGTGAGGGTCATGACCCTGGTGGCCTGCAGACCGCTCGGAGACGAGCCGGAATCGCGGGATCTGCGGGCGCTGTTCCTGGCCATGCTGGCGCGGCCGGCGTTCATCGACCTGATCACCGATCTGAGTGGCGCCCGGCCCGGTGTGTCCTGGCAGCTACGTGCCACACCCCGGCGGTCGAATCTCAAAGCCGACCTGACCGGCCGCGCCTCGGCCGAGGCTCCGGTCGCCTCGGTCATGCTGGAACTGCCCGTGGCAGACCTGCGCCTCGCCGGCAACGACCCGAGATGTGCCCACCTGATCCTGCACATGGACCTTCCTGGCAGCGGAGACGCGGCTGGACTTCCGGCATGGCGGCACCGGATCATCCTGGCGCTGGCCCTGCCTGGCGAACTCGCCCGGTTCCTCACCAAGATCGGCCTTCCAACCTCCAGTGATCCTGCCACTCAACTCGCCGTGCTGGTCCAGGCGCGCCAGGCCCTCACCGAGATCATCGACCCCGGCGGCATCAAGGCCCTGCCCGCGACCTACGTCGTCAACGAATCCGTCGGCTACCTGATCGCCGACCCAGCCGGGGAACCGGCTCCGGGCGCGGCTAGCCGCGTTCTGCGCGACCTGTCCGAACGTGTCCTGCACCTAGACGGTCAGCACCCGGTGGCAGCACGCGTTTACGTCCTGATGGTCCGGCACACAGGTCGCAACTGTCCGATAATCCAGCGCTCTGGTCGGTATCCAGCTTCAAGGCGGCTCGGTCGGGTCGACGCCATGCCACAGAGGCCGTACCCAAATCCCGGCCACCCGGCTCCTTGCGGGGTAATCTCCCGAGCAGATCACTCGTAGCAGCCAGAGAGGGCTCCGACATGCCCGACGAGCCGACACACAACTACTCCTACACCGGACTGGAACTACAGCAACAGCCGGGATCCCCAGCTATGTACCTGCTCACCGTCAGTGCGCCGCAACTCCTGGAGTGGGCGGATGTCCCTAACGCCAAGGCTGACTACATGGCTGGATACCAGCGGGTATTCGACGAGGACCGCGCCCGCCTGATCACCGAGTTTCTGGCAGCAGACCCGAAGAACATCGTGCCTGGGGCGATCATCGTGACCGCCAGCGCGGACTCCGTCGCCATCGAACCCGCCGCCGACGGGGTGGTCCAAGTATCAATCAACGTCGAAGATCGTTCCTTCGAGGAGCGGCTGGCATCGGTCTATCAGTACTTCGCTGGACGGCTCTCGGAGTCCGAGAAGGCGAGCATCGACGCACCCGCAGCAGATCCAGCTTCCTTGCAGGCCGACGAGGAAGACACCGAGGGTGGCGGCATGCCCGACTCGTACATCGCGGCGCTCACGGGAGAGCTTCGCCAAGCTGTCGATGACATGTCCTCCCTTCCGGCCGAACGGGAAGCAGCCATACGCAACTACATTGAATCGGTCTCCAAGCCCGGCCTCATTATAGATGGTCAACATCGCGTCTTTGGCGCAAAGGACGTCTCACAGACTGATATCCGACTGCCAATTATCCTGATTCCTGGCCTCGAAATAGGAGAGCAGGTTTTTCATTTCTACGTGCTCAACAACAAGGCTAAGCCTCTGTCGCCGACAGAGTTGCGGCGTACCATAAGCACCTCCCTCTCCAATGCAGAAATCGACGCGCTGTGGAAGCGCTTCGAAGACGCCGGAGTCAATCCCGAAGCAACCCGTTGGACCCACAAGATCAGTACCGATGCAAATTCCCCGTTCAGAGACTTGATCGACTTCGGGCTTGGCGGATCAGGCTTCATCAAGGAGAACGTGGCTTATCAGGTCGTGTCGAAGTTCGTCAACATGCCACGCAAGTACCGAATTCTCTATTCTGATATTCCGGCATGGCAGCAAGGAAGCGATGAGCGCCTAATCTATTTCTATGAGTTCTGGTCCGCTATCAGGGAACGTTACGCTGACGTCTGGGCTGAGGGGGTCAAGTCGCGTTCCAGCCAGTTCTTCTACAAGGCGGCAATGCTGGTCCTTCAGGAGTTCATCCTGGATTTCCTCGTGCAGGTAATGAATGTTAGACGAGTCGAAGGCAAACCTTCGCCGTTCGCTGACTTCGGGGAGCTCGGCCAGTATGTCAAGGCTTCCTTGGCCGACCTGCCGCCAGCATTCTTCACAGCTGAGTGGCAAGAAAAGCAGCTTGATACATCAGAACGCCGAGCATTCCTGCGCAACCAGATCGAGATTGCAGTACGAAACCAAGGAAAGTTCCTGGGCAATCAGCAACTCTTCAAGAAGTCATGACCAAGCGGGATGTCCTCGAATCCCTCGATGTGCTCCTGGACGAGTTGGTAATCGGCTCAACTATCGAGCACGAAAGCCCGGTTGCAAGGCAGTACCAGGCCTTCGCCTTCGCGCGCGCTGCATCCGTACTCCGATCCGAGGAGGACGAACTGAACCGCAGGCGGTTCGAGATCCGCCTACGACTCGCTCTCCATCTGACACCAATTTCGGCGGTCAACTACCGGAGAAGTAACCCGGCACCGAGGTGGAGGCTCGTCCGTGAGCATCTCGTGGCACAATTTGGATGGGACCGTGCGGAGTGCGAACCGCTCGCAAGGGAGATCGCGAGTCTGCTCGATAACTGGGACCGTGGTCGAGATGAAGTAGCGAGCCACCGGGCCTTCCTGCTGCACAGAGACGGGCCCTTTTGCCAGAACTGTCACGTGGAGTTCGGCCCAACCCCTCAATCACTGCTGAGGTCAGACGTCTTCAAGCCATATTTCGAGTCAGCCGAAGAACTGCTGACTCCAGAGGTTGATCATCGAGAGGCGATCAGCGCTCTGGGAACGAACGTCGTTGAGAACCTGCAACTTCTGTGCCGCCTGTGTAACGCGGGTAAGGGTGATGGCTTGGGAGTCGATGTCCGCGCTGAGGCACGCTTCGCCGGGATCGACGTAGCCGCTGTACCTATACCGCATCGATGCCGGATGCTCTACTCGGTGATCGACCGAGACGGTAGGCGGTGCGGGCTATGCAACGGGAGCGAGAGCGAGTTGACGGTGCGTCCGATCGTGCCCGGTGGGGCGTATGTCCGCTCCAACCTGTACGCCGTATGTATGAACTGCGCGTAAGGCCGGAAATGATGGGAGGCGAGTACTGCGCATCGCGACGGCTCGTGCAGCGTCGTCTCCGCCGGCGCACCTCAGTTCACGAGCCTGATCTCGTGGCCAGCGTAAGTCGTTCGGGTGCAGCAATGCGGAGAAGCCCACTGACTGCTGCACGCAAGAGAGATGCCGATCCGCTTCCGTCGGCGTAGGTGATCACGGCAGATCTTGCGTTCTCGGTGATGAAACCTGTGGCGGCGTGCTTCGCGCAGCGCGTGGCCAGCGTTACGACGTCAGCGGTCCGCGCCTTCTGCTTGAGGGAGTCCGTGGCCACCTTGTCGTGCGAAATGGCCACCTTCAGTGCGGGCGCAATCGCCTTGAGTTTCGCCGCAGTCCGGTCCAGGACCGCCTGATCCAGGGAGTACAGCAACACTGTCATCTCGGGGATAGCGCCAAACGGCATGCCTTCCTCGGACTGGTCGGCAGGCACGTGCCATTCGAGTGGTATGTCGAGTTCCTCAGACAACTGGCGCGCGAAGGCGAGATCTGAATCTTCGAGCCTTCCCTGGCGGCGGTGGAGTGGCTCAATAAGGGCAAGAGCCAGGTTCATCCGGGCACTCTCATCGGGGCAGGCGGCGAGGACTAGGCGATCAGCAAAGTCGAGGGCCACCAGGGCGTTCTCCGGCGAGACCCATTGTTGGCACGTGTCGCGGAGTTCGTTGAGGAGGTCCCGGTAGATGGGGGGCGACGGCGAAGCCCGCAGGCAGATCTCGGTGAGCGCCTGAAGCGCGACAAGGTCGCCGGGGCCGAGTTGGTCGAAAGCCAGGGCATAGGTGATGAAGGCGCGGGCTGTTCGCGGTGCAGGCTTGTCGTAGCCGACCGCCTCGATGATGGAGCCTGCTAGCTGCCACGTCCGGATCCAGGCGGCGTCATCGAGGGTGTCGAGGATGTGCCCGTTCTCTTCGTCGGTTTCCGCCGGTGACGGCCAGTCGCGCCAGTTCTCGTCGAGAAGCGCGGCCTTGGCCTCAGGGCGATCTGCAGCGACGGCGTCGAGCAAGGCAGGCCAGTTGGCTGGGGCTGGCGGCGCTGGTGCGGCAGCGAGGCTGACCTCGCCTGACGGCCCGAGCGAAGGAGTCGCGGCCGGATGGACAGGTGTTGGCTGCGCCAGTTCTTCGAGCAGGCTCAGGGCTTCCTGCCGAAGGGCCCGCGGGATGCCGGGCCACTTTCTGTCGCGCAGGGGGGTGGCCATCCGCCTGAGCGCCGCGATGTCACGCCGTCCCACGGCAGCTGTCAGGAGAACGGCCGCGGCCTGGTCGCCGTAAAGGTCGATGTCATCGGACAAGGGGAGTGGCATGGGGTATTCGGTAGCGCGCAGGCTCTCGCATGCGGAAGCCACGTCGCCTCGCCCGAGGGGTTCGTCGAGGGTCGTCGAGTAGATGGCGTTGAGGATGGCCTGCTTGACCGGAAGGGGTGGGTCTTGGATCAGCACGTTGGCGAGGCCTGGCGTGGCGATCAGTTCGTCACTACGACCGAGGCGGTCCAGTCGCTTGATGCGCAGGTGAGCAAGGTTGGTCGCGGTGATTCCGCCCTGAGCCGTGAGTTGGTCGAGTGCGGCCCTGGAGGCTGCTTCACCTCCAGCGGCCAGGGCGGCGTCGAACTCGGCCAGCAGGCGTCCGAGAGGTTTGGGGACGTGCCACAGCCTGGTCGGCCGGCTGGCCACGACGTTCTGCATCAGCGAAAGGGCCGTCCGCAATTGCGCCCGGTTCGCCGGTTTCTGGCCAGCCTCGATCACGAAGGCCTCGTTCTGGCCTGTGAAGCTTGCCAGTGCGGCTTCGACGGGGTCGCCGGGGTTGAGTTGCGCGGGATAGGCGTTGCCATCGGCGCAGTATGTGGGCCCGGCGAATGCTTCAATGAGGTCAGCGACGGGGATGACCTGGGCAGCGTCGGCCGGGACCACATACATCTTGAACTGGTCTGCGTGGCTGATGTACCGGGGGAGGACGAGCAGGCTGTCGTCCCGGCGACGAAGCGCCTGGATGAAGGGCTCGATGGTTTCGCGGTACTGCCCGGCATCGTTTCCGGCATCGAAGAAGTTGCCAAGGAACTCTTCTGTCCGCCCAGTGTGGCGTTTCGCGTCATCCCCGCTTGTCATGGCCCGTTGCCCCATCGCTCGGCGAAGTCGAGTTGCGCCTGTGCGACGTCGCGGCCATCTACCTTGTACGTCACCGATTCCTCGTTGCTGCCCAGGCCGCTGACGGTGAAGTTCATGGATCCGCTCAGTATCCAGTTGCGCCCGCACACCGTCTTCTCATGCACGCCGGGATCAAGAACGACGTGCAACCGCTGCTCGTCCTGGACGGCCGTGCGAAGCCGTTCGACGAACTCCTCGTTATGAGGCCCCGGCCGGGTGACGACGTGCACATGCGCCCCGGCCTCGGCGATCAGGGCAAGCATCTCGGACAGGCGGCAGGTCGTCGGAGGGCTCTCGCCAAGGAAGGCGTCGAACGAACCAAGCGTGTTGTCCAGCACCTCTACGTCAGTGAGCCACCCAGAGACGACCCAGACCGCATCCCCAGGGCTCACCAGTGCAGACAGCAGCGCCGCGGTCAGCATCGAGTCCGCTCGCAGTCTCATCCGGGCACCGGTGCGCAGCGTCCTCTCCAACTCGCTCACTGGAGAGCCTCCCGCAACTCGATCCTGGCGCGGAACAGGCTGCCGTGCCGGGTGATGGCCGTCACCTCTCCGTACAACCGCAGCACATCGCGGTCCACGTGGAGAGCCGGGACCCGGGCCAGGGCGTCGGCAAGTGCCCGTCGTTGTCCCGCAGGACAGGCCAGTTCTGCCGCGCCGACGGTCGCCAGCGCGCCTTGGTACGACTTTTGCCAGCCTGGCTCGGTCACGTCGATCTGCGGGAGGCTCTCCTCGTGAGCAGCGGCCAGCAGCAACCGGTCGAGGACGACCGGGTGATCTGTGTCGACGTACGGCTGGTAGTGCTGGAGATGAATGTTGCGTGCCTGCGCCCCCCTGGGCCACAGCATGCTGAACGCCTGATCCGCACTGATCTTCCTGCCGACGGCGCGCAACTGGCCGGAGCCGACCGCGTATGCGATAGCCCGGGCGTCAACTTCGAAGCCCAGCTCGCTCTCCAGTTCGGCCCATTCGTTGATCAGGCTCAGACACGCGGCATCAGTCTCGGGGCTGCTGCCCGGCCTCAGCAGGCGGGTCGTTAGTGAGGCCACGGCGCTGTGCCGCGGTGGCCCGTCGAGTTCGGTCCACGCCGCTCGCAGCATTCGCAGTGCGCGCTCCGCGTCCGCAGCTGAACGCGCCGAGCGCAGCCCGGCCATGGCGGCGGCGGCCGGCCCATGGGGATTGTCCTGAACGACGTCGCTGAGCAGGTGCCCAAGCGCCGCGTCGGTGTACTCGTACTCATTGGGCTGCCCCGCGCTGGCAACGATGTCCCAGAACCGGCGGGGATCCTCGGTGTAGTACTGAGCCAGGTGCTCAATGATCCCCAGCCCGCCGACCGAGGTTTCGCTGAGCCAGATGGTGGCGGGGTCTTCGGGGCCGGCCCCGGGGATCACGTCAACGATCAGGTCGTCGTCTTGTGCGTCCGGGCAGGCCCGCAAAGCCGCAGCGAGGATCGCTGCGGCCAGCGTGTCGAGGTAGGCGCGCCGCGCCAGTTCAGCGGTTCGCTGCGCGAGGTCCCCCGAGATAAGCAGTTGGCCGGCATGGTCCAGGGCGTCGATGACGACAGAATCGTGGCTGAGGTCGGTCAGACCGGCGATCAGCCGTTCGGTGGCCGATGTTCCTTGGCCTGCCGATTGCTGGTGTTCGTCCCGGTACAGGGCCTGGAGGACACTCGCCAGGTCATCCCGCCATGACCCGCCGGACAAGCTCGCCCGGACCTCCTCGACAGCCCTGCCGCCGAGTCCGCCGAGCGTGAAGGCGGTGATGTAGACAAGCGCCAGCCAGTCTCGCTGGAAGGCGTTTGCCACCTTGGCGAGCGAGCCGTCCTCGGACACGGCGCGCATGAACGCCAGCCAGCGCCACTGGGGAGATGCGAGATGCACCTGAACAGACGAGCTGGTCAGGTCAAGCGCGGTGGCCTCGATCCGCATGGCATCCACGTCGAGGCCGAAGCCCAAAGCCGCCGGCTCGCCCTGATAGGTGTACTGGACCGCGCGACGCTCTCTGCGCCGCCCGCGAATCACCTCGCAGTCAGCGCCAACGGTCGCGCGGCGGACCTCGATTGGGTTGCCTGCCGCGTGAGTCGCGAAGCCAACTGACTTGATCCGGTCGCGCCACGGTGAAGGTTCGGGCACGTCGGCCTCGGTAGGAGGACTGCCAGCGGCGACGACAATCTGGGTGACCCATCGGGGGATCCCCTGGGACTGGTCTGCGACGTCACCGGGAGGGTCACTCAGCCGGATGCGGTACGGGCGCAGGACCTGTATGCCTGCCCGATCGTGGCCAAGGGGATGCCAGATTCCCTCGACGCGGGCACTCGGCACGATATCGGCGTCCAGTTCAAGTGCTGCATGAACGGGGGGAACGGGGAGCCACGTCCGGTGCTCATCGCGCTTATAGCCGTAGCGGCGGCTGACCCTTCCCGGCACCGCCTCGCGTAGCGCTCTGGCGATGGGCAGCCGTTCGTCCTCGCGCCCAGTATCGAACGGCAACTCGAATTCGACTTCTGGGACGTTTAGCGGCTCGAACAGCGCCCGGGTGATGAATTCCGGGAGCAATGCGCCTTGAGTGCCACCGGGATCCGGCCGCAGGGGCTGCCAGTTGCTCCTCAGCCGCCGCAGCGCAGTGGGGACCACGGCCAGGAGCAGGGAGCGCGGCTGGTCCCACAGGAGGGCTTGGGCTTCGTCCGCGCTCACCTGCAGAGCAGCCTGCAAGTGACGGGCGAACTGGTCCTGAAGATCGTCGGCAGAGAGGAGTTCCTCCAGGCGGTCTGCCATCCAATTGCGCGGGCGTTCCTGATCCGCGCGTGACCTCGCCGGGTCTGGGGCCGTGAGCAGGGATCGGGGGTCTGCAGCGCCATGGACGCGGCGGAGGTCTCGGCCCAGCCAGTCGAGGAGTGCCTGCGCGGCTTGGATCTTCAGGACGTAGCGGTTGCCGACCGGAAGATTCCTGGCTGTGATCTGTGGCGCGAACAGGGCTTCGTATCCCTGGTAGGCCAGGCGGTCGCGGCCGTAATCGGACAGAGCGACAACTGTCACAGGCCTGGTCCCGCGCTGTCTCCCCGCCCGGCCGCGGCGCTGGATGAATGCCGCCGGGTCGTGCGGTGCCTTGTGCTGGAGAATCAGGCCGGTGCGCAGGTCGTTGAAACCGACCTCCAGCGAAGCGGTCGCCACGATGAGGTCGGCATCGAGATCAACGCCGACATCCTGAGAGGAAGTCCGGCCGACCCGGAGTTCCCCGGAACGCAGATCCGGGTCGAGATGGTGGCTGGTCCTCTCGACCAGGTCCCACGACTGCCCGTCCCGGTAACGGTCGGCTTGCTGCGGCAGTTCTGGCGAGCGGAGCCCGGCCAGCACGGGCTTGCGGCCTCCTCTGCCCGACCGGAACTGGCCCCCCTCCGCATCACGCAGGTCGTCGTAGAAGCGGTTGGTCACGTCGAGGTCGTCTGTGAATAGGAATCCGGTGGTTCCGAAGAGGAAGGGCTCACCCGAGGGATCGAGCGCGCGGCCGAACAGCATGGCTGCCTGAATGGAGGTGGACAGAAGGCTGGTTCCTGAGACGGGGTCGCCGCGGAGTGCTATCGCGTATTCCCTGCCTTCTTCGTCCATGCAGTCCGTGGCCGGCGCGATGTAGTCGATGCTGGCCATCGGGAGTCCCGTGATCTGGCCGAAGAAACTGGTCGCGTCACTGAGGGTCGCGCTGAGCCCGACGAACGTGACGGGCTTTCGTGCCGCGTGCCTCCAGCGGCGCAGCAGCAGGGCGACCTGCGCGCCGTGGGGGCCGGAGTAGGTGTGGACTTCGTCCAGTAGGACAAGCGACGGGGGGTCCTGGCCTATCCATCCCAGCAGTCGGCCGAGTTCGGGGTTCGCGCTGTAACGGTTGAGCATCTCGGTGGTGGTGAACAGCAGGTCCGGCGACCTTTCCTGCATCGAGCGGCGGGTAAGGGCGAGGCACCCATCGGGGATGGTGGCCTGGCACCTCAGGCATGTGAGTCTTTCCGAACCGCTCTGGCGGTCGGCGTCGTGCCAGATCAAGTCGCCCATGTCGCCAGGCGGGCACGCCGGGCAGCCGAGGTACGGGCAGATCAGCCCTGCCTGGCGGCGCGGCCAGCCTTGCTGCTTGCCGCCGTCACGGCGCTCGGCCGACTCCGGGTTCCAGGGCGTGTCGCCGTAGAGGGCGCCTAGCCGCAATGGACGCCTGCCGTTGCTGGTCAGCGCCGCGCCGATCGCCTCGGCGGCGAGGATGGCCTCGCGCAACTGGTCGCGGAGCAGTTCCTTGCGGGGATAGATGGCCAGGGTGTGCACCCGCCGGTGGTGGCCGGAGGCGTGGTCGGCCATCGCGGCGAACGCCGGGATGTAGAAGGCGAGGGTCTTGCCGCTGCCCGTGCCGGTTCCGATGATGACGCCCCTGGACTGGCGGCGGGACAGCGAGGAGAAAATCTGGCGCGTGGCGTCGACCTGGAACCGTGCCAGGCTGCGGGTGCCGATCTGCGCTGAGGCGACGTCCTCCTGCAACTGCTTCCAGTCCGGCGTCTGCGCGAACGCTCTCAGGGCCTCGCCCGGCGGGATGTCGCGGCGCGGGTACGGGCGTGCCGCGACGTGCAGCCGGTAGTCGGCGACCAGCCAGCGGCCGGACTGCCACCAGTTCGGTGCCGCGCCGGAGGCGCCACCACGCGGGGGGAAGAGTTGCCGCAACTGGGTGGCAAGCCGCAGAGTTTCGCCCAGGCGCGTGCGGTACTGGCGCGGGCTGCTGCCGGGAAGCCGGAACAGCAGGCCTCTCTCCTCAAGCTGATCTCGGCCATCCTCCGCGGTGACGGTGCCGCTGTAACTCGGGTGAGCGTCGATGGCGGAACCGATCGCCTCCAGCACCTCGGCCTCGGAGAGCGTTCCTGTCGTGACTCCCCAGGAAAGCAGCGGGAGTTCGAGATCCTCGAGTTGGGTGAGAACGTGTCCTGCGAACTCCCGGTCGTCTCCCGGTGTCATCCCTCCTTCCTTTGAACCTCGATGGCGCGGTCAAGGCCGTGCTCGCGGAGCAAGCCGATGTCCGCGTCGGTCACTTCTGAGAGCGTGCAGGGCAGGCGATCTAGAAGGACCGCTAGCTGTTCCCGCGCTTCTGGAGCCTGTTCCAGCATTCTCCGGAGCCGCTCGCGTTTGTCGGCGAACAGACCTGGGCTGAGACTCGACGAGGGCGTGGCGCGTCTGAGTTCTGCGAGTACTGATTCAGCCTCAGTCCGGTCATCGGGACGGAGCCTTGAGATTCCGTCCAGAGGTAGTGAATCCAACCGCTCGGCGGTCCAGGTAGTCCACGTTTGTCGGATTTCCTGTGAAAGCCTGGTTGTGGTTTCTTCTACTTTTCCTCTTGCAACGAGGAAGGCCCGGTCAGATGGCAGACTTCCTTTGGCGGCCAGGTTGGCCCGGCCGTCATCGAGTCCTTGCAGGGAAACATCTGCAGTGGGGGCCTGCTGTTTGAGGGCGAGAGCAGTCTCTATCTGGCGCCGCAGTTTGTCCAGCGCGTTGCGGACCTCTTCGATACGCGAGGTAACCCGTAGGGCGTCCGCCTCGCTCTTGGCGCCTGCGTCAAGTCGCCGGGCCTCGCCCTGCAACTGCGAGGCCTTCTCCAGCACCGATAGCACCACTACTGGTCACCTGCTCCCGCGTTGCCCATTGCCGCCCACTCTTGCAACAGCCTCTTGACCTCGAGTGCTGCCGCATCGCCGACCGAGTCGCTTCTGGCTGCCGCTTGCCCGAGTGCCTGGTCGAGCCAACGATCGGCCTTGAGCAGGCAGTCGGAGATGGTTTCCAGGGAGTCTCCCCGGTCCGGGGCGACTGCGCGCAGTGCCGCAATCCTCCACTCCTCGCTGCTTGGCTCGGATGAAGAGACCTTCTCAATGTCGTTTTCCAGTCGCGCGATCACGCCCCAGTCGATGTGATCTGCCGTCTCGAGCAGCCCTGTCAGTTCCTGTGCGTCTTCGCGGGAGGGCGCCAGGCCCACCTGCTCTGACTCCCCGAGTGCCGCGCGGACGGACATGACGGTCTCGCGGCCGCTCGTGCCGCGGGGAAGGAACTGCCTGAGGCTGCTCAGGAACTCAGTAAGTCTGGTTAGCTGGCCGCTCATCCAGTTCTCCCAATTGGAGAAGTTCGTTGCCGCAGGCCTGGCCCACCCTGGTACCGGCTGCTCTGTCTTCCACGTCCACTCGACCGTTGCTTGTCGCAGAAGCGGTAGGGCGCGCGCTGCGTCGATCATTCGCACGGCCCCGGTGCCTTGCGCGACGCCGAGGCTCGAACGAAGTTTGTCAACCAGTCCCGCGCGCTGCTGGCGGTGCCGATCGAGCGCCTGCTGCCACTGCGGAGTGCGGAGCGCGTGATCATCGCGGTGCCATTCGGTACCGGTGTCAAGCGCAGAGGACAGCAGTTCGGCGTCACCCATTCCGGGCCAGGCGCGGCCGCCAAGCACGGCACCCAGAAGAGAGGCCCTCAACCCGACCACGAGGTACGGATCAGAGATTTCAAACTGACGCTGCATCGCTTGCGTCAGCGCACCGTCCTTGGTGTCCGCGAGTCGCGCTAGGCGCCGAATGTCGTCCACCCGCGCCCCGTCCATTCCATGGCGGGCTAGAAGAAGGCCACGGAAGAACTGGCTGTTGACGGCGGTCCGCGTGAAGCGCAGCGGAGCACTCTCGGTTCCCGGGAGACCCTCGCCATTAGCGCCTTCGATGGACACGACGGTGGACTTGTTCGGCCAAGCCTTCGAGATCTCGAATCTGGGAAGTTCGCGCATCAGCGGTGATTGCCAGGGGTAGCGACGGATCACTGACTCGGCGATGATCGAGCGGAGGTCGGCGGATGTGGCCTGCGGCAACTGTCGGCCGCGGGAGCCCCACTCCTCTATTTCGTGCAGCTTCGCCGTAAGCGACGAGGAAGCGGGCCTGGCCACTGGAGTTGGCGTCGCCACGGGTCTCCGGACGGCCGTCGGCGGAAGGGGTTGCGGTGAGATCGCCCGGCCCTCGCGAACACGCAACGGGGGAAGCGCGAACGCCTCAAGGATGCCTGGTTCGAGGTCGCCTGGCGCTTCTGTTGGGTCACGCCAGAACTCCAGAAGGAGCTTACGGCGGTCGGCGTTTGTGTCGTCGTTATCCTCGATAACCTCTGCCACGGCAGTGGGCAGCGCCGCGTCGATGCCGGCAAGGGGGAAACGTTCGCGGAAACGGGGACTCGGGAAGGAGCCCTCCAGCAGATCTTGCGATTCTTCGATCAATACGGGACGGACGACGCCGCCCAGGACAGCTCGCGGGACGAATGCCCACGGCCTGTCCGTGGGCGCGACGGAATGCACGCTGCGCACCAGTGCCGACCTGTTGAACGGGTAGAGGCCGTACCCTTCGGCGCTGGCCCCGAAAGCATCGTGGCACTGGACATGGACCGGGCATGTCTCGCATCGGTTGGGCACCGTGCCGGGTCCCAGGCGAGTCAGTTCGGCCAGGCCGATGCGCGCTGCGTTGAGGTAGCGGCCGACGAAGGACGCGATCTGCTCGGTGCCTGAGTCTTCCTCGCTGAACACCACGTCGACGTCGTAGACGTAGCCGGTGGTGGCCGCAGCGACACGGGTCATGACGGTTTCCGGGAGATCCCGGACGTAGCCGGTGGTTACCGCCATCAGTGTCCGGATAGGGGCGTAGCGGGTCATGCCCTGTCGGATTGCCGGCTCGGTCACGGCATCCAGGAGTTCACGCTGGACCCCTTGAATAAGAGCGAAGTCTTCTATCAGGAGGACGATCTCCTTGCCCTGGTGTGCATAGTCCTCGCGGACCTGCAGCATTGCCTCATAGAGGCGGCCAGCGCCCAGGTTTGAGGAACTGCGGATTGCCGCTTCGAGATGCTGGTTCAGCAAGTCGACTGCCGCCGACCTCAAATCGTGCTTGGTCATCAGTTGCCCGAGCAGCCGTCTTGACATCTCGGCTGCCTGGCCGATGTCCCGGACCTTCAGTGGGAGATCGTCCTCAGTGAAGCCGGTAGGCCGCTCAGTAGAGTCGGCCGTCCGGTCGTGGAGCAACTGGCTGGCCAGTTGGGGAATGTACTTTCCCGTTTCAAGCATGTATTGCTGGATGTAGGGGTCCTGGAGGATGGCTGCCAGGCCTCTCGGGCCGGCGAGGATGCGCGCGACACCGGCCAGGTCCCCCGGACTCGTTGCTGCCAGGGCCTCGTTCAGGGCATTGACAAGGCGGCGGGCCAGTGCGGTTTCATCTAGCGTCCCGCTGAACGCGCGGATCTGATCTCGCAGGCGAGCCAGCGACTGATCGCCCGCCCCTTCCAGCAGGGCTTCGATAACGGCCCGCAGGCTGGTGCGTGCCTTCTCCAGATAGATGACCTTGACGCGGCCGGAGTCGTGGATGTTGCTGCGGACCCAGCGCACCAGGTGCGACTTCCCAGATCCGGATTCCCCAACCACGGGCATCAGCAGCGTGCCGGTATCTGACCTTCTTTCAAGAAAGTCCCGGAGAACGCCTCTCTCGTCCGCCACCTGATCGGTCGGTATGAGGTTGCGGCCCTGGATGCGGGCTCTGCGGATGCGCAGCGGGGCGTGAGTGGCCAAGAACACGGCCTCCGGAGGGCTGACCGCCTCGGTGCTGATTGTGACGCTGACTGTCGCCGGGTCCCAGCACATGTAGCCACGGAAGTCAGCCACGACCATCCTCCAAGATTGCCATTGCTCCGCAGGCGCGGTCCGGATCGGGTCGCCCCAGCTCATGGATGCTCAGGAACCGCCGAGCGTCAGCTCCGGGGCGCTCAAGCCTCAGCCAGCCTTCATCTTCGCCGCGCAGCAAAGCGAAGGACACGGCGCGGCCTGCCACAGTGTCGCCAGGATGGGGGATCCCCACCGCTGCGGAGAAGGCGCCGCCTGGGAGAACGGGCAGACTCGCGCGCAGGGTCTGCAACGCATCTACGGCGTCCACCACATGTCTGGGCCTCCAGGTGTCCTGCATGACCTGCTTGACGGCCGCAGTGCAGTCAGGAACGATCCGATCGTTAACTAGGAGATCAGCTGCCGCGAGACCGAGCGCTGGAGCCCACGCGACGAAGCGAGGCCACCGGCTGTTGTTCACGAAGGCCTTACCGACCTCGGGCCGCAGCGCCCGTTCCTGGAGTCGCTCGGCATCGTTCCAGTTCAGAGAACTGGTCATAGGGTCGAGGGACAGGAACCATGCCAGTGCGCGGGACAGGTCGCGCGGGCCGACTTGGCTGGCGTTGTCGCCGACGGCGGCATTGAGGTCCGGCGCCAGCACACGGGTGCGCAGGACCGCCGCGAACGCGCCGAAGTCCTCGCCGTCGAGTTGTCTGGCCGCGCCGTCCAGGCTCAACTGTGCGGAGTCGGCTTGAGTTACCATGCCGAGCATCTTCAGATCACTTACGGCCCACTCGAACGCCTTGCCATCGTCGTCCAGGCATGGCGGATTCAGGAGTGCTTTCGCCTGCTCGTACTGCACGGGTTTCTTGGCGAAGGCGAGATACCGCACGACTGCCCACAGCTGCGATGGAAGCGATGCGTCGACGTTAAGCAGGGCCATCAGAGTGCCCTCCAGGCGGTCTCGATGGAGATGTTCGCCGTGTGGATGTCGGCGAACCGAGTCCCGGGTCTGGCTGGATGCGGGAGCCAGCGGGGATGCAGCAGGTACGTCACATCGGAACTCTCCAGGCGTCCGGTCGTCGCCGCGTCCGGGGAGGCGGCTGACTTGTCGAGTACCCATACCATGGGGTTGCCGTAAGTCTGCAGGAGGCTCCCGTCATCGTCCACGATCACCGGGGAGGGGCGCACCTGGCGCTGAAGACGGTTGACGGCATCCCGGGTCAGGCCAGGCCCTCCGATCACCGCCATTCCGCGGCGGCACAGGGCAGCCAGAAGTTCAGGCACCAGATCGCGTTGTTGCTGGCCAGACTCCCACCAGATGCTCAGGCAACCCTGGCCCGGAACGCGGAACCCGGCCAAGGGATCGCCAGGACGGGTTGGCCAGGCGATCACGTCCGGCCAGGGGGGCCACCCGCCGCGATAGAAGCCGCCTGGGGGCGTCGGCGGACCTTCCTTCCGGTGGAACGGGCAACCGCGGCAGGCCGGAGCGGTCCGCAACTCGCTCCCGCCATGCCGTATGACGTAGTACTCGGCGAGGACGTCGCCCAGGCATCGGTCTGCACGCAAGGCGCTGAGCAACTGGCTGAGCGCGCGCCGTTGGCCATCAAGAATGGCGTCCCTGGCCGCCGCGATCCGCGCGGTGAAGTAGTCGCGGCTGTTTGTCTGGCCGTCCCTCAGCGTGACGTCCGAGAGTCCGCCGGCGGTCCGGTAGAAGTCCTCCAGGCGTGCCTGCCATTCATCGGCAGGTTCCTGATCGCTTCGCAATGGCCTCTCGGGCGCGTGCGCATCGATGAACCCTGCCCTGATCATCAGGTTGAGAACCCGGATGTTCCACAGGCGGTTCCGGTCGAACCCGATGGCCATGTAGGCAGGACGCTCATTGAGATCTACTCGGTACGTTGACCGACCCGAAGCAGGGATCCGGTTCTGGAACATCGCATGCCAGCGGCTCCATGCGGTCTCAGGACGGATGATCGCACTTGAGTTCAGGCTTTCCGCGACCCGCAGGTCTTCTGGGGTAGTGGCCATGTAAGCCAGCGATGGGCTGCCGTCGCGGCCGCCGCGGCCGACTTCCTGGTAGTAGCGATCGACGGTCTCGGGAAGGCACGCGTGCACCACGGTCTTGACGTCTGGTAGGTCCACTCCGAGCCCGAATGCGGAAGTGCCGACCATCACGTCGAACCGGCTCACCGCAGGCGAACCGCCTGACCGTCCTCCCCAGCCTTCCACGGCGGCCCGCCGCTGGCTGTCGGTGGACTGGCCAGTCACCTCGGCGACTCGCCGCAGTCCCTCCTCGCGCAGCAAGGCGGTCCAGGCATGCGCGTCCTCGACCTTGGACACGTAAAGCGCCATTGGCCGCGGGAGCAGGGTGACTGCGTCCAGGACTGCGGCGCGGCGAGTTGCGGTGTCGGGGAACGACTCGATGTAGTAACTCGGTTCGCTCCGCAGCTGTGATGCCCAGACGATTTCAGTCGGGCCCGGTGATCCGAAAAGGCCGTCAAGCGCCTCGACTTGCTGGGCGGTGAGGGTGGCGCTCATCGCGATTGTGCTGGGTGCCTCACCGGCCGGGGCCTTGCGCATCCATCCGCGCCGCTGGCCGGCGATCACTTGGAAGGCCGGCCGGAACTCATTGCCCCACTGCTCGACGAGGTGCGCTTCGTCGATGACGAAATGCCTGAGAAAGCCGGCATCCGCAGCGTCATCGAGGGGCCCGGCCAGCGAAGTCGTGACCGCCTCCGGTGAGGTGAACAACACAGCTTGCCCGCCAGCGCGAACGTCGTCGATGATCTGGCGTTTCTCGTCATCGGACAGGGCACCGGTGTATGCGTAGCGCCTGCCGGGTTGCGGCTTGCCGTGCTTCGAAAGAAGCTCGCGGAGACGACGCTCCATGTCGATGGCTAGGACCACGGTTGGCACCACGATCAGCGAGACACCGCGGCTAGGGTCGGCGAGCAGGGCTGCGGCCAGGATGACGTCGGTCTTGCCGTGCCCTGTGGGAAGACAGATGATTGTCGTGCTGCCCGGCGGCGCGAGAACCACGGTCCGGGCGGCCTGCCGCTGTCCGACCGAAAGGTAACTGCCGTACCCCAGTGCGGTCGCCCAGAACGGGTCGCCTTGGCAACTGGCAAGCCGCCGCCGCTGGTTCGAGTCCTGGCCCAGGTAGACCTGAGTGAGGTCCGCTTCGGCCGCAGCCAGTGTGGGACCGTCAGGTGAAGCCGGACACCACGGTTCGGCCCAGATGCGGAGGGTGCGTGCGGCCGTCGGCAGCGTCGTGCACCGCGCAGCCTTCCACTGGGAGACGGTCGGGAGCGGCGGTTCGGCGGGCACGATCAGTGGGGAGGCGTTCCCGTGCGCGTTGGCTTCTAGCAGGACCTGCCGGGTAAGTGCAGCAACGTCCCTCCAGCCAGCGGCCGCAGCGTGCAAGCCAGACAGGGCGTCCCCTAGCCGCCGGGCGGTCCTGGTGGTCTCGGCTGCGGGGTGTGCGTCCGGCCAGGCCGCGAACAGCCTCTGTGCCTCGGCCCATCCGTCAATTGCCACGGTCGGCCTGCTTGATCCCGGCGCGCACCACGCATGTCGCGCCCACGGTCTGTACGTCCGGGCGGGACAATCCGTTGATGAGCGCCTGCGCTATGGCCACGTCGAGGGCGTAACTCTCGGAGTCGCCGACCAGGTGGCCGGCCGCATGCCTGGCCTGCGCCTGTGCTCGCGCCACGGCGAGGCGCTGGCGGCCCTGGTCTCTGGCCTGTGAGCATCTTGTTCGCAGGTCCGTCACTTCGGCCAGTCTGTCGCGGGCGGCTGAATCGGCGGCTTCGGCTGTCCGCCGGTAGGTCTCCCACGTGCTGAACAGGCTGATTAGTTCCGTGATCCGCATGCTGCTGTAGTTGCGGTCGCGGGCCCGCTTGTCGTAGGGCCGGCTAAGCAGCGCGTGCAAAGGACCGTCAGGCACCGGTTCTTTGGATCCGGCCGTGATCCAGACTCTGAGTGTGAAGGGCGCGAGGAGGCGGTCTGCTTGCCGGCGCAATGCGGAAGTAGCGCTGGGCTGATCAGCGACCAGTCGCAGCGCCTCCGCGATGTCCGCCTCGACCAGGAAGTCGAAGCCGAAGTACGGCTCGGGATCGCCGTTGAAGTCAGGGTCGATCCGCCGGAACGCGGCAGCCTGGCCGCGATCATCGATGGCGAGAAACTCGGCGAGCGCGTCGATAAGCGGATTCCCGTGACGCAACAGCCTCATGCCGGGTGCCCGCAGCGCCGCTGATCGGTTGAATGTGCCTTGCGCCATCTCCGGGGTTACACGGCGAATCACTGAGTGCCACTGGCGGGGGGTGAGCAGCGGACGTGACTGCCTGAGGTCGAAGATCTCGCGCTCGCTTCCGTCGACCATGCGGCGGTAGTGGCGCAGGTTGATGCCGCCATCGCCTTCCGCTGTGTACGTCAAGATTGCCTCGCGGGTTGCTCGCCAGGACTGCTCGATGTGGTTAAGCGCGGTTGCGATGTCCCGGCCTTCGATCGACGTCTCATGGATCGACTCCAGCATGTCCAGCTTGTCGATCTCCTCGCGCGCAGCAGCCAGGTCTGCTTTGACTAGCTGCGTGCATTCCTTCAGGCCAGGGGGCCCGTGCTCTAGAGCTAGCGCCCAGGTGCCGGTCAGACCTGCGGCTATCGCGTCCTGCAGGGTGGACACGGACTCAGAGAAGACTCTGTAGCCATCCTCAAGAAGCTGCAGCCAGGCGGCGGGAAACGACTCGTCACCATCGCTGTCGCTGAGCACATACTGCCGCGCCGGTGCGCGTAGGCTCCCGGTCGCCGTGCCCGGGTAACGATCGACTCTGCCAAGACGCTGCTCAAGCTGGTTAGGAGACCAGGGCAGCCGCAGATGGACCAGGGTGTCGGCAGCCTGGAGGTTGAGGCCGTCTTCGGCGGACTCGTCCGCCAACAGCACCTGCCTGCGTGTAGGCGGCGAGTCTGGGGCAGACCAAGTTGCCACTGCGCTCTCACAGGCTTCGGCTCCGGCCAGGCGAGTGTGTTCATGAACACCCACACGCGGGAAGCGGGTCCGGAATCGGCCAGCGAGCACGCTCGCTAGACTTCCAGGGCCGCAGAAGATGACAGCGCGTCTGCTCGAATTAAGTGCAGGCAGCATGCCATCCAGAAGCGCATCCAGATCGCGGTCGGCGTCGGTTGAGCCGCTAATGCGTGCTTCAAGTCCGCTGAGCACAGCCTGTTCAACAGGAAGAACCTCGGGATTGGCGAGCATGCCGCGTTCGCGTTCGTTGAGTCCGGCACGATCGGCTGCCGCCTCATCGCGGCAAGTCCGCCACCGCAGCACGTCGAGGAAGTCGTCAGCCAAACCTACTCCGCGTGCGGCAAGGACAGCCAGCACGAGCGCGTAAGCGTCGACACTCTCTCTCGCGTGCGCGTCAAGGAGCCAATCCCATACCGCCGACCGCCATTCCAGAAGAGCCAGTCGCGTCGCTTCATGCGCATCGCCACTGGAAACGAACCGCTCCGGCAACTGACGGCCACGCACCTCGAAAGGGAGGTACTCAGACGCGGGGTCATCCTGAAGCACTTTGTCGCGCCTATTCCGGATGACCCTGCGATGGAGCCTATACGTCTCACTGATGTGCGCGCGCAGTGCTTCAACTCGAGTCTTAAGTTCAAGCCTATCTATGTCGTGCCTCAACACGTCGTTCTCATCTAGCAAAGCCAGAACTGACTGGTTCAACTCGCTGAGCCGCCTGTCACTGCCAGGAAGCAATGCCCCGATCTCGCTGATCGTCGGCTGGAGCAAGTAGGTGTACTCGCTGTCTAGCCCGTAGACGGCATCAGCCAATTGTGAGCGGAGTTCATATCGGCGCCGGAAGGACTCTGTTTCAGTCCAACGGTAGAGATTCGGGTCGAGCAAATGAAGCAACCCAAGATGGGTCAGGAACTGCGAAGTCACTGGGGTCGCGGACAGCAGCAGGAGGCGCCGGGCGGAGTGGGCAAACCCGCATAGCTCTCGATACGGCGACTCGTCGGGATTCGTTACTTGCACGAGGCGGTGCGCTTCGTCCACGACTAGAAGATCAGAGTTGTGGTAGCGCTCCCACCTGGATGGCATCTCATGCGAGACGCACCTCACCCCGGCATCAGGGAAATCATCGATGAAGAACTTCTCGGCGAGTTCGCGAACCCACTGACGCCTGAGCACGTCCGGTGCAAGAACCACGACCCGCGCCCGTGGATTATCGATGAGGATCTGGCGGATCACCAGACCGGCCTCGATGGTCTTTCCCAGGCCCACCTCGTCGGCAAGTAGGTATCGCTGCACCGGATCAGAAAGGACAGTAAGTGCAGCACGGAGCTGATGCGGATACAACTCGACCGCTGACGAGATTAGAGAGAACGCGCTGGCACAAGCTGCCCGTTGATCGACCAAATTGCGGAAAAACGGCAGTCGCGCATTGCAAAAGTATGGAGACTCATTGCCGCCAGCGGCAAGCACGGTAACGGGGTTCCTGATCGGGCGATCCCACCGAACTCGTAGTTGATCGATCGGGATAGGAAAGTCGTACTCGATGTTAGGAAATCGTACGAAGTAACCTTTGGGCGTTACGGCCCTAACTCTCCCGGCCAGCCAGTCACCGGTATCCGGGTTACGCCAGTAGACGCGTGTCTCGGGCGCCAGAGCAGCGTACCGAAGTGCACTCTTGGGCACCCATTGGGAGTACGCGACGGGTTCAGCTATGGATTCGAAAAACTCGACCAAGCATCGGCCGCCTCGTTGCTCCGCCACCCAACCCACACCGGGACTGCCCCGGTACTCGACCATGTGGCCCAGTTCGAAACGTGTTTGCATCTCGCTCCCGACCGCGAGGGTCTGCAAGACCATGATTAGGTCGACCCGGCGGTCCCTCCCCCTCCCCCCTCCGCGCTTGCGTCAAAGGCTACGCGACGCCTCTGACAAATTGTCTCGCCTTGCGCACTGTTGGTGATGTGGCACCCTGGCCCGAATCCTGCTGCTTCGTGCTCGCGTGAGGTACTAGACCATGGTGAGGTTCGCTGACCCGGTGAGACCGCTGAAGCCCGCTTGGTAGGCCAGTATCGACGGGACAGGCGCCCTTGGCTCCGACACTGGCGACTTGGTCCCCCGTCGGCACGACACTCCGGCGCTCCTGCAACTGCTAGGACCAGTGTCATGGTTGAATTACACAAGTGTGATTCAAGTCCTGGCAGGATCTGCCGGAAACTGCAGCGACAGCCGCGACGGCAGCGACGGAGTTGTGGTAGCACAGTGCCGGCGTCGGCTGGCAGAGGAGGTGCGTCATGAGCGGTATGCCCGCGGTGGTGCTCGTAAGCGGCGGGCTCGACTCGGCGACGGTACTGGCGATAGCCATAGCTGAGGGATACGAGCCGTATGCGCTGAGCTTCCGGTACGGGCAGCGCCACAGCGTCGAACTGGAGGCTGCGCAGCGGGTGGCGTCGGCTCTGGGCGCCACGCGGCATGTAGTGGCCGACATTGACCTGCGCATATTCGGCGGCTCGGCGCTGACCGACGACATCGACGTACCCCATCATGACAGCGCCGAGGAGCTAGGAGATGGGATCCCGGTCACTTACGTGCCGGCCCGTAACACGGTGTTCCTTTCCTTCGCGCTGGCGTGGGCGGAGACGCTCGGAGCCAGCGATGTGTTCATCGGAGTGAACGCGCTTGATTACAGCGGCTACCCGGACTGCCGGCCGGAGTACATCGCGGCGTTCGAGCAGATGGCCAACCTGGCGACCAAGGCCGGGGTCGAAGGGCGCCAGCGGCTGAAGGTCCATGCCCCGCTGATTGACTCGACCAAGGCGCAGATCATCGAGCGAGGCCTGGCGCTGGGCGTGGACTACTCGCTAACCCACAGTTGCTACGACCCTGACCCCTCCGGGCGGGCGTGCGGAACCTGCGACTCGTGCCTGCTGCGCCGCCGCGGGTTCGCCGAACTCGGCCTGGAGGACCCGGCGCTGGCCACCGACGCTGAGCGTGCTCTATGACCTACCGGGTCAAGGAGATCTACTACACCCTGCAGGGCGAGGGCACCCATGCCGGGCGCGCCGCGGTGTTCTGCCGGTTCACCAGTTGCAACCTGTGGACCGGCCGGGAGAAGGACCGGCATCGCGCGATCTGCCAGTTCTGCGACACCGACTTCGTCGGCACCGACGGGCCGGGCGGCGGCCGGTTCGCCACAGCCGCCGAACTCGCCAGCGCTGTCAGTGGCGTCTGGGACAGTTATGCAGGCACACGGGCGCGCGCGTTCGTGGTGTGCACCGGCGGGGAGCCGCTGCTGCAACTGGACGAGCCCGCCGTGGACGCGTTGCACGATGCGGGGTTCGAGGTCGCGGTGGAGACCAACGGAACCCAGCACCCCCCGGCCGGCCTGGACTGGGTGTGCGTCAGCCCGAAAGCCGGCGCACCGCTGGCGCTGACACGCGGCGATGAGCTGAAGCTGGTCTACCCGCAGGAGGGAGCGCGCCCGGAGATGTTCGAGGACCTCGGGTTTCCCCGGCTGCTGCTCCAGCCGATGGACGGCCCCGACCGGGACCAGAACACGCGGCTAGCGGTTGAGTACTGTCTGGCGCACCCGCGGTGGCGGCTCAGTCTGCAGACCCACAAGTACCTGGGGATCGCATGATGGAGATCTTCCGCGAGTTCACCTTCGAGGCCGCGCACCGGTTGACCCAGCTGCCGGAGGGGCACAAGTGCAGCCGCCTGCACGGCCACTCCTACCGAGTTGAGGTCCGCGTGGCCGGGCCAGTCGGGGAGGACACCGGCTGGGTGATGGACTTCGCCGACATCAAGCACGCATTCGCGCCGCTGCACGACCAACTCGACCACCGGTACCTGAACGAAGTGGCCGGGCTGGGCAACCCGACCAGCGAGAACCTGGCCCGCTGGATCTGGGACCGGCTCGCCGCTGAGCTGCCGCTGTCCGAGGTGGTGGTCCGGGAGACCTGCACATCCGGGTGCGCCTACCGGGGCAAGGAGGCCTGATGCTGGCAGACGTGCAGGCCAGCCCTGACGGGCGGAACATTCCCGTGGACGAGGTGGGGATCGCCGGGATCCGCTACCCCGTCGCCGTCGCCGACCGCGAGCACGGCAAGCAGGACACCGTCGCCGAGGTCAGCATGTCCGTGAACCTGCCGCCCGGGGTCAAGGGCGCGCACCTGAGCCGGTTCGTCGAAGTCCTACACGAGACCGCCGGCGAGATCACCCTGCAGACCGTCCCGGCGATCCTGGAGGCGACCCGGGCACGGCTCGGCGCCGGCAGAGCCCGGCTGAAGGTGTCGTTCCCGTTCTTCCTGCGCCGCACCGCACCGGTCACCGGCGTGGCCGCGCTGATGGACTACCAGTGCTGGCTAGAAGGCGAAGGCGATGGCGCCAGGCCACGGGTCACGCTCGGGGTGCGAGTGCCGGTGACCAGCGTCTGCCCGTGCAGCAAGGCGATCAGCGACTACGGCGCCCACAACCAGCGCTCCGCCATCACCATCCAGGTCCATCCCCACAACGAGGACGGCTTGCCCGCTGGAATCTGGGCTGAGGAACTCATCGCGGCCGCCGAGGCGGCGGCTTCGTCGCCTGTGTTCCCGCTGCTGAAACGGCCGGACGAGCGGCACGTCACCATGCGCGCCCACGACCACCCAGTGTTCGTCGAGGACATGGCCCGGGCCGTGGTCGAGACCCTGGGCCGGGACGAGCGGATCGCATGGTTCGCCGTAGAAGCGGCCAGCGAGGAGAGCATCCACAACCATGCCGCCTTCGCCCGGATCCAGTCCCCGGCAAGTCCGGCAGCCCCGCACGGCCGGCCGGGGAGAATGCGATGACTGTGCCAGTCTCCGGCTCTGACCGCAGCACTACGGTGCACGTGGTCGTCACCTGCACCAACCGCAAGACGGCCACCGTCCCGGCTGAGCTCCGCCTCGGGAGCCTCGCGGATCCGACTGTCACATCCGAGGCCGTCGGGGAATGGACCGCCCGGCTCAACGGCCCCGGCGGCGCTGCGCACCTGGCCGCCGAAGACCTGTACGCCGGCGAGCACTGGGCGGTCGCCCGCCAGTTGCCGGTAGCGGCTGCGGCACACGACACGCAGCTCTGGGTGTGCTCGGCAGGCTACGGCCTCATCCGGGCCCGCGCACTGATCCGGCCTTACGCGGCCGCGTTCAGCGGACACGAGGACCGAGTGCCCGGAGGCGCGGACGGTGCCCGCCGGTGGTGGCAGGCCCTTGCACACTGGGAGGGACCCGAGCCGGGACAGCCTCGCAGCATCCGCGAACTGGCCGCCGCGAAGCCGACGGCCAGTTTCATACTCGCGCTGTCGGCCGCCTACCTGGATGCCTGCCGCGACGACATCGCCATCGCCGCGGCGAAACTGCACGACCCGGACCGGCTGCTGGTTATCTCCGCCGGGGCTCGCGGCCCGGGCGTGCTGGCCGGGCTGATGGTGCCCGCAGACGCGAGGCTGCAGGCCGTGCTGGGCGGGACCAGGCAGGCCCTCAACACCCGGACCGCATCCCGGCTGCTGGAGGCCGGGATCACCAGCCGCGTCAAGGCCACCCGCTATATGACGAAACTGCTGGCCGGCCAGCCATCGGTTGCCCGCTATGAGCGGAAGAAACTGAGCGACGAGGAGGTCATCACGATGATCACCGGGCGCCTCGCCCGGGATCCGGGGATGTCGGCTTCCAGGATGCTGCGCGAGTTCCGCGACGCCGGGTACGCCTGCGAGCAGCAACGATTCGCTGCCTTGCACCACCGGGTCGCCGGAGGCGGGCGGTGAGCGGCCGGGCCGCCGCCACGGTTCTGGCCAGGCGGGCGCTGAAGATCACCCAGGCCGGGTCCGCGCCGCTGTACATGTTCACCCTGACCGCATCAGAGGTGCTGCAGGTCGCCGACATCTCCCGGGTCGCCCGCGACGATGTGGGCGAATTGATCGGCTACCAGCGGCCTGAGGTCCGCGGCCACATCCAGGAGATCACTGATTATCTCGACAGCGACCAGCCGCTGTTCCCGAACCCGATCATCATGGCGCTGCCGTCGACGGTCCGGTTCACCTGCAGCCGCGGTCCGAACGTCAGCGACGGCATCGCCGCGAGCGGGACGCTGGAGATCCCGCTGCCGAACGGGGACGGCCGGAAGCCCGGGTGGATCGTCGACGGCCAGCAGCGCGCCTACGCTTTGGCCTCCGCGAGGCGGCAGGACTTCCCGGTCCCTGTGAACGCGTTTGTCGCCGACTCGGTGGACGTGCAGCGTGACCAGTTCCTGCGGATCAACAACACCAAGCCGCTGCCGCGCGGGCTAGTCACCGAACTCCTGCCCAAGATCAGCACCCCGCTGCCGCCGCGGCTGTCGGTCCGCAAGCTCCCGTCAGCGCTGTGCGACCTGCTCAACACCAGCGAGGAGTCCCCGTTCCGAGGCCTGATCCGCCGCCCCTCGGCGGGCACGGTCGGCCGGAAGACGGCTGTGGTCACCGACACGAGCCTGGTTGAGGCGATGAAGGAGAGCCTGACCTCCCCGTCGGGCTGCCTGTTCCCCTACCGCAACCTGTCCAGCGGCGAGACCGACCTGGCGGGGATCTGGCAGGCGCTGGTGCTGTACTGGGCCGCGGTCAAGGACACCTTCCCCGACGCGTGGGGCAAGCCCCCGGCTCAGAGCCGGCTGATGCACGGTGCGGGCATCCGGGCCATGGGGCGGCTGATGGACCGGATCATGGCCTCGATCGATGCCCGCCAGCCCGGAGCGGCCGACCTCGTCGCCGCGGACCTGGCACTGGTGGCCCCGCACTGCCGCTGGACAAACGGCCAGTGGGACGGGCTGGGGCTGCGGTGGAACGAGATCGAGAACGTGCCCCGGCACATCCACGAGCTGTCCAGCTTCCTGATGCGCACCTACCTGCACGCCCGGGCGGCGCGGCCATGAAGTTCTTCTTTCCCGACAGCCAAGACCAGATCGACCCGGGCTTCGACCTGGTCAGTGAGGAACGGTCCCCGCTGCGGGTCCGCCAGCGCGATGACCTGTACCTGCACGAGGCCATCGGCGTGCCCGTGATCGACGGGCTGCTGGTGTCGAAGGCGATCGTCGACGGCCAGCCTGGAGCTGCCGGGAAATATACCCTGGCACACCGGCACCGGCTGTACCGGCAAGGGGTGCGGCAGTTCTTCCGGTTGGACGCCGCGCTCGGCCCGCGGGTGGTGACGATGGGCGACTGCGGCGCGTTCAGCTACGTCCGCGACGAGGCGCCGCCATACACGTCGGATCAGGTGATCGACTTCTACGCCGAATGCGGCTTCGACCTGGGCATCTCGGTTGACCACGTGATCCTCGGCTACGACCCGGCCGCCGAAACCGGCCCCGATCACCAGCAGATCCGGGGATGGGCGGCCCGGCAACGGCTCACCCTGGACCTGGCCACGGAGTTCCTGGCCAGGTGCCGGGCCCGCAAGGTGGTGTTCGAGCCAGTGGGTGTGGCGCAAGGCTGGAGCCCGGCCTCCTACGCCCGGGCGGTCGGCGAACTGCAGAAGATGGGCTATACGCGGATCGCGGTCGGGGGCATGGTCCCGCTGAAGACCCACGAGATCCTGGCTTGCCTGCGGCAGATCAGCACGGTCCGCTACCCCGACACGCGGCTTCACCTGCTGGGCATCACCCGCTGTGCCAGCATGGCCGAGTTCGCCGGGTTCGGGGTCACCAGCTTCGACAGCACCTCGCCGTTCCGCCAGGCGTTCAAGGACGACAAGGACAACTACCACACCCTCGAGCGGACCTTCACGGCGCTGCGCGTCCCACAAGTCGACGGCAACCCCAAACTCAAGGCGGCCATCCAGGCCGGTCGGGTCGCCCAACGCGACGCGGCCGAACGGGAGCAGGCGTGCATGCGACTGCTGCGCGATTTCGATGCTGGGAGGGCGACTGTTCAGCGTGTCCTGGATGCGCTGCGCGGTTACCAGGAGATCTTCGACGGCCGCCGGGACTATAGCGAGGCCTACCGCACCATCCTCGAACAAGCACCTTGGAAGCACTGCCCGTGCGGAATCTGCGAACGAGCTGGGATCGATGTCGCGATATTCCGCGGGTCCGAGCGCAACAAGAGGCGTGGATTCCACAACGTGTACGCCTTCCGCCAGCGCCTGAACCGCGAGCTAGCAACAGGGAGAGCCGCATGACAGTCACTACCGACAGCCGCGTCGCACTCGACGGCGTGAATGGCCACCAGCGCGAGTTGCGCCTTCCGGCGCTAGAGGTGCGGCAGGGCGATGGCCGGGTGCTGTACAGCTTCGCCGTCGACGGCAAGGCACTGCCCTCGTTCGCGGCGGTCTCGCGGATCCGGCGCGATGGCGACGCACAGGTCGAGGGCTACCAGCGCCCGGAGGTGCTCTCCCACATCTCCTCCATCCGCCGGTACCTGGAGTCAGAGGCTCCGATGATCCCCAACGCCCTGGTGGTGGCGTTCGATAAGCGGGTCCAGTTCGAACCGCAGCACGGCGCCCCGTCCGTCAGCTATGCGCGCCCTGGCACGCTCATTATCCCGGCCGACGGGGACCTGCCCGATGAGGACAAGCCGGGCTGGATCGTGGACGGCCAGCAGCGCAGCGCCGCGATCCGCGACGCCAGGATCGACAGTTTCCCGGTAGTGGTCACCGCGTTCATCACCGACTCCGACGAGGACCAGCGCTCTCAGTTCATCCTGGTCAACTCTGCCAAGCCGCTGCCCAAGGGCCTGATTTACGAGCTGCTGCCTGCCACCTCCGGCGCGCTGCCCGTTCCGCTGCAGGCGCGCAGGTTCCCCGCCGTTCTCCTGACGCGTCTCAATGGCCAGGTCAGGTCGCCCCTCTACCGGAAGATTCGCACCCCGACCACCCCCGAGGGGATCGTCAAGGACAACTCGATCCTGAAGATGCTGGAGAACAGCCTCAGCGACGGCGCGCTCTACGGCTACCGGGATTCGGCAACCGGAACCGGGGACGAAGAGCAAATGATGGACCTCCTCGTGGCCTTCTGGAAAGCGGTCAGGGATGTCTTCACCGACGCGTGGGACAAACCCCCACGCCAGTCCCGACTCATGCACGGGGTAGGCATCGTCAGCCTCGGCTTCATCATGGACGCGATCTACGACCGCTACAGCCGTAAGCGCGTACCCGGCACAGACGACTTCTCTCACGACCTGCGTGAACTGAGCGAGGTGTGCCGCTGGACCAGCGGATTCTGGGACTTCGGCCACGGCGCGCAGCGCAGGTGGAACGAACTGCAGAACACCACCCGCGACATTCAATTGCTGACCAACTACCTGCTGTGCGAGTACAAGGCAAGGGTATGGAGCAAGCCCATTCAGGGCTGAACGGAATCAATTGTTGCCTCAGCGGATTAGGGGAAGCGAAGTGGCTGGGCGCAAGACAGTGACGCGCCAGACGATCATCGGCGAGCAGGGTATCGCGCTGATCTCACAGCGGTGCCTGCAGATGGGGTACTTGTTCCACCCGCGCCGCGTCGATCACGGTATCGACGGTCACATCGATCTGGTTGACCAGGCCAGCGGAGCAGTGCTCAACCAGACACTGCTCGTGCAGAGCAAGGCGTCGGACAGGCTGTTCCAGTCAGAGACGGACGAGTCGTTCCGGTTCCCGTGTGACGAGCGTGACCTAGACTTCTGGCTCGCCGGGAACGCTCCGGTCATCCTTGTTCTGTCGCACCCAAGCCAGGACGAGGCGTGGTGGATCGACATCAAGGCGGCGTTTCCCGACGCGAAGAGCCGCGCGTCACGCACAGTGCACGTGGACAAGCAGGCGCAGCGGTTCGACAAGAGCGCCGCTCCGGCGCTGCTGCGACTGGCAGTGCCGGCCGGGGCGGGCCTGTACCTGCGGCCCCCGCCGATCACCGAGGTCCTGACCACCAACCTGCTGCCCGTGATCGACATGCCGCCAGTCATCTACGCTGCGCCGTGCATTGCCAGGACCTACATCGAGGCAGGGGAGATCCTCGCTGGGCACGAGGGCAACCGGTCGGCGTTCCTTCTGCGCGACGGCCTGGTGTTCTCGTTCGACACCCTGCGGGAGCCACCCCTGAGCGCCCTGTGCGACAGTGACGCCGAGGAGCATGACACCGGTGAGTGGGCGAATAGTGACGACACCGATGTGCAGCACCGGTTCATGGACCTGCTCAGCCGCGCGGTGGAGAACTCCTATCCCGACCTGCGTTGGCACAACGCCAGGCGGCATATGCACTTCCGCGCCACCTTCGACCTGAAGCCGCGTAAGGCCGGCCGGGGACAGGGGTCGCGCGGACGGACCGTGTTCGGCCCGCATTACACCAAGTCCGAGCCGGAGCGGGTCAGCTTCTACCATCACGCTGCGCTAAGTACCAGGTACCGCCGCATCGCCGGCGCGTGGTACTGCCAACTGGAGCCCGGCTACTGTTTCACCACCGACGGCCACACCGAGGCTGCTTTCGCTGACAGCCTGCTCGGGGGCATCAAGCGGCTGGACCGGCACCCGGCGGTCAAGGGCTGGACCCGCGTCTGGGCCAACCATCTGACCATGCAGCCTGACCTGTACAGCCTGGACCGTCCCGTGCTGTTCGGGCCACTGGAGACAGTCACAGTCGACCGTGGGATCGACGACAACTGGTGGGGGCCTGCGCCTGCTGAGGCCATGCCGGACGAGGAACCGGATGCGTTGCGGGGCGAGGAGACGCTGGCCATGGCAAGGCTCGCGACCGAGGACATCGACACCGACGACCTGCTCACCCTGCTGACGGGCTCCGAGAATGAGCCGGAACGCAAGCCGGAGGCACCCACTCGCCGGGCGCGAGGCCGGACTGCCGCCGGGCATCCAGGCCGGCGTGACCAGAGCAGCAGAGGTCGCCGTGCGCGCGGACGTGCTTGACGAGCCGGAACTTGAGTTCGGCGGCGGCAGCCGCCATATCGACCCGCGATTCGGCATCGCCAATTACGGCCCGGCCGACCTCAGCAGCCCGGACGCGCCACGGGCAATCCGGGTCGGGCTGGTTGGACCCGCCGACCACCTCGACGGACTGCAAGCGTGGCTGGAGCTCTGCCGCGAGCCGATTGCGGCGAAGGACGAGCGCTATCCCCACCTGTTCCCCGGATTCCCAGGCTGCGACACCGACTGCGGCTTGCACACCACACTGGTGTTCAGCCAGCGCAACATCAGGACGATCAGCGACCGAGACCTGCGCGCTATCGGCAAGGCCAGCCGGGCCACTGCGCTCATGAACGCTCTCGACGTGTACGGCAACGAGATCGCGGCCCTGGCCGAGGAGAACCGTGTCGACGTTCTCCTAGTCGCCCGCCCAGAGCAACTGCAGGACACGACAAGGCGCAAGATCTATGTGTCCGCTGGCTCTCGCCCTGTCGTTGCCGCGCCGGCGGTTGCTCCTGAGGAGGTATCCGGTGACGACTCGTCCCTCCCTCAGTTCGCGAACTTCCACGACATGCTCAAGGCGCGTCTCCTGCAGGTCCGTCAGCCGATTCAGATCATCCGGCGAAGCACCTGGGACGAGGCCACCTTGCCGCCAGCTGGGCACAGCCGCCAGGACGAGGCAACTCGCGCCTGGAACCTGCACACCGCCTTGTATTACAAGGCCGGTGGCGTGCCGTGGCGACTGCCCCGCCACTCGGTCGATCTGACTGTCTGCTACGTCGGCGTCGCGTTCTATCGCAACAACGACGATGACAGGCTCGATACCTCGGTGGCGCAGGTGTTCAACGAGCGCGGCGACGGGGTGATCGTTCGGGGCGGACCGGCCCGGATCGGCGGCGAGGACCGGCAGCCCCACCTTGGCCGTGACGATGCGGCTCAACTCCTGCTGAGCGCACTCGATGCGTACCGCCACGAACATAAGACCCTCCCCGCCAGGGTCGTGCTCCACAAGACGTCGTCATTCACGGCCGATGAGATCGACGGATTCCAGTCCGCTGCAGACGAGCGCGGTTTGGACTCGCTGGAACTGACCTGGATCACCCGCAGCGAGGGCGCGAGGCTTTTCCGGCCCGGTGCCGCTCCGCCACTGCGCGGTACCCTGCTCACGATCACCAGCCAGGAACTCGCGCTGTACACCAAGGGCAGCGTTGAGTTCTACGCGACCTATCCCGGCATGTACGTCCCGCAGCCGATCGGGATCCGGCCCGTCGAACCGATCCGATCGAGCCGGGGCATCGGCAGCGAGAACCTGGCTCTGACCAAGATGAATTGGAACCAGACCCGGCTGGACGGCCGCGACCCCATCACGATCCGCGCCGCGAACCAGGTCAAGGCGATCCTGAGGTTCTGCCCTCCGGAGCAGGCCATCGCTACCCGCTATGCCAATTACATGTGAGTCGACGCGACGCGCTAAGGCAACGCATCGCTGAGGTACGGGTGTCGACGAGGCATTCTTCGCACAGCGGGGCGATGGCCGGGCGGGCCGGGCCTGGCCTCTTCGAGGGGAAGGCTGGCGGTGGCTGGCCTGGCATGTGTTCCAGGCGATCCGGCACCAGAACACCTGCCCGAGGTGCCGTGATCGGAGGTCATCGAGATCCTTTTCGACGTCGCGCACCTCTGGGGGCCTGAGGGCGCCTGACGTCACGGTCCGGTAGTCCGGGCGGTGACCGCGTGAAGCCGCTGCTCAAGGTGGCCGCGGGCTTCCCCAGCGCCATTACTCGTGATCGCGCACATGGCCACGGCGGCGGTGATGATGACGTCGGCGAGTTCACCGAGCAGGTCGTCACGGGTGCGGCACACGCCCTTGCGCTTGTTGAGGCCGCGCATGCCGATCAGCGCCTCGGCCGCCTCGCCCACTTCCTCGGCGAGCTTTAGCACCCGGATCTCGGCCGCCACATCGCCGTGGTATTCGTGCAGCCGCTGGATGTCGTCCCACATGGCCTTCCTGCCCCACGCTCTGCCGCCGGTCAGGCACCTGGTGTGGCAGCAGCCTGCGACACCACTGCAAGCCGCGACGGCTGGCATGCCAGGCATGCGTCGGCCATCACCTGCCGGACGGTGTCGTCCAGCGTCAAGGTCGCGGGGATGACCTGCTCGATTCCGCTGGGGAGCAGGTCACGTTCGCGGTACCAGGCGGCCATCTCCGCCGGGCCGAAGTCGGAGGCCTGCGGTCTGGCGGCATGACGGCGCAGGGTCTCCTCGAACGGCACATCCAAGTAGTAGAAGGTCGACATGCCCCGGTGGTCGCCGCGCAGCCGGTCGAGCATGGCCGCGTACCGGTCGGCGTACAAGATCCCTTCGATGATCACGTGGAACCCGGCGTCGAGGGCGTACCGGGCCACGACGTCGATCAGGCCGATGTTCGCCCCGCCGGGGAGGTCCTTCTCGCGTAGGACGACCCGGCGCAGGTTGTCCTGGCCTACCAGGGCGATGCCCCGGCCGTACCGGGCGCGAATCGCGGCGGCGACAGCGCTCTTGCCGGACCCGGAGTTCCCGCGCAACACGATCAGCCGCGTCTGGCTGCCAGCACTCACTCGGTTCACGGTAACGGCCCTGGCCCGGATCGGCCGGGCGGCGCGCTGCGCAGTCGCCCACTGGCGGCCAGGAGGCGTGCCACACGCTGACGGCGGGTGGAGCACAGTTTGTCATTCGGACGGCAGCGTGTCGTTGGCCTTGACCGATATTCAGGTGCGCGATGATCGGGTGATGTCGGCGGCGGGGGAGCTGCGGAAGGGGAGCTGATGCCGAGGACAGCGGCCAAGAAGGAGCCGACGGCGAGCGCGCTGGTCTTCTCCCGGTTCGCTGAGGGCTGGCGGCTCTGCCTGATCATGCACCCGAGGCTGGGGATGCTGCTGCCTGCCGGGGGTCACGTGGAGGCCGATGAGACGACCGCTGAGGCCGCGGTCCGCGAGGTGCTTGAGGAGACTGGGCTCCGGATTCGCCTGCTGCCGCCGCCGGCGGTGCCGTTGCCGGCGGGAACGCCGCACGTCGCGGTTCCCGCTCCGTGGTGGATCCTGGAGATGCAGGTGCCTGCCGACCGGCACGAGCTGCGCCCGCACGTCCATGTCGATTTCATCTACGTGGCGGTCGCCGAGCAGGTTACAGCAGGCCCGGCGGCGCACCAGGTGGCATGGCTGCGTGCAGCCGAGGTGGGCGAGCATCCAGGTGTGGTCGAGGACACCCGTCTGTTGGCCAAAGAGGTGTTCTCCAGGATCGGTGACCTGGTGGGCTCGCAGCAGGGCCGCGCGGTGGCAACGGACGTGCTGGGGTCGCCAGCCGGCGCGTCGTGACCGGCTCGCTATAGGGCGGCGACGTCGGCGCCCAGGCGGTCGCCGAGGCCGCTGATCCATGTGGCGCATTGCGCCTGTGCTTCCTGCATGCCAGTCATACGCCGGTCGATGACCCGGCACCGGTCTGGCTGGTCGGTGGCGAGCAGCCGGAATAGCTTGTCGGCCTGCTGGTGAATGCTCGCCTGCTCGGCTGTGAAGCGTCGGCTGTCGCGTTGTTCGGCGCGGCCGATGGCGGTGGGGACGTCGTCTGCGATCAGGATCGTCAGGTCTGGCATCGGCCGCCACTGCGCGGCGATCGGCAAGATCGCCAGTGCCTCGGCGTGCGCGCGATCAAAGTCATCCGGGTAGGTGATCAGCGACTGGTATACGGCGATGCTGTCCACGCTGCGGCCCTCGATGACCGCCTCGCCGCGCATCAGCAGTGGCAGGCACTGGGTGAAGTCGAAGGTCTTAACGGCGATTAGCAGCACTGTCTCGGTCCCTGGATGGCCGGCGCGGAGGAAGTGCTCGCCATCGGCGGCTGCGATAAGGGCACGCAGGAACTGGTCCCCGAGCGTGCCCGGACCGGCGTGCGCGCGCTCGGAGAACGCCTCGATGGCTGTGATGCCCGGGTCGCGGGCCAGGCGATGGGTCAGGTAGGTCTTGCCGGCTCCGCTGATGCCCTCGACGCTGATCAGCGGGCCCCGTGGTCCTGGTGGCAGGCTGGCTGTCATATACCCGGCCGTCAGAACAGTGTGTCCTGGCGCGGCATGGTCGCCCGGGGCGCGAGCGCGAC
>Ga0137379_10000491_pt1 | contig 34884 bp, 14 predicted proteins | sample SagtaG_18_FD_104812 | JGI IMG/M metagenome (GOLD analysis project Ga0137379, IMG submission 104812) | Vadose zone soil microbial communities from Sagehorn Ranch, Mendocino, California, USA - Sage2_L_80_16 metaG | ecosystem: Environmental > Terrestrial > Soil > Vadose zone | place: USA...
GCCCGGCCTGCTGCTGTTGAATGGGATCGTCTATATCGGATTCGCAGCTCACGGCGATGCCGGTCCGTGGCACGGGTGGATTCTGGGATACAACGCGCAGACGCTGAAGCAGACAGGGGCGTTCTGCACCTCCCCGAACGGCGTTGCCGCGGGCACGTGGATGGGCGGGGCGGGTCTTTCCGCCGAAGTTGTGGATCCGGTCAATCATCCTTATGGGCGGATGTTTGTGGCCACGGGGAATGGGGACTACACAGCAACCGCGCCTTATGCGGCGGGCATGGATTTTGGCGACAGCGTGCTGAACCTGGACCTGAGCAACGGCGCGCCGGCGGTGCAGGATGCCTTCACGCCCTGGAATCAGGCCAACCTGGATGCTTACGACGGCGATCAGGGATCAGCCGGCGTGTTGATTCTGCCCACGCAAACGACGGGCGGTTATCCACATCTGCTGGTGCAGGCGGGCAAGTCGGGCGAAGTGTACCTGCTCAATCGCGAGAACCTCGGCGGCTATCACACCGGCGGCGACCAGGTGGTGCAGGGGCTTGCTTACACGGTGGGAGACGTTGGCACGTGGACGACGCCTGCCTATTGGAATGGAACGGTGTACTTCTGGCCGCAGAAGGATACGCTGAAGGCATTTCCGCTGATCAACGGACAGTTGACCACTCCGCCAGCGACATCGAAAGAGACGTATGGCTTTCCGGGAGCCAATCCGGTCATCTCGGCGAATGGGAATGCGCAGGGAATCGTTTGGACGATCGACTCGGAAGGCTACATGACGAGCGGTTCTGCAATCCTGCAGGCCCATGACGCGAGCAATCCGGGGACGACGTTGTATTCGAGCGCGGTGAACAGCTCGCGGGATAACCCCGGCCTTGCGGTGAAGTTCACCGTGCCGACGGTCGTCAACGGAAAGGTATATGTCGGTGCGCAGTCGCAGGTGAGCGTGTTTGGCCTGCTGAATGGGATGCCTCCGGCTACAGCGCCGATGCTGAGTCCGGGAACGGAGACATTCAACGGAAGCCTGCAAGTGAGCATGACGGATGCTACGCCGGGCGCGGTCATCTATTACACGCAGGACGGGACGACGCCGACCGTGTCCTCGCCGGTTTACTCCTCTCCTTTGACGCTCACGACGACGACGACAGTCGAGGCGATGGCGATCGCGACCGGATATCTGCAGAGCCCGGTCAGTTCGGACACGTATACCAACTCCTCGCAGGTGATTGCTCCCACATTCAGCCCGAGCGGAGGAACGTTTACGCAGGCCATCCAGGTGACGATCAGCGATCCGACCGCGGGTGCGACGATCTACTACACCACGGACGGCTCGACGCCGACGACGGCATCGACGAAGTATACGGCTCCGGTGACGGTGGACACGTCGGAGACGTTATCGGCGATTGCGGCCGAGACGGGCTTAACGAGCAGCACGGTTGTCTCGGCGGACTACACGATCAGCAGCGGCGGAACGACCTACATTAACTATCCGAATAATGGTTTTACGGCCGCCAGCCTTTCGTTGAACTTTGGAGCGGCGGTAGCGGGCGGAGACCTGGTGCTGACGGACGGCGGGACAAATGAGAATCGCAGCGCATGGTTTGCGACGCCGGTGCCGGTAGGGAGCTTCATCACCGACTTCACCTTCCAGCAACTGAACGCGTCGGCCGACGGCATGACGTTCACCATTCAAGGGAACGATGTGTATGCACTCGGAAGTTCGGGCGCAGGACTTGGGTATCAAGGAATTGCGAACAGCATCGCGGTGAAATTTGATCTCTACGACAATGCGGGTGAAGGGACTAATTCCACAGGGTTGTACATCGATGGAGCAACGCCGACGATGCCTTCGATTGATTTGACTTCAACAGGTGTTGATCTTCACAGCGGTCATACCATGCACGCGCAGTTGATCTATGACGGAGTGGAACTGACGTTGAATCTGACCGACACCGTGACCAATGCTTCAACGACACAGGACTTTGCGGTGAATATCCCCAGCACCGTCGGGGGCAACACGGCCTACGTGGGATTCACCGGCGGCACGGGCGGCCTAACCTCCACGCAGAAGGTGTTGTCGTGGAGCTACGTAGACGAGACCGCACAAACAGCTGCTGCACCAACGTTTTCACCAGCTCCCGGAACCTACAACACTCCGCAAACGGTGACCATCAGCGACGCGACGCCGGGCACCACGATCTACTTCACCACCAATGGGACAACGCCGAACACGTCTTCGACTGTGTACAGTGCTCCGATCACGGTAAGCACGACGGAGACCTTGGAGGCGATGGCCGTCGAGACCGGTTATACGAATAGCTCTGTCGCTTCGGCGGCCTATAACATTAACCCGGTGCTGCCCACCCCCACGTTTTCGCCGGCGGCTGGAACCTATTCAACCGCTCAGTCGGTAACCATCAGCGATGCGACGGCTGGCACGACGATCTATTTCACCACCAATGGGACAACGCCGACCACGTCTTCGACTGTGTACAGTGCGGCGATTGCGGTGAGTTCTTCGGAGACACTGAAGGCCATCGCATTTGAGACGGGATATACGAACAGCTCTGTCGCTTCGGCGGCATACACCATCACGCCGGCATTGCCGGCTCCCACGTTCTCACCCGTGGCAGGAACCTATTCAACCGCTCAGTCGGTAACCATCAGCGATGCGACTGCAGGCACGACCATCTATTTCACAACGAACGGGACAATACCGACAACGTCGTCCGCGAAGTACAAATCCGCAATCGCGGTTAGCGCGACTGAGACGATTGAGGCTATCGCTGTCAAGACCGGCAATGGCAACAGCCCGGTCGCCGTCGCCGCGTACACAATCAGTACAGCATTGCCGGCTCCGACTTTTTCTCCCGTGGCTGGAACCTATGCGACTGCCCAAACGGTGAGCATTAGTGATTCCACCGCAGGCACGACGATTTACTACACAACAAATTGGACAACGCCGTCAACATCTTCGACTGTGTACAGCGGCCCTATTGCGGTGAGCGCCTCAGAAACATTAAAGGCCATTGCGATTGAGACGGGGTACACCAACAGCCCTGTATCTTCGGCAACCTATGCAATTAGTCCCGTGTTGCCCGCACCAACGTTTTCGCCGATGGCCGGTACATACGCCACGGCGCAAACTGTGTCCATCAGCGACGCTACTCCAGGTACGACGATCTATTTCACGACGAATGGAACCACTCCAACTACATCATCGACAAAGTACACAGCGGCCGTGACCGTAGCTGCGTCAGAGACGTTGAAGGCAATTGCCGTCGAGACCGGCTATACGAACAGCGCTGTAGCTTCGGCGATTTACACCATCACGCCGGTCTTGCCGGCGCCCACGTTCTCGCCAGTGGCAGGAACGTACACAACCGCGCAGTCCGTGACCATCAGCGACGCGACCGCTGGAACAGCGATCTACTACACCACCAACGGCACTACGCCAACTACGTCGTCGACCGCGTACAGCACACCGATTGCGGTGAGCACATCGGCGACGCTTAAGGCCATCGCTGTCGAAGCCGGATATTCCAATAGCCAGGTGGGGACCGCCGCATACACCATCAGTTCTGGAAGCACAAACTACATCAACTATGCCACCGGCGGATTCACAGCCAATAACCTCTCGCTGAATTATGGTGCGTCGGTTGCCGGAGGAGCATTGCAATTGACGGATGGAGGAACCGGGGAGAATCGCAGTGCGTGGTTTGCCACACCGGTGCCCGTCGGATCTTTCAGCACGGACTTCACTTTCCGGCAGTCGAACGCCTCGGCTGACGGCATGACGTTTACGATTCAGGGCAGCAGTATCTGGGCCCTGGGAAATGGCGGAGGTGGGTTGGGTTATCAGAACATCCCCGCAAGCGTCGCGGTCAAATTCGATCTGTACAACAACGCAGGCGAAGGTCCAGATTCGACGGGCATTTACACAAACGGCGCGTTGCCGACACTGCCGTCGATCGACCTCAGCTCGACAGGGATCAATTTGCATAGCGGCGATATCATGCGCGCGCAAATCGTTTACGATGGGACGAACTTGACGACGATCTTGACCGACACGGCGACTAACGCCACCGCAACAGAGGTGTTCCCAGTGAATATCCCAGGTATTGTGGGCGCGAGCCAGGCCTATGTAGGCTTCACAGGCGGCACCGGGGGCTTGGGCGCCGCGCAAAGTGTCCTGTCATGGACATACACTGCTCCGTAGTCTGGCAAGCGCATTCGAGCCGGAAGAAATGCGGGTCTTCCTGTCTTTGCGGTTACCGATGGACCCAACCTGGATGGAGAGGCAAAGCAAATTTCAAGATTCGTTGCACTGGTGTGCCTTAAAATAACACTTGTGCGTCCCCAAAAATCTCCCTGTGAGCGGACAGCCGGTAATCTGCCTCTATGAATGTTCTCCTCATACTTCCCGGCATCATCTCGCTCTTTCTCGTGATTCGCGGGAAGGTGGAGACTGCTTTCCTGTCTGTTTACTTGCCGGCTCTTTTGCTTCTTCCCAACGGATATGGGTTTCGTCTGCCTCACATGCCAGATATCTCGGCGGCTCAGTTTGCGCTCATCCCAATCGGCGCCGTTGCGTTATTTCGACTCGTCCGAAGTGGCATTCCTTCGCTCGTTGACATTCTCGTGGTCCTGTTCATTATCGGTACCGGCGCGAGCGAGATCCTCCGTGAACGTGTCATGAACGACGGCATTCATCTTACCTTCACCGCTTTCGTCTCCATATTCCTGGCGTATGCGACTGGCCGAAAGATTATCGAACCGGGTCTCCGCCTTGCAACTGTCCGAAGAATTGTGATTCTCGTCCTATTGTTGGGGCCACTTGGCTTGTACGAGTGGCGATTAGGTCAAAATCTTTATGGCATCGCGGGTGAGAAGATCTTTGAAACGACCGCTGTTCGACCGAACGTTCAAATGCGGGCCGGACATGGAAGAATGGCAGTCTCACTCAGTGATGCCGAGCTGGCAGGGATAGTCTTTGGGATGGCCATTGCATTGAACTCCTGGCTCTTCTATATGTACAAGGCGCAATCGAAGGAGGATCGTGGGAAGCTGATTGCAAGATTGCAGCTTCTTCATCTGCCAGGCTTGATGTTGTTTCTATACCTCTTGATGACGCAATCCCGTGGCCCGCTCATTGCATCTGCAGCGGCGATATTGATCCTTCAAATTCCAAGATTTAAAAGTCGAAGGCTGGGCACTTGCATCGTCGCAGTAATTCTGGCAGCAGGAGCGTATGGATCGTATTTATTCTTTCTTCACTACACGAATGTCGCCAACCGCTTTAGCATCACAAACGAACAGCAGGGAAGTGCAGTATACCGGCGTCAACTGAACGAATTCTACAAGACCGTTGTGGATCAGGGCGGTTGGTTAGGTTGGGGCTATTTAAGCCATCCCAACCTGCCCGGATTGGCCTCTATCGACAACGAGTATTTGCTAGTCCAGCTCTCCTATGGACAGTTAGGGTTCGCGCTGTTTCTACTAATAGGTGCTGAAACATTCCGGCGTCTGATTGTACTGGTTTGGAAACTCAATGCACCGGGGGATGAAGCTTTTGCCGTTAGTATGTTAGCTGCAATGGCAGTCTTTTGGATCACGATCTACACGGTTTACATGGGCGAACAATTGCCGCAGGTTGCCTTTCTGTTGATCGGGTGGAGTCAATCTTTGAAGCCACAATCGGTCGAGGCGAATGCAAATGAGAATCTTCCGGCGCAATCCAAATTTGCATTCAAGCGGGTATTTAGCTAACCGGATTAAGGGGACGGCGCCTTTCGAAGAAACGTCCATTCCATGACAGCGTATCCTCGACGGTTCAAATGAACGCCATCGGAGGAGTAGGTCGGGTGACCGAGGAGAGGATGGTAATAGTCAACGAGACCCCACCGATGTTGGGCTGACAGTTGCGCAATTTTATCGTTGAGCACGTGAACTCGGGTTGAATAGTCAGTCTTGTCGGCAAGGTTGTAGTTGTGAAAAATTGGCGGAATTTCACAGATCACCGGCTGCGCACCGGCTTCAATCGCGTAATTCCCGATTTTTTCAAGATTCTGTATTGTGACTGCCGGATCGATTCCAAGCAGAACATCGTTGGTGCCACCAAGGATCACGACCCATTGATAGCGATGCCCCGCGATCTGACCTGGGAAACGTGCAGCCATCCGCGCTGTCGTATTCCCGAAAATTCCAAGGTTTGCTTGAGGGTATGACCAGCCCTCGGTGAGGGAATCGCCCAAGAACATAGTGTTTGAAGATGCTTTGAATAGACGGCAACCGGTCAGCAGGCACAGCAGAAATAGCACGAGCGGCCGGAACAGAATACGCCCTGTTGCTGAATGCCGCCCTGTCACCATTCCTCCTGAATTGAAAATCTATTAGTCATGGTCACTCGCTGCGATCCGGGGCAGGTTCCGTTTGCGTTGCCACGGCCGTTTGCGCGCCGGCAATGTAATCTAGCGCCGTTACAGAAAAGGGTGGCAAAGTAATCGATACGGGACTTGAGAGAGAGCTGGTATTGAGCAAGACGGTAGCGGGTGTGCGGTTCGTCGCGTGCCCGGTTGGCGCCTCGTTCATTTCGTCGAGCGCCTTAGGCGCCAGCCGGCGTCGTGTGACTTCGCCTTGGGGTGGGTTGGTTCCAGTGAAGCTGATGGTGTGGCTTGTAGCCAGATCCGTGTTGATCAGAACTAGTGAACGCTCCGTTCCGTTCTTAAAGCAGAAAGCGTACAGATAAGGCACCTTGCTCATCGCGGGCATGGGCTTTTCCCCGTTCGGCGATCCGGGGAAGTAATACGTCGGATTGTTGCTGATTGAGCAGGAGTACATCGGACCGATGATGGACTGGTTCACCAGCGATACAGCCAGAAATGTCGGTCGCACATTGTTGGTAGCGCCTCCCATGTCAATCACGCTGCCCCATAGCTTGGAGTCCTTGCCGGCATTGGCGTGGTTCTTGAATTCCGTCAGCGAGAAAAAGTTTTGTGTCCCGATGCCGTAATACTGCATGTTCAAGAGGGGCTGCAGGGCCATCACCACAGCCTCGCCAGCTCCGGCATTGATGTAGTCCAGGTGAGTCTGATCGATACTGCCGTTGTAAGTGTCCTGTCCCCATTCGTAGATGTTGACATTGCAGCGCGAGGTTCTCGATGCCCCGCAAGTGGTTTGCGACTGATAATCGTGAACCGATTGATAGAAATTCCTGACATCGGCGGGATTGGTGGCCTTCATGTAAGGATCGACCATCGCAGGCTGCCACAGCGCCGTATTTGTACCATAGCTGCTTACAGGCCCGTATGTGTAGCTCTCGATCTCAATCGAGTCGGGATGCGCCTTGGCAATCGCCGTATCCATTGACCAGCTCACGGCAGTCTGTGCATTCATCACCAGGTCAAACGAAGATGGCGAATAGCTGCTGCTGGCACGCATCGCCGCAAAGATGTCACGGGCGCGCGTGCTGTAATCGTAGTAATACTCGGAAGGAGGTGCGGTTGCGCGATGCGGAAGTGCCTGACCGATGAACGATGATCCGTTCCAGCACTCGTTGCAGAACGACAGATGGATCTTCGAAAACACCGTGGTCCAGGGATCGCTTTGGCCGAGGGCAATGCGCCGATTGGCATAGTTCGTTCCAGAAATTCCGGCGAGGAACTCAATAAGATTGGTGGCGTCGGTGGTTGAGAACGTTACGGGCACCTCCAGATACGGCTCCGCCTTCAGGAGTTTGCAGATCACGAGGTAATCCTCGAGCGAGAGATTCTCAGACCCTGCGCCATTGGGGCTGACAAAGTAGCCCGTCCCGCTGGTGGTCGGCCCATGAGCGAAGTCAGGCTTCGTCCAATGGTCGAGATTCTCACCGTTCTGGTTTACCCAATAGCGAAACGTGGTGGGATGAGTAACGGACGAGGGGCCGTAGAACTTCCGTAAAGTCTGAATCACTTCATCGCGAAGCACGGTGTCGTTGTTCGGATCGGTGCCCGTCTTCTCGAAGCTGACATTGTCCAGATAAACGGATCCGCCGGTTACGCTGATTGCAACCTGCGCATTTCCCGGAGCGGTTCCTCCCCCCGTCTCTGAGGCAAGGCAGGTCCATTTGTACTGTGCCCAACTTCCTGTCAGTTTGCTCGTGAAGGAGCCGCAATTGAAGCCGCCCGATGAGATTCGCCTTGCATTTGCTGTCAGGGTTGGGGCGCCAGAAGCGGCTTTGGCCCAGAATGACAGCTGATAGGTTCCATTCATGAGGACAAAAATGTTGTCGGTGCTAAGGCTGTCGTAGTACCAGGCAACGGTGGCCTTCGATCCCACAACATTCGCATTCATGTTGATGGCCTGTTTGCCGCATGTGGCGCACAGATCGGAATAGTCCGAGAGAAGTTTCGCACCTCCAGAGATGGTTCCGGCCGTTCCGCCAATGGCCCCTTTCTCCCACCATGATTCCGGCGTGGGAAATACCGATTTACTCATAATGACGATGTCGCCAACATTGAACGGCGCAGCACAGCTCGAGGATACAGTGACCGTTGGATCAAGTTCCTTTTCTGCTGATGAGGGAAAGTTCGGTCCGGTGTTCGAAGCAATGGTTCCTGCGCATCTGCGCTCCGCGCCACCTAATTGAGACTCCACGACCTTGAAAGTTCCACCGGCCCAGTAGTTTGAGGGAACCGTGTCCCACTTGTCCGGAATCGTGAAGGTCGTCGTCGTACCCGCTGCCGCGAGAGCCCAGATTTGCTGATCAAGCAACGGCTCAAACCCTGGATTGCTCGATCCAATCAGATTCTTCAGAATCTGTCCGTTATCCCAATAATCGATCGCACCAATATTGATTCCCACACGATGGGTGTTGCTGCGCACAACCGTGCCGTCGTTTAGAGACAACGTTTGAGCAGAAATCGAAAAAGATGCCAGACCCAAAACGACGGAAGCAAGAGCGATAGGGAAAAATTCCAAAGTCCTTTTCATGCAGATCCTTGTCAAGGCAAACGGCGGAATGCACTTGTGCGTAAATCTCAGACAAGTGTTGTGATCCGCCAAGGGAGGAAGTATTCAAAGAATCGTTACCCTCGGAATGAATCCGAGTCCCGAGGTAAGAGCAGAAGGTTTCAATGCATGTTCAGGATATAGGCGGATACAGGCATGACGCCAATAGAAAGCTTCGAATTTTAGGGATCGTGGAATAAATCATCGGACGTCATATCGCATGTAAGAGGGAATGTTCCACGTGGAACATCTCCCGTCCTTGAATTGCACACGAAACGCTTCACTCACGGCGGGGGCGGGCGGACGCTCGATCTTCAGCATCCTCGCGACATTGCAATCCATGGCTCCGTGTGTTTTTATAAAGTTAACGAACTGGTCAATAAGAACCGGGTTGTTTTCGGGAATTCACAACATTACGGGCGATAGAAGACTCGTCGTTGTTGAAGCGTTTCCAAATACCTTAAGGTAAGACAATACTTCTCATAGTGATTTGCTTCCTGCCTTGCTGATGAAGCGCCTTCAAATGGACCATCGCGGCGTCAGAAAAAAGCCTTTGTCATGATTCGCGAAACTCTAGCCGGCGAAAATAGATTACCGCGACCTTAGAAGCGCACTTCAAACCTGCAACTTGAGGACCCAATCCATCGGCTTCGTTGATGGTGCGTGAAAGTGTGTTTAACCCATATACCTCTGAAATTTTGCCTACCCTCACGCAACTGCATGGGTTTTAGCCATGTCCAGTGGAAAGCAGAGGACTAGATCAGGTTTTCTGGACTACCACTTTTGAGGTGGTGGTAATCGAGACCGGCTGCATTAAGGGGCCGGGCGATTTTACTCACGGCCCAAGTTAACTTCCGCAAATGATTGTAGATGAGATAGTTAATGCCGATCTGTTACGCGTGACCTACGTAATCTTGAAGTAACACTAAAGTGACACAAGTCACGAGACCTTATGGTAACTATGGTTAGAGTTACTTCACAAACGACCGCTTCATTTTGGTGATGCCAGTGCAACGAAACTCCCAACAAGGGAGGCTGCACTCACTCCCCGGACAGAAGCTGCGCAGATCTCGGAGTCTGCGTTAGAGATTGAGGAGCGTTATACGATGAAGAACACTACGGCGCGACCGTTCATTACATTTGCCGCTATCCTTTCGGCATTTTTGCCGATTTCAATCTATGCACAGACTCTTTCTCTGAACGACAGCTCGGTTCTGCGCAGCAATACCAATCGCGTCGGCGTCAACATCGGAGCAATTGATTACTGGGACAACGGTCAGATTCTGAAGAATCTGATTGGATCAAACGATCCAGGGTTTGAGCCACTGATTGATCAGCAGATCTGGGCTCTCGCGGCAGCGGGTACGACGACCACCTTCACAGTTCCCGACAAGTGGGATACGGTTCCGGCGAACTACTGGGCTGGGGGCACCTTCAAGGTCGTGGAGACTCAATCGGGTGGTGCGGAGCTGGGATGTACCGGGACCATCGCTTCGAACACAGGCCCAAACTATCCCACATCTACGGCGGCCTGGGTCGATCCAACCGTGACTATGTCTTCGGGTTGTGCTGCGCCGTTCAGCGTTGGTGATGTCATCGTCCTGAGTAAGAGGGTTTTTCCCACACCGGAATCGTGGTGGGAGAGTGGCGGGTTAGGCGGAATATGGGGAAGCGTCAGCGGAGGAGCGCAGATGCTTTCTGACACAAACGATTTGTGCCCAACATGCGGGACACAAGCGTTGAACTTGAATGCCACAGCGGCGGGGTCGTCCGCGACCGCGAACTGGTACTTCGACAGCGAGAACACAGACAACATCTTCGTAATGATGAACGGAACATATGAACTGTCATTCTGGGCCAAGGTCGGTTCAGGTACGCCAACGCTGACAGCAAATGCAAAGCGAATCTCCTCGGGCGGCTTCAACTGCGGCTCCTTTACGAGCAAACTGGCAGGCAGCTGGGCGCAATATACCTGGACCTGCTCTGCCACAGAGACGGCCGGAGGCACCGCACCGGGAAATGCGCAGGTATCGATCAATGTAACCGGCGGATCTGTGTTGTTGGATAACGTCAGCTTCGAGAAAACGGGAACAGATCCGAACAACGACACCGTGCTTCGCGATGAAGTGATTCAGACCCTGCAGAAGTTCTACGGCCCGTCCATGGCAAACAACCCTGCAGCCTTCCGTTATTGGGTCAACCAGAATGCGGAGACTCTGGACAATTGGACCAATCCGGATTACGCGCACGGCCCAACCAGCAGCGGTACGGGCTACTTTGTCGGTCCTAATGGCGCTGGTTCCGAAAATCTTTCGCTTGAGGACTACCTTGTAATCTGCAAGTTCTTGAACGCGGAGCCCTATCTCGAAGTCCCAGTAACGTTCTCTACGACCGACGCAACGAACCTTATTGAGTTTCTAGCCGGGACTTCCGGAACACCTTATGGCAATCGGCGCGTCGCGCTGGGCCAGGGCGATCCATGGACTACGGTGTTCTCGAAGATACATCTTTCGTTCTGCAATGAGTGCTGGAACAATGGCTCGTTCATCGGGCAGAATCTCGGATACCGCGCGACAGCGCCAAGCAACGAGTACTACTACGACTACAGCTCGCGCGCCCGAGACATCTTTGCGGCGATGCGTGCCAGCAGCAGCTATACATCGGCACCGTTTGACCTGGTGATGAATGCACAGACCGCCGTGAGCTGGTCGGTGGATACGGCAATTGCCAAGGCGCATCCCGACTCGATTGAAATCGAGAGCTACATGTATGGGTCTGTCAGCAGTTTCAGCACGGATTCAGCCCTGTGGCAGCCGGCGATGATCGATCCGTACATGAAGGCCACGAACCCTGCCGACGTCAGGAATTTCTATCAATCGGTTCACGACTACCAGTCGCAGACCACCTGCGGGGCATCGGGGACGTCGCGCTGCAACGTGAACATTTACGAATGGGGCCAGGACACTCTTGGCGGTGGAATCGACCAGACTCACCTGGACCGCATCAACGCCGGAGCCGGCGAGGGCGTAGCGATGGCCCTGCAGCCCTTGTTGAACATTCAGTACTACGGCATTGGGGCACAGAACTTCTTCTCGCTGACGGAATACAAGCAGAACGGAAGTCTGGGACCAAAGCTGTGGGGCAACGTGATCGACATGGGGGGAGCGACGAACAATGTGAGGCCCACGTTCCTTGGGCCACAGTTGGTAAACCAATCGATTATTGGCCCGATGTACTCCTGCCCGATCAGCAACAATCCAACGTATAATTTCGCCGGTTCACCAAACGGATTTTCGCCCTTGCCCGCGATGAACAATGTGCCTTATCTGTACGCCTTCTGCTTCATGAATGGCACGCAGCGCTCGATGGTCCTGATCAACACCGATCTGACCAATAGCCACACCATCAACTTCGCGGGAACCAACCCGCCCCAGGGCGCCGTCACACAGAGGCAACTTGCACCGTCTTCGCTCAATGATTTGAACGAAGCGGCCACCGGTTCGGCGACGAATCAGGCGGCTGCGGCAGTCTCCATTGAGACCTCGAGTCTTTCGAGCCCGGGCTCGGTAACCTTGCCACCCTATTCTGTGACCGCATTGGATTACACTGCGGGGGGTCTGTCGCAAGCCGCTTCGCCGACGTTTGCGCCCGCGGCCGGAACCTACACGTCGTCGCAATCGGTGACCATCAGCGACTCGACCCCTGGCGCTACCATCCACTACACCACCGACGGGTCCACACCGACCACGTCATCGGCGACGTACTCGGGCGCCATCTCGGTGAGCGGATCAGAAACGCTGCAGGCCATTGCAGTTGAAACCGGCTATGCAAACAGTCCTGTCGCATCGGCAGCTTATACCATCAATACCTCACTGCCAGCTCCAACATTCTCGCCGGCAGGTGGGACGTATTCAAGCACGCAAACGGTAAGCATCAGCGATACGACACCGGGTACAACGATCTACTACACCACGAACGGAACAACTCCGACTACTTCATCAACGATTTATACTGGCGGAATTTCAGTTAGCGCGTCTCAAACAATTCAGGCAATCGCTGTGAAGACCGGCTATTCCAATAGTGCGGTAGGGACAGCGTCGTACACAATCTCACAGGGAAGCCTTCCAGTGCCCACATTCAGCCCTGCAGGCGGAACTTATACAATGGCACAGACGGTTAGCATCAGCGACTCGACCACCGGCACGACCATCTACTATACGACCAACGGAACCTCACCGACGACAGCGTCGACGAAGTACACGGGCGCCATTATGGTGAGCGCAACGGAGACCCTGAAGGCGATCGCGGTAGAGACAGGCTATTCCAACAGCGCGGTAAGTTCCGCGTCGTACACAATCTCACAGGGAAGCCTTCCATTGCCCACATTCAGCCCAGCAGGCGGAAGTTACACAACGGCGCAGTCCGTCAGCATCGGCGACTCAACAGCCGGCACGACCATCTATTACACGACCAACGGAACCACTCCAACGACTGCCTCCGGGCAGTATGCGGGCGCAATCACAGTGAGTGCGACTCAGACTCTGAAGGCAATCGCAGTAGAGACGGGCTACACAAACAGTGCCGTGGCGTCGGCGTCCTACACCATTTCCCCTGGCACGCTGCCGGCCCCGAGCATCAATCCCGCGGGCGGAGTATTCAATTCAGCCCAGTCTGTCAGCCTCGGCGATTCTACAACTGGCACAACAATTTACTACACGACAAATGGCAGCACCCCTACCACCTCTTCGGCCATCTACTCAGGCGCGATCACGGTGAGCGCATCTCTTACATTGCGGGCCATGGCGGTCAAGGCAGGCTATAACAATAGCGCCGTATCCTCCGCGTCGTTCAGTATCAGTGCTTCGTCGCTGCTTGCAGGCACACTTCCTCCACCGTCGTTCAGCCCCACGGGCGGAACTTATCCCACGGCACAGACGGTGACAAGCATTGCGCCCATGAATGGGACGACGATGTACTACACCACGGATGGAAGCACTCCCACGACGTCGTCTGCAAAATATACCGGCCCAATTACGGTTAGCGCTTCTAAGACACTGAAAGCGATCGCTGTGAAGAGGGGCTACTACAACAGCCCGCCAGCAATGGCAGCCTACACGATTGCCACTGGATCCTCGAGTGGGTCGCTGCAGTATATCAACTACGCAAGTGGCGGATTTACCGTCAATAACTTGTCATTGAACTACGGAGCTACAGTAACAGGTGGATATCTCCAATTGACAGATGGGGGAAGCGCCGAAGTTCGAAGCGCGTGGTCTACCACGAAAGTTCCCGTAAGCAGCTTCAAGACGGACTTCAACTTCAGAGCTCTCTATGCTGTCGCTGATGGCTTCACTTTCACCATCCAGAATGACCCCAAAGGAATCTGGGCTCTCGGGAACGGCGGTAGCGGGCTTGGCTATCAGGGCATTCAGCGTAGCGTGGCTGTGAAGTTCGACATTTACGACAATGCTGGTGAGGGCCCCGATTCGACTGGAGTTTTCTTAAACGGTGCATTGCCGACCACCCCGTCGACGGATCTGAGTAGCAGCGGGGTCGATCTGGCAAGCGGCGATATCATCCACGCACATGTTGTGTACAACGGAACGACCCTCACGCTTACCCTCACTGACACCAAAACCGGAGCGAATGTCACCAAGCAATTCGCGGTGAACATTCCGGCAACCGTCGGCGCGACTACGGCATACGTTGGCTTCACCGGAAGCACCGGAAAGAATACCGCGGTGCAGCAAATAATGTCCTGGACTTTCACGAACTGATCACAATCAAGGCATTGCCCATACGAACGGCCATCTTCTTCGATGGCCGTTTGTAGCTTTTTGCGCCTGCGCTTCTGAATCATGCTGTTTGGGTCGTCCTCAAATGCAAATAGCATGCGCAAGAAACAGCGCGGAGGACACACGATCGCAAAGCGAAGATCTGACTCAATCGACTCGCCGCTCTTTGTATTCGAGCGGTTCGCGCGCCTGGCGACGCTTTTTGCTTAGTTCATACTGCAATTGTCCCACCAGGATTGGCACTTGCTGTAGATGGGAATGAAAGCCATATAGGAGAAGGGTCAGACGGTTATCCGTTTTCCAGCGAGCCTTCCATGCCGTTCGCACCACCACTAGGAATACAAGGCCGATCCAAAGGGCAATGGGGAGGAGGCCAAATCGAACAGCAGCAATCATTGATAGAACGAGTGTTACGATCCAAAAGCCGCCACGCAGAATGTTACTCCAGCGGTCGGCAGTCCAGAAGGGATCGTCGCTGCCGCGAAAGCGGTCGGATATTTCGGCATACGCATGGCCAGATCGAATCGCACGCCTCCAATATTGACTCCAGCAAGTCATCTGCAAATCGTGCCTCGCCATCGAGTGGTCGATATGCAGGATGGCATAACCCAAGGCTCTCATTCGCCGGCAGAGTTCAGGCTCTTCGCCGGCTATCAGAGTCTCATCGAATCCTCCGAGTTCAAGCAGCGGAGTCCGTCGCATTAATACGTTGCCGCCGCAAAACTCGGTGAATCCTGGCGCATAAATCCAATCGAGGTCAAGTACGCGGTTGTATATGGATGCTTCCGGATGAACTTCGCGCAGATTGCCCCAAACCGCAGCCGTAGAAGGTTGTCGGGTGAGAGCTTCACACGCTGCAAGGGGAAAGTCGGGATCTACCTCGGTATCTCCATCAAGGAAGAGAACGATTTCAGACGTTGCAAGCCTCCAGCCGGCGTTTCGGCCAAGAGCCGCGGTGGGCCGTTCGGAGTTAAGCGCGATTACGGCAGCGCCAAACTCGACAGCCAGTTGCGGACTACCGTCTGTCGAGGAGGAATCGACATAAATGAGCTCACGCACAGAAACGCCTCTAACCTGCGCAACGGACTCAAGGCAGCGGGCGAGCCGCTGGCCTTCGTTGCGTCCGATCACGACCACGGAAATTTGCAGAGGATATGTACTCATTCCTGCCTTCTACGAGTTCTTTCGGTTTGAAATGGCCGGACCACTTTTGACTTAGAAAGCAGCTCAATCCGGCTGGCTACATCAGGATTAGGCTTCGAGGCCCCGTGGATCCAAGAGAAGGGAAATTGAATCCGCAAGCCGCTGCGCCTCGCTCAGCGGGCTATCTTTACTCCGACAGGTCGAGCGGGGACACCCGCTACCGTTGCTCCGGGCGGCACATCATGCGTGACAACCGCATTCGCCCCTACTGTTGCGCCGTCGCCGATCTTGACACCGCTTAGCACCGCCACGCCGCGCCCGATCCAGACCTCTCTTCCGATTTCGATAGGCTGTGCGATATGGCCAGAGTTGCGAATCGGCAGCCCTGGAACCCGTGCGTGATTTGCGTCGCGAATACTTGAATATTCACCGATCATTGTTCCATCGCCGATAATGATCGAAGCTCGTGAGGCGAGATGCACCCCGCGTGAAATAACCACTCGCTCGCCAATTGAGATCAATCCGCTCTCTTCCGTTTCGAGATGTAGCGCGGGATACAGGAGAGTTCCGCGGCCGATGCGAATCATTCCAGTACCATAGACCCGCGAGCGTCCCAGCACGACTACCGATGGATCTAGTGGATTCTGCAAGTCCGATGAAAGGCTGGCGTGGCTCGAAATCCGATCGATATTTTGTCGCGTCTCCGCCGTGATGCGGTAAATCGACGAAAGAAGAGATGCAATCAAGCTCTTAAGTCCGCGGCGCATTGCGTCTCCTGGCTGACCGATCTGCAGCTTGCTTCGATGTGTTCTTCACCATGGCTGCGCCGGAGAGAGGTGCCCGCCCTTTGTCTCGCGCCATGCCTGTCGCATGACTGACACGAGGAATCGGTCGGAGTTCGCGCCGGCGCGCCGCTTTGGATTCGCGCTCAATCGCCGTTTTTGCCATCTGAGCCAATGCCAGATAACCTCCGTCACCATCGCCAGCCATGCATCCACGCCGTGATTCTTTCGATAGTAGAGCAGCATGCTCCGCATGCGCCAGAGAGTCAGCTGCGATCCAGCCTTTGAGAGCTCCTGCGTTTTAACCTGGCGTGACGATTCACCCCCGATATGTATGACCGAGATGTCCGGCCAGTACCAGACGGAGTATCCCTTCTGCTTGATCCTTAAGCAGAGATCGACTTCTTCGTAATAGAGAAAGAAACGAGGGTCGAATGGGCCGGCTGCATCCAAGGCGTCGGGCCGGACAATCGAGTAAGCTCCAGGTACCCAGTCAACTTCGGCTGGCTGCATTTCGTCTGCCCATGTGCGATCAGCATGGCCAAAGAAACGCGACCGTGGGAATCGTGCCGCGATACCCGAGAGCACAATCAGATCGCTGAACACAGTCGGGAACATGCGAGCCGAGGGTTGTGGAGCACCGTCGCGCCCGATCAGCCGTCCGCCGCCAATCCCCGCAGTTGGATTGGCATCCATGTGCGCAACAGAATGCTCAAGGGTGCCTTCGGAAATAAACGCGTCCGAATTCAGCAGAACAATATACCGTCCCGTGGCCGACCGGAATCCTAAATTGTTCGCCTGGCCGAAACCCAGATTGATTTCACTCCGGATCAACGTGACGCATGGGAAATCAGCTTCAATCATCGATGGAGATCCGTCTGTGGATGCGTTATCGACAACGATCACCTGAATTGTCAGGTCGCTGCCTTCACGAAAGATCGATTGCAGGCACTCGCGAAGAACTTCGCGGGTGTTCAGGGATACAATCACGATCGAAACGTCAAAAGAATCCGATGCAGATTTCCTAGCTTTCATAATTGATCAGTTATTGCGGATATGTTCCTTGAATACCCCCGCCAAGGTGCGAGTGTTTTCCGAGAGATTGTATTTCTCCATCACGCGTCTAGCTCCGGCGACTCCCAGGCTGCGCCCCAGTGCGGGATCTTCGATCAGCCGTTGCAGCGCAAGTGCCAGCGATTCAGTTGATGAGGCCGGAACGAGAAGCCCTTCGAGTCCATCGCGAATCAGCTCCGGGATCCCGGCTATGCAGGTGCTCACGCACGGTACTTCCATGGCCATGGCTTCCATCAAAGCTACAGGAACTCCTTCGGCAAAACTTGCTAAAGCGAAAATATCGGCTTCGGCGAGTATATGACGGATTTCGTCATGGCTTTTGTTTCCTTCAAATCTCACTCTGACTGCGCTATTTGCCGCGAACGCCTCCAAATGTTCGCGGTCCGGTCCATCTCCGACGAGGCGCACTTGGATCGAATGACCATGCAAAACCAACTGTTCGGCCGCTTGCAGCAGGATCAGTTGGCCCTTCGAGGGAACCAATCGCCCCACGCATACAACAACCAGTTCCCGGTCTGCATGCGATTCCGACTTCAAGGGTTTGAAGACGCTCGGATCGACGCCTAGCCGGACTATGTGCATTTTGTCCCAGTGCTCCGGACTCGATACGCGCATCAATTGGCTCCGGCAAAACTCGCTGATACAGAGGATAAAACCTGCGTGAGCGATCTTTTTGTGAAGATAGAACTTCTCGACGTCGTAGAATTCATCGGGTCCATGCACGGTAAGCGAGTAAGGGAATCCCCACGCCATCGAAGCCAGCATTCCTACGGTTGCTACCGGCCCACAAAAATGGATATGCAGATGCCTCAGTCCTCGCAACCTCATCCAGTCGCCCAAAAGAAGCGCCTCGGCAAGATAAAGAAGCGCGTAGACTGTGGCTCCAGTGTTCCACCGCCCAAGTTGCAAAGCTGCTGATACTCCCCGAAAGAATACTTGCGGCCGAACTAGAAGAGTCTTCAGCGCAATGCCCGCGGCCTGTGTCATTCCCTGGGATTTGATGTAATGAGTCTTCTCCGTTTCCTCGGCCTCAACTGCTGGCATGAATGAGCGTTCGCGGTCAGGATCGTTGATTGAGGCGACTTCAATAAGGAGTCCTAACTTTCGCAGTTCCCGGATTTCGTTGAGAAAGAATGTGTGGGAAACTGCCGGATAGCAGCTCAAAAGATAAACAAGCCTGGGCCCCGCCGATTGGTTGGAGGTCTCGACAGAGAGACCTTCAATCGCCGCAATGGGTTCCGAACCGAGCTGGGCATCCAGACTCATTGCCAGCACCTGACTGGCAGCCATAGTGTAAGGTCACGCTCTCTCATATTCGATAGAGATTCCATTTACTGCTGTTCTGAGACTGAGGCTGGTGAAATATGGTCCTGGCCGAAGCCATGATTCGACTTTGACAATTCTGCGAGTTCGCCGTAGATGGAAATCATCCGGTCAATCTTTCGTTGCCAGTCAAAATTGCGAATGACGCTTTCGCGGCCTGCAGCGCCCATGGATTTCGCAAGTTCGGGCGAATCGATCAGCATCTTCATCGCTGTGGCAAAACCCTTTATGAGTGCGACGTCGCTTTCGGGTTGAATGAGGAATCCGCTGGTTGCGTCCACGTAGTCTGCGGGCCCACCCCAGTTGGTTGCGATAACCGCTTTGCCCATGGCCATCGCTTCCAGTACCACTGCGCCTCCGCATTCGTAAAGACTAGGCAAAACGAGCGCTGTCGCTGAACGAAGATGAGCCGCGCACTCGTGTTGCGGTAGCCAACCTTCAAAGCGAACCCTGTCACTCAATCCTAAATGGGCTGCAAGACTCTTCCAAGTACCGGTCATTGGGCCTTCGCCGATGATTTCCAATTCCGCGCCCGGGACATCCGTCAAGGCTCGAATCACAACATCAACGGATTTCCAGTCGACGAGACGTCCAATAAATACAAAGCGTGGCGTGGGCTCGCCATTGTCGTCATTCGCGTCATTCCAGACGTCTAAATCGACTCCGTTCTCCGGAAGCACAATCACCTTTCCGCTGACACCCGACGGCAATGCTTTTCGAGTGCGCTCGTTCGCGACAAGGACGACGTCGGCATGCTTCTTGCCCGGGAACAGCGTGTTGCCAAGATTCGATAACGTCCGAGCCGCAGCAACGAATGCACGACTGATTCCGGATTCAGCTCTTCGAAAAAATGGCGGATACTCCATTCCTCCATTGAGTGGCCCTACTACCCGCGGAATACCAAGCCCGAACAGCAGGGAGGGGAAACGCGGAGCGACGGGGATGGGTTGATGGATGACATCTATCTTTTCCATGCGAATCAATTGGCCGACTATCTTGCGTTGTTGAAACTGGGTAATGAATTGATTGAGTAGCCCAAGCGAAACTTCGGAGAGACGTCTTGGAAGTTTCGTTCCGATTCGAAAAATTACCTTTTGAATCCATGAGTCTTCAACAAACCGGATGCGGTCGAGGTCGGTCGCGAAGAGTGATTTCAATTCGTCCCTCGTGCGGGCATGCACAACCAGCCACGCCTCGATGCCTCGGGAGCGCAGCAGGCGAAAATAGTGCACGGGAAGAATCGCTTCACCGCCGAAACGAGTTGACGCGTGTTCAGCAACAATACATACTCGCATTAAGATCACGCTGGTCGGAACATCTGGTAGTATCCCATGGCTTGAAGGACTCGTTTGAATGCGCGCTCTCGCGCGTAGTGGGCAGGTGTTAGTTCCACAAAGGGAACAATCCCGATCTGCTCGATGTGTTCTGCTCCACGCTCAAGGATTCCCAATTCTTTTGCTCCGTGCAGCCACCATTTTGCCTCACCACCTGCATGGAAGCATTTCAGTTGAGCCCATGGTTCCGCCTTGAGGATTGTCACTCCGCTGGCGCCGAGTTTCGAAAGTACACGCTTCACCGGCGAGCGTCTCCAGCACTTCCAGTAATTGGGATCGAGGTGCCCTCCCCCAATTCGCATCGCCAAGGCTGCCCATACGATCGCTTCAACGTGCATAATTCGCGGCAGGTTCTCGCCGCCGAGTTTGCCTACGAGCCAGTCGAGCCAGTCCAGGTCTGCGGAGGCGCGCCAGTGCGCCACTCCAATGTCTACGTGATGAGCAAGGCGAATTTCGTTGTCGATTGCGGTTCTGACAACCTCGGGAGGAAAAAGGCAGTTTGGCCGCTGCCACATCACAAGCAAGCCGTGATCAGGCGTCGGTTCAAATTTGAAAAGATTCGGAAAGTAAACATCGGGGTCCAGAAGTACCAGCTCTTCATCGGGGTCGCTTAACAGCAGCGGATCGGTAATCTTCCGCCAGCAGGGATGTCCATGTCGAAAAGCGCGCAGGTTCTTGTGGCTCTTGAACATCGCTTGCTCGCGATCGGCGAGCTCGTCTTCGCAGAACACTGTCCATTGATGCGACCGCGCGTCGAGTGCGGACACGGCCTCGAACAACTCGCTTTTATCCTTTTTCGAATCTGTTATGAGACGAAGACGGATTGTTTCGCGCGAATTGCGAAACAAGCTCTCAAGCGCATCGCTCGCATAACTCAGTGCGCGAGGGGAGAGCAACATGTACACCTGTCGAGTGGAAGGCATTGAACTCTTCTTCCTTAATTCGCGGTCTGCTGGGATTGGCCCGCACCAGAAAGTGCGTCAGATTGTTCGAGATGGGCGCGGATCTGATCTGCCAATACCTGTATGTTCGGTTCTCTAAATACCAAATCGTGATCTCCGGGTAATTCGCATACCTCGACGCCTTCTTCGGCAAGAGGCGTCCATCCTAAATCCCGCGGCAGGCGTGCATCGGGTTGTACTGAGGCACGAAACAGAGTGATTCGGCCAGGCCATGGTCGCGGGCGGTAGTTCATCGCTGCCACCCAGGAGATATCCTCCGGGCTCTTCATGAAGGAAGGCACGGTACGGTAACCGAGAGTCGCGGCAATCGTGTAAATCCGGCGCAAGACTCGCGTGAATAGTTTGTCCCAGAGATAACTGACCTTTTCTCTGAACGAGAGAGGGGCTAAATTACCCAAAAAACGAGTAATGCGTCGGTCGAAACGCGTTCGCACAGAGTCCTGTTGACGCATGAGAAGGATGCAGTCGCGTTCTCGGCTATCGAGCATCCCAAGCAGTTCTACCCGTTCACCCATGGCTCGCAATTGGTGGGCAATTTCCAGGGCTGTGGTTCCACCGAAAGAATAGCCCAGGAAGTAATAAGGTCCTTTCGGTTGAATCTGACGGATCTCCGCCAGGTAATATGCCGCTTGATCTTCAAGTCGAAGAAGAGCAGGTTGACCGGCCAAAAGCGACTGCGCCTGAATTCCGTAGATAGGGTGGTTTGTGCCGACAAGCATTGCAAGCTGATAAAAGCGGACGATATTTCCACCGGCGCCGTGGATGATAAACAGTGGGGCGTCCGATCCCTTGGGCTGCATGGCTACGAGTGACGACGTTGTATTGGCCGAAAGGCGGTTTCTAATCAGATCCGCCATCAGCTCAATTGTGTTCCCGGTGAAAAGAGTGGCGAGTCCAAAGTCAACCGGATACATGCGGTTGATTCGGGATACGATGCGCATTGCCGCAAGAGACCGTCCGCCGAGGTCGAAGAAACTGTCCCGGATGCTAAGGTTCTTGAGGCCCATCGCGGTTTCCCAGATGTCTGCGACATGCAACTCCAACACGTCGCGTGGCGCCAGGTGATCCACATGCGGATTATCGCTGGATCCGACGCTCGGTTCAGCGTCTACGTGCCCATTGATTACAGTGGGCTGGTCCAGACGACGGTCTTTGGGTATTTCGTTCTCTGTCTCAATCGCCTTCACCGGGGAATCGTCGCGAACGGGAAGCGTGCCCACGGCCGTCTTCAGGTTTGTAAGAGCAGCTTCGAGGATCCGAACATAGAGTCTAAGGATGCTTTGAATCGTGGACGGGCGAAAGAACGATGGATTGTACTCCAGCTGCAAGCGCGGTCCTTCGGTGCGTTCGACGATGCTGAGCATCAAATCGAACATTGTTCCGGGACTCACCGAGCGCAAGGGAACAATCTCCAGCGAAGGGGTCCGCTGGGCCTGCATGAAGGCCTTTTGGTAAATGAAGTACACCTGCATTGGAATCTGGTTCTCTTCGCGGGCAAAGAATTCGTCCTCGTTCAGGTCCTCAAAAGGCAAATCCTGGTGCGCTATCGCCCCCTGCGTCCAATCACGTGCGCGCTCCAGAACCGTGCGGAGCTCGCTCCCTGCTTCCATCCTCATTCGAATGACCTGCGGGTTGGAAAAAGGGCCAATGAGGTCTTCTGTACCTGGGCGCCGGTTGGCGCATGGTGTCCCAATGAGGATGTCTTCCTGGCCAGTCAGCCGGTATAGCATGGCGGCATAGACTGACAGCAAGAGCATGTAGAGTGTCACGCCTTGAGTTGCACAAAAATCCCGTGCCTGCTGCACCATCTCCATTGGCAACAGCATGGTCTCGAATTCACCATGAGCCTCCCCTTTGTCTTCGCGGAAATCACGTTGAATTCGAAGCGGAGAGAAATTTTCGCCGAGAGTTTGTCGCCAGTAATCCAGGGACTCTGCGGGCTCCGGCCCTTTCCTCCATTGTTCCAACCAAACTGCGAAATCGCCGAATTGGATCGGCAACTCGGGGATTGAAGGCTGAACATGTCGTTTCAGGCCGTCATAAATTGCCGCAAAATCACGCAGCACCACGCCGTTTGACCATCCATCGCAGACACTGTGATGAATCGTGACGAGCAGAATGTGTTCATCAGGCCCCATCCGGACAATCCGAGTAAAGAAGAGAGGTCCCTTCTCCATGTCCATATGAATGCGGGCTTCGCGCTGAATAATCACATCAGCCTGATGCTGGCGCTCCGGCTTAGGAAGGTGCTGCAAGTCCTGAACTGGCATGGGAACGTCGGAGGGAGGATGAATCACTTGCGAAACCCTGCCGGCCACCACTTCGAACGTCGTGCGCAGCGATTCGTGACGGCGGACCAATTCCGTCATTGCCGCGACCGCGACATTATGATCCAACATGCCCTTGCAGGTCCACGCAAGCGGCATGTTAAGAGCGCGATTGCCTTGGTGCACCCGATGTAACCACCAGAAGCGTACCTGGCTCGGCGCAGCAGGCATCACAAAGATGTCGTGCCCATTCTCTGCAGCTTGGCTCTTCTGCTCCCCTATTAAAGCAGGAATTATCGTCTCGGTTATGCTTTCCATCAGGCCCTGGGTCTCCGAAATCTTTCGCGTGAAACGGCTGGTATTGCAGGCTCGGCCGAGACTGGACTGGTTAGCCCCGTCTTCATCTCCCCCAGAGCCTTCGATAGATTTGCAATTGTTCTGTGCTTGAAAATCAGGGCAGGCTGAATTGGCAGGCCTTCCCGAGCTGCGCGAGCCGAAATTCGGAAGATGAGAAGCGAGTCGGCGCCCAATTCGAAGATGCTGTCGGTAATGCTAACGCGCTCCAACTTCAGAATATCCGCCCATATTTCGGCCAGTCTCATCTGCTGTGGCGTCTCTGGTGCTGCAAATGTCTTCGACTTATTCTTGATCGCAAAATCAGGTGCGGGCAGAGATTTGCGATCGATTTTTCCGTTTGCTGTTCGAGGCAGTGCAGGAAGCACAGTGATTGCAGAGGGGCGCATGTACGCGGGTAGTTTTGAGGAGAGCAGGGAATAAAGCTGCACCGCCAGGTCCGGCGGTGGCTGTTTGCCCGCCAGGTCCACCCACGCAGCAAGCTTCTTCTCTCCAAGCTCATCTGATAGAGCCGCAACAACGGCGTCGCGAACAGCAGGGTGGGTGGCAAGTGCTGTTTCAATTTCGCTCAACTCAATACGGAAGCCACGGACTTTGACCTGGAAATCAGTCCTTCCGAGCAGTTCGATGTGACCGTCACGCAGCCAGCGCGCCAGATCCCCAGTGCGATATATCCGTCCGGCTCCGAAAGGGTTCGATTTGAATTTGTCTGCGGTGAGCTCGGGATTGTGCCAGTAGCCCTGAGCCAAACCACTCCCTCCGATGTACAGTTCTCCTGTAACTCCTATCGGAACCGGCTGGAGCAGGTCGTCGAGCACGTAGAACTGCGTGTTGGCAATCGGAGGCCCGATTGGAATCGGTCCTGTATGCTGCCTTTTGAGCCGCGTGGCCGAAGACCAAATCGTGGTTTCGGTTGGTCCATACACATTCCAGACTTCGTCGCTGCACGAGAGCAATTGATCGGCGAGATCATTTGGAAGGGCTTCTCCGCCGCAAAGAACCTTAATTGGAGGTTGCCCCTTCCACTCCGCCTCAACAAGAATTCGCCAGCTGACCGGAGTGGCCTGCATGACCGTCGCCTGCGATTGTTCCAACAGACGGAGCAACTGGAAGCCGTCCTGAACTTGTTCGTTGGTGGCAATTACCAGCCGGCCCCCAACCATTAGCGGGAGGAATAGTTCCAGAGCAGCGATATCGAAAGAAAGAGTCGTGACCGACACCAGGGTGTCGCTTGCGCTCAATCCAGGCTCGCGTTCCATGCTGCGCAGCAGGTTGGTCAGCGCACTGTGCTGAATGGCCACGCCCTTCGGTCTTCCGGTGGACCCGGATGTGTAGATGACATAGGCCAATGAATCGCCAGAGACTGTCCCATCAAGATCCGCGGGACTCTCCTTCGCCCAAAGTTTCAGCTCCGTGTCCAGGCAAATCACTCTCGCGCTCGTGTGCATTCGCGCGGAAACCTCTTCCTGTGTGAGCAGAAGAGAAGCCTGCGAGTCCGCGAGCACCGTTTCAAGATGACTGGCAGGATGGGTGGGATCGAGAGGCAAATATGCCGCTCCCGCCTTGAGAACGCCCAGCACTGCCCCCAGCATCTCGTGGGAGCGCTCCATGCAGACACCAACGAGCGAGCCCTCCTGAATGCCCTTGCGACGCAAATGTCGCGCCAGCCTGTTGCCATATTCATTCAGCCGCTGGTAGGTCCATTCGACACCCTTGCAGACCACTGCAACTCGAAAAGGCGTCTGCTTCGCCTTCCGCTCGATGGAGCGATGTATCGCCTCGAATGGTCCAAAGTCAACAGCGGTTTGGTTCCACGCCTCAACGACCAGTTGCCGTTCGTTTGCGTTTACGATCTCCAGCGCCTCTACTGTCTGGTCCGCATCCCTTGTCACGCCCTGCAGAATCGTCGCGTACGAAGACATCCAGCGCTCAAGAGTACTCTGGTCGATCAAGTCCGAGTTGAAATCGCAATTCAGGAGGATGTTGTCTCCAGTATCAATTGCGTTCAAGAATAAGTCGGTGTTCACGAACTGTTTGGGATTGGACAGCATCTCTGTCCGCAGCCCTTCAAAATGGATATTGGTCCCGAGTTTCTCCAGATTGAATTGGACTTCAATGAGTGGCAAGCGGCTGGGATCCCGCTGAAGTGAGAGTTTCCGCAGCAAAGTGCCGAACGTAAATTCCTGATGATCGTAGGTGTCGAGAAGCCTGCGGCGGGTCGCACTCAGGTATTCCTTCACAGGGTAATTTGGTTGCAGCTCGCTCAACATCGGTAAGAAGTGCACGCAGTGCCCGACGAGGCTTGCATTTCCGAGCCGAGCTTGTCCGGCGACGGAAATGCCAACCACAACCTCAGATTGACGTGTGAGGCGATGAAGCAGGATCTGGAAACCGGAAAGGAGGGTTACGTATAGCGTGCATCCGAGGCGCGCGCTTTCCTTCTTCAACTTCGCCGTCAATTCCGGCCCTAACGACGTATGCAAGGTCGAGCCAATGTATGACTTGAAAGCAGGGCGGGGTCGATCAATCGGTAGATCAAGGACCGGAGTACGGCCGCCGAAGAGTTCAACCCAATATTTCTCGTTCTCTGCATACAGGCCTGATTGAGTCTCTTCAAATTCCTGCAGGGCGTAGCTGCCGAATGGCATCAGCGGAGGCAATGCGGGACTTGTTCCAGTCTTTGCGGCACTGAAAAGTTGTCCCATGTCCTCGAGGATTTGATTTGACGACCATCCATCGAGAATGATGTGGTGACCGGTCAACAGGAGCACGAACTCGTCTGCAGCCGTTTGAAACACCGTAGCCCGCAAGAGTGGGCCATTGGATAGATCGAAAGGTGTGCGACCCTCTTCCGCAATTCTTGTCTTGATGAATGTGTCGCGTTCTGCCGCGGAGATAGAGCTCAAGTCCACCACGGGAATTGTATCGGTGAAGCTTGGCCCGATTTGCAGGCATTGCTCAACTGAATCTATCGTGGAACGAAGCGCATCGTGGCGGCCGATCGCTGCTTCCAGCGCTGCTCTTATTTCTTCGCCGCTCGCGGGACCTTGAAGGTGGAGTGTGAGAGATTCGTTGAATGCGCAATTTGCTTCATCTCCAAGCGCTGCTGCGAGCAAAATCTCCTTCTGCGACTCCGTGAGGGGCACTTTGGCGGGGATGTCCCGGCGAGCATCGGGATGAAGCTCTGGCGATGTGGTCGCTCCTTGTGTTGCACCAAGCAGCGTCTTCGCGTCAGGCAGCATGCCGCCGTCCCGCAACTCTTGGATCGACTCGCGGAACACGCGTACCACGCGGGCGAAGTCCTCATCGGAGTGTGAAGTAGTAAAGAAGCAGGGATAGCTCTCAAGGATATGGACGCCCTTCGCACGCATGTGGTAGTAAAGCAGGCTGCCGAATCTCGCGTCTGATGGCAAGCTGAGCGAGAACCATGCGCCGCATGGATGAACGCGCGCATCGAGCCCAACGTCTTTAAACGCCGTCTCGACTTCATGCGCAGCCGCCGCAACTTTCTTCGAGAGGCGTTCTTGGAGAGCCGGTCCGGTCTCCTTTAAGTAGTGCAAGACAGCCTTCGCCGCTGCCAGTGCCAAAGGATGCCGCACAAACGTCCCGGCGAAGAACGTCATGCCGACTTCCGGCGCCGAATCGTCGCCATATTGCCACATGCCACCATCGAGCGCGTCCAGGTACGCCGCTTTTCCAGCGACGACGCCGATCGGATACCCGCCGCCAATCACCTTGCCATAGGTCGCCAGATCGGCGCGAATGCCGTAGTACTCCTGCGCGCCGCCCAATGCCACCCGGAATCCAGTTACCACTTCATCGAAGATCAGAGCTGTGCCAGCCAGCTCGGTGATCCTGCGCAGCTCATGGAGAAATGTACGCGGTTGCACCTCGGGATGACGGCTCTGAATCGGCTCGACAAGAACCGCGGCAATCTCATTGCCATGTGCGCGGATGTATTCCAGCGATGCGTCAGCTCCGTATTCCAAAACGACCACGCCGTTTGCGGATCCCGCCGTGATGCCAGGCGCGATGGGAGAAGCCCCGTGAGGAGTCGCTCGCAGCAAGACCTCGTCGAAAGTTCCGTGGTAGTCACCGGTGAAGTACACGATTTTGTCCCGCGCCGTTACGGTGCGGGCCACGCGCAGGGCGGCCATTACAGCCTCAGAACCGGTATTGCAAAAGGCGGCGCGTTCCATTCCAGTCAGCTCGCAGATCATGGCGGCTACTTCGCCGGCCATCGAAGATTGCGGTCCTATTTCGACGCCAAGTTCAATCTGCTTTCGTACCGCATCGGTGACGAATTCCGGACTGTGCCCGAACATGATTGCACCGAACCCGTTGACGATGTCGATATATTCATTCCCGTCAATGTCCCAGATGCGTGAACCCTTAGAGCGATCCGTCACCAGGGGATAAACCATCTCCTTCCACAAAGAGCGGAAGCCGGCGACGGCGCGGGGATCGGCCAGGTGGGATCGGTGCTGTTGTGTATACTGCTTCGATTTGCCGGTCTTTTGGGTGTAATCCGACACCAATGCTTGGATATACTTCCGCTGTTCGTCAGTCAGGCCATCTTTCGATCCCGCCTGGACCGGTTTGAATGGTCCGTGAGCCTTAATCTCGGTTGTTGGAGGAGCGCTGACCGTTTCTCTTGGCCCAGCTTCATTTGGAGCAGTAACCATCGAGGGAGTTGCAACGAGCGAAGTTCCGCGTACGGCCGCCAACTGCTGTTCAAACAGTTGCGTCATTGCCTGCATCTGGGATTTGAGCAACTGCTCGAGTTGTGATCCGTCTCCTGAGATTGGTGCGGAGGCCACTTGCAGAGTAGGAACTGAGACCTTGGCGGGTTGCTTCCGCGGCTCTTCTGCCGGGAATCCATCGGCGGGCAAAATCGAATCCAGATGACCTGAGAGCGCTGCGACGCTCGAATGCTGTTCAACGATTTGCCGGAACGTTACCTTCACGCCCAAACGGCGTTGAATTGCTTGAGTAACCTGGGTCAGAAAAAGGGAGTCGAATCCCAGGTCCAAAAACGATGCGTCATAGGAATCCGGACCCACCGCAATTCCACTTAGCTCCTCGAGCATGCTTGCAACCTTGGGCTGCAGCCGAAGGCGGCGTTCAACGGGGGGGAGGTTGCTTTCGGGGGACATGTCTGTTTCTCTCTCGCTTTGCGGTTCCGTTTCATTCATCAATGCGATCGTTTCGATCTGTACCGTGGATTGAACCGCGGGTGCGGGCGGTTCGATCCAATGCCTCTTGCGTTCGAAGGGATAGGTCGGCAGTGAAGTGCGATGCCGGTTCTCGCCACCCCAATAGTGCTTCCAGTTGGGCTCAATGCCTGCCGCCCATAACCGTCCTAACGCGTCCAACATGGTTCCAGAGGCAGAGTCTTCAGTTGCTCGCTCAGGCATCGAAGCCACGATCGGTATGGTTCGATTGCCGCGCTGCTGGTTTGCAAGCGTCGCTAGAGTCTGTCCTGGACCGACCTCGACCAGTACGGCCTCCGGCAATCCCAGCAAGAGACCAACTGCGTCCCCAAAGCGTACAGGCATTCGGCAGTGATCTGTCCAGTAACTTGGGTCCGTTGCCAGCTCGGTCGTAATCCAGTTACCGGTTACTCCCGATACGTAGGGGATAGAAGGTGCATGCAGTGCGACGCGGCTAACTTCTCGCGCGAAGTCTGCTAACATCGGTTCCATCATTGCGGAATGGAATGCGTGAGACGTCCGCAATCGCTTGCAGGCGATTGAGTTCGCTTCGAAACGTTTTTCCAACTCATCAACCGAGTCGATAGGGCCGGATACGACACACAGCGATGTACTGTTTATCGCGGCGATCGAGAGTTCCTTGGTGAGCAGGGAATTGAGTTTGCTTTCTTCAAGCCGAACAGAGAGCATGGCTCCCCGTTCCATTTGCTGCATCAACCTCCCGCGCAGCGCGACCAGCCTCAACCCATCTTCGCGGCTCATGACGCCCGCCAAAACCGCAGCCACAAACTCTCCAAGGCTGTGGCCCGCCATCGCCTTAGGCTCGATGCCCCAATCGTTCCACTGCGCCGCCATTGCCAATTCCGTTGCGAACAGCGCTGGCTGCGAAAGACGTGTTTCGGACAGAGCTTCCGCACTTGAGTTGAAAATCAAGGTGCGAAGATCGAGATCAAGGTCTGGCCGAAGAATCTCCGCGCATTCATCGATCTGCTTTCTATAGACAGGTTCCCTGTTGTAAAGCGCATGACCCATCCCGGGAAACTGTGCGCCTTGTCCGGTGAATAGAAAAACTGGCTGTGGCCGCGACAATATTCCCAACGATCTCTGGATCTGCCGGTTCTTCGGTTCAGCGAACAGCCGGACTGCCTCATCGGCGCTCGCGCAAACAGCCGATGCCCGGTGCTCGAACCCGTGCCGCCCGGTTTGGAGCGTATAGGAAACGTCTGCGAGGCTTACGTCTGGATTGGCTTTCAGATGCTGACTGAGGTTCCGCAGCGATTCGTCGAGTGCACACTCGGAGCGCGCTGAAACGGTCAGCAAATGCGCTTGGCGAACGGTTGGATCGGGTTTGTTATCGGGGCCTTCTTCCAGAACTAAATGAGCATTCCCTCCGCCCACGCCAAATGCGCTAACTCCGGCAATGCGGGAACCGTTCGGATTCCATGGCTCAGCTTCGCTCGCGACATAAAACGGTGTACTCGCGAAGTCGATGCGTGGATTGGGCTGGCGGAAGTTGGCAATGGGCGGAATCGTCTTGTGGCGCATCGCAAGCACAGTTTTGATGAGGCCGCTCACACCGGCCGCTGCATCCAGATGCCCAATGTTTGCCTTGGTGCTGCCGAGCGCACAGAAGCCAGTCCGGCGCGTGCTCTTTCTGAAGGCTTCTGTTAATGCCGCGACCTCGACAGGATCCCCCAGCGGAGTTGCGGTTCCATGGGCTTCCACAAATGTGATCTCATCCGCATTGATACCCGCCATAGCCTGCGCAGCTGTAATCGCCGCGGCCTGACCATCTACGCCAGGAGCCATGTAACTAACCTTGGCCGAACCATCGTTGCTCACTGCGAATCCGCGAATTACAGCGTCGATTCGGTCGCCATCCGCGAGCGCGTCTTCGACTCGCTTCAGGAGCACGACGCCGACCCCGTGACCAAAAACAGTTCCGGTTGCATCCGCGTCAAACGGGCGGCAGCGTCCATCGCGCGAACCCATGCTACCCTCCTGATACGTGTAGCCACGATGCTGCGGAAATGTGACGGACACTCCCCCAGCCAAAGCCATATCGCACTGATACGTCAGGAGGCTTTGACTCGCCTGGCAGACAGCCACAAGCGATGTTGCGCACGCTGCCTGCACCGTCACAGAGGGCCCGCGCAGGTTCAGCTTGTATGCTACCCGGGTGCAGAGGAAGTCTTTATCGTTGCCGAAGGTTGTTTGAAACTCACCGACCTGATAATTGGCCGTGAGTTCATCAAGGAATTCCCGGCTCTTGCTCAGGTTCGCCAGCAGATAGGTGTTCAAGCTGCAACCGCCGAAAACACCGATTTGGCCGGGATACCGTGCAGGATCGTATCCGCCGTCCTCAAGCGCACTCCAACAGGTTTCCAGGAAAAGTCTGTGCTGTGGATCCATGAAATCGGCATCGCGCGGCGGAATACCGAAGAAACCTGAGTCAAACATCTCAGCGCCGTCCAGAATCCCGTGCGCCGCTACGTAGTCGGGGCCAAATTCTCTGGCTGCCACGTCTCGTGCTTCAAGTTCGGCACGCGAGAAACGAGTGATTGTGTCCCGCCCGGCGACAATATTTTCCCAGAAGACTTCCAGGTTTGGTGCACCGGGAAATCTGCCGGAAAGTCCGATGATCGCAATGCCATCCAAATGATTTTCGTGCTCGGTGCTGCTCATGGACGCCTTCTTTGCCGTGCATTTGGCGCAAGCCTAACGCTGGGCGATGCTGCTGTCGTTTTGGCTGGTCGCTTCAAATCAGCCACGTGAGGTGAGCTCATGCGACCATCACCAGTTCATTTACACCGGTACGTTTGACAACGTGGAACTTACTATCATGAGAGGCAAACCCGGCCCACACGAAGGGTGATATTGGAATGAGACCCAGGCAGGCGCGAAGCATGAGAATTCTGTCGATCTTCATCCGAGGGTCCTTCGAGCGCGCAAACTAGTTATCCAACTTCTTCAATCCACGAGCGCGCGTAAATGCTGCGCGCTGTTTTTGAGCTTTCTCTTGTGCCAGTTGCCATGATTCTGAATCCGGATCGACTTTGCTCAGCCTCTCCGCAAGCGAGCGTACCGTCGTGCTTGCAAACAAATCAGCGATCGGGATCTTCTTGCCAAGAAGTGCTTGCAGCTTTTGGTGCACCGATACCAGCAGGAGCGAAGTGCCTCCTATATCGAAGAAGTTATCTCCCAGGCTCACGTGCTCTGCATTGAGCACGCCCCGCCAGATGCTCGCGACCTGGTTCTCCAAATCGGTGCCATCGAGGTGGGCGGCCGTCCCCGCGGATCCGAGCTTGGGCGCGGGCAAAGCCTTGGTGTCAAGCTTGCCATTTGGAGTAAGAGGAAAAACCTGTATTGGCACATACGCTGACGGCATCATCCACGGCGGCATAGTTGCTGCCAAAAACCCGCTCAGGTCGCCTGCCGCCATGACCGAGCCGTTCCGCGCTGTGTAATAAGCCACAAGCCGCTTCATTCCTACAGAATCCGTATGGGGCACAACGCGTGCCTCTTTGATCCCATCGTGTCCCATCAACGCTGCTTCAATCTCTCCAAGCTCAATGCGAAAACCCTGAATCTTGACCTGGGCATCTCCGCGTCCGAGATATTCCAACTCGCCGTCCGGTAAGAATCGCGCCAGGTCTCCGGACTTATAGAGTCGCGAATCCGAAACTGAAGAGAAGGTGTCTGCGACAAATCGCTCGGTGTTTAACTCCGGTCTATTGAGATAGCCCCGCGCCACCCCAGCGCCGCCCACGTAGATTTCGCCGACTTCCCCGGGCGAAACCCGGCGCCGATCGTCGTCGAGCAGATAAATCTGTAAATCCGGGATTGGAGCTCCGATTAAACTGTGCGCACCAATCTCAGCATCGGAGGCGTCGAGCTCTCGATAAGTGACGTGGACCGTGGTCTCAGTAATCCCGTACATATTCACCAGCCGCGGCCGCCGATCTCCATGCTCTGAGAACCATGGCCTCAGCGCCTTGAAGTTGAGTGCCTCGCCGCCAAAGATGACTACTCGCAAAGCCAACGAAGGCGAGCGCCGCTCACGATCTTCTGTGATGAGCTGATAGAACGCAGATGGTGTCTGGTTCAGAACCGTTACCTGCTCCTTCAGGAGGAGCTCGTAAAAATCCTGGGGTGACCTCGAGACAGGGAAGGGAACGACGACAAGCCTGCCACCGCTCAGAAGACAGCCCCAGATTTCCCAAACCGAAAAGTCGAAGGCCAGAGAATGGAAGAGCGTCCAAACGTCATTCTCGTCGAAGTGAAACCAGTGTTCTGTCGAACTCAGAAGCCGTGCAACATTGGCTTGTGTGACCATCACGCCTTTTGGCTTCCCGGTTGATCCGGATGTGTAAATCACGTACGCAAGATTGTCAGGTGCTGAGCGCGATTCGTATTCAACGTCCGGGAGTCGCGAACTTTGAGCCGTTGCACCGTCCAGATAAATTGTCTTCGCAGCGTGCGCAGGCAGTTGATTTCGCATCTCTTGCTCGGTGACCAGCACGATTGGCTGAGCATCTTCCAGAATGGTTGCGATCCGTTCGGATGGATAAGCCGGATCCAGGGGAAGGTAGGCGCCACCCGCCTTTAGGATCGCCACAAGCGCGATGATCGCCTGCGCCGATCGCTCTAGAAAAACGCCGACTAGAGAGTCGGGCCCCACTCCGCACGCGCGCAGATGACTTGCAAGTTCGCTTGCCTGGGACTGAAGTTCGGCATAGGAGAGATGTTGGTCGCCGAACGTTACTGCTGTCCGTTGCGGATACTTCGTCGCAATCTCGTCGAACATCTGCCACAACGCCTTCAAGGGAGCCGAATCGCCGCGCTGAGTGTCCTGCCTCATTGCGCCCATTGCGATCTCCGCTGTACTTTGTGTCGAATGTGTTGTGGTCATGGAAAGTGGCCTAACCTGTCAAGTTCAGAAATACAGTCGCAATGCAAGTCCCGTTCCCAGAAAGGCTGCAAAAACCCCTGTTGCCTGCAGGTCTTGCTTCCACGTTGAGACGCCCTCGCGGCTGGCTCCCACAACGGTTACAAAATATAGCGGTAAATCCGAAGCCGCCACGGCGGCTACGGCGCCGATCATGCCAAAGAAATGGAAAGCGACGGGAATAGCAATGATTGCCGCGCCACAGTACAAGCCGTTACCGATCGCGTTGTATTTTGATTTGCCCAGCGAGAACAATGCCGGCATCGTCGTCGAATACATCAGCGTATGCCATAAGCCAAGCGCCAGGATGGGAACCATCCATGCAGCTTCGTGATAGCGGTGATCAAAGATTGTCCTCACCAGAAATCCACCGAGATGAACCATCAGGCAAAGCATGGCCGCACCTGCCACGAGCGTACGAAATCGATAGCGTAGAAAGACCAGTCGAAACTGTTGGATAGGGAGGTGCGTCATCTTTGCGATGAAAGGATATCCAACTTTTTGTGCGAAAGCCGTGATTACCGCTCGCGGAATATCTGATACTTGATAGGCGATTCCGTATACACCAAGCATGCTGATGCTGATGAGCCTCCCGAGGATCAGCCGATCCGCCTGCGACGCGAAAAAGTAGAAGGCCGTAGCCAGCAAGATCCATTTGCCGAAATGGACAATGCTATGCACGCTATCCCGGTCCCAGCAGA
>Ga0137379_10000494_pt1 | contig 34827 bp, 31 predicted proteins | sample SagtaG_18_FD_104812 | JGI IMG/M metagenome (GOLD analysis project Ga0137379, IMG submission 104812) | Vadose zone soil microbial communities from Sagehorn Ranch, Mendocino, California, USA - Sage2_L_80_16 metaG | ecosystem: Environmental > Terrestrial > Soil > Vadose zone | place: USA...
CGTTCCAGAACTTGCTTGCTTCGTGACCCGTCCCAGCCACGCCGATCCAAGTATCGCCCGGCGTCAGCATGAACGAGAGAATGCCATTGATGATAATCAGCGTGCAGACTGAAGCTCCGGCATAGACCCAGCCGACCTTGAGGTGAAGCTTCTCATCAATGCGTCCCCACGTGTAGTAGTAAACCGCGATCGTGGTCAACTCGACCATGAAGAAAACCCACTCCATCGCCCAGCCAAAAACAAAGTTGTGTATCAGCGTGCTGGTCGCCTCAGGATGCGTGAGACCAATCGCAAACCAGATGCCAACGCCCGATACAGTGCCGAACACCGCAGTGAGAACGAGGAAGAATTTGGAGTGGCTGGCGATCTGTTTGAGCCAGTCGGCGCGGCCCTCGGCATCGGTCATCTTCAGCGCCTTACGCTCTGCCAGCGGAAGGTAGAATCCGCCGCCCACTGCAAATTGCGAAATCATGACGTGGAAGATGGCAATCATGCCAATCACCCAGCCCGAGCCGATATGCGGAATGTCCCAGAATGGATAGTTCATCGTGTCTCGCCCCTTACCGAATGGTCCAATAGCCGATTGCGGTGGTAGCAAGCAGCGCAAACACCGCAAGCATGCCGAAGTAGTGAGCAGCGCGCCCGCGTTGTCCCGATTCCTTGCCAGAGTCATAGAACGGAATCAGAACCCACAGCACAATGCCTAGGGTGAAGAGCAGAATTCCTGCAATCTCTCCCGATGCGCCGGGCAGCCACGCACCCAACAGCTTCAGCATTTCGAAGGGACTCATGAAGTACCACTCCGGATGAATGCCGGCCGGAGCAGGCGCCAGCGGATCAAATTGCTTGCCCAGCGACCACGGAAACACCGAAGCCAGCAACGCAAGCATGTTGAGCGAGATAAGCCACATCGCCAGATCCTTGCGTAGAAAGTTTGGCATGAACGGCATCGTCTTGCGCTCGCTCAGCGGCTTGGCTTCTTCACTGGGAGGAGCCGCGTTGCCATGGCGCTGCACCAGCCAAAGATGGAATCCGAGAAGCGGCAGAAAAAGCGCCGGCAACACAACAACGTGCAGCGCAAAGAAGCGCTGCACCGTGAACTCGCCAACATCAGGACCGCCACGGAGCATATTCGCGATCGCCGGTCCGATGAAGGGAATCGCCGCCGGAATCTCGAGACCAACCTTCGTTGCAAAGTAGCTGAGCTCGTCCATCGGCAGCAGGTAGCCCGAGAAGCCGAATACCGACGCCAATCCCAGCAGCGCCATGCCGCTCAGCCAACCAAACTCGCGCGGCCTGCGGTAGGCCTTCATGAAGAAAACCGAGAACATGTGCACCAGGATCGAGAACATCATTAGATTCGCAGCCCACGCGTGAGCCGAGCGGATCAGCCACCCGAAGTGCATCACAAACGTTATCTGGCGAACCGATTCATACGACTCCGCGCCTGGCCTGAAGTACACCAGCAGCAATACGCCCGTGAAGCATTGAACGAGAAACAGGAACAGCGAAATGCCGCCCCAGTAGTACCAGAAAGATTGGGCGTGCACGGGGACAGTCTTGTGGCGCGCAAAGGCGGCAATCTCAGACAGGCCCAGGCGGTCATCAACCCAGTCGTAAATAGAAGCGGTCTTTGAAGTCATGCAATTATCCTTTTGCGTTATGTCCGCGACACTTCGACGGCGTTTTCGTTCACTGCCACTCTGAACCGCTTGAGCGGCTTGGGAGGCGGACCGCTGACGTTAGCTCCGGTATACGCGTTGTAAACTCCGCCATGGCAGGCGCAGTGTATGCGGTTCGCTTGCGGCTCGTATTGCACGGTGCAGCCTAGATGCGTGCACACCGCGGTGAGCGATGCCCACGTGCCATCCTGATGGTGAATCAGCATCGCCGGAGCCGTGCCAAACTTGAACATCAGCACGGAACCCAGCGGCAGCTTCTGCGCGTCTTTGAGCGAAACCTCCGTCACCGCAGTGGCGTTTGAAGCCATCTCCTCCGGCGATGCCAGGTAGCGGTAGATGGGATAGCCGAGAGCAGCGGTGTAGCAAAGCCCGGCAGCACCGGCGGCGGCTAAAAAAGCGCGCCGCGTCTTCTTATCCCCGTTTTCCTCGGCGTTGGGCTTCAGCTTTGTATCTTCAAGAACGATATGCGCACTCATTAAGCCGCTCCTTCCATCGGTTTTTGCGCACGCGCGACGACCGAAATCAGCCACCCGATTACGCCCAGGCCTGCGACGAATAGCACCAGGAAGAGCGCAACAACCCACCAGTTGGTCACCACCGAGCGGTTCCATACGTCGAAGCCCTTGCTTAGCAGCGTGAGGTCGCGAACCGCATCGCGGTAGACGACCAGCGTGATCTCGATCAGCAGCGCCACCAGCGCTCCCGTCCATGCGAGCCAACCGGCTGCCACTCTGCCGAATCCCGCAACAGCTCCGACCAGCACGGCAACCACCACCAGCGCCAGCCAGCCCAAGCCCGCATAGCTTGCGAAGTGGTAAAGCGGATGTGTCGAAAGCCCCGTCTTTACTGCCTCAGGCTGCACCCTCGCCGCCCACAAGCCGGCAACGAGATAGACCACGCCAAACAATGCCGCGAGCTTACCGCCTAGGCCCGCAATGAAATGCCGCTCGTCGGCGGTAAATGTGCTGCGGCCCGCGAGGTAGACCATCCATAGCCCAGAAATGAACAGGCCACCGGCCATCATCAGCAGCCACCGCGGCGTCAGTGTAGGATCGCCCGTGGGCAGATAGGCGCCGATGGCCGAGGCGCTGTACATGTCGCGCCAGACTTCAGGCCGCAACATCAGCGTCATGTTCGTCGACAGCATCCGGGCGATGTAGCCGGCCAGCAGCCACGCCGTTAGTCCCACCCACCAGGCTGACTTCCCTGCCTCAAGACGCGCCGAAAACTGATAGAGCAGCCAGTAAGTCAGCGTGAGCACAGCGACAATCGATATCCAATAAATGCCGATCAGCACGCTGCTTGTATATAGCGCCCGCCCGTAGAGCACCTGCGCAAATAGCAGCGGCGGCACTCCAAGGTTAATCACGTAAGTCATCACCACCGTCAGCCGGCGAGCCAGCGCACGCGCCGTGACCATCGATTGCGGCGAACCGCGGAAGAGACTGAGCAGCACCGCAATCAGCAGTCCGCCTAACAACATCTCCACGGCAACAAAGTGCAGGGCCAGCGTAACGATATGCAACAGCTTGATCAGCCATATCGGTGCCGGTAAGGGAATGGGATCGACAGCGGGAAATGATGGCATGACGATTCGAAAAGTCCTTTCACTCTTCGGGAGAGGCGAGGAGAAAAAACAAAACGCGCACAATCGTACCTTTGCAAATCAGGGAGCAAATGGACAATGCAGAGGATCTTTCGCGGGCATTTTGGACTGTTTCTCTCCAATTTCAATTGGAAGACACAGAAATACTCGACAAGGAGACCAAGGGTCTGTGACGGCGAATACAGGAGGCTGTGACACTCTCAGCTACTCTGCTGTCCAGCCGCATACAATGTCGGAATCGATATAACTGAAAAACGCACCTTTTCCACGTAATGATTCGCAGGAATCGATGATCGAAAAATGCAACTCTTCGATGCAGTTGACGCGAGCCGCCGACTACGGCGTTCGCGTGATGGTTCATTTGGCGACTCTCGGCGCAGAGGATCGCGCGATGCTTTCCACTCTGGCTGTCGCTACTCAAGCGCCCGAGAGCTTCCTGTCAAAGGTGTTGCAAGCCCTGACGCGCGCTCAATTGATCTCGTCTCGCCGCGGAAAATCGGGGGGCTTTGCAATTCTGCCCCGAGGCCGCGCAGCCTCGATGCATCAGGTGATCGAAGCGATCGACGGCCCCATCTGTCTGAACGTCTGCCTGGTTTCCGGAAACAACTGCGATCGCAAGGCCTGGTGCCCGGCGCACCCCGTTTGGGCACGAGCCCAGCAGGCCCTGGTCAATGTCTTGAAACAGGCCACAATTGCCGAATTGGCCACTCAACCGATAGCCTTGCGAAGCCGGCCATCAAGCATAATCTCATTGCTCCCGGTTAAAAATCCGTGAACGGATTACGCTCTATCGACCGGTTCCTCTCCATCTTTCGGTCGAGACTGGGCTATGGTGTTCCCCGTATACTTGGCGCATGTTTTCGGTAACTCGCGCGTTTACAGTTTGGGGACTGCTTGCGGCAGGGCTTCCCGCGATTTTTTGTGCACAAGCTACTGGCTCCGGCGCAACACCCCAAAGCCAACAGCCCCAGGCCCAACCATCCCAGACACAACAAACCGGCAAGCCCGCCGCTGGCCCAGAGCCCACGTCTCCTCACGCGGTTCAACTCGATGCGCAGCACCGCCCCATCACCGAAGGCGGCTTCGTAAAGATCGGTCCCGTTGTATTTGAGGACGCGTCAGAGAAGTCAGGCCTCACCAAGTGGACCCACAAGATGGGCACGCCCGAGAAGAACTACATCATCGAGACCAAGGGATCTGGAGTGGGCCTCTTCGACTACGACAACGATGGCTGGCTCGATATCTACATCGTCAATGGTTCTATCGTCGATGCCATGACCGGCAAGGCGACCCTACCGCAAGCTGCGCTATGTCACAATAACCACGACGGAACGTTTACCGATGTCGCAGCCAAGGCCGGTGTGACCAACGACCGCTGGGGCTTTGGCGTGGCCATCGCCGACTACGACAATGATGGCTGGCCCGATATCTTCGTTTCAAACTTCGGCAAAAACCGCCTCTATCACAACAATCACGACGGCACGTTCACTGACTTGGCCGAGAAAGCCGGTGTAACCCTGGGAAACTGGTCATCAGGCGCAACCTGGGGTGACTACGACGGCGACGGCCGTCTCGATCTCTTCGTTGCCGGCTATCTTCACTGGGATTGGAACAATCCACCGTCGAGCGGTGGCGAAGGCAGTTCGAACAACGCGTTCTGCACCTTTCGCGGAGAGCCGACGGCTTGCGGACCTCGCGGTCTCAAAGGCGAACCCGACCACCTCTTCCGCAACAACGGCGACGGAACATTTACTGACGTAAGCGAGAAGGCCGGAGTGGCCGACAAGCCCGGCTACTACGGGCTCGGCGCCGTCTTTGCAGACGTGAACAACGATGGCAAGCCCGATCTACTGGTGGCCAACGACTCCACGCCCAACTATCTCTACCTCAACAAAGGCGACGGCACATTTGAAGACGTGAGCTACGCCTCAGGATACGCGCTCAACGAAGCCGGCCGCGAAACCGCGTCAATGGGTATTGCCCTGGGCGACTACGAAAACAACGGGATGCTCGACGCCTTCAATACCACGTTTTCAGACGACTACAAGCCCCTCTACCACAACGAGGGAGACGCCAACTTTACCGATGTCAGCTACCACGTCGGTCTAGGCGAGATCACCGTTCCCTTCCTCAGTTGGGGCGATGCCTTCATGGATTACGACAACGACGGTTGGAAAGATTTGCTGATGTCCGACGGACACGTCTATCCGCAGGCAGACAAATATGCATGGGGAACGAGTTGGAAGCAGCGTCCGATGCTGTTCCACAACATGCAGGGCAAGAGCTTCGAAAATGTGCCCGCGGTGGAAGGCTCAGGGCTCGCTGTGGTGATTGCGGGCCGCGGAATGGCCGTGGGCGATCTGTTCAACGATGGCAAGCTCGACGCCGTGATCAACGTGATGGACGGGCATCCAGTGGTGCTGCGAAACGTCTCGCCCGACAAAAATCACTGGATCGAATTGAAGCTGGTAGGCGGACCCAGGAGTCCAAGCGACGCGGTTGGATCAACGGTGTACCTGACAGCCAATGGCATTCGACAGCGCGGTGACGTGATCAGCGGCGGCAGCTATCTCTCCACCAACGATCTGCGCCCGCACTTCGGCCTGGGACAGGCAACGACGGTGGACCAGATTGAAGTGCGCTGGCCCAGCGGAAAAGTCGAACACTTCACGGTGCCCGGCGTCGACCGCATCGTGACCATCACCGAGGGCACGGGGAAATAAGTCGCCGCCGCGCATTCTTGCCGCCTTTTTATCAGGGGCGTTTGCCGAACAGGCGCTCGACGGCATCGCGCTGATATCTCGACATGCGCAGTTCTTCGCCGCTTTGCAACAGCACAATGTGGCTGCCTTGAAACCACGGCTGCACCTCGCGGATACGATGCTGATTGACGATTGTGGAGCGGTGAATACGGATAAAGTCGCGAGGATCCAGCTTTTCCATCAGCGACTGCAGAGTCTCGCGCACGTCATGGACGCGGCGTGACACATGCAGGCGGGCGTAGTTGCCCTCGGCTTCTATCCAGTCAATATCGGCGACGGGAACGAAGAGAATGCGGCCGCGAACAGAGACGGTAAGACGCTGCGCATAGTCCGCCTGAGAGCGAGTGTGATCGAGCAGAGTGAAGAGGCGCTGTGCGGCATCTTTGTCCTGCCGGCCGAGACATCGATCACGGGCGCGCGCGAGGGCCCGCGAAAGCCGGTCCGCCGCAAAGGGCTTGAGCAGGTAGTCCACGGCGTTGGCATCAAATGCGTTGAGCGCATAGCGATCGAATGCAGTCACAAATATGGTTACCGGCATTTGTTCAACGCCGATGGTTTCAAGCACGCGAAAGCCGTCCATTTCGGGCATCTGTACATCGAGAAAGACTAAATCGGGACGGGTACGCCGAATGGTGTCGACGGCGGATTCTCCGTCGTCGCATTGTCCGATGACGGTGATGCCGGGTTCCTTCTTGAGCAGGCGCAACAACGCTTTGCGAGCGAGAGGCTCGTCGTCGATAACGAGAGCGCGCAGAATCATGACACGGCCTCAACCCGGGGCTTCGGTTTTGTCAGCGGGTTGCGGACCGAGGGAATGAATATCAACACGACAGCGCCTCGATGCCCGAGTGAGCGAAGGATGAGTGAGGCGCCGCTTCCGTAAAGATGCTCAAGGCGGGCCTTGGTGTTGCGGAGACCTACACCGCGGGTCAAGAGACGATCGGTGCTTTCATCAACGACGCTGTTCTCGTTCCAGACCTCCAATTCCAGGCCCTCATTGGCTACGCGCGCCGAAATCTCAATCTGGTCTTTGCCTTTGTGCTTTCCGATGCCGTGACGGATGGCGTTTTCGACGAGTGGCTGCAGCAGAAGGGGCGGGACCTGTTGATTGAGCGCGGCCGCATCTGCGCGAATTTCAAATGCAAGTCGGTCTCCGAAACGCTGACGCTGAATGCCAACGTAGAGATCGAGAAACTCGAGTTCGCGTGCGAGAGAGATTTCGTCTGTCCCCATCTGGTCGAGCGTGATGCGGAGAAGCTGACTAAGTCGCAGAAGCACATCTTCGGCCGCGCGCGGGTCATCCTGCACGAGAGTAATTGCGGCCTGAAGAGTATTGAAAAGAAAATGCGGTTGAAGTTGCATGCGCAGCGCCTCGAGCTCGGCCGAAGCCAGGCGTGCTTCGAGCTGAGCCTGGTGAAGCTGGCGCTGACGGATCTCTTCGCGCAGATGGATAAAGGCCGCGATCACGACGATGATCCAGTAGGCAAGGACGCTCATCAGTCCCCGCTTCTCAAAAGATTCGAAAATAAGTTCAATGGGAGAGGTGGGCCTTTCGAAAGCGGTCGCGTAAATCCATCCCGGTATTCCGCGAAGTACGCCTTGTATGCAGACACAAATGATGCATGCAACCGCGTGCGGCACAAAAATGCGCTCCGCCCAGTTAGATCGAGTGATGGGGTATTGACGCGCGAGAGCCAAAACGAGGGGGCTAAGAAGCGCCCACGGATACCAGTTGAACGCTGCCCAGGCGAAATAGTGGTCGAGAGGCAGAACGTAACCACGGGTCGCGTCGCCAATAAGGACCTGTCCGCCCTCGAGAATCACGATTCCGAGCCAGCAGGCGATCGAGAGAGGCAGCTGCTTGAGATAAGCGGCTCGCGTCAGCTCCTTGGGAAGCCATGCTTTGCCGGGCGTGATGGATGGAGTCGGTTGCACTGGAGTTTGCCGCCTGCTTCTTTATAGACGATTTGGGGAAGGAATCTCCGATGGATTGCGGGGTACGAGAAACGACTTACGATTCGTCCTCTCCGCTTAACGATTCACCCCAACAAATACCGATTGGACATTTTCGAGTACGGCTAGAGGCACTACTCACTGTAGCTTCATGGGACGCACGGAGGTGTTGGTATATGAAGCATGTGTGTAGATTCCCGATGGCTTTATTGTTCGGGTTGGCTTGGATGAATGGCGCCGGTTGGGCGCAAGACGTGAAGGCAACGACGATGACCGGCGAGATCCGACGGTACGAGTTGCTGATGCAAGAAACACCAGCGCAAAACAGCGGAGCGATGTGGTGGAAGCTGGCGATGCTCCATCAGGATGCGGCGCAATATCGCGATGCAGAGCATGCTTATGGCAAGGCTCTCGAGCTATTAAAGACCGGAGATCGCGCAACCCTTGCAAACGTGATGGACGGCATGGGAACGATGTATGTGGAGACTGGCTGGTATGTGAAGGCCGAAGCGCTGGAGCGGAATGCGCTCGCGCTCCGCGAGGCCCAGAACGACTCGGCCGGAATAGGAGTGAGTTGGATGCACCTGGCGATGCTTTCGCTGGGCAAGCATGAGGTTGCTGATGCGGCGCGGTATGCGGAGTTGGCTGCGGACCGGCTTGTGCCGGAGCGAAAAGGGATGGCGCACACGGATGCCGCGACGCCTGAACAGAAGATGACCGCGCTCATTTATCTCTCGCTGGCTCGCTGCGCGCAGCGTGACTTTTCGGCGGCCCTTCCTGAACTGGCCTTGGCACGCACCCTAGCAAGGGCAAGCTACCCGGCGCAGAATTTTCCGGTTGCCTATATCGACTTCTTATCAGGTTACGCGCAATGGAAGAGCGGGAAAAACGAACGGGCTGCAGAGCTTATGAAGACAGGAACAGCGGGCATGGAGGCTCAACTTGGCTGGGGACATCCGACTTACATCTCAGCGATGAAGCAATACGAGGCGTTTTTGAAACGGACGCGACGCAACGCTGAGGCCGCGGAAGTTAAAGCGAAAATTGACCGCGCGACAGCGCCACAGCGAGGGGCCGACGTCGCGCGCGGAGAGACGATGCTTGACAAGGTTGCGTCGAAATAGTGGCAATTGCGGGATGACCTGCAAACGCTGCGCGAGCGACAAGGCCGTGTTGAATCATCGGGCCTTGCCGCCCGTCGCGTTGCCGCTCAGAAAGTGATGCGTGCCGAAAGTTCAAGGCTGCGTGGACCGGCGCCTTCAGCAGTTTGCAGCGGAGTGACGGCTCCGAAGCCGGCTGAGTCCACCCGCATGTTCGGCTGCTCGCAGTTGCGGTGATTGGAGACGTTTGCCGCGTCAAGGCCGAATTCGAATCGTGCTTGCTCGTGAAGCGCCACACTCCTCAAAGCGCGCCGTCGAAAAACTGGCCGTTCCTGGTCCAACGACACTGCCGACAAGCGCGCTGCCAAAACAGAAGAAATTTACCGTCGCGTCGGCGTTTCTTCGCCTTGAGAGGTCTTCTATTCAAATGTAGCGCCTGCGAGGAGGCAACCGGGATATTCTGTCGGAAAATTCTGAGCCGCTTCACGGCTTGACTCCTTACGGGTCGACTCTTCAGTGTCAAGCTCGGCACGTGCTGTAGTGTGCGCGTGGTAGTCTGCCGTTGTGACTCGGGAAACGACAACGAAAAGCGAACAGGATGATAAGGCCCAATCGGGTTTGGAGCCGCGCTTCACGGCGTGGCACACTGCTACGATTGCGCTGCTGGCGCTCGGGTACTCGGGCTACTACTTCTGTCGATCGAATCTGTCTGTGGTGTTGCCAGACCTGATACAGGACCTCTCGCGGCATGGAATCCCTGCAACGGAGACACAAGTCAGGCTTGGATTCATTGCGTCGCTCAGCACGATCGCCTATGCGGCCGGAAAATTCATCTCAGGATCGCTAGCGGATTTGCTTGGAGGACGCCGCACGTTCCTTGGAGGCATGGCCGGCTCAATTTTCTTCACGCTGATGTTCGGAATGAGCGGTGGGATTCCGCTCTTTACGCTCGCATGGGTGGGCAATCGGCTCTTTCAATCGACCGGTTGGGTTGGGTTGGTAAAGGTCTCGTCGCGGTGGTTTTCGTATTCGACATACGGTACGGTCATGGCTGTTCTGAGCTTGAGCTATCTGTTTGGCGATGCGGGATGCCGATGGGTGATGAGCCGGCTGCTGGCGCATGGCGTGGGTTGGCGGGGCGTTTTCTTCGCCGCGGCGGCATCCCTGGCCGTGTTGATGCTGGCCAATCTGATTCTTCTACGCGAGGGGCCTGAGGAGCGCGGTCTGCCATCGCCACAGGCGAATCCGCTGAACGTCTATGCTGAGGATGAGCGCGCGACTGGCCAAGAAACGATTGGCCTTGGAGCAATACTGCGGCCCCTGCTGTCGAGCTTCCCTTTCTGGATGGTGTGTTTGCTTTCCCTGGGTACAACGCTATTGCGGGAGACCTTCAACTTTTGGACGCCGACGTATTTCGTGCAGTATGTGGGACTCTCAAGCAGCATGGCCGCCGAGCGCAGCGCGCTGTTTCCGCTATTTGGTGGAGTGTCTGTGCTTGTGGCCGGAGTGCTCAGCGACAAGCTCGGATTGAATGGCCGCAACCTGGTGCTCGTTGGCGGGATGATGGCAACCACCGTCTGCCTGATCATGCTTGCACACACGCCGGGGCGCGCTAGTCAGTGGACCGCAGTCGTACTGGTAACGCTGGTGGGGTTTCTTCTGCTCGGCCCCTATTCGTATCTGGCCGGCGCGATGAGTCTGGACTTTGGGGGCAAGCGCGGCAGCGCCACCGCGGCGGGAATCATCGACGGCGTTGGCTACTTGGCGGGATGGATCTCCGGCGATACGGTCGCTCGTGTGACTGTGGCATTTGGATGGAAAGACGCATTTCTTGCGCTTTCGGCCGTGGCGTTTCTAACTGCTCTAGTGGCACTGGTGCTCGCAGTTCATACGCGACTGCACAAGCCCGAAGGCGTGGAGGCATAGCACGGATGCAGTCCATCACTTCAATCGACGAGGTCTTTGCGCTGCTTCGAACGGGCGGCGAAACCGCCTACTTCGGCGAACCGGTGAGCGTTCTTGAACACAGCCTGCAGACTGCCTGGTTCGCAAAGAAGCATGGAGGCGATGACGCACTCGTCGCTGCTGCCCTGCTCCATGACCTGGGCCATCTGCTGCATTCCGAGGGTGAAGACGCCGCTGAGCGCGGGCTCGATACGCGCCACGAAGATTTGGCTGCGGAGATATTGACGCAACACCTGCCCAATTCAGTTCTGGATCCGATTCGTCTCCACGTTGCCGCGAAGCGCTACCTCTGCCACGCGGAACCGCAATATCTTATAGCGCTCTCGACTGCTTCGACAGAGAGTCTGGCTTTGCAGGGGGGCCCGATGACTGCGACTGAAGCTATGGCTTTTCTGGCCCTTCCCCACGCAAGAGAAGCCGTCGCCCTGCGCCGCGCCGACGATGCGGCTAAGGTCCGCGGGCTCGCTGTTCCAGGGTTGGAGGGCTACCGCGCCAAAGTTGCATCGGTCTGGATCTGACGCAGAAGGCTCGGCTCCCGATCACACTTGGCACGCGATAACGCTCCGTCCAATCCGAAAAGCCTAAGAGGGAACGATTTGCCTTTTCCGCCTCGCGAGTGTTTCAATGAAATGCATTGAGACAGGGGTGCTCCACGAGGTGGGGCTGAGAAGATACCCTCGAACCCGATCCGGATAATGCCGGCGTGGGAAGCTTTCGAAGCCGGCTGGCCAACTTCCTCGAAAAGCAGCGTGAACGCTCTTGTTTCAAGAGTTTCGAAACAAGGGAGATCCATGCGCGCGTTCGCTGCAACCCCGGCCAGAACTTGTGAGTCAGCACCGGTCCACCCTTCTAGCGGCAAGCACGAAGCTGTATTCGCCTTTGCTCGCGCAGCAGCCGGCACGCCTAAACTCAAGCGCCGGGTCGTGCGAGGAGCTTTGCAGCTCGCTTGCTGCGGACTTTTCTTCGCAGGCGCTTGGGCGCAATCCGTAACGCCGCCCCCGCCCGACACGCAGAAGCCCGCGGAAGCTTCGCAACAAAAGCCCGCCCGCGTCACGACGACTGTGATAGTTCATGGCGAAGTCAAGGATGACTACCTCTCTGATGCCGTCACCGCCGGCAGTCTCGACGGTACGCTGCTCAAAGACACTCCTCTCGCGTTGTCCTCGGTCAGCAGCGCGGTCATGAGCGACCAGGTTTCGCGAGTCCTGTCCGACGTGGTTAAGAACGACGCTTCGGTGGGCGAGGACTATGCGCCGGTTGGCTACTACGGCGATTTCACGATTCGCGGCTTTCCGATCGATCTCGCGACGGGGTTGCAGATAAACGGAATGACTGTTGCCGGCGAACAAGATGTGCCGCTCGAAAACAAGGAGCGAGTCGAAATTGTCAAGGGCATCGCAGGCATCGAAAGCGGCGTGGCCTCGGCAGGTGGACTCATCAACTTCGTAACCAAGACACCCGCCATTGTGCAGTCCGTTGATTTTGCTTCGGATCATCGTGGGACCGCCTACGGCGCAGTTGATTTTGGGCGACTGTTTGGTAGCCACAAGCAAGTCGGAATACGGTCTAACCTGGCCGGCGAAAAAATTGCAAGCTATGTGAACGACGCTGACGGCTGGCGCGCGGTGGGCGCCGCCAGCGCGGATTGGAAGCTCAACTCCAGGGCCACGTTGAAAGGAGATTTCGAATTTCAGCACAAAGTTGAACGCTCGGTGAGCGGCTACCAGTTGCTCGGTGGAATGACCGTCCCCGATCTGCACTTGATCTCTCCATCCACAATGCTTGGCGAGCAAGCCTGGTCCAAGCCAAATACGTTCGACGTTACCAACTCAAGCGTGCGTCTTGACTACGATCTCCCCCGCGGCTGGCGCACCTTTGCGGCTGCAAGCTTCAGTCACTCGCTGATTGACGACAACGTCGTCTATGCATACGGTTGCTACTACGAGGACGCATGCAATGTCCTGGGAGGTCCCGCCCCGTGGTTCTTTACGCCTGACGGAACCTACGATATCTACGACTATCGCAACCCCGGCGAGCTACGCATCGATGCACAAGTAGAGGCGCTCGTGATGGGGCACATCAAAACCGGACGGCTGACCCACGACGTTGTTGGTGGAGGTGCAATCTTCAGGCGCAGCGTGCAGCAACCTTCGCTTGCGGTCTTTGACTTCGTCGGTTCGGACAATATCTACCAGCCCGTTCAGCCGGTACCAATCGAGTCCATAGATGGCGCTCCAGACAAGGCCGGCCCGCGCATCCCCTATGAAGACAACCACCAGCCGGCCGCTGTATTGCAAGACCGCATTCACCTCCCCTTGCGCATTCAACTGCTCGCCGGTGGGCGGCTTGATTGGATGCGAGACCACAACTTTTCAGGTGCAACCCCCGCGGGCGATTCACCAATCATTTCCGCCAGGAGAATCTGGTTGCCCCAATACGCAGTCACCTTCAACCCGGTAAATGATCTGACGCTTTACGGAAATTACGGCGTGCTTCTGTCGCTGGGCCCGCAGGCTCCTTTCTGGGCTGGGGGCTTCTTCCTCGAACCCTACCTGACGCGCCAAGCCGAGGTCGGCGCGAAGTATGAACCAGGCCATCGCATTCTATTGACCGCGGCAATGTTTCACATGCGCGCGCCGTTCTTCTATCCCAAAGCGATCGACGAACAGGGGGACCAGAACTTCGTCTCCGCAGGACATGAGACCCATGACGGCCTGGAATTGAACGTTCAGGGCAAAGTCGCGCGATGGATGCAGTTGAACGGATCCGCAACCACCATGCATGCCAAGTCCAGTAACACCGGCACTCCCGCGTTCGATGACAAACAGGTCCTCAACGTGCCACGCTTGCGGACGGCTGTCTTCGCCGATGTTCTCGTGCCCCATGCGCGCGGCCTTCACCTGATGCCCGGCTGGAGTTACACCGGGCGGAAAGAGGCTACACGTGACAACCACGTGAGCGTGCCGGGCTACAACCTGTTCAACCTGGGTGCACGCTACATGCCGGGGGGCGAGCAGGGGCACGTGACGTTGCGCATCTACGCGGACAACATCTTCGATAAGCGCTACTGGAAAGACACCGGCGCGAGCTACGGGGACACATTCATTCATTTGGGCGCACCGACGACCGTGAGGCTCTCTGCGCACTATACGTTCTAGGTTTTTCGTATGAATTGACATGAGTAATTCGAACGCAAAGTCGCATGGATTGAACGGCACACTTGTTGAGCCTGACTGGCCACCACTTCAACTTGACGAAGTGCGTGCCGTGCTTTCCCAAGTCCCAGATGCGCGTGCTCCGTTTGAGATTCTGTCGGTCAGTCCGCGCCCTTTCTCCGCAGCAAGCGTGGTAGCTACGTACGGCCGTCGCGTCTTCGTCAAGCGCCATCACCGTCAGGTTCGTGACGCCGAGGGCCTGATGGAAGAACATCGGTTCATAGCCCACCTGCAAGCTAACGGTGCTTCTGTTCCAAGTGTTCTCAAAACTACGACAGGTGCAACGGCGATCGAAGCCGGCCAGTGGATCTACGAAGTGCACGATGCACCCGCCGGAGTTGATCTATACGAGGATGCAATCTCTTGGACACCGTTTCGCTCCGCTGCACATGCGGGTTCCGCGGGTGAAGCACTCGCTCGATTACACACCGCGGCGGCCGACTATTCAGCTCCGGCTCGGCCGCCGCGCCCACTGGTAGCTAGCTTCGCAATTTTTGCTTCGGCGAATCCTGCCTATTCCATGGAGCGGTATCTCGCCGCGCACCCTGCGCTGGCCGCCGATGCAGCGACTCGTTCCGATTGCAGACAAGCACTCGACCTGCTTGCTCCACTTCACGCCGAATTGCTGCCCAACCTTCCCGCGTTGCGCCCGCTGTGGACACACAACGATTGGCATGCGTCAAACCTTTTTTGGAGCGATGAGAGCGACACTGCACAAGTCACTGCCGTGATCGACTTCGGCCTCGCCGACCGCACCAATGCCATCTACGATCTGGCGCAGGCCATCGAGCGAAACATCGTGGAATGGCTTGCACTTCCACGCAACCCCGCTTCAGGAGAAGCTGTCCCCGTTCATCTTGATCACTTGTCTGCGTTGCTCGACGGCTATGAGTCCGTGCAGCATCTGACCGACGAGGAAGCCGCTGCCCTGGCGCCGATGACCGCCATCTGCCACGCGGAGTTTGCCCTGACAGAGGCAGACTACTTTCTTGGCGTGCTCCATTCTAAGGAAAAGGCTCGCGTAGCAAGCGATGACTATCTCGTGGGGCATGCGAAGTGGTTTCGCAGCGCGAGCGGCACCAAACTTCTGGCCGCAATTCGTCAGTGGGCTGCGGCTCGCGAGCAGCGAGTGGTGCGCGCATGAGCGGAGGAGCGATTTCGAGTTACCTTGCTGGGCATTGGGTTGAGTTGGTGGGGTTCCTCACCACGTGGGTCGGCATTTGGTTAACGACGAAGAGGCTTCTGATTTGTTGGCCGGTGGTGCTAATAGCAGACATTTTCTACCTTGCTGTCTTCTTTGGAGCGCGCCTTTATTCCGACGCACTACTGCAAATTTTCTTTGTGGCGTTTACGCTGTACGGTTGGTGGCACTGGTGGCGCGGCATGCGCAAGGAAGGCAAAGTGCGCGTGGTGCCACTGAGCATTTCCGGTTGGCTCGCAGGCCTGGCGACCGGCGCGATAGGCGCGCTCGTGCTGGGAGGTTTGATGGTTCGGATCGGCGCCGCGCTGCCGCACCTGGATGCGGCGCTGACCAGCTACAGCCTGGTTGCGAGTTGGTGGCAAGCTCGCAAATACACGGCGAACTGGTGGCTGTGGATTGTGATCGACGCGGTGTATATCGGCGAATATTTATACAAGGATCTGCTCTTGACGGCAGCGCTCTCCGCTGGCTTGGTGGTGTTGGCGGTGCTTGGCTTGCGGGATTGGTGGCGCGCGGAGAAGGCCAGTCAAGTTGCGGATTGCACGACGTTGCGCAGCGGTTCTCCTGCGATATAGCGGCGCAGTTCATCGGCCGCGATCTTGATTGCACGAGGTGCAAACTGCGGGCTTGATCCGCCGACATGAGGCGTGATGAGCAGATTTGGACAGCTCCACAACGGATGCCCGTCCGGCAGCGGCTCCGGATCTGTAACATCGAGAGCGGCGCGAATCCTGCCACTCTTGAGAGCTTCGACAAGCGCTTCCGTGTTCACAATCGGACCGCGCGCGGCATTCACCAGCAGGGTACCCTGCCGCATCAGCGCAAACTGATTCTTGTCGATGAGCCATCGCGTCTCTGCTGTCGATGGAAGAATCAAAACTACGATCTGCGCCTCGGGCAGTAAGCTATCGAGTTCGGTTACTGCATGGACCAACGGCTCGGTGCGAGCGCTTCTCGCGATGCGAACAATTTCAACATGGAACGGCTCGAGCATGCGCTCGATCTCTTTTCCGATGGAACCATATCCAACCAGCAACACTGCCTTCCCGGTCAATTCCTCGAGCATCACGGGCGGATAGAGCGGGCGCGTGTCTCCCGCGATTTCGGTATAGTGTGCGCTGGCTTCGAATCGCCGCTTCCACGCGCCCGATCGCTGCACTTCAAGAAAAAGCGGAAAGTACTTCAGCATGGCAAGAATTGCGGAAAGTGTCCATTCGGCGGTTGAAATGTTGTGCGCACCTCGAGCATTGCAGATTGTTACGTGCGGACCCATTGCGCCGGGAATCCATTCAGTGCCGGCCATGAGTGACAGTACGAGCCGAACGCCGCGCAGATGCGGAACGATGCGCATCGCCCGAGTCGGGTAAGGATCCGGTATCCACACCTCGATCTCGATGTCGTGATCGAGATTTCCGGGCAGCGAAATAAGCTCGACTTCTTTCGGAAAGTCGTTGAAGAGTTCCGCGGATAAGTTTGCTGAATATCCCACTCGTAGCATAGTTCTGGGTTGGCGAGCAGTTACGTGCGCCTGTGACTTATGCTACACGGCGATCGCAGCCCAATTGGGTGTGAGCTTTGGCACTGTCGCAGTTGGCGTAATTGCGTCATTCTATCAATGAGGCTTTTTTCGAAGAATCTACGTTATGCGCTTGAAGACTCAAAAAACGTGGTCGCAACAGGAACTCGCAACCAAATTGCGCATCGGTCCTCCCGCCAGCGAGGGACTGCTCAACTGGGAACGCCGGCGCCTCCTGATCCACGCGGCCAAGACCGCCCTCGCCGCATCCCTGTGCTGGTGGCTGGCCCTGCGCTTTGGCTTGCATGACGGATATTGGGGCGCCATCAGCGCAATCATCGTGCTCCAATCGAATTTCGGCGCCACCATTACCGCGTCGCGCGACCGAATAATTGGAACTTTGATCGGCGCCCTCTTCGGCTTTTCCTTTTCGCTCTTCGGGGTGCTTCCGTGGAATTACATCCTCGCTGTGCTTGCCGCCGTCGTCGTCTGCGGACGCCTTGGGATGCGGACTAGTTCGCGGCTCGCCGGTGTCACCGTCACGATTGTAATGCTGGTGCAGAAGACGGGATCGCATTGGACCGTTGCGCTGGACCGTGTTGTCGAAGTCTTTCTCGGGATCGTGGTAGCCCTGGCCATCTCAACGCTTGTGTTTCCAGATCGAGCGCGCCTCCGGTTGCGCGACGGCCTGGCACAAGAGTTCCTCGTGCTCAGCGCATTCTTTGAGGCGATCCTCCATGGGTTTCGCGGCGAACCAGCCGAAAACCTGGCAGAATTGCGCGAGAGTGCGCTCAATGCCCTGCGCGATAACAACCAGCTTCTTGAGGCATCGCGCAACGAGCCCTCCGGCGGCCCGGGCTGGCGCGAAGGACTGGGAATGCTTGCGCAGTTTGGCCGGACAATTTTCGATTCACTCGTGGCCTTGGAAATCGCGGTGCGAGACAGCCACGAGGACGACTACGCACAGCAATTAGAACCGGCGCTTGGCCAGCTTGCGACGGATATCCAATCCGGCTTTCACTATCTTGCCAAATGCATTCACAATTGGCGCTTCCACGTTCCACCGGCCGGCTTGAATCTTGAAGAAGACATTGCGCAGTTGGAGGCCCGCATGGCCGCGGTGCGACCAACTGGATTCCAATTCTCTCAGGCAGAGATTCTGCGCGCCTATGCTGTGCAGTTACACCTCAAGCAACTGGCGCGACTTCTGCGCTCCTCACGTGTTGAGACCAGCCGAGCTATTGGCGAAGCGCAAAAATAAACCGAGCAGCCTAACTAAGGAATTTGCGAAGAGATTCCACGCAATCCTCAATCTCCTTGAGAGTGATTGCGTAGCCGAAGCGCAGGTGGCCTTCGCCCTGCGCGCCAAATACCGATCCGGGAATCGTGGCAATGTGTGCCTTTTCAAGCAGAATCTGCGCCGCGGTGCGGCTGTTCTTGTGAATCTTCTCAACGTTTGGAAAGGCATAAAATGCTCCCGCAGGAGGCTCGCAATCGAGGCCGACTTCATTCAGCGCCGAAACCAGCTGATCGCGCCGCTTGCGGTACTCCTCGCGATAGGCGATGATTTGCGCCTCGGGCGTTTTCAGAGCATGGATCATCGCATACTGCACCGGTGTCGCAACGCCGTTGGTCGAGTATAGGACAATCTTGCGCAGCCCCGTCATGAAGGGCTCTTTAGCAACAGTGTATCCAGCGCGCCACCCGGTCATAGCATAGGTTTTTGAAAATGTGAAGCACGTAATAGTGCGTTCCGCCATTCCCGGCAGTGAAGCAATTGAAACGTGCTCACCCTCGTAGACAAGATCTTCATAAGCCTCGTCGGCGATAACCACCAGGTCGCGTTCGATTGCAAACGCCGCAACCTCCTCTGCCTCCGCGCGCGTGAAGACCAGCCCGCTGGGGTTCTGCGGAGTGTTGTAGTAAATAGCCCGCGTCTTCGGTGTTGAAAATTGCTCGAGAGTTTTGCGAATCCCGTTGCGGCGCGCGGTGATCGTAGGCACCAGCAAGGGACGCGCCTGTGCTCCCGTTACCAGGTCGCCGATCGGCGTCCAATAGGGAGAGAACACAAGCGCATCGTCGCCGGGATCGAGCACGCTTTGAAACGCACCATACAGGCCTTGCGATCCACCGACAGTCGCAATCACTTCGTCTGTGGTCACAGGAATCTTATTCTTGGCTACGAGTTTTTCGACGAGCGCTTTGCGTAGCGGCAACACGCCAGAAGAGGGCGCATAGTGCGTGTAGTTGTCCACGAGCGCCTTCACAGCCGCGTACTTTATCCCTTCGGGCGTTTCGAAGTACGGCTCGCCCCCGTGCAGAGAATGTACCTGGAGGCCCTCGGCCCGCATCTCCATTACCTTGTTTCGGATTTGCACAATGTCTGAGAATCCGACCTCATCCAGCCGCTTGGCCAGCCGAATCCCGCTCTGTCTCGTCGCCATGATTTAAGGTTTTCCTTTCGCGTGCGATGGGGCAGCATTAATTTCCAGCATATCCGATGTCAGAGAAATCCATCGGGAAATTCAAGCCCGACGATCGCCTCGGCTGTCGAGTTGTCTAAACCTCGAGCAGATTTGTGTACACTGCCATGCCCACAACGGCATCCGCCCCCAGCGCATCGAGGGAGTCGATTTCCTCCTGGCTTCGAATACCGCCGGCAACGATCAGTTGTCGCGTGGTCAGCTTGCGCAGCCGCTCTGCCGTTGCGATCGGGAACCCCTGCATGAGCCCCTCGCCGTCGACGTGTGTGTAGAGAAAAGCTGCGACATGAGGATCTAGCTGCGGAATCGCCTCGTCAGGCGTCAGTTCGACTTGAGCCTTCCATCCCTTCACGGCGATGCAGCCATTCTTGGTGTCGATGCCGGCGACAACGCGTTCCGCGCCGACTGCTTCGGCAAGCGTCGCTGCAAAATCCACGTTGACAGCACCGTGGTCAGAGAAGAGCGCCGAGCCAATGATGATGCGTTTCGCGCCAGCATCGAGCACCAGGCGGGCACGGTCGATCGAGTGGATACCACCGCCGACCTGGCAAGGAAGACGGCGCGCAACCTGTGCAACAAGGTCTGAGTTATCACCTTGACGCATGGCCGCGTCGAGATCGATCAACTGCACCAGCGGAAACCGGGCGAACCTTGCAATCCAATATTCGAAATCATCGAAGGCGAGCCGCAGCTTCTCGCCTTGCACGAGTTGGACAATTCGGCCGCCAAGCAGGTCAATAGAAGGAATCAACATGGAAGCCTCACTGACACTCCTGCGCAGGCCAACTCTTCCTTCAGCGACCGTGCGCTCGATACGCCAAAATGAAAGATGCTTGCCGCCAGCGCTGCATCCGCCTTTCCTCGGTCGAAAACGTCAACAAAATGCGCTACCGTTCCGGCGCCTCCCGACGCAATCACGGGGATGCTGACAGCCTGACTGACTGCGGCCGTCAGTTCGCAATCAAATCCTGCCCGCGTTCCGTCGGAATCCATTGATGTGAGCAATATCTCACCCGCCCCGCGCGCCTCTGCCTCGAGCGCCCACTCGACGACTCGACGACCTGCTGGCCTGCGCCCTCCTTGCACGAAAACCTGAGCGTCGCCTACGGGATCGGTGGCATCCGGATCGCGTCGCGCGTCAATCGCAACGACGACGGCCTGCGCCCCAAAGCTTCTGCCAATCGCGTCAATGAGTGTAGGGTCGGCAAGCGCAGCCGAGTTTACGCTGATCTTGTCCGCTCCGGCTTCGAACACCTGCGCCGCGTCATCCGCCGATCGAATGCCGCCCCCAACAGCAAAAGGAACGAACAACTCGCGCGCCGTGCGGCGGACAGTCTCTAGCAGCGTTTGCCGGCCCTCATGAGTCGCCGTGATGTCGAGCAGAACTATCTCATCGGCGCCTTCGCGGGCATGACGCGCAGCCAGCGCTGCTGGATCACCCGCATCGATGAGATCTACGAACTGCACACCCTTAACGACGCGTCCTGCATGCACGTCGAGGCAGGCGATGATGCGCTTGGTTATCATGGTGTCCTCGGAGTGACGTGGCGGGCCACCAGGTCGTTGAGTTCGGCGCGCTGGGCGGGAGACATGGCTTGGGTTGGAAAGAATAAGAAACGCTTCGTGGCAATGTAGATCAGAGTGATCTTTTCGTCCTGTGCGAATCCGAAGAGAGTACTCCACTCATAGCTTTCAGGCTCAGTACCGACAATTGCGGACGTGACTCCCAAGTCGTTTACCTCGATCCAGGAGCGCCGCTTGTTGGGAGGGACCCTGCGCTCAAAGTGCTTCTTGAATCTCTTGCTCTTTCGACCTTTTACTGTTGCTGTGAGGTAGGCAGATGCGACGACAAGACCAAAAAGGAATTGGAACCAATAAGGAGATTCCTGCCCCAAAATACCCACTCTCTTGGCAAGGACAGAGCCAATCGCAGCTGTAAGACATGGCACGCCAGCGTAAATGGAGAAATGAATAACCCGCCGAGCAAGTGTCTGATGCCAATGCAGGGATTGCGCAGCCTGAAAGTCAGCAAGACTCAGCGTGTATTCGAGCTTCATCGCGACCGCTCCAAGAAGTTCTTCAGGATTCTGAGACCAGTATCGCCGGATTTTTCGGGGTGAAACTGCACTCCCATCACGTTGCCGCGTTCTACGGCTGCGGCGAAGGGCTCGATGTAGTGTGCAACGGCAGCGGTGTCTGCGGTGACGGGAGCTTTGTAGGAGTGGGTGAAGTAGACGTACTCACCGGGCGTGACGCCATCGAGCAGACGGGATTCATTTTTGACCTCAAGCGAGTTCCATCCAACGTGAGGAACTTTTTGATCGCTTTCAGGAAAACGAGCACAGGGGACGGAGAAATGCGCAAGGCCCGGTTGATCGGGCGCTTCGGTCGATCCTGCGTAGAGCCACTGCATGCCGACACAGATGCCGAGGAATGGCACTCCACGTGAGATTGCCGCGCGGATAGCGGGAGTAAGGCCGCTGGAGTCGAGCCGCTGCGTTGCAGCGAAGTGACCCACGCCGGGAAGGACGATGCGTTCCGCATTTTCAACCAGCGACAAGTCGCGATCCGTCACCTCGGCATTCGCACCAAGATGCCGCAGCGCCTTCAGCACGGAGGTCAGATTTCCGGCCTTATAGTCGATGACGGTCACGCGCATCAAAGCAGCCCCTTTGTCGACGGCAGCATCTCGCCGAGTTGCTTGTCGCGCGAACATGCTACACGGAGCGCTCGGGCGAATGCCTTGAAAATAGCTTCGATCTTGTGATGATTGGACCGGCCATACATCGTTTTGACGTGAACGTTAGCGCGTGCGCCGCGGGCGAAACCTTCAAAGAAGTCGGTTACGAGCTCGGTTTGCAGATCGCCAACAAGACGCACGCGCACTTTCGTGTCTACGGCGAAGGCAGCACGGCCGCTAAGGTCTACAGCCGCGATGGCGAGTGTCTCATCCATTGGCATGAGGAAATAGCCGGCGCGAAGAATGCCGCGCTTGTCGCCCAGGGCACGGTCGAAAGCCTCCCCAAGCGCAATGCCAACGTCCTCCACCGTGTGGTGCTGATCCACGTCAAGATCGCCTTCGCATGTGAGTTCAAGGTCGAAGGCTCCGTGGCGCGTGAACAACTCCAGCATGTGGTCGAAAAAGCGGATGCCGGTTGCAACTTTGTAGTGCCCGCCACCTTCAATCGTCAGATCGATCGCGATTCGCGTTTCGGTTGTATTCCGCGTAAAGCTCGTCCTGCGTGTGGCTTTGGTGGAACTCTTCGCGGCTTTCTTCTTTGTCGTCATGAGTTCTCTTTCCCTGTGCGCAACTTCGCGAGCGCATCGTTCAACACCGATGCTGCTTCACGCATCTGCTTGCGAGTCCCAATTGTGATCCTGACTCGTCCATCACACCCCGGATCGCCGGAACGATCGCGGATGAGCACTCCGCCTGCAGTCATCAAGCGCACAAACTCTGCGTGCCGTGTGCCAATCTCTACGAGCACAAAATTTGCGTGGCTCGGCCAGCGACGAACGTTGGCGGCGTCGAGCGCCGTTTCGAATTCCGCGCGCGCAGACAGCACTTCGTCGGCATACCAGTCGATGTAGGCTGCGTCTTCAAGCGCCGGCCCCAGGCACGCCAGCGCCATCGAATTGACGCTGTAAGGAGAAAGCACGCGGCGAACCCAGCGCATCATTTCGACGGGGCCCGCCAATAATCCAATGCGAAGACCCGCAAGACCGTACGCCTTTGAAAAAGTCCGCGCGACAACGAGGTTTGGAATTGTCCCGACAAGATCAATAACCGTTTCGCCACAGAAATGAAAATACGCTTCATCTACGAGGACCACAGCATTGGACGCGCGCTGCGCAATCTCAACGATTTGGGCACGCGTTGCGATCGAGCCTGAAGGGCTGTTGGGATTGGCGATGGCAATGATCTTTGTCCGCGGAGTAATGGCCGCGCGCAGACGCTCAAACGGAAACTGCAAATCATCCGCGGCTTGCACTGCAACAACGCTCGCTTCCGTTGCCGACGCGTAGATCTCGTACATTGTGTAGGTCGGCACCGGTAACAGAACTTCGTCACCAGCCTCAAGAAAAGTCTCAAAGAGCACGTGGATCGCTTCATCAACGCCATTGGTCAGCAACACTTGTTGCGCAGGGAGACCAAGATGAGCGGCAACAACTGCCTCGACAGGTGCCCGTTCAGGGTAGCGCGTAAGATCGCCGGCCGAGATGCGGCCGAATACTTCCCGTACCTTTGGCGAGCACGCCAGCGTATTTTCGTTGAAATCTAGACGCATGGCGTCGCGGTTACCGAGCGGCGGATGATATTCCTTCATCGCCGTCACGCGCAACCGCGGAGATGGATAGAGCCCCGTCGCTGTCTTATCCACGTGACCTCCTCGAGCCAGATCTGCCCGGCGCAATCTTCCCAAAGCGCATGCGAATGGCCCCAGCATGACCCACAAGCCCTTCCGCCTCGGCAAGCAATACGGCTTCTTCCCCCAATGCCCGCATGCCCTGCGCTGAGTACTCCTGCACCGTGATGAGTTTCACGAAGTCGTTCACGCTCAGCCCGCCACGCGCACGCGCTGATCCGCCTGTCGGTAATGTGTGGTTAGGGCCGGAGATATAGTCGCCCATGGGTTGTGCCGACCAACGACCCACGAACACCGAGCCTGCGTTCAAAACCCACTTGAGGTCGCTGGCCGAGTCTACCGTGAGGTGCTCGGGAGCAAGGCGGTTCGTGATTTCGCGCGCTTTATCAACAGTCGCAGCGACGATCACTACGCCATTACGGTCGAGTGCCTGGCGTGCGATGGCGTTGCTGCGGCTCCTCTGCTTCGCTTCATCGACGACTTCTTTCGCAAGTAGCTCGCGCGTGGTAATAAAAATCGCGAGAGCTTCCGGATCATGCTCCGCCTGAGCGACCAGGTCTGCAGCGATGTCGCTGACATTCCCGCGTTCGCTGGTCACCACAATCTCCGTTGGGCCGGCAAGCATGTCAATCGCGCAATCGAAAGCCACAAGACGCTTGGCCGTGGTGACGTAAAGATTCCCCGGTCCAACAATCTTGTCAACGCGTGCCATGCTCGCCGTTCCGTAAGCCAGAGCCGCGACAGCGTGCGCTCCACCAACGCGATAGAACTCTGTAATCCCAAGCAGATGCGCCGCCGCCAAAGTTTCGGTCGCAGGCTTCGGCGAGACAACGACAATGCGCAGAACCCCGGCAACCTGTGCAGGGATCGCCGTCATCAGCAACGTGGAGGGCAGCGGATGACGTCCGCTCGGGACATAGCAGCCCACCGAATCCAGCGGGCGTACAAGTTGTCCGGTAGCTAGACCGGAGATGGATTCTTCGGTCCACGAAGTCGGAAGTTGCCGCCGCGCAAAGCCGCGAATCTGGCTTGCTGCTGTCGTCATCGCCCGGCGCAGCGCTGGATCAGTCGCCTCCCAGGCCGCTGCCATATCTTCACGCGTGATGCGAAACTCTGCGGGATCCGCGAGGCCGTCAAATTTGCCGGCATAACGCAGCAGCGCACGATCGCCGCTGCGACGCACATCGTTCACAATCCGCTTCACCGCCGGCAGCACAGCATCAAGCGCAGCGCCACCGCGTCGTTCCAGCGCAGCAAGAACAACTGCCGCTTCGCGAGCGCCTCGTCCTTTTGTTCGGATCAGTTTCATCGTTCGTCTCTCATCCGCCTCCCGGCTACAGCACGACCTTGTTGAGCGGGTACTCCACGATTCCTGTCGCACGCGCCGCCTTGAGTTTAGGAATTACATCGCGGGCCACGCGCTCTTCGACAATCGTGTTCACCGCAACCCACTCGGAGTTGCTCAACTGCGAGACTGTGGGTGAGTTCAGTGCGGGCAGAACTGCCAGCACCGCTTCCAGATTCGCACGCTGGACATTGAGCATGAGGCCCACTTGCGATTGGGCGTCGATCGCCCCCCGCAACATTAATGCAATCTGGTCGATCTTTTCGCGCTTCCACGGGTCGTCAAGAGTCGCTTTGCCGGCGATTAGGTGCGTCTCGCTCTCCATCACTGTGTCGATGATTTTGAGATGGTTCGCCTTGAGCGAGCTGCCCGTTTCGGTCACTTCTACAATGGCGTCAGCAAGCATGGGCGGCTTCACTTCCGTTGCTCCCCAGCTGAATTCGACTTTGACGTTGACACCCTTGGAGGCGAAGTAGCGCTTGGTGACTTCAACAAGTTCGGTGGCTATGATCTTTCCTTCAAGGTCTTCGGCTTTTTCAAACCCGCTGCCCTCGGGAACGGCAAGCACCCAGCGCACCTTGCGGCGGCTCTGCTTTGCGTAAGTGAGCGTAGTGACGCTTGTGACGTCGAGGCCGCTTTCAACTACCCAGTCAATTCCGGTCAGGCCGGCGTCGAGCACACCATGATCGACGTAGCGTGCCATCTCCTGCGCGCGAATCAACATGCACTCGATCTCGCTGTCGTCGATTGACGGAAAATACGACCGGCCGTCGGCATAGATATTCCAGCCGGCACGTTTAAAGAGTGCGATCGTAGCGTCCTGCAGACTGCCTTTGGGAAGACCGAGACGAAGTTTGTCAGCCACGTGCGGCCTCCGTTGAATCTTCCGTTGAAGCCAGCGCAACTGGCTTGGTGAAGCAGCTAACCGTGCCTTCGTGGCACACAAGCCCATCCCCTTCTACCTCCACGCGGAACAAAAGCGTGTCATTGTCGCAGTCGGTTGCGGCGGTGACAATACGCAGGCGATTGCCGCTGGTTTCGCCCTTCATCCAGAGCTTCTGGCGCGTGCGGCTCCAGAAGGTAACAAAGCCCGTCTCAAGTGTTTTGGCGTAACTGGCCGGGCTGAGAAAGCCCAGCATCAGCACCTCTCCGGTGCCCGCATCCTGCACGATGCCGGCCACGAGGCCATCCATTTTGTCGAAATCGATTGCTGTTTGATTGCTCATAATCTTCCTGGTCTTGATTTGTTTTCGCTCAAAAAGTAAAAAGCCCACCGGCTGCGTCGCCGGCGGGCTTTGGTAGTTCTTGATCTCTCTGGCTATTTTACGTTAAGCCATAGCAGTCCGCCGGCATGGAGGCTCCATGATGATGGTGGTGACCGTGATGGCGGTGGCTTTGCATCTATTAAGAACTTACGGGCAAACACATTGCCATGTCAACCGTAACTTTCGCCAATTCTGACGCAGAAGGAAGTCGACCCGATTCTCCTATTTGACTTCAGCCGGTATATCTTGCCCTGGCTCTGCCTGCTTGACCGGTTCATTCAGAATGTCGACCAGTTTCTGATAGAGGCGGTTGCGCTGATCGAAGCGCTCAAATGCACGTGTAACGTAGCGCACGAGGATCTCGGTGCCTGAGCCCGTTGGGCGCAGATTCTCAACCGGTGTGGCACCGATTCGGCTCAGGCTGCCGGCGTGCCCTCCGCGCTTCCACTCCTGCTCAGCGAGGCTGGCGTTTTTCTGTGTTTCTTCGAGTACTGCATTGTGAATTCGCTCCACCATCTTGTGGATATCAGCGGTCGGGGGAAGGCTGAAGGTGATCTCGTCCCACATCCACTGGCCCGTTGTTGAGAAGTTGAAGTACTGCCCGCGAATCGCGAAGCCATTCATGAACGTAATTCGACGCCCGGTTGGAATGCCTTTATCGGCCAGCGTGCCCGTCTCGAGTAGCGTTGTGCTGAAAAGCCGCACCTCGATGACTTCGCCGCCCACGCCATTGATTTCAACCCAATCGCCGACGTGAATGCCGTTCTTGCTGATGAGAATGAACCAACCCAAAAACGCGATGATGAAATCCTGTAATGCGATGGTCAACGCTGCGGTGAACAAGCCAAGGATCGTAGGTGTCTCTTTCGGAGTGCCAAACACGACGAGCAGAATGAGCAAAAGGCCGAGCACTTGAATGCTCAATTCAAGGATGCTCCGCAGCGTTTGCGAACGCCGGCGATCGAGCGCTGGATTCGCCATCAGGTGGCGCACAAGCGCATCGAGAAGAACCATGCAGATTCCAATGAACGCGATGATCGCCAGGGATTGCAAGATGAGATGCAATACGATGCGGTGCTGCAAGAGAACTTGAGCGGACCACTTGCTATAAACGTTGGCAAGCTGCTGTTCAGTCTGAATCCGGTCGTCGTAGATGCTGAGAATCTGGCGTTCAGCACTCTTATCCTTAATTACAGCAAGTTTCCCGGCACGATCGGATCCGCCACCGGGCGGAACGCCCGTCGCAGAATCAGCCTTTGTCTCAAGAGCATTGTGTGCCGCTGTGAGCGTGCCTATATCCGAACGAGTCTGCTGCAGCGCCTGCTGCAGCAACTTGTAGCGATCGCGCTGGTCGAGCCATGCCTTTACCCGACTGGCCATGGTGCCGTTCCGCTTTACGGAGATAACCGCAACCTGGCCACCCGATTGGACCTCTTTGTCGTACTGTCGCATCGACGCTTCATGCGCGGTTAGCTCAGCCTGTATCTGCGCGCTTTGGTCTCCCGAGGTGCGATCGAGATCGTGCTGCGCGTCGGCGAGTTCGTCCGAATCGAGTCCGAGCTGGGCCTTGGCAACGTCTAGATCGCCGTTGTCTACAGAAGATTCGCCGCCTGCCTGGTTCGAGGGAGAGTTCAATTGCGCCGTAATGCTATGGACCTGCGCTTGGTCCTGCTTGATCAGTTGTTGGAGTTGGGACACTTTTTGTGACAACGCAAGTGCATCGCCCGTGAGCGTAATGTTCTGAGCCTGCAATGTAGCCTGTCGAAGCGCCAAAGCAAAGGCCTGATCCACTTCATGATCGGCGAGGCGCTCCGCGTCGTGCCCGAACTCTTTCTCCTCGGCCGTCACTGCCAAGGGCGCCAATGCTTGCGCCGTTTGCCAAGGTCCTAGATCGACGATCGTCTTCTTGCTGCCGTTCGTGGTGGCGCTGGTTGCGCCCTTCCGATTCAGAAACGAAAGACTTCCGACGGCATCGCGCGTGGTCCAGGTGTACGCCAGACACATCGCAAGCAGCGCGAATAGGACGAGGAGAAAGACAATCCTGGTGCTGCCGAAGATTCGGTGGCGGAGAGTAGCGCCCAGGTTGGAATGACTTGGGGGTGTAGCCATGGATATATTGTTGCAGGAAACGGTGCTACAGGTCTCATGCGAGCCCTAAGTTCCTCACAAGGTGACGGCTAGCTGATTTGCGGACTCCCCAAGGCAAAGGAGACAATGGATCCGTGCGAAAAGTGAATCGAGCCGGAGTGTTCGCCGCTGCGTTCTTGTGGGTTTGCACTGCGGGAATGCAAGGACATTCGGTTCAGGCCGCACGCCCTAAAGCCCCCGACCCGCTAACATCGCCCGACTCGCGCGTCGACATCAATTTCGCGACCATGGATGACATGCTCAAGGTGCCGGGCATGACGCGCACATGGGCCGCAAGAATTATTCGCTTTCGACCCTACCGCACCAAAGGCGATCTCGTTGAGCGCGGCGTGATCACAAACCAGGTCTACAGCCGAATCAAGGATTACGTGATCGCGCACCGCGAAAAGCATTGACGGCACAAGCTTATGCCTCTGCCGCTGCCGCGTGGTCGTCGCCGCGCCGCAGCATCCTGCTGAGCAGTACGTAAAGCACGGGGATGAAAATCAGATTGAGAACGGTCGAAAGCAACATACCGCCGACGATCGTGGTTCCCACAGAGCGTCGCCCCAGCGCTCCGGCGCCCGTGGCGAAAACTAGCGGCAATACTCCGAGGATAAATGCGAACGAGGTCATCAGAATCGGACGCAGTCGCAGCTCAGCAGCCTCGATGGCTGCATCTGCAATCGAACGCCCCTTGCGGCGCAACTGCTCCGCGAACTCAACGATCAAAATCGAATTCTTTGCCGAGAGACCGATCAGCATCACCAGGCCGATCTGGCAATATACATCGTTCGAGAGGCCGCGCAGCGACACAAACCCCAATGCGCCCAGCACCGCCATGGGCACCGCAAGCAAAATGATGAACGGCAGCGCGAAGCTTTCATACTGTGCCGAGAGCGTGAGATAAACAACGAGAATGCCGAGCCCGAAGATAAGCAGCGCTCTGCCGCTCGACTCGATTTCATCCAGAGTCAGGCCCGTCCATTCATAGCGCATGCCGGGCATCATGACACCCTTTGCCAAATCCTCCATCCCTGTGATTCCCTGCCCTGAGCTGACACCCGGTGCGGGCGAACCATCGATCTCGACCGCGCGGAAGAGGTTGTAGTGGGTGATTACAGGTGGTCCCGCGCTCTCGGTCACCGTTGCGAGGTTGTCGAGTGGAACCATCTGTCCCGAATCGGAGCGTACATAAAAATTGTGCAGGTCGCGAGCCGTCATACGATATGGCTGGTCTGCCTGCGCGAACACGCGATAAGTGCGGTTGTTGAAGTCGAAATCGTTAACGTACTGCGATCCCATGAATACGCCCAGAGTCGTCGTGATTTGCGACAACGGAATATTCATCGCCTTCGCCTTTTCGCGGTCGATGGTCACCAGCACCTGCGGGTCGTTGGCCGAGAAGGTCGTGATGAGTTGGGTGATGTCTTTGCGTGCGCGGCCAGCGCCAACAATTTGATGCGCTACCCGGTCGAGATCAGTGATGGTGTTCACCCCGGTGTCCTGAAGCATGAACGTGAAGCCGCCGTAGGCGCCCACGCCATTCACCGCTGGAGGCTGAATGACGGCCACTAACCCTCCATTGGGGGCAAACATCAAACTACCCAGCTTGGGAGTCAAATCGGCCACAATGTCAGCAGTCGAGTGGCCCTTGCCGCGACGCTGGTCCGCTGGTTTCGTGCTGATAAACATCAAGCCCGCGTTCGAGGAGCCTCCAGAGAAGCTGAATCCCATTACGGAAAAGGCGCCGCGGATATCTTTGTTCGAATAAATGATGGCCTGCGCGCGTTCAGCGAGCGCTGAGGTATAGGCAAGGGAAGACCCCGGTGGCGCCTGGACAATGCCGATGAGAAAACCTTGATCCTCCTGCGGGATAAACCCGGTGGGGACCGTTCTGTAAATCCAAACCGTCGCGTACAAGCCGGCGAAAAATACGATGAGCAGCACGTAACGCAGTTGCAGCGCAGTGTGAATAATCTTCGCGTATGTCCTTGCGAGCCACGTAATGAACGCATCAGCACCGTGGATGAATGCGGCGAACGCGCGCGAAATAATGCCTATGTGTAGAAAATCCAGCTGGCGGGGTCGCGCCTCTTCACCGCGCAAAAACATCGCCGAAAGCGCCGGGGAGAGCGTGAGGGCGTTGAACGCCGAGATCGCAATTGAGAAAGCGATGGTCAGCGAGAACTGGCGGTAGAGAATGCCAGTCGTGCCAGGGAAGAACGAAACCGGAACAAAAACGGCGATGAGCACCAACGATGTCGCGATGACAGCACTAGTAACTTCGCTCATGGCTCTCGATGTCGCTTCGTGCGGATCGGAGTGCTCCATGGCAATATGGCGCTGGACATTTTCAATGACTACAATGGCGTCGTCAACCACGAGCCCTGTAGCTAGCGTGATGCCAAAGAGGGTGAGCGAGTTGATTGAGAAACCGAAAACCTTAATGAAAGCAAAAGTACCAATGAGTGACACCGGAATGGTGACAGCAGGAATAATCGTTGCGCGCCAGTCAAGCAGGAACAGGAAGATGACCGCGATTACGATGGCAATGGCCTCCCCGAGGGTCACCATCACCTCCCGGATGGAATCGCCGATCACAGTCGTTGAGTCGAAAGCTACAGCATATTCGAGGCCTGGCGGAAAACTCTTTGAGAGCTCCTGCAATGCTGCCTTGGCTTTCGCATCTACATCGAGCGCGTTGGCATTTGAAAGTTGCAGAACACCAATGCCCTGCGCGGAGACGCCGTTATACTCGAGGGAAGAGCTGTAGTCTTCCGCCCCAATTTCAGCGTGCCCAACACTGCTAAGCAGGATCAGGCCCTTGGCATTGCTCTTCAAAATGATGTTATCGAATTCTTGTGGGCTCGTAAGACGGCCGACCACGCGCACCGGAATTTGAAAAGCCTGATTCAAATTGGCAGGTTGCTGACCGAGTTGTCCCGCCGGGATTTCTACGTTCTGTTCGACCAGCGCACTGATCGCGTCAGTGGCAGTAAGCCCTTGAGCCGCCAACTTCAAAGGATCGAGCCAAACCCGCATTGCGTATTTGCGCTCGCCGAAGATATTTACATCGCCCACACCCGGTACGCGCTTGATGGCGTCCTTCACGTAAACATCGAGATAGTTTGAAATGAACTCGTGTGAGTAGCGTCCGTCGCGTGAGAAAAAGCCGGCCCCGAAAACGAAGTTGCTGTTCGCTTTGCTGATGCTGATGCCGGTTGCGTTTACGGCCGCTGGCAGGCGCCCGGTAACGCTGGCTACGCGATTCTGCACATCAACAGCAGCGATGTCGAGGTTGTAGCCCGTTTGGAATGTCGCTGTGATCTGGCTCGTTCCGCTGTTTGTGCTCGAGGAGCGAATGTAGCGCATGCCCTCGACGCCGTTGATCGCTTCCTCCAGCGGAATCGTGACCGCCTTCTCAACCGTGTCAGCGTTCGCGCCAACGTAGTTGCAGGCGACACCCACCTGTGGCGGCGCCAACGTTGGATACATCGCGATCGGAAGTGTCGGAATACAAATTGCGCCGCCAAGAATAATCATTAGCGCGCATACCGTTGCGAACACCGGCCTGTGAATGAAAAAATCAACAAACAAGGTAAGCCCTCTTTCGTTGTGCTGGCCGGGCCGTAGCGCCGGACCGGGCACTCCCGTCAAGCGCGCAACCGCTCCAGCGTCATGCGCCCTCAGGCGCCAAGTGGAGAGACTGGCATACCATTCACGAGAAACTGCGTACTCGAGATGATGACCTGATCGCCAGCATTGAGTCCTGAGGTGATCGAGTAGGTGTTTCCAACCGTCTCACCCAGCACGACCGGCGTCTGCGTTGCCATGAAGTGCCCATCCGGCTGCTTCTTGGCCACGTAAACAAAGCTCAACGCGCCTTGCCGCGTAACCGCAAGCACCGGAATCACCACCATGGGCTTGGTGCTCCAGATGATGCGCGCCTTGATCAACTGCGCATTCCGCATGATCTCCGGCGTGGAGTGCACCGGCGCCTTTGCCAGGATTCCCTGCAGTGTCGGATCAACCTGAGGCGACAGAAAATCGATCTTCGTCTTCTCAAGCAGCTTCCCGCTCGTATCCGAAAGTTCTACCCCGAGACCCAGCTTCGCTGCGCTTGAGCGCTCCGTTGGAATGTAGATATATGCCTCCAGGTCGCCCGTCATGTCCACCGTCGTCAGCATCGTGCTTGTGATCACGTAGTCGCCCACGTGCACCGGGATGTCTCCCACAATTCCGTCAAACGGCGCGCGCACAGTGTAGTAGGACAGTTGCTCTTCCTGCGTCTTGCGCATGGCCACCGCAGCCTCGTAGTCCGCCTTGGAGTTGTCGTACGCCTGTTGCGCCTGGTCCATCGCATCGCGGCTCGTGACGCCAGCCTCAAACAGCTTCTTCTGCCGCTCCAACTGAGTCGTGTTGTAGTCAAACAATGACTTCTTCTGCCGCTCCGTCGCGCGCTGCGAATCGACCGTGGCCGCCTGGTGCAGCGGATCGATCCCCATCATCTCCTGCCCCGCCTTCACTCGATCGCCCGACTTCACGCGAATCGCCGTCAGCCGGCCCTCCACCTGAGGCTGCAGCGTCGCCGAACGCCGCGACTTCACCGTCGCCATGTACTCGCTATTCTGCGCCACAGGCTCAAGAACCACCGCGACCGTCTTCACCGGCATCGCCTGCATGCCCCCCGCTGCGGGAGGCGCTTGCGGTGGATTCTTTTGGCAGCCGGTCATCGCCACGCTAAGTACGGCGGCACAGCCCAAACTAAAAATGCATTTCAACTAGGTACCCTCTCTTACTTTTCCCTGCTTCGGACCTCAACAAAACCAAGCCATAAATGGCAGCAACCATACTACAACTCAGTCGCGGTTTGAGCTTGTGATCTGGAGGGGGATTCACTACATGTCCATGTTGAAGAAAATCGTTTGAATGATGCTTTCTTATCAGACGCTTGGCACGCGAACATTGTCGCAAATAATTCGACTCGGCGCCCTCCGGTTGTTGCAGGCCGGTCAGAGCTGCCTCAGGCGTTTTCCCCCAGCCATGCGAACGGGTTAAAGTTCGTCTGGCGATCGAACGCATCTGCGGCTTCGGCACGCTTGAGCCTGCCCACCACCATGTAGGTCACGGGCGTCGCGATGACCTCAACCGCAACCTTAATTAAATAGGCAGACAGAATCATCCGCAGCAGCATGCCAGGCCGCTGCACGCCGCCAAAAGCCACCACGATCAGCACCGCCGTATCGACCGCCTGGCCGGTGATAGTCGAACCCACGGTCCGGGTCCACAGCCAGCGGCCCCGCGTAATCAGTTTCAGCTTGGCCAGCGTGTAACTGTTGGTAAACTCCCCCGCCCAATACGCCACCAGGCTCGCCAACGCAAACCGCGGCACCACGCTAAAAACACCCGCAAATGCCTCCTGGCCCCGCCATTCAGGAGCAGGAGGCAGCATCACAGCCACCTGTCCCATCCCAATAAGCAGCGCCATCGCAAAAAATCCCAGCCAGATCGCCCGCCGCGATGCGCCGTAGCCATACACCTCGGTGAAGATGTCTCCGCAAATATAAGTCAGGGGAAACAGAAACTCTGCCGCGCTCGGCCGTAGAGGTCCGATCCGGCAGATTTTCGGACCGATCAGGTTTGAAATCAGCAGTACCACCACAAACCCGATGGTCAGCAAGTCGAGATAGCGAAAGCGGCGCATCACCCCTGAGGATAAATCAGGGGATTCTCGACCCATTCCGCTATCACCTCGGAAGTCGACCAGAAGGCAGAATAAAGACTTGTCGACGGCCCGCTTTGAGGCGCCCGAATGCCCTCTTTTGACATGCCATCCATGGGTTGGTACCCTTCTTAGGGGCGCATCCCGGCCAGTCTGACCGTCTTTCTGCCCTTCATAGAGCGTCCCCGTCGTCTAGCCCGGCCTAGGACACCGCCCTTTCACGGCGATAACACGGGTTCAAATCCCGTCGGGGACGCCAAATAGAATCTGAGACTTACATTAATTGTTCCGATCTGGCGTGGGCACAAATGGGCACAGAAATGCCTTCAATCTGCTTCGACAAGCAGATAAGTTCAGCGTTCACGAGGCTATTCGCCTATATTCCGTGGGCACAAATGGGCACAAGTGCCGCCGGATCGTCAGTTCGTCGATTCTCAAGATACAACTAACAATTTGACCACGGCGCTTTGCGCAATGCGCTTCTGTTCGGTGATTGCCTGGGTATATGTGTCGAG
>Ga0137379_10000496_pt1 | contig 34743 bp, 29 predicted proteins | sample SagtaG_18_FD_104812 | JGI IMG/M metagenome (GOLD analysis project Ga0137379, IMG submission 104812) | Vadose zone soil microbial communities from Sagehorn Ranch, Mendocino, California, USA - Sage2_L_80_16 metaG | ecosystem: Environmental > Terrestrial > Soil > Vadose zone | place: USA...
AGTGAAATGGAGTCCGATGGCGTAATCACCCACCAGCAGGCCGAGCAGGCCCGCCGCGCCCCGCTGGGCCTCCACATCAATCAGCCGGAGATGTCCGTCGCACCGTGGTTCCAGGAGGAAGTTCGCCGCGAGCTTGAGAAGCGCTTCGGCACCGAGCAGGTTCACGAAGCCGGTCTGCGCGTTGATACCACGCTCGATCTGGATCTGCAAAAAACCGCCAACCGCGCTCTCGGTGACGGGCTGGCTGCGTATGAGCGGCGTCACGGATGGAAAGGCAAGCTTGAAAACGTCATCGCAGGCGGCGCAACCATCGAGAACTACAAGCATCCCGACTGGGCAATGGCGTCCCGCCCCGGCGACTACGTCCACGCGGTCGTTACGCGCAGGCTCCCGCTTGAAATTCACGCTCGCGTCGGCTCATTTGAAGTTGTCCTGACGCCTGAAGACTGGGCCTGGACCGGCCAGCGATACAGCGACGCACTGGTCAAGCCCGGCGACGTAATCTACGTTCATCTCTCCGACAAAATGGACGGCATTACCCGTCATGCAACTCTCGAGCAGGACTCCGGCGCTCAGGGCTCGATCTTCGCCATGGACAACACCAGCGGCGACGTTCTGGCAATGGTCGGTGGCCGCGACTACGCACTCTCCGAGTTCAATCGCGCCACACAAGCTGAACGCCAGACCGGCTCCAGTTTCAAGCCCTACGTCTACACCACCGCCATGGAGGAAGGGGCCAAGCCCGACGACATCATCGTCGACGCGCCGGTCAGCTTTGGCAGCTACTCCCCGCACAACTACGAGAACGACTACAAGGGCGCGATGACGCTGACCAATGCCTTCGCCGAATCGCGCAATATTCCCGCCGTCAAGCTCGCTGCGCGTGTCGGGATTCACAAAGTGGTCGACATGGCCCACCGCTTCGGCGTCACCTCAAACATTCCCGCCTATCTGCCCATCGCGCTTGGCGCGGCCGAAATCACCCTCCAGGAGCAGGTCACCTCCTACTCCGTCTTTCCCAATGACGGCATCCGCGTAAAGCCTCGTCTCATCCGCAAAGTCTCCAATGCCGACGGCATCACGCTGTGGGAAGACGCGCCCGCGGTCGATGAAGTCATCAGCCAGCAGACGGCGCGCACGATGATGACTCTTTTGCGCACCGTCACGCGCTCGGGCACGGGCGCAGCCGCGGCGCAGCTCAACCATCCCGTTGGCGGCAAGACCGGCACCACCAGCGACTTCACCGATGCCTGGTTCCTCGGATTTTCGCCGTCCATCACATGCGGCGTTTGGGTCGGCTTCGACGACCGCGAATCCCTTGGCGAAAAAGAGACCGGTGCACGCGCCGCCCTGCCCATCTGGATGGAAGTGATGAAGACCGCCAACGCCGGCAAAGACGACGAACAGTTTCTCGGAGATCAGGAAGCCAACCCCCTGCTCCAAGCCGCAGCCACCGCTCCCGCAAAGCCCGGGACAGCCAGCCCGACGCCCAAAATGCAATCCGCTCCTCCACCGGTGAATCCCGTTCAAACCAACCCACCAGGCAAGCCTATTGCAAAGCCGGCGCCACCTGCGTTGCAGACCCTGCCAGTTCCGCCCACTCTCCACAACACATCGACCGCACCGAAAGCTCACAGCGGCTTTTAAGCTCGATTGGCTCTCGCCCCAGCGTCTTGATCCAGCCGCCGCTCAAAGCCCCGTCATCTTCTCAATGTGTTCCGGATACCGCGCTCCCTGCACCGTGATCTTCGATGCGGTGCTTTCAATCTGCTCGAGGTCATCTGCCGAAAACTCAATCGCAACTGCACCGATATTCTCTTCAAGGCGATGAAGCTTGGTTGTGCCCGGAATCGGAACAATCCACGGCTTCTGCGCAAGCAGCCACGCCAGCGCGATCTGCGCGGGCGTCGCTTTCTTCTGCTCCGCAATCCTGCCGAGCAGCTTCACCAGCGACTGATTCGCCTTACGAGCCTCCGGCGTAAAGCGAGGCAGAGTGCTCCGGAAATCCCCCTGGCTAAGCTCGGTATTTTCGTCCATCTTCCCCGTCAGGAACCCCTTCCCCAGGGGACTGTATGGAACGAAGCCGATGCCAAGTTCCTCCAGCGTGGGCAGAACTTCTGCCTCGGGGCCCCGCGTCCACAGCGAGTACTCGCTCTGTACCGCTGTCACCGGCTGCACCGCGTGTGCTCGACGAATCGTCTTGGCGGCTGCTTCGGACATGCCGAAGTGCTTCACCTTGCCTTCCTGAATCAGGCCCTTCACCGCTCCCGCGACGTCTTCGATCGGCACTTCAGGGTCGACACGGTGCTGATAGAACAGATCGATGGCGTCGACTTTGAGGCGCTTGAGCGAAGTCTCGGCAACCTGCCTGATGCGCTCAGGACGGCTATTCAGTCCCTGCCAGCCCGGACTTCCATCCGGATTCAGATTGAATCCGAACTTCGTGGCGATGACCACCTTCCCCTTGTAGGGAGAGAGCCCTTCCCCGAGCAGTTCCTCGTTCGTGAACGGCCCATACACCTCCGCCGTGTCGAAGAATGTGATGCCGCGATCCACGGCTACATGCAGAAGTGTGATCATCTCCTGCTTATCCTTAGGTGGCCCATACGAAAAGCTCATGCCCATGCATCCGAGCCCGAGAGCCGATACTTCCAGATCGCTTTTTCCCAATTTGCGCTTCTTCATTTTTCTCCTACTTCTCTGCGGGCAAGCCTAACCGCCGCGCCCCGGTGCAACTCAGCCCATTTAAGCTGGATTAATTTCGATACTGCTCGTCGCTGACTTTCTCCATCCAATCGACCGTTTTCCCATTCAGCTTTTCCTGAATGGCGAAATGCGTCATCGCCGTCGTTGGCGCAGCGCCGTGCCAGTGCTTCTCTCCCGGTGCAAACCAGATCACGTCCCCCGGCCGGATCTCTTCGACCGGACCCCCTTCGCGCTGCGCCCGCCCGCAGCCGGAAGTGACGATCAGTGTCTGGCCCAGAGGATGCGTGTGCCACGCGGTACGCGCGCCTGGCTCGAAGGTGACGCTGGCGCCAACCACACGCGCGGGATCGGGCGCGTCAAACTGCGGGTCAATGCGCACCGTGCCGGTGAACCAATCCGCCGGGCCCTTTGCGGAAGCCTGCGTGCCTGCTCTTTTGATCTCCATCTTCTTGTCCTCACGTCATGGCTTGTAATTACATGTCCCTCGATGATCACGCATCGGTTTTGCGCGGCATGGCTTTCACGGTCGCAGAGCGGGCGCGGGCACTGATCATCGGCTTGAGGTACGGGCTGCTCTTGTACTTCGCCCGGTAGGCGTCGTCGATGCGGTCGTTTATCGGTCCCTCCACCTTCTCGAACGTCACCTCCTTCGTCATGCCCGCGGCGGTGATCCGCCCCGCCTTCTGCCCCACCGCGGCCTGGTACCAACTGGATTTCTGCCCGTTGTAGCCGCGCATGTAGAGTGCGTCGTCGACCACAACCGACCAGATCCATGTCGGAGTGCCGTACGTCTTCCCGTCTTCCCGGAACGGTGCGATGTGCAAGTCGTCGGACTCAGCGATTTTGCGAAGTTCGTTCTTTGGCCATGCAGCCATTTGGTGCTCTCCATCTTCTCGGGTGTCCCGGTGCTGCACTCTCTTCGAAAATGCGCGTTGCCCCGGGCGTCAGGTTCGGTTCCGTTTCTGGTTTCTCTCGTCACCTTCGTCTAGCGCATGATGAAGCCGCCGTCGACCGAGATCGACTGACCGGTGACATAGCTTGCGGCAGGGCTACAGAGCCATAGAACAGCATCCGCGATCTCCTCAGGGCGGCCAACGCGTCCCATGGGCACCGTCTTCACCATCGCGGCGAGCGCCTCACTTTGTCCCGCGGCGGCCATTTGCTCCGACATCGGTGTCTGAATGAGGCCAGGACATACGGCATTGATTCGAATGCCGCGTGCCGCATATTCGAGAGCCGCGCTCTTGGTAAATCCAAGGACTCCGTGCTTGGCAGCGTGGTAGATCCCACGCTCGGCGCCTCCCACAAGTCCTCCAAGCGAAGAGCAATTGACGATGGCTCCGCTTCGTTGCTTGCGCATCTGCTGCAGCTCGAACTTCATCGAACTCCATACACCGCGAAGATTGATCGCCATCACCCGGTCGTAATCGTCACGGGTAGAATCAGCAGTTTCTGCAAGGACATTTTGAATGCCGGCATTGTTGTAGGCCGCATCGAGCCGTCCGAAGGTGGCGACAGTCTGCTTCACCAATGCTTCTACCTGCCCGTCATCTGAAACGTCACAGCGGACGGCCAGTGTCTTGTGACCCTTATCGGCGAGTCCCTTAGCTGCGGCTTCCACTTCCTTCTCATTCCAGTCAGCTAACACTACTGAAGCCCCTGCCTCAGCGAAAGCCTTCGCTGTCGCAAGACCCAGTCCAGATGCAGCGCCCGTAACGAGTGCAACTTTGTTTTCAAAAGATATGTTCATGCGAGTTCCTCAATCTTCCAGGTTTCTGACCGCTTGATTTTGTACGAACCATGGGTGCCCCAGGTCTGGGGTCCCCAGCGACAGGTCTTCGTCGCTGGGGCGGAGGTCTGGACTTTCAGACCTGGGAAACCACGAACTCAAAAACCAATTCACGCGGTCAGAGACCTAGTGGGTAGTATCTCGGTTTCTTGTAGACGTCATCGTCCAACCGCTACTCAGATTTAAGCGAAGCCATATCGATCGAGAATCGGTACTTCACGTCGGACTTGACCAGCCTCTCGTAGGCTTCGTCGACCTTCTGGATGGGGATCACCTCAACGTCGGAAGTGATCTTGTGCTCACCGCAGAAGTCAAGCATCTCCTGGGTTTCCGCGATGCCCCCGATCAGCGAGCCGGAGAAGCTGCGGCGCTGGAAAATCAGCCCGAAGACGGAGACCGGCAGAGGCTTTTCCGGCGCGCCCACCATGGTGAGGTTCCCATCGCGGCGAAGCATGCCGATGTAGGCGTTGATGTCGTGGTCGGCGGCGACGGCGTCGAGAATGAAGTCGAAGCTGCCGGCGTGCTTGGCCATTTCATCGGCGTTGCGAGAGATGACCACTTCATCGGCGCCCAGACGTAAAGCGTCGTCCTTCTTGCCGGGCGAAGTGGTGAACACCACCGTGTGTGCCCCGAAAGCGTGCGCGAATTTGACGCCCATGTGGCCGAGTCCGCCGAGGCCAACGACGCCCACCTTCTTGCCTTTGGTAACGCCCCAGTGCCGCATCGGCGAGTAGGTCGTGATCCCGGCGCACAGCAAAGGCGCGGCTCCAGCGAGATCGAGATTGGCAGGAACGCGGAGGACGAATTTCTCGTCGACGACCACGCTCTCTGAATAGCCACCGTAGGTCACGCCCCCGCTGTGCTTGTCGGGGAAGTTGTAGGTGAGGATCATGTTTGGGCAGAACTGCTCGAAGCCCGCCTTGCACTCGGGGCAGGTGCGATCGGAGTCCACCAGGCAACCGACCGCGGCCAGGTCGCCGGGCTTGAAATTCTTGACAGCGGAGCCGACCTTCGCGACACGGCCCACAATCTCATGGCCGGGAACGCAGGGATAGACGGTCGGCATAAGGCCGCTCCACTCATTGCGGGCCTGGTGCAGATCGGAGTGACAGATGCCGCAGAAAAGGATCTCGATCTGAACGTCGTGCTCGGTGGGATCGCGTCGCGCGATCGTCGTGGACGCAAACGCTGATGTCGCATTGGAAACGGAATAAGCTTTTGCCTTGTACATGATTTCTCCTGAACCTCCTCGGCAGATGGCGAACAACTCGCCCGTGAATCAGACTACGAAACCGTGTCCTTCGAGCGGTATCCTGATCCTGCCAATCTATTGCCTGATTCTGTCGATGCATGGATTTTTGTGCACAATTTCCCGAATTCAGCGTTAACGTGGTTTTGAAGGAGTCGAGCCGGTGAAAGAGTCGAAACACCAGGGCGAGAGCGCACGTCAAAGTGAAAATCAAAGCGTGGTCGAGATGCGGCGCGAGCTGGCCCGCAAGATTGCCGATCGTGCCGTTGCTGAAGGGGACATGCTCACTGAGATACCAGGCCTGCGCCTCTACCGCCGTTCCTTGACCACCGCCTGCGCCTCGGCTGCATACGAACCCAGCCTGGTTGTCTTCGTCCAGGGACAGAAGCGAATCAACGTGGGCAAGACGACTTACGTCTGCGACGGTTCGAACTTCCTGCTGACCTCCGTCGATTTGCCCGTCGTCAGCCAGGTGATCGCCGCCACCCAGAAAGAACCCCTACTCCTCTTGCTGCTCAAACTCGAAATGCCCGCGGTCCGGGAGATTCTCTCGCAACAGGAGTTTCATTTGCGCGAGGTATCTGCCGATGCCCGCGGCATGGCCGTCGGTGTCACTTCACTCGAACTCCTCGACGCATGTTCCCGGCTCGTGGACCTTCTCGATGTGCCCCAGGACATTCCGTTTCTCGCCAACCTGATCCAGCGGGAAATCATCTACCGATTGCTTCGTAGTCCGCAGGGAAAGCATCTCCGCGCCATCGCGACCCTGGGAGAGCAGAGCCATCGGACGGCCAAGGCAGTGGAGTGGCTGAGGGTAAACTACGCCAAGCCGCTACGTGTCGAGGAACTGGCGTCCATGGCCCGGATGGGCGTATCCACGTTGCACCATCAGTTCCGGTCTCTGACCGCGATGAGTCCGCTTCAGTACCAGAAGCAGCTTCGGCTGCATGTAGCCAGAGAACGTATGCTCAATGGCGGTCTGGATGCCGCAAGTGCAGCCTTCGAGGTCGGCTATGAAAGTGCCAGCCAATTCAATCGCGAGTACAGCCGATTCTTCGGCCAGCCTCCCATGCGGGACATCAAGGCGCGTTGGCTCGCCGGTACAGCGACAGCCGGCGACTAACGCACCAGATCAATGGAATGGCCGATGGCCCCACCCTTGACCTGTCCACAGAAGTGAGGGTACCCGCCCCATAAAGTCTCTGTACTGGGGGATGAGTATTCTACTTCTGAATGAGGTGCATACATGCCAGGACCAGTAACGAGTGGATATCCGGGAAAACTCGTTGCATACTGCGTTGCAATCTCCACAGCGCTCTTTTGTTGCGTCGAATTCGTGCGTTTCTACAGAGGTCGCTATTCCCGCTACAAGAGTGTCTCTTGGAGCGAGATGGTTGGGGTTGGAATTGTCGCTGGAGTCATTATCGTCGCGGCACTTTGGAGCATTTATACCCATAGGCCAAATTGACCGGGCCGAGCCGGGTGCCCCACTCACGCACGACCTGGGTGTGGGTGCCCCATGCGCGCCGTTAGCGCATGAGTGGGGTCCCTCCGTTCTTGGGCACTACCATACTCCTATTCCGAGCCGCCTGAAGCGATACCAGACTGAAGGCCACTACCACTTCCTCACCTTCAGCTGTTACCGCCGGCTCCCGTTTCTCTGCGACGAAGGCCGGACCCTAACGGGACGACGAGGGCCTGACAGGCTGCTTGTACAATCATTCGACATACGTGTGTTCACGACTGTACTGGCCATCCTGGCAACGTCACTGCTCGCCGACGCGGTATCACGATGACCACCCGGAGAAATGGAGTAACGATCTCAGTGGCGAGATCGTACTGGCGCTAACCGTCGCAGGCGGCCCTTGCAGTGGCAGGCACCTAGATAAACCGGCCCTCTCCACCCGTAGGAAACCCACCCATGAGGAAACGCGTTTACAAATTCACAAGCGCACAGTACGGCATTAGCAACCTTGAAAAGAAGCGGCTCAAGCTCTCAACGATCAAGGACCTGAACGACCCATTTGACCTTTGTCCGCTCGACACCACTGATCCGGCGGTTTCGAAGGCGGCGGATGCTGTCACCTCGGGTGTCTGGGGGACGACAGCAATCTTGTGCTTCAGCCGGAATTGGGACAACCTGCTGCTCTGGAGTCATTACGGCGATTCTCATAAAGGCATCTGCCTCGGCTTCGACACCGCTGTGGGCGATCCCGGCCCCAACTACGACACCGACGTCCTCTATCAGCCGAATCTCCTGCAAATCCGCGGCCCGGAGGATGTGAACTTCGACCTCGCGAATCGCCTGCTGCGCACCAAGCACGAGAGCTGGAGCTATGAACAAGAGGTGCGGATGTTTGTGAACCTTAACGATCCGCCGGACGCGAAGGGGCTCAACTGGATTGAGTTCGGGCCGCTCCTCCTGCTCAGGGAAGTCATCATCGGTGCACAGTGCCACCCCGCCGTGAGCAAGAAGGTAGAGGAAGCAGTAGAACCCTATGGCGACGCCGTGAAGTGCTGCTGGGCAGGCATGCGCCCAGATGCTTTTCTGTTGGTCAAGCAAGCCCATCCGCCGCATTGGCATGCGACAGTCAGATAGACTCGTCGTGCCTTGCAGCGCGCAGGGACGAGCAGGTTCTCACTCCATCCAGTTGATTGCCGGGTGCCCCAGGTCTCGATACTGAGACCCGGGATCCCACGATTGCCGACAGTCAAGAGTCTCCGGACCTATGGCCTTCCCTTACCGCTTCGCCGCCTGTGTCTTCATAAGCGTAACTGCGTTCCTCAAGGCTGAGATGAATGTGCGAGCCGCCGTTTGATCCGCGAAAGTCAGGCCTGCACTATCGACATCGACGATCGAGTCACCCCTTGCTCTTTAAGCCTCCAACAAATCTGCTTCACGCAACATCTCCAGCACCGGAATCAACGTGTTGGAATCGGCCGTTGCAGAGCGTCCACGCCAACAAGTCAGATCTCAGCCGCAGTTTTGCGGATTATTTCCGAGATCGGCTCATACTCATTCATAGGGGACAAGCGGCCGTAATCTGTCAGGCGCAGCGTCGAATATCCGATTCCCGCCCCCACGGAGCACCGAGGAGATGAAAAAGCGGATCAACCCGCCCGTAACTCCTTTGCCAAGAGGATTCTGCAGCTAAGTCCTTTCATTAGAGGATTTTGGCGGGGCACCAACGCCGTAACCCCTAGAATCTAAGGAGCTTATTCACAGAGTACGGGGGGTACCACGTTACAGAGTCCCAAAGCCCCTAGTCCCTAGTCCCTAGTCTCTGTAGCCTTAGTCCCCGGTCACTGCTTCACCGAGCTGAAAAAAACGCTTCGCGCGCGAGACGTCTTTGTATATCTGAGCCTTCAGCGCCTCCGTCGAAGGCCATTGCACCTCGCCACGCAGCCGCGATAGAAACTCAAGCACCAGCGGAGTCGCTTGATCCGCAGCAGCCGCGATACCCCCGGACTGGTCTTCGTCCGTGGGGTGGAGGTCCACGGGCTCGAAGTCGAGAATGTGCGTCTCGACGCCAAACCCCGCGCCCTCAAACGTTGGCCGGTTGCCGACATTCGTCACCGACTGGAAACACCGCTCGCCAACCGTCAACCGCGTCACGTAGACGCCGAAGCCCGGCAGCAACCCCTCGTAAGGCGCCAGGTTGACCGTAGGCACCAGCAGCTTCGTTCCAATCCCACGCCCGCGCGCCGGCGTCGAGTACACTGCGAAAATCCGCCCCAGCATCCAGCGCGCTCGCCGCACATCTCCGGCCCCGATCAGCCCGCGCACCGCCGAGCTCGAAACCTCCAGGCCATGCACCCGCACCGCGGAATGCACTTCAACACCAAAACCGAATTCGGCGCCAAATTCGGCCAGCTCTTTCACTCCAGCCTTCGCGCCGTGTCCGAAGCGGAAACTGCTGCCTTCATGCATCCCGCGCACGCCAAGAACTCCGATCAGGATGTCCCGAACAAAGTCCCGCGCCGGCAGCATCGAAAGCTCCGCATCAAACGGCAGCACGAGAATCGCGTCGACACCCGTCGACGAAAGCAGCCTCAGCCGCTCCGGTAGAAACGTGAGCAGCTTCGGCGCCTCAGCCGGGTACAGAAACCGCGCCGGATGAGGATTGAATGTAATCGCAATCGACCGAAATCCCTGCGCACGCGCCTCAGCAGCCGCGGCAGAGAGAATCTGCCGATGCCCCAGATGCACGCCATCGAAGTTGCCGATCGTCGCCACGCACGGGCCGAAGCCTCGCGGCACTTCACCGATCGCGCGGTAAACCGGAACTGTCGTGCTATGGCTCACGGCCGCACGTCCCCCAGCTCGATGGGAAAGCTCAAGCCGTCGTAGGCCAGCGCCACGCCATCAGGCAGCGTTCGGTTAGTCTCCTCGTGGCCCAGCTCATGGGCAATGTGAGTCAGCCAGGTTTGGCGTGCCCCGATTCGTCGCGCCCAACTCACTGCCTGTTCCACGGTAGCGTGGCTGGGATGAGGTTTATGGCGCAGTGCGGACAGGATGACGCAATCGAGCCCTTCGAGCAGCGCGAAGCTCGATTCCGGAATGGTGCTCACGTCGGTCAGATATGCGGCGCGGCCAAAACGGAACCCTGCAATCTCCATCTGCCCGTGCAGCACCGGCACGCGAATGAATTCGACGCCGAACACCGTGGTCTGGTCACCCAGCGGCTCGATATGGACGCGCGGACGATTTGGGTACGTTGCCTTCGGCGAAAACGTGTAGTCGTAAATGCGGCGCAGAATCTCTTCAGTCGCCGGCGCGGCATAGAGAGGAATCTGCCCGCCTTCACGAAATACGGTGAAGCTCAAAGGACGCAGATCGTCGAGCCCGAAGATATGGTCCGCATGACCGTGCGTGTAGAAGACGGCATCCACGCGGGTCAGCCGGTTGCGCAACGCCTGCTCCCGAAAATCCGGGCCGGTATCGATGAGAACGACGCGCTCGCGATCGCCTTCGCGCCAGCGCACCAGCACCGAGGGCCGCAGCCGCCGATCGCGGAGATCCGCCGAAGTACAGACCGCGCAGTCGCAGCCCAGCGTGGGAACTCCCATCGAAGTTCCCGTCCCCAGAAATGTAAGCTGACCTTCCATTCGTCTAGTGCTTGTCCGGCTTGGGAGGCGGCGCCTGAACACCCTGCAGCGAAATCATGCTGGTCAGTTCGTTGAACGCCATCCGCGCCTCAAAAAGCACGGTCTGCATCATGCGGTCTTCGGCGGCGCTGAGGTTGCCCTTGGTTTTCTCCGCCAGCACGCTCAGCAGATCGATGGTTTGTTTCGCGCCAAGAATGTCCACTCGCGGTCGCTGGCCTTCCTGCGCACCCGCTCCCATCTGCACCATCGCGGATATGTAAAGCTGCTGTACGAGGTGCTCGAATCCGATAGGCGGTTGCGCACCCATCGCAGGATTCTGCGCCCTTACCAGGTCTTCAAGCCGCCGTGCCGAGGCGTCATATGCCGCTTCCTGTTGCCGGCTCTCCTCCGCTGTGGGTTGCGCCGGAAGTTCTGGCTCCGCTTCTTGTGCCGACCCATCTACGCCGGCAAACACCTGAGTGGCGGGCTCCGGTTCAGTCTCAGGCACAACCAGGCGCGGGCCGCCGTGCGACGCAGCCGGCTCCGGCTCACTCTGCGGCGCGGGCGTTGGCTTGCTCTCCTGCTCCTCTTCCGCCTTCATCTTGCGGCGGTCAATTACTTCAAATTTTGGCGTATCGCTCATAATATTCGTCCAATTCCAATCATAGACGGGGCGGCTCGGCCAAAATCCGCGCCGTGCCTGCAACCGTTCCGCTGGTGTAACAAAGAGGCTGATTCTTCACCTCAGCCTCGCCGCGAATTACACCCAGCGCAAATTTACGACTCCCCGACCCCAGTACCAGTTCTGTCGCGCCCGTGATGTGCCCGGCCTTGGTTGCGTCAAGCGATAGCTCGGTTCCGGCTTCCGGCAACGGCCCATCCAATTCCAGTTGCCGCAGGTGCCTGTGAACAGCGCCGCGCGAGCGAATGCGCTCCACGATCTCCTGGCCGAGGTAGCAGCCTTTACTAAAGTGAAGACCGCGCATCTGCGAGGTCTCTTGCGGCAGGTCACGCTCGACAATATCGACGCCGTATGTGGGAATGCCCTCGGCAATGCGAAATGCCTCGATCGCCGCCGTTCCAACCGGCTGTGCTCCGGCCGTCGAAAACGTGCGCCACACCCGTGTCAGTCCAGCCAGAGGGGTCCAAATCTGATAGTGCGGCGCCAACACCCCGTATCCCCGCGCGATCAACAGATCCAGGCCATTCCATTCCACACGAACTGACGTCATCGCATCGGCCGGCGTTGGAAGTCCCATGCGCGTAAGCACTTCGCCGGATCGCGGACCGGTCAGGCCCACGGCTGTTTCGCCGGTTGAATCATGCGGAACCAGTTCAACGTCATCCATGATGATGAAGTGCTCAAGGTGAGCCATCAGCCGTTCAAATTGGTTGGTCGCGATTTCCAGATTGAGCCCATCACCCTCGCGCCACACGGTGAGGTCGCCTTGGATCCTTCCCTGGGCGTTCAGCACCAGGTTCCATGATCCTGTACTTGGAGCCAGATCGGTCACGGTGTTCGTTACCATCCCGCTCAGCCAGCGAGAGCGATCTTCGCCGCGGACATCCACTCGCCGCATCCAACCAAGATCATGAGCCGCGGCTCCGGTTGCCAGCGCCGCTATTTCGCTCGCTGGAGCGTCCAACTCCTGTGGAGTCAGCGCGCCATGGTATTCGCTAATCTGGGGAGGCTTGGCTGTTGTTGAAAGCAGCGCGGCTAGTGGAGTGGAAAGAACGGTAAATGCAAGATTCGTTTCGGTCATAGGGGAGTATTCGGAGCCTCGGCGTTCTTTTCCGGTGAAAACTTCGCGCCAAACTGCATCCTGATTATAGCCTTGGTATTAGATGCTGACACCGGGACCCGGGGAGCCACAACAGCAAGGAGACGGCATGAGCAAGGGGCATGAAAAAATCGGCGCGAACGGGTCTCAGTCAATTCTGGCGGCAGCACTTTTCCTGAGCTTTCTCATTTCCACAGCCCAGTCCCAGCCACCCCAACTCGCTCCTGCCGGCCAAGTCCCCGCTACCGGTCAATCTTCCAGCCAAATAGCCCCTCCCCCGTCGCCGGGCAAGCAACAACCCGATGCCGCCGCGAAGCCCGAAACGCATATCACCCCTGAGCAGGCAAAGCAGTTATTCGGCCTCGTGGATGAACTGCTCAAGTTTTCATCGCAGGAAACCGGCTTGCCAATCAAGAGCGACGTCAAGCGTCAGATGACCACGCGCGCCGCCGTCGAAAGCTATCTGAATCAGAAACTCGCAGAAGACGAAGATGCGAAGCGCATGCAGCGGAGCGAAATCGTTCTGAAAAAGTTCGGCATGCTTGACCGGGACTTCAACTTGAAGCCGTTTCTGCTCGCTTTACTCAAAGAACAGATTGAGGCTTACTACGACCCAAAGACGAAGACGGTGAACATGCTTGATTGGATCGGCGTCGACGAGCAGAAGCCGGTGCTGGCCCATGAGTTGACTCACGCACTGCAGGATCAACACACTGACTTGGAGAAGTGGAGCGACCAGACGCCATCCGATGTTTCGCACAACTCGAGCGACGACGCCGACCATCTTGCGAAGGATGAACTTGACACCGCACGAGAAGCCGTCACCGAAGGCCAAGCCACGGCAGTCATGATGGACAACATCCTTAAGCCCATGGGGAAAAGCCTCGTTAAGGATCCCGAAGTCGTCGACTTCATCAAGCAGCAAATGGCCGGATCCGAAAACTCTCCCGTGTTGGCCCGTGCACCTTTGCTGCTCTCCGAGTCGCTCCTCTTTCCCTATCGCGAAGGTTTGAGCTTCGAACAGGACGTATGGATGGACCGTGGCCAGGCAGCTGCATTTACCGGCGCGCTCGACCGCCCCCCGACATCCACATGGGAGATCATCAACCCTCGCGAGTATGAAAAAGGGAGCGTACCCACCGTGCCCTTGCTGCCCGATATTCACCCTCTTGTAGACAAGATCTACAAACCCTATGACATCGGTCAGGTAGGCCAGTTGGATCTGCATATTCTCGCCGGCCTCTTCGGCGGCGAAAAAGCCGCGCGTGATCTGGCGCCCGCTTGGGACGGCGGCATCTACTGGGCCGGCCAACGCCTCAACGCTACACCTGCAGAGCAGACCAGCACCAAATCCATTGCCCTGTTTTACCTGTCGGCATGGAAAAATATTGCCTCCGCGCAGACCTTTACCCGGCTCTACGCCGGGGAACTGGGTCGCAAATATTCAGGCCTCAAGCCCGATGAGAATGCTGAGCACACCGCCCCAATCAATTCCGCCGATGGAACTGTGGAACAGGTGTACACAACAAGCGAAGGACCGGTGGTAATCACGACGCGCGGCAAACTCGTTTTCGTGAGCGAGAGTTTCGAATTGCCACTAGCCCGCAAACTCGCGGCGCTCATCCTCGACTCACAGGGCAGCGGCGCATTAAAAATGGCTTCGGCATCTCGGCCTTCCGTTAGGAGCGTCGACGATCCTTCCGATCAGTCGCCAAACCTCCGCGTGCCCGCCACCATCAGCCCCCTCTCAGGCAGTTTTGTCCGCTTCTTCTCCAGTTGCGGAGTGATGAAGAGCGTCGTCGACGCGGCCATTGCGGCCGCTCACAGCAGGTACTAACGTCAGAAATCGGTACAAGAAACCCTTGTCAACTCGCGCCTCGCTCTGTTCATCTGTTCTTGTCTAGCAATTCTCGGGGGCGAATGTGAGAATCAGTCCTCTAGCCACGCTTATTGCCTGTGCCTTTGCAGCCAGCCTTGACGCCTCCGGCCAGGCCATCACGCAAACGATCCAGATAACCCAAGGCAGCATGAAGAGCGCTGAACGCCCGAGCAATGTGTCCGTCCCGATCGACAGGACCAACAAGCAAAAGGGAAAGTCACAATCGGTCCCGAATCTGGCCGACCAGCCGCGCGTGTTTCCACCTCCCTGCAACTGCGCAAAACAGCCAGTCTTTTCTATTCCCGCGGGTGAACTGGCTGCGGGAAACCAGGTAATCATCTCAAGTCTGTCTCCCGATGCGGCCATCTTCTACACGACCGATGGCTGGACACCGACCGCGGAATCGCCTCGCTACACCGCACCGGTCACCATTAACGCAACCACGCGGTTGCAGGCAATCGCGCAAGAGCCAACGAAGCTGCCAAGCCCAATCGCCGAGATAACATACACCGTGAGCGGAGTGACACCGCCACACCCGGAAAGGTCGCTGGCCATCGGCAGCCCTCTTCCCAAAGGCACGCTTCTGCGCCTGGTCACCGGCTCCCATATCACCTCACAAACAGCGCAGGTCGGCGACCGGATGCTCCTCATGCTCGATGAAAACCTCGTTGTCGACGGGACCATCGTCGCGCCGGACGGAACAATGGTCGACGCCACGATCACCCGAGTTGAGCGCGCGAGTTCAGGGGGCAAGTCAGGCGTGATTGCTTTTCAGGTGCGATCGCTAAATGTGCGCGGAGTAACGGTCCCGCTCAACGCCAACTTCACGCTTGCAGCGCCAGAAAAGGGAAAGCCGGCTCAGGAACACTTAAGCAACTTGGTAGTGAATATCGCAGGGGCTCTGCCACATGGTAATGATGCCGAAGTCGAGCCTGGCATGGCTCTCAACGCCGCAGTGGCCGCAGACACACCCCTGCATCCCTAGCTCACGAAGCAAGCGCAATGACTCACGCCGCTTCCTTCTGCACGAGATATTCATCCACCAGCACCGACACGAGCACTGCCGTAGGCACTGAAACGATGGCGCCCACAACGCCGGCAATCTCAGATCCCAGGAGCAATGCGGCAAGGATGCCAAGACCGGGCAGACCCACCCTGTTCCCCATAATTCGCGGAACCAGAAATGAGTTCTCGACCTGTAGCCAGAACACGTAAAAGATGGCAATTCCGAAGACGCGCCCCCAGGAGTCGATGGCCGCCACGAGCAGCGCAATCGAGATGCACACTGCAGCTCCGATGACCGGAATGATGTTGAGCAGCCCGGTAAGTACTCCGAGCGCATATGCATATCGCACGTGAAGCGACAAATACACGATTGTGCTTGTCATTCCCAGAATGAGCATCAAACTTCCCTGCCCGAGAAGCCACTTGCCCATCCTCACTTCCGCTCGTTGCAGGGCGCAATCGAGACGTGCGCGATTCTCTGGTGGGAAAAATGAGAGCAACCATCGATACGCCACGTCGCCTTCAAGGATGAAATAAACCGTAAGAATCATGCCCATGACGATGTCGAAGAGCCCGCTCGCCCAATTCTTGATCGAAAGCAGCAGGTAAGTCGCTGCGTGACTGATGAAGTCCTGAATCCGTGAGTTGACTTCGTCGGTGTTTACCTGATCGGCAAAAGGAAGATGCTTCAGCTTTTCCAAAAGGCTCGGCAAGCGCGCCGGCATGTCTTCACCAAAACCCTGCAGGTCGCGGATTACCGGAGGAAAAGCCAGAAAACCAAAGGCAGTCAATGCTCCGGCCGCAACCAGCAGCAGTATCAAGATTGCGCGGCCCCTGAACGGCCGAATGCGCCCGATGCGAAAACGGGACGTCGCGCGCACCACGGGCGTGAGCACCACTGCGAACAATGCGCTCACATAAAGAAGCACGAGCACGTTGCGCACAAGCCATGCCAAGTAACAAGCGAAAGCCAGGGCAAATGCAAATGTCATGTCTCTTCGAAGATCACGGCCTCTGCCGTAGAGCTCGCTCATCCGGAAAATTCCTCGTGCCCGGTTGGAATTCCGCCGGGGTGCGTCATTGACTTACGTATGATGCACATTCGTTGCCTTGGCGGCTGTTCTACCTACTGATCGCCACCCAAAATGGAACCGACGATGCCACCCAGCAGCGCTCCACCCGCGGCTGGCCCAACTTGCCGGCTGTCCACGCGTGGCAGGTATTCGCTGATCTGATGTGCCAATCTCGAAATGGGCAACGTCTGCAACCAAATGGTTCCGGGCCCGGTCATGGCTGCTAGAAAAATTCCATCCCCGCCGAAGATCATGTTCTTAATGCCGGGCACCATCGTGATCTGAAATCCGACCGAAGCCTGAAATGCGCCCACGTGTCCCGGGTGTACGAGCAACACTTCTCCAGGTGCGAGATTTTTCATAACCAACTCGCCCGACAATTCCAGCCAAGCCGTACCGATGCCGCCGATCTTTTGCAGCATGAAGCCGTTTCCGCCAAAGATCCCCGCACCCAGCGATTGCTGAAATCCCACGCTGATCGTCACCTGCGGTGTGGCGCAGAGGAATCCGTGCCGGTGCACCAGGAATTCCTGTCCCTGCCCCACCTGCACCGGCACGATATGCCCCGGCACCTTGGTGGCAAACGATACTTCGCCCGGGTACTGCATGGCGCGGTACTCAGTCATGAAAAGGCTGCCCCCGCCGGCCACCCTCCGCAACACCCCCAAAAGTCCACCGCCGCCGCCCATCTGGGTATGCGTGGTCATCTGAATCGAGCCGGTCATCCACGAAAGTTCGCCGCTCTCTGAAAACACGCTCTCGTTCGGGTCAAGTTGCACATCGAGCACAGGCATCGTGGTGCCCTGAATCCGGGTCTGCATCGGTGAACCTCCTGTTCACGAAACAGTGTACCTGTAGCGATACGATTCGAAACCGTCCGGGTACTCTGTTGGTAAGTTGGCGATCTTTCCCGGGAGTGGACCTGCGTTTTAAGACTCGTCTTATTTCGGTGAATCATGTAGGCAGCCAATTCTCTGGGCCGGAATCTCTGCTGAGCCTGGTTGTTCGACGCAATACGCACCGACGGAGTACCTACTCCACCACTCTCAAGCTCGTCTCGGCGGTTGCCAGCGAACTGCCGCCGACCCAGATCGTATAGGTCGTGGGCTCCACGGTGCGCTTCACCTCGGCATTATAGAAATTCAGTTCGTCGAACCCCAGCGGGAACGTCACGTGCTTCGTCTCGCCCGGCGCAAGGGCGACACGCGCAAACCCTTTCAACTCGCGTACCGGCTGCTCGACGCTGGCATTGGTGTTGCGGAGGTAAAGCTGAACCACTTCCGTTCCGGCCACACTGCCAGTGTTCTTTACATCCACGCCAACCGCCGCCACCGGCTTGTCTTCAGCCAGCACTTCGCGCAGCGGCGCCTCACCTCTGGTGATGGTGGGCAGCGAATAACTGAAGCGCGTGTAGCTCAGCCCCCATCCAAATGGATAGAGTGCTGAGTTCTCCTCATCTAAATAGCGCGACACAAATTTCTCTTCAGCATTTCGAGGCAAATGGCCAAGATCGCCATGCGCCGGCCGGCCCGTCGGCATCTGCGCGTAATAGAGCGGCTCCTGCCCTACAGCGCGCGGGAAGCTAGCAGGCAATTTACCGGACGGATTAACGTCGCCGAACAGAATATCGGCCACCGCCGGCCCCGCTTCGATTCCTGGGCTCCATGCCTCGAGAATTGCCGGCACGTGCTCCGATGCCCATTTCAATTCCAGCGGTCTTCCAGCCACAACCACCAGGATCACCGGCTTGCCCGTCGCGACCACTGCCTCAAGAAGATGCTGCTGCGATCCCGTAAAGCCGAGTGTGGTGCGGCTCGATGCTTCGCCTTCCATCCAATTCGTGCTCTCGCCAAGTGCCAGAATCGCGACATCTGCTTTGCCGGCAATCTCTGCCGCCTCTGCAATTGTCTTTTCGTCGTCGGGAATTGCTAGAAGTTGAGTAGCCGCTGCCGAGCCTGCAAAACTGACTCCCTTGAGCACGTTCTCGTCTTCCCCCGATAGCAGCCCACATCCCTCTGCATAGAGCAGCCGGTCACCGAGCCGCTTGGCCAGCTCCGTCTTCAACGTAATCACGTCTTTGGGATTGCCGGTCACGGTCCACGCTCCCAGCAAGTCTTGCGCATCGTCGGCCATTGGTCCGATCAGCGCGACTTTTTTAGCTTTCGCCGCGAGAGGCAACAGCACGCCCACACCTTCCACGGGATCGTTCTTGAGCAGCACCATGGTTTCATCAGCCACTCTGCGCGCAGTGCTGCGCTTTCCCGGCGTCGCTTCGTAAGCCGGTCCTGCGTCGGTGTAAGGATGATCGAAGAGCCCCAGCGCAAATTTGACGCGCAGGATTCGACGCGCCGCCTCATCCACGACGCTCTCTGGAATCTTGCCTGAGCGCACCTGGGCTGCAATGACAGTTCCGTAAAGATTCCCCTCCATATCCATGTCGACGCCTGCTTCCAGAGCCCTTCGTGCAACGGTCGGCCCGTCGCCAATGGAGTGGTTGCGAAGTTCGCCAACCGCACCCCAATCGGAAACAACGAACCCTTCAAATCCCCATTCCTTGCGCAGAATTTGCGTGAGCGTGAACGGATTGGCCGTGGCTGGAATGCCATTGATTGAGTTGAAGGAACTCATCAGAGTGGCCGCTCCGGCTTCTACCGCGGCATGGTAAGGCTTGAGATAGACCTGCCTCAAGGTGATATCGCTCATGTCGGTGGCGTTGTAGTCGCGCCCTGCGATTGCCGCGCCATACGCAGCAAAGTGCTTCACACTCACGGCAACCGAGTCACGCTTGGAGAGGTCGCCCTGCTGGTAGCCTTTCACCCATGCACGCGCCATCGCTGAGCTTAAGTATGGGTCTTCTCCATTCGATTCAATGATGCGGCCCCAACGCGGATCGCGTGCGATGTCTACCATCGGCGAAAATACCCAGGGAATTCCGTCTGCCCGTGCCTCCACCGCGCTCATGTGCGCCACGGTCTCGGCCGCTTCTGCATCCCAACTTGCCGCAACAGCCAGGGGAACCGGAAACGTGGTTCGATGCCCGTGAATTACGTCCAGCCCAAAAATGATGGGGATGTGCAAGCGGGATTTTTCCATTGCGATGTGCTGATAGTGGTTAGTCTTCTCCGCGCCCACGACGTTCAGCATCGAACCGACCTGGCCCTTGGCCACAAGCTCGTCGTAAGTGAGATTCGAGGCCGACGGACCTGTTGCAAATCCCGTCGAATACTGCACTAGTTGCCCGATCTTCTCTTCCAGAGTCATCTGCTTCAACAGCGCTTCGACCCGCGCGTTCACGTCTCTTGAAGCAAGCTGAGGACTCGGAACCGGTCGCGTCTGGGCAAGAGCCACGATCAAACCGGCGCCGGTGAGCAGCAGGAGCGCAAGTCCCCCGCAAAATCGGGAAATGGAGATGATTTTCATGACCCGGCCATAATAAACCGTTTGAGCGCAAACCGTCAGGTAATGCCCGTGTCCGTGGAGTTGCACCTTCTTGCATCGCGCAAATCGCCTGATTCCGACAGAGCCCATTACATCGCAGGCGACCGTGCTTCATTCGATGCTGGAGTAAAGACCCCTCGCGCTCGACCCGCGGAATGCACTAATCTTGCTTATGAATTGAATGTCACGATTTCTTTCACACTTCCGGGAAGCTATTTGGCTGGCTCTTGAGCATGATGTGCTCAACACGGCTAAAGCCGCAGCATATTCCGGGATGCTCATGTTCTTCCCCGGACTAGTGGTGCTCACCACTCTGGTTGCGAAGGTCCCTGAAGGACCAACCCTCGTCGGCGAGATTCGCTCAGCCTTGGAACAGTTCCTGCCGGCCGACACAATGTCGATTCTGCAAACGTCGATGCAGACCCGCCACATCCACTCTGCTCAGTTGATCTATTCCGCGGCCGGCCTGAGTGTTTTTGCAGGCCTCGGCCTGATGCTCACTCTCATGGAGGGCTTTCGCCGCGCCTATCGCCTTCCCCGCGAAGAGTGGGGATTCTGGCAACGGCGGATGCGAGCATTGATGCTCGTCCCGATTGTGCTTGTCCCTCTCGCACTGGCCAATCTGGTACTTGTTTTTGGGCGCGCAATCGAAAAATGGATGATCGTCAACTCGGGACATGAACTGCGCCACCTTGTTCTGTTCTTTTGGAGAATGGGACGCTGGTCTCTCGCCCTCGCCACCAGCATCGCCGTTCTTGGTGCGCTATACCACTTCGGCACCATGCGAGGTGAGCATTGGGTACGCGTAATGCCCGGCGCCTTCACGGCCACGGTCGTCTGGTTCCCTGCCACACTGGCTTTCGGCTGGTACGTTACGCGCATTGCCGACTACTCCATGTTCTACGGATCGTTTGGAGCTGGAATTGCCACCCTCGTCTGGCTCTACATCACTTGCTTCAGCGCGCTCCTCGGCGCAGAGCTCAATGGGACCCTCTTCAGGGAACGTCAAAATCAAGCCTGAGGCTTGCATTCCCAAGAACTGCAGTTCCCGTCTGTGATACCTCTCACCGACAGTTGCATGCGTGCCATTGCATCATGGATAGGGGATTTGCGACCCACCCCGCGATGTACAATGAAGCGACCGCACACAGAATTAGCCTGCTTCCCAACCTGACTTTATTTGGAGTTTTACGAAATGCCTCTTGCTGAATCCCACCTGACTGAAACCCCCATCCAACGTCGCGCAAAAATCGTAGCAACCCTTGGCCCTGCCTCCAATACCGAACCCGTATTCAGGGAGCTGGTTCGCGCGGGTGTTGATGTCGTCCGCCTGAACTTTTCCCATGGCACTCACGAGGAGAAGCTGGCGCTCATTCAGATGATCCGCAAAGTCAGCCGCGAAGAGCGCAAACCACTTTGCATCCTGGGTGATCTGCAGGGGCCGAAGATTCGCACATCCAAGCTGAAAGATCACCAGCCCGTGCTGCTCAAGGCAGGCCAGCGCCTCACCATCACTCCGCGCGAAGTTCCCGGTACCGCTACGCTGGTTGGCACTACTTTCAAGACCCTTGCTGAAAACGTGGAACAGGGCTCTCGCATCCTGCTCTCCGACGGTCTCATCGAGCTGCGCGTGCATGAAGTCGTGGGCGCGGACGTATCTTGCGAAGTAATCAACGGCGGCATGCTTGGTGAGAACAAAGGAATCAACCTGCCCGGCATCCCAGTGCGCGTACCCTCGCTGACCGAGAAGGACTCGGCGGATCTCGAGTTCGCACTGAAAAATGGAGTCGACGCCATCGCCGTTTCTTTCGTTCGTACCGCGGAAGATGTCCGGCTTGTTCGCAATCGTGTGTCGGCCTATGGCGGCGAAACCTGGATCATCGCCAAGCTCGAAAAACCACAGGCCATCGAGCATCTCGATAGCATTCTGCAAGCCGCCGACGGCATCATGGTGGCTCGCGGAGACTTGGGCGTCGAAGTGCCTCCGGAAAAAGTCCCGGCCATTCAGAAGCACATCATTCGCCGCGCTTCTGAATACTTCAAGCCCGTCATTACTGCAACTCAAATGCTGGAATCGATGATCGAAAATCCGCGGCCAACGCGTGCCGAGGTTTCTGACGTCGCCAACGCCGTCTATGACGGCACAGATGCGGTGATGCTCTCGGGCGAGTCCGCTGTCGGCAAATACCCTGTCGAGACGGTCGCGATGATGGCCCGCATCGTGAGCGAAGCCGAACGCCACATCAAAGAAGACAACCTTGCCGCACCGCGCATCCGCCAGAGTCACTTGTCCGTCGCCGAGACCATCTGCGAAGCCAGCGCGCACGCCGCGGACGACCTCGATCTGCGCGGCATCGCGCTCTTCACAGAGTCAGGAGCCACTGCTCGCCAGCTTTCGAAGTATCATCCCTCGGCGCCTATCTTCGCGCTCAGCCCGGTCGAGATCACCATTAATCGACTCAATCTCCTTTGGGGCACCACTCCAATTCGTTGTCCCAAAGTCAACTCGACTGAGGCGCTGGTCGATGTAGCCGAGAGCCTGCTCGAGCAGTACGGCTACGTTAGAAATCGCGAGATCATTGCCATCGTGGCCGGCACTCGCACCAAGTCTGGATCAACGAACTTCCTGCGCCTCCATGTGCTGGGTGAACACAACCAGGAGGGTGTCCGCTTTTTCGCTCCTCACGAGGAAGAGGTCACGCCGATCCCCGAATCAGCTGAAGAGCCGGTGCGTGCAAAACGCACGTCGCCAAAACTGAACAAGCCGCTTAAGAAAAAGTAGCCTCGATTTCCAGCGCACTTTACCGGCCGCTGAACTCTTCAACGGCGGCCGGCGCTGAGTCTTCAGCTTTGGCCGCGTTAGCGCGTCGATCCATGTGCCTGCCTCCCCAGCTTGCGAGAGATTCCAAAACCGGCCGAAGAGTCTGGCCATACTCGCTCAGACGATATTCGGTCTGCAAGATCTTTCCTTCGTAAATCGACTTCGCCAAAATTCCTTCTCGTTGCAACTGAACAAGTTGCTCGATCAGCACCTTATGTCGAACTCCGGGGATCGCGCGTTTCAGTTCGCCGAACCTGCGCGGCCCGTCCTTGAGCTCGCGCAGGATCATAGGTTTCCATTTTCCCCCGATTACGCCGACCGCAGCCTTTACGGGACACTCCTCGATGCGCATGCTCAAAGTGTATCGTCGCCGCTCGATGCCACGTGCGCACAATTTTGTGCCTAATTGCGGCGAAACTTCCCACGCGATATAGCTATCGATATGAAGATTGCAATCATCGGCACTGGCAATATCGGCGGCGCTCTGGCGCGACTGTGGGCTGCTCGCAATCGGCGCGTGATCCTGGGACTAAGAGATTCTGATGCGATTCAAGCCGCAAAAGTAACGTTTCCGAACATCGAGGCCGCGGTCACGTCCGAAGCTGTCCAAAAATCCGAAGTCGTTGTACTGGCCATCCCATGGAGCGCTGTTCCGACCCTGCTGAGCCAAGCGGGTAGCCTTGCCGGCAAAACACTGATCGAAACGACAAACCCTCTCCTTCCTGATCTCAAGGGTCTCGAGATCACCGGCTCTACGTCAGCCGCTGAACTGATTCAGCAATGGCAGCCGACCGCCACGGTTGTGAAGGCATTCAACTCCTTGGGTGCATCTCTACTTGGAAATGCCCGAATCGCGGGCGCCCTCGCTAACGGTTTTTATTGTGGCAACGATCCGGCATCGAAAGAGATCGCCCGCGAGCTAATTTGCGACGCTGGCCTGGATCCATGCGACGTCGGACCGTTGCAAAACGCGCGCTATCTCGAGGCCATGGCCATGCTTTGGATCGACATGGCAGTCAACCAGAAAAAAAACGGCCGCTTCGGTTTCAAATTACTCGTTGAGCCGGCGGCATAACTCGAATTATGAAATTAGGGGAGACCGTGAAATGAATGTGGAGTACATTCGCTATTCCGTTCCAGAAACTGCACGCCAAACCGCTTTCGTCGAAGCCTATCGCGACGCGGCGAAGAGTCTCGACGCGGCGCCAGAGTGTATCGCGTACGAATTGACGCAATGCGAGGAAGACAAGACTTCGTTCGTGCTTCGCATAGAGTGGGCTTCAACTGAGGCGCATCTCTCCGGCTTTCGCAAGGGTCCTCAGTTCGGGCCGTTCTTCAAGGCCATTGGCGGCTTCGTCAAAGAGATTGCCGAAATGCGACACTACCAGCTCACCGAAGTCACCAGGCGCAAGTGAGTTGAGGGATAAAAGGGTGAAGCCGCTCAGTTTTCGAGCGGCTTCAATCTTGCTCTTTGCATCCACAGCTACTTCGCAGCCAACTGGCGCAACACGTATTGCAGAATTCCTCCGTGCTCGAAATACTCGATCTCCTGCGGAGTGTCGATACGCACCATTGCGTTAAACTGCATCACCGCGCCATCCGCGGCTGTCGCTTCGACAACCAGGGTCGGTCCGCCGGCGAACCTGGACTTGAGCAATTCGGTGAGCCCGGCAAAGTCGTAGATCTCTTCTCCAGTCAATCCGAGCGACTCCACGTTCTGCCCTTCCTCGAACTGCAACGGCAAAATGCCCATGCCGACGAGATTCGACCTGTGTATGCGTTCAAAGCTCTCGGCGATCACCGCACGCACGCCCAGCAGCTTCGGTCCCTTCGCCGCCCAATCGCGCGAAGAACCGGAGCCGTACTCCTTGCCCGCGAGAATCACTAGCGGCACGCCGCGCTCCGCATACTTCACGCTGGCGTCGAAGATCGACATTTGGTCACCCTCCGGCAGCAACCGCGTAACGCCGCCCTCGGTACCTGGCGCAAGTTTGTTGCGCAGCCGCACATTTGCAAACGTGCCGCGAACCATGACTTCATGATTGCCGCGCCGCGAGCCGTACGAGTTGAAGTCCGCCGGCTTCACTCCATGTTCCGCCAGGTATTTTCCCGCAGGCCCGTTGGCCTTGATCGATCCGGCTGGCGAAATGTGATCGGTTGTAACGGAATCGCCAAGCACAGCCAACACTCGCGCACCAAGAATGTCCGTTATCGGAGCAGGCGTCTTTGTCATTCCGTCGAAGTAAGGCGCCTTGCGTATGTAGGTCGAGTCCGGCTCCCACTTGTACACATCGCCCGTAGGAAAGCTGAGGCCCTGCCAGTTGGCGTCTCCCAGGCTGACTGTTGCATATTCTTTGCGGAAGCTCTCGCTGCTGAGCCCCTTCTCAATCGCCTCGGCGACCTCCTGCTGCGTCGGCCAAATGTCCTTAAGGTATACAGGCTTGCCGGATGGGTCGATTCCAAGTTGGTCTGTATCGAAGTTGTGGCCGATCTTGCCTGCCAGCGCGTACGCAACCACCAGCGGCGGGCTCATCAAATAGTTCGCGCGCACATCCACATTCACGCGCCCCTCGAAGTTGCGATTGCCCGAGAGCACACTCACTGCGACCAAGCCATGCTCGTCGATGCTCTTCGAGACATCGGCCGGCAAAGGTCCCGAGTTCCCAATACAAGTCGTGCAGCCGTAACCAACCACGTTAAAGCGCAGCTTCTCAAGATAGGGCAGCAGACCTGATTTCTGGTAGTAGTCGGTCACCACGCGTGACCCGGGAGCAAGCGAGGTCTTCACCCACGGCGGCACTGTGAGGCCCTTCTCAACCGCCTTCTTCGCAAGAATGCCGGCCGCCACCATCACCGATGGGTTCGACGTATTGGTGCAGCTTGTGATCGCCGCAATCACCACCGAGCCGTGATCGAGATAGGTATCGGGATCAATGCCAAAGCGTTCCTTGACCGTAGTTGTCAGATGCACCGGAACTTTTTCGGCAATACCTGTATCTGTGACTGTCTCCCGTTTCCAGACAGTTGCCGTGCGCATGCCTAAAGGTTTGGCAGTTGGTGCGAGCAGCGTGGGCAACTGTTGCGCAAAGCTGGTCGCGGCATCCTTGAGCAGCACGCGATCTTGCGGACGCTTTGGCCCAGCCACGCTCGGCTCAACTGCGGCCAGATCCAGCTCAAGTGTCTGCGTGTACTCCGCCTCGGGCGAATCTTTCGAGTGGAATAGCCCCTGCTCCTTGTAATAAGCCTCGACCAGCGCAATCTGCTCCTCGCTCCGGCCAGTGAGCTTGAGATAACGCAGCGTCTCGGCATCCACCGGGAATATTCCGCAGGTTGCACCGTATTCAGGAGCCATATTGCTGATCGTGGCTCGATCTGCCAATGGCAGGGCAGATACACCAGGCCCATAGAACTCCACAAATTTGCCAACCACCCCCAGTTTGCGCAACGCCTGCGTCACGGTGAGCACGAGATCCGTCGCGGTGGCGCCCTCGCGCAGCTTGCCGGTTAATTTGAAACCAACTACCTGTGGCACCAGCATGGAAACCGCCTGCCCCAGCATCGCCGCCTCAGCTTCGATGCCACCTACGCCCCAACCCAGCACGCCGAGGCCGTTGATCATCGTGGTGTGCGAGTCGGTGCCAACCAGCGTGTCGGGATAGGCCACGAGTTCCCCGTTGATCTCCGCGGTGAATACAACCCGCGCCAGGTATTCGAGATTCACTTGATGGCAAATTCCCATTCCCGGCGGAACTGCCGAAAAATTACGAAATGCCGTTTGTCCCCATTTCAAAAATGCGTACCGCTCGCGGTTGCGCTGGAACTCGAGCAGCGCGTTGGCATCGTAAGCGCCAATGGTTCCGAATTCATCCACCTGCACGGAATGGTCGATCACCAGCTCCGCCGGCACCAGCGGATTCACCCGCTCCGGATCGCCGCCCAGCTTCTTGATCGCATCGCGCATCGCGCCCAGGTCCACAATGGCGGGAACGCCCGTAAAGTCCTGCATCAGCACACGGGCAGGCATGTATGCGATCTCGCGGTTCGGCTCGGCCTTGGCATCCCATTTGGCTAAGAACTCAATGTCCGCAGCGGTCACATTCACGCCATCTTCGCGGCGCAACAGGTTTTCAAGCAGAATCTTCAGGCTAAAGGGCAACCGGCTCAGGTCAAAGCCGCGCGCCGTCAGCGCCGGCAGGCGATAGATGGTGTAAGAACGATTGCCGCTCTTGATATTGGCGCGGCTTGCAAAGCTGTTCATCTTGGGGAAACCTCTCTATCCGCACGCGCGCGGATCGAATCCAACGTTTGGGTGCCAAGGTCTCGCCTTTGAGACCTGAGAATCCATCCAGACAGCGGCCGTCCCGAGTCTCGATTCCGAGACCCGGGAAGCCACAACTCAACGGAAATAAGATTACTCAGCAGGAAGAGCAACGTCCACGGTCGTGGCGGCCCCGGCGAAAACGCCTGAGCTTTGACATGGCTGGAATGGCGGAGCGGCTGCGCATAGGTAACGCAAAGATTTTATCGCGTCGAGACTGGAGAAGGAAACCGGCCCCCTCGGTCGTCCTTCCACGATCGCGGTACCCAGCCTTGCGCGCTCTGAAAGCACACGTTACGCTCAAACCGTACCCGGAGGTGGTTATGCCCATCTGCGCTGTGAGGTCGCTCTGTTACGCAATACTTTTTTCCTGTACGGTGGCTTTTTGCCAGTCCAATCCCGCAACTTCCGCGCCAAATGCAAGCAAATGGCCCGCAGTGGACGGAACCGTGACCTTGCGGAATTTCCGCTTTGGCACCGGCGAATCGCTGCCCCAGCTCAAGCTCCACTACCTCACCCTCGGCACGCCGCATCGCAACTCTGCCGGCCACACCGACAACGCCGTCCTCCTGCTGCATGGTACCGGGGGAGGCGCGCATTCCCTGCTGAATCCCATTTTCTCCGATGTGCTCTTCGCCCCCGGCTCGGTGCTCGACATTACGAAGTACTTCATCATCCTGCCCGACGACATCGGCCACGGCGAAAGCTCAAAGCCCTCCGACGGAATGCACGCGCATTTCCCTGCGTACGACTACGACGACATGGTACGCAGCCAGCGCATGATGCTCGACGAGATGAAAATCGACCACCTGCGCCTCATCCTCGGAACCTCAATGGGCTGTATGCAGACCTTCGTATGGGGCGAAACATATCCGGACTTCGCCGACGCCCTTGCCCCCTTCGCTTGCCTTCCGATTCAGATCGCCGGCCGCAACCGTATGATGCGCTATATGTCGATCGAAGCAATCAAGCGCGACCCGGCCTGGATGGGCGGCGACTACAAAACTGAGCCGGAGCAAGGTCTGCGCACCGCCAACACCATCGTGCTCGTCATGGGTTCGAGTCCGCTGCAGATGCAGAAGCAGGCTCCCACGCGCCAGTTGGCCGAGCAATACGTCGATCGCGTCTGGGCGCGCCCCAGCCCCGATGCGAACGACATGATTTATTACCTCAACGCCAGCCGCAACTACGATCCGAGCCCGCGTCTTGAGAGCATCACCGCGCCCGTCCTGTGGATCAACTCAGCCGACGACTACATCAACCCGCCGGAACTGGGCATCGCGGAAAAGATGGTCAAGCGCATTCCGCACGCGCGCTTCATCCTGCTCCCTATCTCCGACGCGACGCGCGGCCACGGAACCCATACCGCCGCCGCTGTCTGGAAGGACTATCTGGCCGAGTTTATGCACTCGACCGAGCCCAAACCATAGTTTGTTGGTTGACGGTTCGGCCGAGCGACAAATCGTCCGTTTTTGCACTTCTATACTTGAGGTGTGCGGTTTCTCCCTGCGGTTACGCAAAAATTGAGCATTTGGACAGGGCCTGAGGGGCTCTCCTCGCGTCTCTTCGCCTGGCTGATGCGCCGCATGCCCAACGAACGACAGCGACTGCTGGCAGTCACCATTCTCGCCGGAGGCTTGTGTGGGCTGGCTGCGGTGGCCTTCCACTTGAGCATCGGCTGGGCCGAGGCCCTGTTCATTAGCCGGGCTAACTCCGCCTCGGGTCATAGCTGGATCTTCTGGACGATCCTGTCGCCGTGCCTTGGCGGTCTGATCGTCGGCATCGGTCTTACGTTCTTTGCACCCGCGGCGGCAGGCAGCGGCATTCCCCAGGTCAAAGTGGCCTTCGCCCTTCGCTCAGGCTTGGTGTCTCTTAGAGAAACCATCGGAAAATTCTTCCTGTGTGCCATTCAGATAGGCTCTGGTGCTTCGCTCGGACTTGAGGGCCCCACGGTTCAGATTTGCGCTGGCGTCAGCAGCCTGCTCGCGCGCGCTGCGCGCCTTAGCCCGCAGAATTGCAGACGCATGGCTTCGGTGGGCATGGCTGCGGGCATCGCCGCAGCCTTTAACGCGCCCATTGCCGCCATCACATTCACATTGGAAGAGCTGATTGGAGATCTTGATCAGACCATGCTTTCCGGGGTCATTGTGGCCGCCGCACTGGCCGCAGTCGTGGAACACACAATCCTCGGCTCGAATCCTGTCTTTCATGTGCCGGGGGCGTATTCCCTCGGCAATGCGTCGTCGCTCATTTGGTATGCGCTGCTTGGGTTGCTGGCTGCTCTCGTCTCCGTTGCCTTTACTGACTCGCTTCTCGGCCTGCGCTCCCTGTTCAAGCAATGGACGGCGGTTCCCAGGTGGGTTCATCCCGCTATTGGCGGCTTAGCAACCGGCGGTCTGGCCGTAGTGGCGCTCGAACTGTTCCATCTGAATGGAATTGCCGGCGACCCTTACAAGACACTCACCCTGGCGTTGACCGGTACCATGCCCCTGCTGTTCATGGCGGCGTTCTGCGTACTCAAGCTGGCGGCCACGGTCTGTTCTTACTCCAGCGGCGGCTCCGGCGGCATTTTTGCCCCAGCGCTGTTCATGGGAGCCATGCTGGGAGGCGCGGTCGGCTATCTGGATGTGACCGTCTTCCACCACTCTACGGATGCCATCGGAGCCTTTGCAGTCGTGGGCATGGGAGCGGTCTTTGCCGGAATTGTGCGCGCGCCAATGACATCGATCCTCATCGTGTTTGAAATGACCGGCGGTTACGGGCTGGTTTTGCCGCTGATGATCGCGAACATGAGCGCGTTTGCGCTCGCAAGGTATTGGCGTCCCATGCCGGTGTACGAAGCATTGCTGGTCCAGGACGGCATTGAACTTCCCCACGGAAGACAGCCGCTCGACCCGCCCGGCGCTGCTCACACTTCATCCCGAGAGTCGACGATGGATGCTACGGCCTAGCGCGGCGGTTCCATGTTGTAGAGGAAAATGGCTCGCAACTCGAGATACGGCCCGTGAAACTCCTTGGGCAACGGCGGATAATTCGAGCCCGTCAAGGCTCCCCACGCCGCTCTGTCGAGCCCGGTGTCACCTGAGCGCCCTTCCAGCACCATGCTGCCCTCCTGCAAGCGCCCATTGGGCAGAACCTTGAAGCGCACAACGACCGCTCCCTTTTTCAGGATCGGCGCATTGACTTCATCGGGAATGAGCGGATCCCATGTCTTCTGCGTTTCCCGATGCCAGCGTGTCAGCCAGGAGTTGAAGTCGACGCCCTGCGTGTCAGACAAGACCTGCACGCCGCCGCTGCCTGCTCCGGGATGAAGCGCCAATCCACCACCACCCTGATTGGTTGTAGCGCCTGGCCCTGAACTGCGAGCACCCTTCATAGCGTCGCGCAGCTGATCCGCTGGATTCGCAGAGCCCATGGCGAAATTGGGCTTGGCCGGTACCGCGGAAGGGCGCGGTGCCTCAGATGGTTGCGGAGGCGGGGTCGGTGCGGTCAGTGCAGGCTGCTCCGGCGTAGCAGGCTGCGGTGCGGGTTCCGGTGCCGGAGGTACTGATTTGTTCAGGTTCTCCAGCGTCTTCTTGTCGACACGAGGCTGTTTTTCAGGCAGCGGCTTAACGGTGACCTTTGGCTGGATATTCCGAAGCGCATCGGGCGGTAAATCCAGGTAGCTCAGATCCTTACGTTTGTCGATGGCCTCAAATGGATCAATGACGGGTGGAACCTTGAAGATATACCGCGGAATCCAGGTAATCGCCGATAGCAGCAGGATGTGGATCAGAACCGCAATCCAGATTCCTTCGCGTAATCGGGCCCAGCGCCGTTCATCTTCGAGCTCGCTGATCATGCTCAGCAGTTCGTGGGTGTCGTAGTCTACCCACCGCGATGGCATTGCGCCTCGAACGACAGTCTTCGACTCGCCCGGTTCCGCTGCGGGAACGAAATCGACCAAACCAAGAATGCCATCTTTCCGGCGGCTCTCCGAAGGAGGTCCTGTTGGCTCGTTGGGCTCGTTCGCGGTGGTTTTTGTTTTGCTGGTGGGCATTCTTCAGGTAACGGCTGCTTGGGGCGCGCGCCCGGCCAGCTGTGTCTCGAGTCCTTCCTACCCATTCTCTCATTCCCGGCGTTTGTGGCAACACATGCGCGCCGGATATTCGGACCGTACAATGATTCTTTCTGAATGGACGGATTTGAAGCCGGAAAGGGATGTTTTTGAAGAAGTTTTTCCTGGCAATTTGGCACGAGTGGCAGCTCGTGATTCTGCCCGCGCTCCTCAAGATGGGCTTCTGGGGAGCAGGCGCGGTGGCAGTGATGGACTCCTCGAGCATCCCGGTCCCCATGGACGCTATCCTCGCCGTCTGGATTTGGAACGATAAAAGCCATTTTTGGCTCTATTGCGTGATGGCTGCCGCGGGATCGGCCGTTGGCGGCCTCTTGCCGTATGGACTCGGGAGAGCTGGTGGCGAGTTGTTCATCCTAAAGCGCGTGAACCGCGAACGCTATGAGCGAATGCGGCTCCGCTTTGAGAAACAGGAATTCCTTGCGATGATGATCCCGTCGATGCTACCCCCGCCGACACCGTGGAAAGCCTTTGTTTTCGCCGCCGGAGTCTTCGAAATGCGGGTCGTGCCCTTTATGTTGGCCGTCTTTGCCGGAAGACTCACTCGCTGGCTGGTACTGTCCCTGCTGGTTCTCAAGCTCGGACCAAGAGGGCTGGGTGTCGTGGAGCATCACGCGCTCGCCGCGCTCGCTGTAGTCGGCGGCCCGGCTTTGTTGTGGTTCGCTTGGTGGTGGATCAGGAAGCGGCGGTCCGGAGAACTCAAAATCGAGGGGTAGGAGCCTAGTGTGGCGCTGAAGGTGCTCCCTTTTTGCGGTTGTCAAGAATTTTTGAGGCCCAAGACAGCGCAAGAAATGCGCGTTTAGACAGATGAAATGTCCCGACTTTTCGGGATAGGGTGTGCGGACTTCGCTTTCAAGTGACAACCCGTTCGGCGAAAGTGGGGCTCCGCAACTACGGGTTACTTGCCGGCGAGGGCTGCCTGACTTTGAGCGCCGTTGAGGCGCCGCACCAGCACGGGAATGCCGAATGCCGCTCCGGCGACGATGGCCGTGGAGAGCAGATCATTTCGGTAAAACGGTACGGCTGCGGCATAGCAGGCTCCGAGCCCGGCAAGCGTGCGGGGATACATGTCGCCGCCGGCCCAGACCGCGTAGTTCGAGACTACGAAGAATGAAGTGGGTCCAAGCACCACGCCCGCGGATACACGAACGAAGTTGGTCCGGGCATGAAGCAGGATATACCCAAGCGCCATCGCTGCCACATACCAGCCCCAAGTGATCACATAGGCCGTCCCGACAAAGTTGTAGTGATACCGGAAGACCGTCAGAAAATAATCGGTGACCATGAGAGCGGCCAGGGGGGCTAGCATTTCGCGCCACGAGCGCCGCGCGCCAAAGTAGAGCAGCGCTCCACCGACGGCCGTGAAGTTGAGCCAGTCGTTGTGGGGCATGAGGCGACTCAGTATGGCGACTAAGATCAGCAGGTATGCGGGCATGGACACCTCTGGTTCAGGATTCCCCGGAGCGATCAGCCGGGGGAGAAAGCGGTATATCCATTCTGACGGTCGAGGGCGCGGTGGTCAACTAGTTGACACTTCCACATAAACAAAACTTTTCACCCGAGACAAGCGACTCCTGCGGAACTCAGTACCCAGGCAGCTCCAACTCATCTGCCCTTACTTCTGCTCGCGGCCGCCCATGGCTTCCCCCGCATCGTCGCGGTTGTCGACGATATAGACCGTGCCGCCCAGAGATGCCGGCGGTGGAGACTTGCCGGCGACGCGAAAGTCATAGGCAAAACGCAGATCAGAGAATTGAACGGTTGTCCATGGCCGGTTCGGCGGTAGCCGTGGCGGATCGATACCCTGAACCGCAATGGGGCCGAGATCGCGGACCACAGCCCAACTTCCCCAGTCCAGATAGACCTGTCCAAGCGAAGTGCGTTTAGCGGCTTCAATCGCAGGGCTGTCTGTGGGCTTGTAGAACAAATCGGATTGAGGATCGCTTTCGATATCGCCAGAGCGGGAATTGATCTCAGCGGTCTGGTAGAAGTCCTGTGTTTCTAAAATGGCGTGCCATTGGAATGGATTGAAGGGGTACGGCTCAAGGCCGATGCGTTTGACCGGCGCAGCGGTGATTTGTGTATTGCTCAACAGATCATTTGCATGATCGCGTTCGGCAAAACGAAGGCACCAAAGCAAAACCATCCCGGTGAGGGCGAAAATGGCCCAGCCCCGACCGCGAAATGGGGTGCGCCGTGAGCTGATCTCGCGGTCCGCAAGCCCGAGAATGCCGGGGACGACAAGGGCTCCAACCAGGAGCGTCCAGATTATTCCATCGGCAATGAATACAAAACTCCCGGCGTACCAACGGGGATTGTAGGGGAAGAAGGGCCGCACACCGTAGTTGTTGGTCCAGTCGAGGAGAATGTGGCTGAGGGCTGCAATGAAGGCCGTAACGTAAACCCAAAGCCAGCGAACCGGCTGCGGAGAGCGCGGAGCGGGCGCTCCGGGGTCGATCGGGGCGGGGACTTTCGCATCGCGCGCTCGACGCGACTTTCGCCAGCGATCATAAAGCCAGACCGCACCGGCGGACGCCGCGGCAACGACGGGCACGGCGAAAAAGGTATGGGTGATCCCGCGATGGTGCTTCAGGCCCTCGACGGGTCCGGCAAGGCCCCAGAGGATGTCGAGATCTGCAGCTTCAGCGGCCAATACCGCGGCAAGCGTGGCGTAGGCGGTCTTGCGGTTCAGCCCGGCGCGGCCTATGCAGGCCCCGGTGAGAAAGTGGGTGATGGGTTCCATAACGCGCTGAAAACAATACTACCCTGCATCCCATGGACATCGACCTGTCCGAGCAAAACTCACGAATGAGATGGTGTGTGCGCGCAATATAATCCTGCCCATGGAACAGAGAAGCAAAAATGGCCAGGCAGCAAAGCGAGCAGAGGAGCTGCGCGCTGAGCTGCGGCGGCATGAGCACTTGTATTACGTGATGGACGCGCCGGTGATCGGCGATGCCGAATACGACGCGCTGATGAATGAGCTGAAGCGGCTTGAGTCCGACCATCCGGAATTGCTTATCCAGGACTCGCCGACCCAGCGCGTTGGTGGTAAACCGGCCGAGGGTTTCAAGAAGGTGCGGCATTCGCGGCCCATGCTGAGTCTGGATAACGCCTATTCCGCCGAGGAGTTGCGCGATTGGGACCGCCGTGTGCGCGAACTGGCCGGTAACTTGCCGGTCGAGTATACGGCAGAGTTGAAACTCGATGGGCTGAGCGTAGCGCTGCACTATGAGTCAGCGCCGCATGGTGGAGCGCGTTTCGCTTACGGGCTGACCCGCGGAGACGGTCAAACGGGCGAGGATGTGACGTCGAACATTCGCACGATTCGCAGTGTCCCTCTGAGTATCTCCGCAGATCACCTGAAAGAAGCGGGGCTGCCGCAGGCATTCGAGGTGCGCGGTGAGGTAGTCATGTCGGCCGCTGCCTTCTTGAGGCTGAATGAGGAACGCGAGGCGCAGGGATTGCCGCCCGCAGTGAAT
>Ga0137379_10000504_pt1 | contig 34543 bp, 33 predicted proteins | sample SagtaG_18_FD_104812 | JGI IMG/M metagenome (GOLD analysis project Ga0137379, IMG submission 104812) | Vadose zone soil microbial communities from Sagehorn Ranch, Mendocino, California, USA - Sage2_L_80_16 metaG | ecosystem: Environmental > Terrestrial > Soil > Vadose zone | place: USA...
CGACGAGTGGATGCGGTCCAGCCAGGGCACGCCGTTGAGCAGGTCCTGCTCGAGCCCCAACGTGACCAGCTGCTCCACCTCGGCCGCCGACAGGCCGAGCGCCTCGGTCTGGATCTCCACCGACGGCGGCATGAACTCCGGGTAGACGTCGACGGGGGCAAAGTGGAGCTGGGCGATCCCGATGACCGTCAGCCCGATGGCGAGCGCCACCACGAGCCGCCCGAACCTGAGGCCGGAACCAAGGATCCAGTCCATAGACGGTGCCCTCCTTCGCCGGTCGCACCTTCGACGACGCTAAGCGCGCCGGCATCGGAGGGTCATCACCGCACGGTTTGGTGCCTGCCCGGCCCGGTCTCAACCCTGGGGTTGATGCGCAGGGCGCGCGGTCGCGCTTCCCCTTGACGGTCGTGCCCCCGGCCGGGGATCGTTTGGTCCAGGAGACTTCAGGAGGCCGCTGGTTCATGACCGGCACCGGTTCCGTGACCGACACCGCGCGGCTGGCTCCGCTGCTGGCGTCCCGGCTGCAGGCGTTGTGGGGGGCGTCCGCCGAGATCACCGGCATCGGGCGGCTGCCGGGCGGCGCGAGCCGGGAGAGCTGGGGCGTCCAGGCCCGGCTGGCCGGCGGCGCCGGCCTCGCGGCGCGCCATCTCCCAGTCGAAGAGCGCGGGCTCATCCTGCTGCGTGACCCGGACCGGTCCGATCGTCACCGGGACGTGTCCGTCGAGGCCCTCGGCGCCGGCCGCGCCTACCTGCTGATGGAGCGCCTGGACGGGGAGACGATCCCGCGGCGGCTGCTCCGGGATGACGCGTACGCATCCGTTCGGCCCCGCCTCGCCCGCCGTCTCGGCGAGGTCCTGGCCGCGATCCACCAGGTGGATCCCGGTTCCGTGGCCGGCCTGCGCCGCCTCGACGCGCTCGGCGAGCTGACCGGTCTCTACCAGGGCTTCGCCGAGCCGCGGCCCGCGCTCGAGATCGGCTTGCGCTGGCTCGCCCGGCACCGGCCCCCGCCCGGGGCGGACGCCCTGGTGCACGGCGACTTCCGGACCGGCAACCTCATGGTGGACCGGGACGGGCTGCGCGGGGTGCTGGACTGGGAGCTCGTCCACCGCGGTGACCCGCGGCAGGACCTGGGCTGGCTGTGCACCAAGGCCTGGCGGTTCGGCTCGGCGGAGCCGGTCGGCGGGTTCGGCGCCCGGGCCGACCTGATGGCGGGCTACGCCGCGGGCGGCGGCGTCCCCCCGGACGAGGCCACCCAGCGGTGGTGGGAGCTGTACGGCACCGTGTGGTGGGCTCTGCTGTGCCGCCGGCAGGCCGCGCGCTACCTGACCGGCGCCGAGCCGTCGATCGAGCTCGCCGTGCTCGGCCGCCGCGTCTGCGAGCAGGAATTCGACGTCCTGCTCGCGCTGGGCCACGCCGCGCCGGTGCAGGTCGCGGACCCCCTGGCGGCCCCCCCGGGGGACCGCCCCGGCCCGGTCACGATGCCCCACGACCAGCCGAACGGTCCCGGCCTGCTGCGCGCCGTCCGCGAGTTCCTCGGCACCGAGGTCGTCGCGGCCGCCAGTTCGGATCCGGGCCTGGCGTTCCACGCCAGGGTCGCGGCGAACGCGCTGCGCATCGCCGAGCGCGAGGCCTTGCTCGGCGCCGGGCACGCGCGCGGCCACCGGGCCCGGCTGGCCGCGCTGGGCTGCGCCGACGACGCCGAGCTGTGCCTGGGCATCAGGGACGGGTCGCTCGATCACCGCTTCGGCGAGGTCGTCGCGGCGGTCCGGGCCATGACCGTCGACAAGCTCACCGTCGCCAACCCGGGCCACCTGGCCCGCCCCGGATAGCCGCGGGAAAGGAACGAGCGTGGACTTCAACCTGCCCGAGGACCTGACTCAGTACCTGGCCGAACTCGACGAGTTCATCGAGCGCGAGATCAAGCCGCTCGAGCAGCGGGACGACAACATCCGGTTCTTCGACCACCGCCGGGAGGACGCCAGGACCGACTGGGACCGCGGCGGCCTGCCCAGCCGGGACTGGGAGGCGCTGCTCGGCGAGGCCCGGCGGCGGGCCGACGCGGCCGGCCACTACCGCTACGCGTTCCCGAAGGAATGCGGCGGCCGGGACGGGACCAACCTCGGCATGGCGGTGATCCGCGAGCATCTGGCCCGCCGGGGCCTGGGCCTGCACTGCGACCTGCAGAACGAGCACGCGATCGTGGGCAACAACGTCGGGCTGCTGCTGATGCTGCACTACGGCAGCGCCAGCCAGCGGCAGGAGTGGGCGGACGATCTCGCGGCCGGCCGGCGCCACTTCGCGTTCGGCATCACCGAGCCCGAGCACGGCAGCGACGCGACGTTCATGGCGACCCGCGCGGAGCGGGACAGGGGGGAGTGGGTGATCAACGGGGAGAAGACCTGGAACACCGGCATCCACACCGCCTCGCACGACCTCATCTTCGCCCGGACCAGCGGAACCCCGGGCAGCGGCGAGGGCATCACCGCGTTCCTGGTGCCGGCCGGCGCGGCCGGCTTCACGGTCGAGGAGTACCTGTGGACCTTCAACATGCCCACCGACCACGGGCGGGTCTCGCTGGCCGGCGTGCGGGTCCCCGACGCCGCCGTGTTCGGCGGCGAGGGCCGCGGGCTGCAGGTGGCCCAGCATTTCTTCAACGAGAACCGCATCCGCCAGGCCGCCTCCGGCCTGGGCGCCGCGCAGTTCTGCATCGACCGCTCGGTGCAGTACGCCAAGGCCAGGGCCCCGTTCGGCCGGCCGCTCGCGAGCAACCAGGCGATCCAGTTCCCGCTGGCGGAGTTGCAGACGCAGGCCGAGATGCTCCGGGCGCTGATCCACAAGACGGCGTGGGGCATGGACACCTGCGGGCCGCTGTCCCAGTCCGACAAGGTCTCCATGTGCAACTACGTGGCCAACCGGCTGTGCTGCGACGCCGCCGACCGGGCCATGCAGGTGCACGGCGGCCTGGGCTACTCGCGGCACCAGCCCTTCGAGCACATCTACCGGCACCACCGCCGGTACCGCATCACCGAGGGCGCCGAGGAAATCCAGCTGCGGCGGGTGGCGGGCTACCTGTTCGGCTACATGAAGCAGCAGGCCCCCAAGGGGGTGGCAGGCGCGCCCGGCTAGGCCAGGCGGCGGCCTTGCTGCAGCACGGAGATCATCGCGAGCGTCGACTCGGCACCCTGGTTACGGCTGCGCTGGGTCGGGCCGAGGGCGTCGCCGCAGCCGCCCGTCCGCTCGTCGAACACCGCGATCCCGGCGTCGTTGTCGCCGAGCAGCCACGCCACGCTCATCTGCACGCCGGCCAGCCAGCTGCCGTCACCGGTGACCGCCGCCGCCCGCGCGCACGCGTCCGCCAGCGCCGCCACCTCGGCCGGCTGCTGGTCGAATCCGGGGCGGGCCTCGCCAGGACCCCAGCCCCCGGCCGGTACCACCGACAGGTGACCGTCCCGGGTCTGCGTGGCCAGCAGCCAGCCGAGCATGCGCAGGCCGTCGCGCAGCACGCGGCCGCGGCCGAGCTTGTCGCCGGCCGCGATGACGGCCTCGGCGATGGCCGCGTTCGCGTAGCTGAGCCGAGATGCCGGCCATGGCCACACCGCTGCGGCGGGCGGCTCCCCGATGACGTCGTTCGCCCGCTCGAGCAGGGCGAGCGCGCCGGGATGGCCGGGCCATCGCTCGAGTATCTCGGCGGCCCCGAGCGCCGCGAACGCCATGGCGTGCGGCCGGGGCGAGGAGGCCCCCGCGCTGCGCTCGAAGCGGGTGAATGCGTCGTCGCGGATCCCCGCGGTGGGACCCCGCGCGGCCGCGGTGCCGAGCGCCCACAGCGACCGGCCCCAGCCGTCCTGCGTTCCCGGCTGGTCACGCCAGCGGCGATCGTAGCCCAGGCGGCTCCGGAACCTTCCGTCCGGCGCCTGTGCCTGCGCGAGGAAGTAGAGGTACCGGCGCCCCAGCGCGATGAGTTCCTGGGACGGCGACGGCGCCCGGCACACCAAGACCAGGCCGTGGGCCACGTCGTCGGCGCGGTAGCCGTCCTCGTGCCTGGGCACGATTCCCTCGGCGTGCTCGAGCAGGCCGACGTGGTCGGTCAGCCGCTGCAGGTGCCGGAACGGCGCATCCGGGTACGTCAGGCTACGGCTCCGGCCGGCGTCCTGGGGGCCGGAACGGTCCGGCGAGATTCTCATGGCACACCGGAGGCTGGGCTTGAATGGCCTCGCGTGCCCGCCGACGTCCCGAGCAGTGGCTGAGCGTCCTCCGCGGCCTCGCGTAGCGGACGCACCGTCAGGATAGCCCAGATATCTCCCTGAGCCGCCCGGCGGTTCCCGCCGCGGCCAGCGTCCCGGCCGCTCCGGTATTTTTCCAGCCGAACGGTCCCGGCTGAATGCCCTGGTCACAGCCCGGGTCTCGCGCCTGGCCAACCCCATGGGGTGCCCTGGTTCCCGGGAAACGCGCGGGCCACGGCCCGAAAGGGCGCATACTAGTAGTGATGAAACCTGTCCGCGGCGCGACCCGTCGCTCCCTGCCCGGAAGCCCGTTCAATAACATGCCCGCGCATCCGCCGGTCGAACGGTTCGACGTGCAGGACCAGGTGACCCACGACAGCTACGGCCTGGGCCGGGTCCAGCTGGTCGAGGATGACACCGCGGTGATTGTCGCCTTCGGTTCGCGGCAGGTACGGATCATGTGGCCCTATTCCAGGATGACCAAGCTCTGACCCTGCGTCGTTAGTCCCGGCCCGCGGGCTGGCGCAGGCCGCGATCCAGCCCGGCGACCAGCTCCCGGGCCTCCTTCCCGCCGGACCGCGCCGCCCGGCGCGGCGCAACCTCCCCTATCCTGGATCGGTCCTTTCAGGCCATGCCCTGACCAGGGACGGCGGCCGGGACGGCGGCGGCCCGGGCGCGGAACAGCGCTCGTTCGCGTTCGTTGCCGGTCAGCGCGGCGGCGCGGGCAAACTCCCGGCGGGCCTCCTCGATCCGGCCGAGCTTGGCCAGCAGGTCGGCGCGGACCGCGGGCAGGTGCGGGTAGGACGCCAGGGCCGGGTGCGCGGTCAGCGTGTCCGCGATCTCCAGCCCGCGCGCCGGGCCGTACGCCATGCCGACGGCGACCGCCCGGTTCAGCTCGACGACCGGCGAGGGGGCCAGGTAGCCGAGCACCACGTACAGCGCGGCGACGCGCTCCCAGTCGGTGGCCTGCACCGAGTGCGCCCGCGCGTGGCAGGCGGCGATCTCGGCCTGCACCTCGTACGGCCCGGGCGCGCCGCCGAGTTCCCTGGCCCGGGCCAGGGCCTGCAGCCCATGGCGGATGAGCAGGCGGTCCCACCGCCGCCGGTCCTGGTCGGTGAGCAGGACCGGCTCGCCCGCCGGGCCGGTGCGGGCGCCGACCCGCGAGGCCTGCAGTTCCATCAGCGCGACCAGCCCGTGCACCTCGCCCTGGCCTGCCATCAGCCCGGCCAGGATCCGGCCGAGCCGCATCGCCTCGGCGCACAGCGGCGGACGCATCCAGTCCGTGCCCGCCGTGGCCGCGTAGCCTTCGTTGAACACCAGGTAGATGACCTCGAGGACCGAGGTCAGGCGGCCCGGGAGCTCGGTTCGCGGCGGGATCTCGAACGGGACCCGCCCGGCCGCCAGGGTCCGCTTGGCCCGCACGATGCGCTGGGCGATCGTGGCTTCCGGGACCAGGAACGCCCGGGCGATCTCCGCGGTGGTCAGGCCGCACAGCAGCCGCAGGGTGAGCGCGGCGCGCGCCTCCGGCGACAGCACCGGATGGCAGGAGATGAAGATCAGGCGCAGCAGGTCGTCGCCGATGTGGTCATCCATCGCGTCCACGTCAGGCTCCCCGGTGTGCTCCGGCCGCGATTGCTGGTCGCGGCCGATTTCCTGTAGTTTCCGCTGGTAGCTGGCGCGCCGGCGGACCAGGTCGATCGCCCGGTGCTTCGCCGTGGCCATCAGCCAGGCGCCCGGCCCGTCGGGCACGCCGCGGGTCGGCCACTGCTCGAGCGCGATCACCAGGGCGTCCTGCGCCAGTTCCTCGGCGGTGCCCACGTCCCCGGTGATCCGGGCCAGGCCCGCGATCAGGCGGGGCGATTCCATCCGCCATACCGTCTCGATCGCGGACCTGGTGGCCTGGTCGCCGGCTCCGGTCATGGGCCGGCCGGATCCATCACCTGCACGATGTCGGTCGAGCCCGTCCAGCCCGGCCACAGGTCGCGGTGCAGCTTGATGAAGCGGGCGGCCCACTCGACGGCTTCTTCCTTCGACCTGACCTCATACAGGGCGTAGCTGATGAGCTCCTTGGATTCGGTGAACGGGCCGTCGGTCACCGTCACCTGGCCGCCGGCCAGTGCCACCCGCGCGCCGGCCGCGCTCGGCAGCAGGCCGGCGGTGTCGAGCAGCACGCCCGCCTGGGTGGCTTCCCCGCCCAGCTTCATGATCGCCTCGAACAGCTCGGGCGGCGGCGGGGTGGCCGGGTTGGTGCCGGACAGTAGCATCATGTACCGCATTTCCTGCTCCTCTTCTCGTGATAATTCCGCTGTATACCAGGGTTGATGTCAACGGCCGGCCGGGTCGGCCGAAGCGGCCGCGCGGCGGTACAGGTGAACGGCCGTCGCCGCGATCCAGATCCAGGCGATGAGCACGCCGGCGTAGAATGGCAGCACGACGAGGCTGGAACTCGACCCCGTGGTGACGCCCGCGAAGGCGGCCAGGAACGCCAGGCCGGTGACGCGGGAGAAGACGGCCAGGCCGCGGTGCCGCGCCCGGCTGAAGTAGCGGGCGACGACGAAGCACGCCACGATCAGGGCGGTGAAGCCGATGCTCGCGGATATCAGGTGCCCGGCCCCGTGCCAGCTGATGTGTGCGGCCTTCCCGGCCGGCGCGCCGGGGCCGAAGCCGCCGGCCGGGTCGGCCCGGAGCAGCCCCGCGGCCGTCAGCGCCGCGCCGTAGACCGCGATCAGCCGCGGTCCCCAGACGCCGCCGGGGCGGCCGGCCAGCGCGCGGTGCATCCCGGCGGCGAACGCGATCGTCATCGCGCCGCAGACCACGAAGGTGGCGATCTGGATCCAGCCCAGCGGGCCGTTGCTCAGCAGGCTCGCGTCGTCGTGGGCGAGGCGGAAACCGTGCCGGGTCAGTCCCTGGACGAGGATCGAGGCCTCGAACGCGACACCGGCCAGGACACCGTAGCCGAGCAGCGACTTGGTGACGCGCTGGGCGGGAGTGCAGGTCCGGCCGGGGGTGACGGCGGCGGCCGCGGTCTGGGTGGTCATGGCGGTTCATCCCTTCGGCTCGGGGCGGACCGTCGGCCCGGCCTGCCCTCTGCTTACGCCTCGAACGGCGGGACGAGGATTCGACACGTTCCGCGAGAAATTTTTCCGGCGTTCCCCGGGCCGGGGCAGGCGCCGGTGCCGGGGCGGCCCGCCCGGCCCGTTCGGTATCCTTCTGTATCGGTTACCGATAGATCGGGATCCGATATAGGATGGCCGCCATGCCGCGAGGAAAAGCCGGGGACGACCCGGGACCAGAGCGCGCCAAGGCGCTCGACGGGTTCGGCCGCTACGCCGGCCCGGCCACGCTCATCCTGGCCAGCCTGGCCGACGGCGCCAAGCACGGCTACGCCCTGACCAAGGACATCGAGTCCTTCGCCGGCGTCCGGCTGGCGCCCGGCACGCTCTACGAGGCGCTGGCCCGGCTCCAGGCCCAGGGGCTGATCGAGCCGGTGGAAAGCCAGGACCGCAGGCGGCCCTACCGGCTCACCGCCGTCGGGGCGGCGACGCTGCGGGCCCAGCTCGACGCGCAGCGCCGCGTCGCGGACGTCGGGCTGCGCCGCCTGGCCCACGGCTGGGGCCTGGCATGAGCGCGCCGGCCACCCGGGGCGCCGCGGGGGCGCGCGCCGCGCGGCTGCTCCGCTGGTACCCGGAGGCCTGGCGGTCCCGCTACGGCGAGGAGTTCACCGAGCTCCTGATCGCCGACATCGCCGAGCGGCCGAGGGCGCGGTCGCGGACGGCGGACGTGCTGCGGCACCAGACCCGGCTCGCCGTCGCGGCCTGCGCCGCCATGGCCGTCTTCCTCGCCGCGGGCGGCGCCTGGATCGCCGACCGGACGCCGCGGCCAGGGAGCCTGTTCCACCCCGGGGCGATCGACGTCGCCGGGCTCGCGGTCATGACGCTGGCGCTCGCGGTCGGCCAGCAGGCTGCGCGCCGGGCCCGGGCGGCCGGGCGATGAGCGGGGCGCGGCCGGGGTGGACCCGGCGCCGGGTGCTGACGTTCGCGCTCGCCCCGGCGGCGGTGCTGGCGGGCGCCGGGCTGGCCGGCACGGAACTGGTCTCCCGCGGCCTCCTGCCCGGCCGGAGCGTGCTGGAGAAGCTCGACGGCGCGTGCTCGGCGCCGGGTACGCCGCTGACGTACTCGCCCCCCGGGCCGTCGTTCTCCGGCACGTTCCGCTCCGTGGCCCGCCGCCGGACGGTCGGATACACCATCGCCTACCCGCCGCGCCACCGCCCCGGCGAGGAACTTCCGCTGGTGGTCATGCTGCACGGTTACCGGGGGAGCCACGCCAATGCCCTGGCCGGGATGTCGCCGGCGCAAGCGCTGGCGCTGCAGGCCGGCGGCCGGCCACTGGCCCCGATGGCGATGGTCACGGTCGATGGCGGCGACGGCTACTGGAACCCGCATCCCGGCGACGACCCGATGGCGATGGTGATCGACGAGCTGATCCCGCGCTGCCGGCGCCTCGGCCTCGGCCGTCCGCCCCGGCGGATCGCCGCGCTGGGCATCTCCATGGGCGGCTACGGTGCGCTGCTGCTCGCCGAGAAGTACCCGCACCTGATGGCCGCGGTGGCCGCGATCAGCCCGGCCATCTGGACCAGCTACCAGCAGGCGAGGCAGGCCAATCCCGGCGCCTACGCCTCGGCTGCGGCGTTCGCCGCCGGTGACGCGGTCACGCACGCCGCCGCGCTCGGCCGCCGCCCGGTACGGGTCGCGTCCGGCTACGGCGACCCCTTCTACCCGGGCGTCCAGGCGCTCGCCCGCGTTCTCCCGGCCGGGTCCGTCACGGCTTTCGGGCCGGGCTGTCACGACGGCTCGTTCTTCGCCGCGCAGGAACCGCCGTCACTCGCCTTCCTGGCCGCTCACCTCGCCCGCTAACCTGGCCCGCTCACCTGGCCCGCTAACCGCGGTCAGCGGGCGGCCCGCGCTGATCCGGCGACGGCTCGGTGAACAGCGCGGTCAGCCCGGCCGCGTCGGGGTCGGCGGACAGCACCACGGCCTCATCTCCGGCCCGCAGCATGGTGTCGGACCGGATCGGGACCAGGCGGCCGTCGCGGATGATGAAGCTGATCCAGGTGTCCTCGCTGACCGGCAGCTCGCTGACCTGCGTGGTGTCCGCGGCCGCGCCCGGCGCGACGACGAACCGGTGCAGGCCCTCGGGCTCGTGCTGGAACCGGATGCCCAGGCTCCACGGCTCGGGCTCGATCGTCCGCAGCGGCACCCGCAGCCGGCGCAGCAGCCACGGCACGGTACCGCCCTGCACGATGACGGAGAACGCCACGACCACGAAGATGATCTCGTAGAGGCGCTGCGCGCCGGGCGCCCCGGCCTCGACTATGAACGCGCCGAGCAGGATCGGCACCGCCCCCTTGAGGCCGGCCCACAGCACGGCCAGCCGTTCGCCGCGGCGCAGCCGCACCGGCCACAGCAGCACCCCGACCAGCAGCGGGCGGACGACCAGCGCCAGCAGCGCCGCCAGCACCAGGCCGGCCAGCCAGACCCAGTGCTCGGCCAGGCTGTGCAGCTGGATGGTCAGGCCCAGGAGGATGAACGCGACGATCTCGGCCAGGCTCGCCAGCGAGGAATGGAAGCGCGCGATCTCCCGCCGGTACGGTGCCCGCGCGTGGCCGATGAGGGCGCCCGCGATGAACACGGCCAGGAACCCCGACCCGTGCGCGGCGGTAGCCAGGCCGTAGATCGCCAGGGCGCTGGCCAGGACCCGCAGCGGGTACAGGCCTTCGCTCGGCAGCGGCACGCGGCGCATGAAGACCAGCAGCGCCCAGCCTCCTGCCGCGCCGGCCACCGTGCCGATGGCCAGCTGGGACAGCAGTTCGGCGGCCACGTGGCCGGCCGCGGCCAGCCCGGTCTGGGACGTGCCGAGCAGGGCGGCCAGCACCGCGATGCTGACCGGGTCGTTGGAGCCGGACTCGCCCTCGAGCAGCGCGCCGCCCCGCCCGGCCACCTCGCGGCGGCCCAGGACGGAGAAGAGCACCGCCGGGTCGGTCGGCGCCAGCGCGGCGCCGAGCAGTACGGCGGTGCGCCACTCGAGCGCCAGCACCAGGTGCGCCGCGGCCGCCACGCCCGCCGCCGTGATCAGGGTGCCCGGCACCCCGATCCACAGCGTCGGCCCCGCCACCGCCCGCAGCCGCCGCCAGCCCACCCGCATGCCGCCGTCAAACAAGATCACCGCGAGCGCGACCGAGACGATGTCCTCCATCAGGCCGAACGACAAGCCGCCAAGCCGGGGCCAGATATCCGCCGCGGCCGCGGCCGCGAACAGGAAGAACGCCGGAGCCGGTATGCGCAGGCGCTCGCTGACCCGGCTCGAGAGCACGGCCGCCACCCCGGCCAGCGAGGTCACCAGAACGGGCAGGCCGAAGGCCGCTGCGCTCATCGGATCTGCCCGCCTTCCTGTGGTGCGGCTTCCTGTGATGAGGCGCCGCAGTCTCGCGGTCACGGCCAGCTAACCCCGCGGGTGTGCAGACCGGTTGCCGGTGACATGGTGACCCGGTGAAGGCCGGGTGCCGTCCTCCATCCGGGCTCCATCACCGGCACACCGCGATTCCTCGGCTGCTCCCTATAAACGAGGCATAGCGACAGAAAGGTGTGACGTGATGGCGTGGGTGATGATTCTCGCCGCCGGCCTGTTCGAGACGGGCTTCGCGGTGGCGCTGAAACTGAGCCACGGGATGACCCGGCTGTGGCCGACCGTCGCCTTCGCCGTGTGCGCGCTGCTGAGCTTCGCGCTGCTGACCATGGCGCTGCGCCGGCTGGAGGTCGGAGCCGCCTACGCGATGTGGACCGGGATCGGCGCGGCCGGCGCCGCGATCGCGGGCATGATCTTCCTCGGCGACGACGTGTCCACGCTGAAGCTGGTGTCGATCGCCCTGGTTCTCGCCGGGGTCATCGGCCTCAACCTGTCCGGCGTCACGCCCTCGTGACGCAGGCCCCGCGATGGCTGGCCACCGACATCAGGGATCCGTACACTGCGCGGCGGCTCTCCTGGACCGGATCCGCCGGACCACCTCGATCAGCCCGCTGACCGCGATGGCGACGCCGAGCGCCAGCAGCAGCCCGGCCCAGGGCTTGTCCTCGAAGGCCCGGCCGCCCAGCCGGCCGATGAAAAACGAGTAGCACGCCCAGATCACGCCCGCGGCCGCGGTCGCGATGACGAAGCGGCGGCGCCGGTAGCCGACGATGCCGCAGCACAGGGTGACCGCCGTCCGCCCGCCCGGGATGAACCGGCACACGACGATGAGCGGCATCCCGTAGCGCTCGAGCGAGCGCTCGGCCCAGGCGCGCCGCCGCGCCCCCTTCTCGCCCCGGAAGAACCGGCGCTCGATGCGCGGCCCGAACCGGCGGCCGAGCAGGTAGCACAGGTTGTCGCCGAGGAACGCGCCGGCCGCCGAGCAGGCCACGAGCAGCGCGATGCGGGGATCGGTGCTGCCCGCGGTGGCCACGCCGAGCGCGATGATGGCGGTCTCGCTGGGCAGCACCGGGAGGATCGCGTCGAGGGCGGGGACGATGACCGCTATCGCGTACGAGAGCACGGAGCCGACCTGCAAGGCGTCCAGCGCGATCACCGGCGCACCAGCTCGCGCTGCTCCGGCGCCTGACGCCGGCCGTTCCTGTCACGCCACAGGCTGGCCGCCGTCGCACCGCCCGCCACCACCACGATCACCGCGAGGCTCGCCCACACCGGCAGGTGCACCAGGGGTGAGATGAGCATCTTCACGCCGATGAACACCAGCAGGACCGCGATGCCCTGCTTGAGGTAGGCGAACCGGTCCACCGAGCCGGCCAGCAGGAAGTAGAGCGCCCGCAGGCCGAGAACGGCGAAGGCGTTGGACGTGAACACCACGAACAGGTCCCTGGTGACGCCGAAGACCGCCGGGATGGAGTCGAGCGCGAACACCAGGTCGGTGACCTCGATGGCCACCAGGGCCACGAACAGGGGCGTGGCCAGGGTCTTGCCGCCCGCCCGCACGAAGAAGCGGCGGCCCATGTAGCCGCCGGTGACCGGCAGGACCCGGCGCAGGCCGCGCACGGCCAGGTTCTGGCCCGTTCCGGCGCCCTCGCCGGAGCGGAACATCCGGACGCCGGCCAGCACCACCAGCGCGCCGAACGCGTAGAAGATCCAGCCCACGTGCTCGATGAGCGCGCCGCCTGCCGCGATGAAGCCGCCGCGCAGCACGAGCGCGCCGGTCACCCCGTAGTGCAGTACCCGCCGCTGCAGCCCGGCCGGGACCTGGAGGGAGGTGAACAGCATGACGAACACGAAGACGTTGTCCACGCTGAGGGCCTTTTCCAGCAGGTAGCCGGCGAAGTACTGGCCGGCCGTGGCCGGGCCCTGCCACAGCCACAGGACGCCGCCGAAGGCCAGCGCGGCGGCGATCCACAGCGCGCTCGACCGCGCGGCCGTCCGCAGGCCGGCCGCCTTCCTGGTCAGGGCCAGGTCCGCCGCCAGGAGCACGGCGAAGACCGCGAACGCGGCGGCCCAGGCCCACAGGGGTAGCGTCATGGCGGGAAACGTCCCGCCAGGGGCCGGACCCGGGCCGGTTCGGCGTCACAGCGCGGGCAGTACCTGGTCTCGGGCGCCGCCGCGAGCAGGGCGGCCGGGATCTCGGCCGCGCACTGCTCGCAGGAGCCGAAGCGGCCCGCCGTCAGCCGGCCGAGGGCCTCCTCCACATCGGCCAGCCGGCGGCGGGCCGCGACCGCGCGCCGGAGCAGCGCCCTTGTCTCCGGCTGGCCGGCCCTGTCCCCGGTGCCGCCCGGGACGGCCGCGGCCGCGACGTGGTAGGCCAGCGATAGCTCGGTAACCTCCCGCAGGCGGGCCTGCCAGCGGGCCTCGAGCAGCGCCCGCCAGCGCGGGCCGCGGCTTCCGGCGGCTGAATCGGCGATCATCGCGGCCTGGCTTGCGCGTTCTTCTCCGGACATCTCGTTTCCTGTGGGTCAGGGCAGTCGGCTCGCACCCGGTTCGCCGTGGCACCCTGGACGGGCCGGGACGACCGCCGGGGGCGGGGCCTGGACGCGCGGTGCGAGCGGAGCAGGACGAGGCAGATGACGGCCAGCCCGGCACCGAAGGCGATCCACGGGGCCAGCACGATCAGGTCGGTTCCGGTCATCCGCGTCGCCCTCCAACTGCCGGTGCTGTCACGATCAGTGCATCCGGTGGTCATGCGGGCCCGGTGAAGCTGACATGGTGACGGTGTGGAGGCGGGCCCCGGGCCGCGCCGCACGGCGGGCGTGGCTGGCGGCCGGTGGGCTGGTGCGGGAATCATGGGGAACGTCCAGGTGTGCCGGGCGACACGACGGGAAGGCGGGACGAGCGGCGATGGCGGCGACGGTGCTGGTGGTCGAGGATGAGCGCAAGCTGCGCGATTTGGTCCGCACGTACCTGGAGCGCGCCGGGTTCACCGTGCTGTCGACCGACTCCGGCGCCGAGGCGATCACCATGGCCATGATTTCGGTGCCGGACCTGGTGATCCTCGATCTCGGGCTGCCGGACGTGCCCGGCGAGACGGTGGCCCGCGAGCTCAGGGCCACATCGGCGACCGCGGGCACGCCGATCCTGATGCTGACGGCCAAGAGCGCGGAGGAAGACCGGATCCGCGGGCTCGAGCTGGGCGCCGACGACTACGTGACCAAACCGTTCAGCCCACGGGAACTGGTCCTGCGGGTCCAGGCGATCCTGCGCCGCGGCGGCCCGGCGGCCGCTCACGGGGTCGCCAGCTACGGCGACGGCGAGCTGGTCATCGACGAGCCGCAGCGGCTGGTGACGGTGCGCGGCACGGCCGTGGCGCTGACCCCCACCGAATGGGGCGTCCTGGTCGCGCTGGCCACCGTCCCGGGCCGGGTGTACTCCCGGTTCGAGCTGATCAACCGGGTGCGCGGGTACGAGTTCGAAGGCTACGAGCGCACCGTCGACTCGCACGTGAAGAACCTGCGCCGCAAGGTCGAGGACGATCCGGGCAATCCCCGGATCGTCCAGACCGTCCTGGGCGGCGGTTACCGGCTCGGCCTGGCCCGCGATGACTGACCCCGGCGCCGCGGCCGCCGCTGGCGGCCCGCTGGCCCCCGGCGCCGGGCCGGACCCCGCGGGCCAGCCGGCCCGCGGCGGCACGCTCGGCCTCCGGCTGGCGCTGGCGTTCCTCACCGTGGCGCTGGCCGCGGTGGCGCTGCTCGCCGGGCTCACCGCGGCGTTCGCCGCCGCGGACGTCTCCCGCCTGGCCGGCCAGCAGCGCGGCGAGCTGGCCAGTGCGATCGCGGTCTTCGCCGGGGCGGCCTGGGACCGGGACAACACCTGGTCATTCGCTGACCTGTCCCTGGTCCTCGACCTGGCCGCGAAGACCGGCGAGGCCGTCCAGATCCGCGACCAGGCCGGGCATGTCGTGGTTTCATCGGACGGGTTCGCCGCCGCCAGCGGCCCGCAGCTGAGTCCCGCGATCGTGGTCCGGGGCCGGCGCGTGGGCACGGCGGTGATCCGGTCGACCGGTTCCGGGCTGAACGCCGCCGACGACGTGCTGAAGAGCGCGCTGCTGCGGGCCATCGCCGGGGCGGCCGGCCTGGCCGCCTTGCTCGCCCTGCTCACCGGGCTCGCCGTGGCCCGGCGGATCACCCGCCCGGTCACCCGGCTGATCGAGGCGACCCGGGTCATGGCGGCCGGGGACCGCGCCGCCCGGGTCGGCGAGATCCGCGCCGCCGGGGAGCTGCGCGAGCTGGCTGCCGCCTTCGACCAAATGGCCGGCGCCCTGGACCGGCAGGAGCAGATCCGCCGCAACCTGGTGGCCGACCTCGCCCACGAGCTGCGCACGCCCATCGCGATCCTGCAGGCAGGCCACGAGGCGCTGCTCGACGGCGTGGCCGAGCCCACCCCCGCCGAGCTCGGCTCACTGCGCGACGAGGTCCTGCGGCTGGCGCGCATGGTCGGCGACCTGCAGACGCTGGCCGCCGCCGACGCCGCCACGCTGAACCTGACCCGGCGCCGCTGCGACCTGGCCGAGCTCGCCGCCGCTGCGGCCGACAGCCTGGCCCGCAGGTTCGAGGCGGCCGGCATCACCCTGGACCGGCAGCTGGCCGCGAGCCCGGTCCTGGCCGACCCGCACTGGCTGCATCAGGTGATCACGAACCTGCTCACCAACGCGCTGAAGTTCACCCCGGCCGGCGGCCGGGTCACCATCAGCGCCGGCCCGTCCGGCACGGAGGCGGTGCTGCGGGTCACCGACACCGGCGCCGGCATACCGCCCGACGACCTGCCCCGCATCTTCGACCGGTTCTTCCGCGGGCAGCAGGCCACCCAGATCTCCGGCAGCGGCATCGGCCTGGCCGTCGCCGCCCAGGTGGTCCAGGCCCACGGCGGCCGGCTGACCGCCAGCAGCGAGCTGCAGGGTCCCGGCCAGGGCACCCAGATGACGCTCACCCTGCCCACCGCGTAGCAGCCGTCGCGGTTCTCTTCTGCGCGGGCCGCACGAGCCCGCCGCAGCCTCCACACCGTCACCATCGCCGCGTCACGGCGCCTGCAGAGCGCCCGGCTTGACTGAGACTGGCCACGCAGGCCAGGCCCGGCGGCGCAGCCAGCAGCCGGGCGAGGGATCGACGGGTTGAAGGAGAACGTGCGATGAGAACGACACAGCGGGTGCGCCGCGCGGGCCTGGCCACGGTGGCGGCGCTGGTGATCGGCGGCAGCGGCGTCGCGGTCGGCGCGGCCGCCGCCGACTCCGGCGCGTCCGGGACGGCCCCGACGGCCACGCCGGGGCCGGTGGTCCCGGGCAGTTACGCGGGCCCGGCCAGCTACGCGGGCGTGGTCCGGCAGGTGCTGCCGTCGGTGGTGCTGATCCGGACCCCCGACGGGCTCGGCTCCGGCGTGGTGCTGGACCGGTCGGGGAACATCGTCACCAACGCCCACGTCGCCGGGAACGCCACGAAATTCCAGGTCCAGGTGGCCGGGGACACCGCACCGCGCACCGCGCGGCTGGTCGGCACCTACCCGCCTGACGATCTCGCCGTGATCCGCGCCGACGACCCTTCCGGGCTGCAGCCCGCCACGTTCGGTGATTCGGGCCAGGCGCAGGCCGGCGACGTGGTGCTGGCCATCGGCAACCCGCTCGGCCTGTCCGGCAGCGTCACTCAGGGGATCATCTCCGCGACCGACCGCGCGGTCACCGAGCCGGCCACGCCGGGCTCAGCTGGCCAGGGCTGGGCCGCGGCCACGCTGCCAGGCGCGATCCAGACCAGCGCGCCGATCAACCCGGGCAACAGCGGCGGCGCGCTGGTCAGCACCTCGGGCCAGGTGATCGGCATCCCGACGCTGGCCGCGGCCAGCCCGCAGGGCGGCGCCCAGGCCCAGGGCATCGGTTTCGCCATCCCGTCCAACCTGGCCCGCGACATCGCCACGCAGATCATCGACACCGGGCACGTCACCAACTCACACCGGGCGGCCCTGGGCGCCGAGGTCGCGACCGTCCTCGGCCCGGACGGCGCGCCGGGCGGCGGCGTCGGCGTGGTCAGCGTCACCAGCGGGGGTGCGGCCGGCCGGGCCGGGCTGCGTCCCGGCGACGTGATCAAGTCGGTCGGCCAGTCATCCACCCCCGACACGGCGGCGCTCTCCCAGGTCCTGGCCGCCGCACGTCCCGGGGACAAGGTCACCGTGACGGCCGGCCGGGCCGGCCAGGACCGGACCGTCCAGGTAACGCTCGGCGAGCTGCCAGGCAGCTAGCCGGCGATGGCCCTCGGTCCGCGTCCTGCGGCGGATCAGCTGATCTCGGGTTCCCCGGCCGGCTGAGAGCTGCTCGGCTCCCGGCGCAGCGTGTCGAGGAAGTCGGCCGCCCAGCGGGCCACGTCGTGCTCGCGGACCCGCCGCCGCATCGACCGCATCCGGCGCCTGGCCTCCGCGGGAGACGCCGTGGCCGCCCGCACGATGGCGTTCTTCAGGCCCTCGATGTCATGCGGGTTGACCAGGAAGGCGCCGGCCAGCTCGTCGGCCGCGCCGGTGAACTCGCTCAGCACGAGCGTGCCACCCTCGTCGTAACGGGTGGCCACGTACTCCTTGGCCACCAGGTTCATCCCGTCCCGCAGCGGGGTCACCAGCATCACGTCGGCGGCCAGGTACAGCGCGGCCATCTCCTCGCGCGGGTAGGACTGGTGCAGGTAGTGGACGGGGGAGTAGCCGACCTCCCCGTACTGGCCGTTGATCCGGCCCACCGTCACCTCGACCTCGTCCCGCAGGGTCCGGTAGGCCTCGACCCGCTCCCGGCTCGGGCTGGCCACCTGGACCAGCACCACCCGGGGGCCGAGGCGGCCCTCGTGGAGCAGTTCCCCGTAGGCCCGCAGGCGGTGCAAGATGCCCTTGGTGTAGTCGAGCCGGTCCACGCCCAGCAGGACCATGGCGGGCTCGCCCAGGGCCTGCCGGATTTCCCTGGCGCGTTTCCTGACGTCGTCCCGGCGCGCGATCTCGGTGAGGCCCGCCGCGTCGATCGAGATCGGGAACGCGGCCGCCTGGACCTCGCGTGTTCCGCCCGGGTCGTCGACCCGCACGGTCGACCCCTTGGTGGTCAGGCCGACGGCCCGCCGGCAGGCCCGCAGGAAGTTGGTGGCGTCGGCCCGACGCTGGAACCCCAGCAGGTCGGCGCCGAGCAGGCCCTCCACCACCTGCCCGCGCCACGGAAGCTGGGCGAAGATCTCGTAGCCGGGGAACGGGATGTGGTTGAAGAAGCCGATCCGGACGTCATCCCGCTGCTCGCGGAGCATCCGGGGGACCAGCTGGAGCTGGTAGTCGTGCACCCAGACGGTCGCTCCCGGTGCTGCCTGTTCCGCCGCGGCCTGGGCGAAGCGGCGGTTGACCGTCACGTAGGCCTCCCACCACCGGCGGTGAAACTGCGGCGGCGCGATGACGTCGTGGTAAAGCGGCCACAGCGTCGCGTTGCAGAAGCCCTCGTAGAAGTACCTGACCTCGGCCTCGGACAGGGCCAGGCCGACCAGGTGCAGGCCGTCCGCCTCGAACGCCCCCGGGGCCGGCCCCGCGTCCCCGGACCAGCCGATCCACGCCCCCCCGGCGTCGCGCATCACCGGTTCCAGCGCGGTGACCAGGCCCCCCGGGCTTGGCCGCCATTCCTGCCCGCCGCCCAGCCGGTCCACCCGGTCCACCGGCAGCCGGCTGGCCACCACGACAAAGTTGCGATCCGCGGGCTCGGCCGCGGCATCGCCTGGCTTGCTCATCGATGACATCCATCCCACCTTAACCAACGGCGGGCGCAGCCCCCGGCCTGAGCCGCTGTGGTGATTAATTCACCTGCCACCCGATGCCCGGGTAGCGGGTGACGAGATTCTCATCAGCCAGCATCCGGATAGCCCGCTGGACTGTCTCCCGGGCGACGTCGTGCTCGTCGGCGAGCTGCCCGATGTTGAGCAGGGTCCCGCTGGGCAGCCTGCCGTCCCCGATCCTGGCCTTCAGGTCGGCATGTATCCGCACGTAGCGCCTGGGATCATCAGCCACCCGTTGAGGCTAACCGAGGGTAACCGTGCCCCATTACGCAAGGTAAATGGACCTTGACGTACGTCAAAGGTAGTCAAAGGGCTGCCCATCGAGATCTTGAGCCTGGGCGGCACGTGGGAGCACCGCAAGCCGGGCTCACCGCTGCCCGATAGCCCGGCAGGGCGGTAAGGAGCTTCCGTATGCCTGAGCCGTCGAATCCGTTCGCCGTCAACGTCGACGCCGCAGTCGCGGCCTTAACGCTCGTCTGGGGTCCGTTCTAGCCGCGGCGTTGCCAGTGGCGGCCGCATCGGTGCCGGCAGCGGTCACCGATAATCGCACAGGTCATCCACTCAGGTTTGTTCCAGGGCGCACCACCGTGATGTCCGTCGCAGCGAAGTCGTCGCCGGTGCACAACACGGGGTGCCCGGTCCGGTCAGCGAGCGCGTACGTGAAGCAGTCGCCGAAATTCAGCCCGGCAGGATGCCGTCCCTTTCCGTATCGCCGCCAGCCGCTCATCGCACGGTCGGCCAAGTCCGCATCGACGGGAACGATATCCATCTTTGCGTCACGCAGGAACCGGTCGGCAACGTCCTGCCCGGCAGGCCACAGCCGAGCCTCGATGACGATACCCAACTCGACGCGTATGGCAGCTGGCATCAACCGGACGACGGCATCCTCGAGATGGGCCGCAAGCTCTTCGCTACCCGGCTCGCCCAGTATGACCGCCACAGCAGCCGACGTATCGACGACTAGGCTCCGCTGCGCCGACCCGGTCAACGCGGCAGGCCAGCGTCGTCATAGCCGATGATCTCCTCCGGAGCCCTGGCATCAGCAACCCGCAGCGCCGCTACATCGGCCGCTAGGCGCGCCAGCCGCGTTCTCATGCTGGCCGCGTGCCGAGCGTGCTCACGGTCGAGCCGCTCCCTGAGCGCAGTCACGACGGCCTCGGTCAGCGTCTCGCCCGTCTCGGCAGCCAGGTCCCTGGCAAGCCGGTCCGCCTCGTCGCTCTTGATACTCAACGCCATAGCAGAAGTATAGATCAGATAGCAGACTTCTGCCATGTCCGGCCAGGACGCCTTACGGCGCCAACCTGGGATACATGGCCTGGCACGCGCCGCACCGCGTTACTGGCGCCCGGGCTCTGGCCACCGACCTGGCCGGGCCGACGCACTGGTAGGCCAGGCTGGGGAGCCGGACCCTACTGGCGCGGGGCGCTCATCACCCCCGACCGCCGGGCCGTCATCGGGGTCGAGCAGATCGCCCCTAACCCCGTCACGGTCGTCCGGCAGCTACTACACGCCGGTCCCGTACGCCGGTCCCGTGGTCGGTGCGCATAGCCACCGCCGCCTGGTAGCCGCGCCGCGGCTACAGTGGCGAAGGTGACGGCCGAACAGACCCAGGCTCCCCGGCTGACCTCGCTGTCGCCCGGCGCGGGCTGCGCGTGCAAGCTGCCGCTGGCCAAGCTCGAGGCGCTGTTCGCCAGCATGGGCGCAGGCGCGTTGGGCCCGGCCGCCGGCGACCTGCTCATCGGCGCGGCCGAGGGCGACGACGCGGCCGTGCTCCGCCTCGACGACGAGCGCGCGCTGGTGCTGACCACCGACTTCTTCACCCCGATCGTGGATGACCCGGCCGACTGGGGCCGGATCGCCGCCGCGAACGCGCTGTCCGACGTGTACGCGATGGGCGGCCGGCCGCTGTTCGCGGTCAACGTGGCCGCCTGGCCGGCTGACGGGCTCGACCTCGCCATCTTGGGCCAGGTGCTGCGCGGCGGCGCGGAGGTGGCGGCGCAGGCCGGGTGCTTCGTCGCGGGCGGCCACACGATCGACGACCCGGTGCCCAAGTACGGCCTGGCCGTGACCGGCCTGGCCGACCCGGCCGCGCTGCTGACCATCGACCGGGCGGCGCCCGGGGACCGGCTGATCCTCACCAAGGCGATCGGCACCGGCGTGGTCGCCACCGCGCTCAAGGGCGGGCAGGCGCCGGCCGGCGTCATCGCGGCCGCCGTCGCCTCGATGACCCTGCTCAACGCGGGCGCGAGCCAGGCCGCCCTGGCCGCCGGGGTGCGCGCGGCCACCGACGTGACCGGGTTCGGCCTGCTCGGCCACCTGCACCGGATGCTGGCCGCCAGCGGGGTCGCGGCGCGCGTCTACGCCGCCGCCGTCCCGCTGCTGCCCGGTGCCGCCGAACTGGCCGCGGCCGGCTTCGTGTCCGGCGGGACCCGGGCCAACACCGAGCGGATGCGCCGCTGCGCCGTCCTGGACGCCGCGATACCCGCCGAACTCGCCGTCCTCCTGCACGACGCCCAGACCTCCGGCGGCCTGCTGCTGTCCGCGCCCCGGCCGGCCGCGGCGGCGCTGCTGCGCGACCTGCTGGCGCAGGGGCTGCCCGCCGCGCTCGTCGGCGAGGTCACCGCGGGCGCGAGCGGGCGGGTGGACGTGCAACCCGGTCCGTTCGGTATCACGGTTTTATCCCGGATACCGTGGGGCGGTGAGGATGAGGCCTGGCGCGGTGCGGTCTCTCCTCGGCGCCTGCCTGCTCACGGTCCTCGCCGTGCTCGCCACGGCCGGCCCGGCCAGCGCGCAGGCCACCACGCCGCCCCCGGCGCGGCACGTGGTCGTCGTCGGGATCTCCGGGCTGCGGTGGAGCGACGTGTCTCCGGCCGCCACGCCGGCCCTGTGGCGGCTGGCCGGCCAGGGCTCGGCCGGGTCGCTGGTGGACTACGCGGTGCTGCCGCTGACCTGCCCGGCCGACGGCTGGCTCACGCTGAACGCGGGCGCCCGGGCGCAGTCCGGCCACTCCAACGCCGCCTGCGGGGCGTTTCCCCTGGTCGACAGCGCCGGAACAGGTGCGGTGGTGCCGGCCATGAGCTCGCTGGTGTCCCGCAACACGCAGTACGACCCGGACTGGGGCCTGCTGGCGAGGTCGGCGCCGGGCTGCGCCACCGCCGCCGGCCCGGGCGCCGCGCTCGCCCTGGCCGACCCGGCCGGCCGCGTCGCCTCGTACCTGCCCTCGCCGTCGGGCCTGTCCGCGGCGGTACTGGCCCGCTGCCCGCTCACCGTGGTGGACCTGGGCACCCTCGGATATGCCGAACGGTCCTCGGCCCTCGCCGCGGCCGACACCCAGCTCGCCCGGATCGCGGCCGAACTCCCCGCGGGCACGACGCTCCTGGTCACCGCCCCGGGCGCGACCGCCAAGCCGCCGCACCTGCAGGTCGCCCTGGTCGACGGCCCCGGTTACCGGGCCGGCCTGCTCGACGCCGCCTCCACCCGGCAGCCGGGCCTGGTGGTGCTCACCGACCTGACCGCCAGCGTGCTCGGCTGGCTGGGCCAGCCGGTGCCGGCCAGCACCGCCGGCGCGCCGCTCACCCGGGCCGGCCGGGGCAGCCTCACGGCCACGGTCCGGTCCCTGGCCGGCCGGGACACCGCCGAGCAGGTGTGGCGGGACACGCACGACGAGTTCTTCTGGGCCTACGCGCTGGCCGACGCCGCGGTGCTGGCCGCGATCGGGCTGACCGCCTGGGGCGCCGCCGAGGACAGGCGCCGGCGGCGGGCCCGGCGGTGGCGGGCGGCCGGGGTGTTCGCCGCCTCGGTGCCCGCGGGCACCTTCCTGGCCAACCTGGCCCCCTGGCCGACGTCCGCCCACCCCGCGGCCTGGCTGTACGCGGTCTCGGTGGCGCTGGCCCTGGTCATCGCCGGGGCCGCGCTGGCCGGGCCGTGGCGGCGGGACTGGCTCGGGCCGTTCGGCGCGGTGTGCCTGTTCACGCTGGCCGTGCTGGGGATCGACGTGATGACCGGGTCCCGGCTGCAGCAGGCGACCCCGTTCGGGCTGTCCGCGCTCGAGGCCGGCCGGTTCTACGGCATCGGCAACGAGGCGCTGGGCATCTACGGCCTGTCCGGGCTGGTAGCCGCGGCCTGGCTGGCCCTGGTCGCGCGGCGCAACTCCACCTCCTCCCGGCCGGCGTCCCGGCGGCCCGCGGTGCTGGCGCTGGCCGCGGTCGCCATTTTCGCGGTGTTCGCCTCCGGCTGGCCGGGGTTCGGCGGCAAGGTGGGCGGGACCATCGCCATGGTGCCGTGCTTCGCCCTGCTGGGCATGGCGGTGGCCGGGGTCAGGCTGACCTGGCGCAGGCTGCTGCTCGCGGCGGTCAGCGGGCTCGTACTTTTCGCGGTGTTCGCGCTGGTCAACTACTTCGTGCCGGTCACGGGCAAGTCCGACATCGGCGCGTTCGCCGGCAGCTCGCTGCACGGCAACTCCGGCGGCCTGCTGCTCCGCAAGATCAACTCCAACATCGGCTCGCTGTCGGTCAACGCGTTCAGCCCGCTGATCCCGCTGGTGGTGCTGCTGTCCGGGCTGATGCTGTGGCGGCCCGCGTGGTTCGGGCTGAAGACCGTGCCGCTGGCGTACGCGGCCGAGCCCTTGCTCGAGCCGGTCATGGGCGTGCTGTGGCTGATGCCGGTGCTCGGCTGGCTCGCCGACGACTCCGGCGTGATCGTGCCGGCCGCGGTGCTGCCGTTCGCGCTGCCGCTCGGCATCGCGATCCTCGCCGCCGCCGCGTACCACGAACGCCAGGCACGCTATCGTGAGACGACCGTCCCCGCCGCAGGTTCATCCCCGGTTAGCAGAAAGTGAGCCGTGCAGTACCAGCTCTCCCGCATTCTCGCCGGGCCGTTCCTGCACACCATCTGGCGGCCGAAGGTGACCGGCGCCGAGCACGTGCCCGCGTCCGGCGGCGCCATCCTGGCCGCCAACCACCTGTCGGTGATCGATTCGGTCTTCCTGCCGCTGATGCTCGACCGGCCGGTGACCTTCTCGGCCAAGGCCGAGTACTTCACCGCCTCCGGCCCGGCCGCCCGGCTGTGGGCCGCCTACCTGAAGGCCACGAACCAGCTGCAGATGGACCGCGACGGCCCGCGGGCCGCCCAGGACACGCTCGAGGCGGCGCTGGGCCTGCTGCGGGCCGGGAGCCTGTTCGGCATCTATCCCGAGGGCACCAGGTCCCCGGACGGGCGGCTGTACCGGGGACGGCCCGGCGTCGGCTGGCTGGCCCTCAAGTCGGGCCTGCCCGTCATCCCGGTGGCCATGCTCGGCACCCGGCGGGTGCTGCCGCCGGGGCGCGTGCTGCCGCGGCCCGGCCGGATCGAGATCAGGATCGGGCCGCCGCTTAAGTTCCCCGCGGAGGTGCTCGCCGCCCCGCCCGGCAAGGCCAGGCAGCTGATCGCCGAGCAGGTGATGACCGCGGTCAGGGACCTGTCCGGCCAGGAGTACGTGCACATGTTCGCCTCCGACCGCAAGGCCGAGCTAGCCGCCGCCGCGCCCAAGAAGCCCCGCCGCCTGCGCCGCTAGCGCCCGCGCGCCGCCGCCCCGGCGCACTGGGGGCAGAGGCCGAACAGCTCCACGGTGTGGCCGACGTCGGTGAAGCCCGCCTCGGCGGCCACCTTCTCCGCCCACTGCTCGACCGCCCGGCCCTCCACCTCGACGCTCCGCCCGCAGGTGCGGCAGGTCAGGTGGTGGTGGTGCACGCTCGTCCCGCACTGCCGGTAGAGCGTCTCGCCGCTGGCGTCGCGGATGGCGTCGACGCTGCCCTGCTCGCTGAGCGCCTGCAGGTGGCGGTAGACGGTGGCCAGCCCGACGTGCTCGCCCTTGCGGCGCAGTTCCGCGTGGATCTCCTGGGCGCTGCAGAAGCCCGGCAGGCTCTCCAGCGCGGCGGCCAGGGCCTGCGCCTGCCGGGTCCCGCGCGCCCGGGTGCCCTGCGTGCCCTTGACCTGCGCGTGCTCTTCAGGCTGCGTCGTCACAGTTCGCACGCTACAACCTCCGCACCGTTCGGCCCAATGCCCGCTCACTCCGCCGCCCTCGCCCGATCGGTGCGCAGGCCCGCGGCCCGGCCCGCCGCGTGACGTCCGGCCGGACCCGAATTCCCGCGGCTCGGTAGCTACGTCCCGAAAACACCTTCCGATCAGCCGGGCGGTCGTTACGATACGAGGCAATTCATTTCGGTCCCGGGGGGAGTCAGGGTGGCGGGACGCATATTCATCAGTTACCGGCGCGCCGATACGGCGGGGCCGGCCGGCTGGCTATCCGACCGGCTGACCGAGCATTTCGGCCGGTCGCAGGTCCTCAAGGACCTGGACTCGATCCAGCCAGGGGAAGACTTCGCCGAGGTGATCGCCGCCGCGGTCGCCTCGTGCGACGTCCTGCTCGTGCTCATCGGCCACCAGTGGCTGACGGCCGCCGGCGCGGACGGGCGGCGGCTGGCCGATCCGGGCGATTTCGTCCGCCTGGAGATCGAGGCCGCCCTGACCCGCGGCGTCCGCGTCATCCCGGTTCTCGTCGACGGGGCGCGGCTGCCCGGGAACGGGGAACTGCCGCCCAGCCTGGCCGGCCTGCTGCAGCAGCCGCCGCTCGCCCTCGGCCCGAGCCAGCCCGACGCCGACGTGACCCGGCTGCTGCAGGTGCTCGACCAGAACCTGGCCCAGACGCAGTCCATGCAGGCCAGCCCGGTCCACGGCCAGCCCACGGCGACCGTGCCGCCGTTCGGGGAGGCGCCGTCGGGGCAGCGGCCGACCAGGATGCTGCGGCGCTCCCGGACGCGAACGGCAGCCCTGGTCGCGGGCGGGCTGGTCGCCGCGGCCGTCGTGGCGTTCATCGCCATCCCCGGGAGCAAGCCGGCGTCACCGCCCGCGGCGGCGTCGCACCACGATGTCGCGTCCAAATCGGCTTCCCCGGCCAGTCCCGCCGCCGCGCCGAAGGCCATCGCCACGGACGACTTCTCCACCGAGAAGATCGGCTGGGTGGATGACTCGCACCAGGCGGCCGGGACCTACACCGGGACCGGCGCGTACCGTCTCAGCGTGACCGGGGCGGACGGCCAGAGCGAACTGGCCCGGCCGGCCGGCGCGGCGCACGGCCTGGGCGACGTGACGCCGCTGAACCTCAGCGTCAGCGTGGACGCGCGCAAGATCGCCGGCGCGGCTCAGGGCTATGGCTACGGCATCGCGTTCCGGGGCGACGGCGGCGGCGACGTCTATGCCTTCGTGGTGGAAGACCACGCCGTGGCCATCCAGAAATGGGTGGGCGGCGGCGCTCGCGTGGCCGGCAGCCCGGCCGCGGTCACCACCAGCGCCGTGCACGCGGACGCCGCCGACCGGCTGCAGGCCGTGTGCGTGACCGCCGACGGCGGCCGGGCCGTCCACCTCGAGCTCTGGCTGAACGGCAAGAAGCTGGTCGATTTCACCGACCGGGATCATCCGTACACGAAGGGCTATCTGGGGCTGTTCGTCGAGTCGATCTCCGACGCGCCCACCACCGCCGGAGCGGAATTCGACAACTTCGCCGCGGCCCAGCTCTGAGGCCAGGGCTCCCGGTCGGTCCAGGGCTCCCGGTCGGTACCGTGGATGAGGTGAACCGGCTGAAGGATTCGACGAGCCCTTATCTGCTCCAGCACGCGGGCAACCCGGTGGACTGGTGGCCCTGGTGCGACGAGGCCTTCGCCGAGGCCGCCCGGCGGGACGTCCCCGTCATGCTCTCGGTGGGGTACGCCGCCTGCCACTGGTGTCACGTGATGGCGCACGAGTCGTTCGAGGACCCCGAGACCGCGGCGGTGCTCAACGAGCACGTGGTCGCGGTCAAGGTGGACCGGGAGGAGCGGCCGGACGTGGACGCGGTCTACATGACCGCGACCCAGGCCATGACCGGCCAGGGCGGCTGGCCGATGACGGTGTTCATGACACCGGGCCAGGAGCCGTTCTTCTGCGGCACCTATTACCCCACGGATTACTTCCGGCAGCTGGTCCTGAACGTCTCGCAGGCCTGGCGCAGCCAGCGCGACGACGTGACCGGCCAGGCCAAGCACGTCGCCACCGCCCTGGCCGAGAACGCGGCGGCCACCGCCCAGGCCCTGCACGGGCAGCACGGCGACCTGGACCCGCGGTACCGGCAGGCCGCCGCGTCGGCGGTGGAGGCGCTCGGCCGGGACTACGACGCGGCGCGCGGGGGGTTCGGCGGGGCGCCGAAGTTCCCGCCGTCGATGGTGCTGGAGTTCCTGCTCCGTCACCACGGGGACGCGGCGCTGCAGATGGCCGCGGGCACCTGCGAGGCGATGGCCCGGGGCGGCATGTACGACCAGCTCGGCGGCGGGTTCGCCCGGTACTCGGTGGATGCCGGCTGGGTCGTCCCGCACTTCGAGAAGATGCTCTACGACAACGCCCTGCTCGCCCGCGTCTACGCGCACCTGTGGCGCCGCACCGGCTCGCCGCTGGCCCGCCGGGTGGCGCAGGAGACGTGCGACTGGATGCTGCGCGAGCTGCGCACCGGCGAAGGCGGCCTGGCGGCGTCGCTGGATGCCGACAGCGAGGGCGAAGAGGGCAAGTTCTACGTCTGGCGCCCCGCCGAGCTGCACGCGGTCCTCGGCCCGGCCGACGGCGAGTTCGCGGCCGGGGTGTTCGGCGTGACCGGGGCCGGGACGTTCGAGCACGGCGCCAGCGTGCTCCAGCGTCTCGCCGACCCGGACGACGCGGATCGTCTCGCCCGGGTCCGGGCCGCGCTGCTGGCCGCCCGCGGTGAGCGGGTCCGCCCGGGCCGGGACGACAAGGTGGTCGCGGCGTGGAACGGGCTGGCCGTCTCCGCGCTGGCCGAATGCGGCCTGCTGCTCGCCCGGCCGGACTTCACCGCGGCGGCGCGCGACGCGGCCGGCTTGCTCGCCGGGGTGCACCTGGCCGGCGGCCGGCTCGTCCGGACCTCGCGGGACGGGACCGCCGGGAGCACCGCCGGGGCGCTCGACGACTATGCCTGCGTCGCGGAGGGGTTCCTCACCCTGTCCGGGGTGACCGGCGAGGCGCGCTGGCTGCGGCTGGCCGGCGAGCTGCTCGAGGTCGCGCTCGGCTCGTTCGGCGACGGCCAGGGCGGTTTCTTCGACACCGCCGCCGACGCTGAGGCGCTGATCTTCCGCCCGGCCGACCCGGCCGACAACGCCACCCCGTCCGGCGCGTTCGCCGTGGCGGGAGCGCTGCTCAGCTACTCGGCGCTGACCGGCTCGGCCCGGCACCGGGAGGCCGCCGAGGCGGCTCTCGGCGTGCTCCCCGGCATCGCGGCCCGCTACCCGCGGGCGGCGGGCACCGGCCTGGCGGTCGCCGAGGCCTGGCTGGCCGGCCCGGCCGAGATCGCGGTGGTGGGCCCGCCCGGCGACGAGAGAACCCGCGCCCTGCACCAGACGGCGCTGCATGCGGCCCCGCCCGGCGCGGTGCTCGCCCTCGGCGACGGCACGGAACCCGCTGGTTCCGGGCCCGCCGGTGTCGGCTCCGCCGGTTCTGGGCCTGCCGGTGCCGGCTCCGCCGGTTCCGGCGCCGCTGGCGTGCCGCTGCTCGAGGGGCGCGGGCTGGTCAACGGGGCGCCCGCCGCGTACGTCTGCCGCCAGTTCACCTGCCAGGCCCCGGTCACCACCCCGGAGCAGCTCAGGGAGGCCCTCGCGGGCCCGGCCTGACCCGCGCGTCACCCTCGGCTGCCCCGGCGGCGGCCGGCACCTAGCCGGGCCGGGGCGGTCCCGGTACCGTGTCTTCGGGGGATATGTTGGGACCGATGCACTCGCTTGCGAAGGCCGTACGCCGTCCTTGGCGACGGGCCGAGCCCGCGAGCCCGGGAGCGCCGGCCCCGGGATCCGCGGGACCGTCGGCCCCGGGGCCGTCGGCCGCGGGCTCCGCGCCCCGGTCCCGGCGCGTGGTTCCCGTCGTGGTCAGCCTGCTCGCGGTGGCCGGAGCGGCCACCGGCGCGGTGCTGGCCACCGTGGGCGGCAAGCCCGCCGGGATGAGCAGCCTGTCCCCCGGGATCCCGCAGACACGGCCCGCCCCGGCGAGCAGCGGCGCGCCGGTGGTGCCCATGCTCGGCGGGAACGTCGACGGGAGCGGCCAGCCCATCGGGGTGCCCGTCGCCAGTGCCTCGGCGGCGGCGAGCACCAGCTCCAAGTCGTCCCGTCCCGTCCCGGTCGCCCCCCTGCGTGGCCTGAAGCAGGCGGACCTGCTGGTCGTCGCGCCGTTCTCGCTGTCCCGTCAGGTCCTGGCCGCGGTGGGCAGGCAGCCCGGGGTCACCGGCACCGAGCCGATCGAAGCCGCCAAGATCAAGATCAACGGCGCCTACGCCGCGGTGCTCGGCGTCGACCCGTCCAGCTTCCGGGGGTACGCCGCCCCGTCCACGGCCGCCTCCAGCCGGCTGTGGCAGGGCGTGGCCGGCGGCGGTGTCGCCGTGTCCTACACCATGGGCACCCTGGACCGGCTATCCCTCGGCGGTCAGGTCACCGTGTCCGGCCGCGGGCCGGAACGGCTGCCGGTGGTGGCGTTCGGCACGGTCGGGATCGGCGGGATCGACGCCGTGGTCTCGGATTCGGTCGCCCGCTCGCTCGGGGTGCCCGCGCGGAACGCCCTCGTGGTCAGCGCGCCGCCGGCCAGCGTGGCCGCGCTGACGGCGCGGATCAAGGCCCTCCTGCCGCCGGGAGCTGCCGTCGAGCCGCTGGTCACGGAGGTCACGCGGCCGGGCACGCCCGCGGTCGGGACCCTCCCGGGCGCCGCGGCCAGCGGCGGTGCCGTGACGGCGGCGCAGCTGACCGCGGCGCTGCGGGCCGCGGAGAGCAGGCGCGGCCTGCCCTACGTGTGGGGCGCCTCAGGCCCGGCCTCGTTCGACTGCTCCGGCCTGGTCCAGTGGTCGTTCGCCCGGGCCGGCATCAGCATGCCCCGGGTGGCCGCCGACCAGGCCCGGGCCGGCCCATCCGTCCCTGTCAGCCAGCTGCAGCCCGGCGACCTGCTCTTTTACCACACCGACCCCACCGATCCCGGCTACATCTCGCACGTGGCCATCTACCTGGGCAACGGCTGGATGATCCAGGCCCCCCAGCCCGGCATGGACGTCGAGGTGGTGCCGGCCAGCTTCGGCTCGCAGTTCGCGGGCGCCGTCCGCGTCTACCCCCGCACCGCCGTCGGCCTCGCCGCAGGCCTGGCCTGAGCTCCCGCCTCGCGAGCGGCCAGAGGTAGCCGGTTCAGCCGTCCCCAGGGACGCCCCGCCCCTTTGCCCCGGGCCAGCAGGGCATGAAACTGGTCCGCGGCCGGGGCATGGGCGGCCGGCCGGATGTCCGGTATGGGACTCCCCGTTCCGCCGACGGCGTACGTGATTCTGCTCGCCGGTGTTTGATCGGCCCATCCAGGCGTGTAATCATAATTACATGAATACACCGCAAGAAGATTCCGCGGCCGCGGGCGACGCGGCCGGGACGGATAACGACACGAACGCTAGTAGCCAGGGCGCCGGGGCGGGCCAGGGCGGAACGGGCCAGGGGAACGGCGCCACCGAGGAGGTGCGCGGCTGGTTCAGCGGCCGGCTGCCCGGTGACTGGTTCACGGCCACCCCGCAGATCCAGGCGGACCGCGAGGAGATCACCGTCGTCGGCGTGCTGCCGGCCCCGGAGACCGCCGGGGGGTCGGATGCCGAGCGGGCCGCGGCGGCCGAGGGCCGGATCCGCCGGTTCCGGGAGGAGACCAGGGGCCGCCGGATCGAGATCGCGCGGGAGGCCGAGCACAAGTTCCGGCGCAAGGTGTCCTGGGGAGTCACCTGCGCGGAGGTGACCGAGATGTTCACCACGCTGTCGGTCCCCGTCATGACCAGGCTGCGCCAGCCCGAGCGCCGGGTCCTTGACACCCTCGTCGACGCGGGCGTGGCCCGCAGCCGCAGCGACGCGCTGGCCTGGTGCGTGCGGCTGACCGGAGAGAACGCGGACGCCTGGCTGTCCCGGCTGCGCGCGGCCCTGCGCCACGTCGAGGAAGTGCGGGACCAGGGCCCTGGCGCTGCCTGATTTTTATCCGCATATTGGTCCAGGCCATTGGTCTATACCAAGTTACCGACGTATTAATGGGCGATCAGGAAAGCCGTAAGGTCTATACCATATAGCCCGGCGCCGCCTCGCCTGCCGGAAACCGAACGCAATAATCGTGCCGATTCCGGGTACAGTCCACGAAATAGCGCTGGCCTTGGATGCGCGCCGCCAGGCGCGCATCGCCAGCGTGCCCGCAAGGGCGTGACGTGCCTGCCCAGGAGGAGGAACGACGGTGGCGTACCAGGTAGAAGGCTCGCAGGTAGAGTGGAATCCCACCGCGGCACGGTTGCGCGAGCTGACCGAGAAAATGCCCAATGCCTCGGTAACCGAGTTCGGGAACGTGGCGGTCAAGGCGCGCGTCGACGCCCGCAGCACCCGGTCCACGTATATCGTCGAAGACTCCACCAACTCTCGCGGGCAGACCATTACCCGGGCCGAATACGATCGCGTGGCGGCACTCCAGGACGCGCATATCGCACGGTCCCGCATGGTCGTCGTGGACGGATATATCGGATCTGATCCGCAGTTCCGCACCCGGGCGCGGCTGATCATGGAGGCGGCCAACGCCAACGTGGCGGGCATGCAGCAGCAGCTGTACTACCCGGTCGGCGCGGGCTACGACCCGGCCGCCTGGGAGCCGGACACCACCGTGATCTACACGCCGAACCTCGTGGCTCCCGGCTACCCCGACGACCGCCTCATCGCCGTGGACCTCAACAGCAACATCACCCGCGTGCTCAACTCGGACTACTTCGGCGAGTCCAAGAAGGGCGGCCTGCGGATGTGGAACAGCATCGTCTACGACCGCGGCGGCCTGGCCCTGCACGCCGGCTGCAAGGTCATCGGTGTCCGCGGGACGAACGAGACGCTGCTGATCGTCGGCCTGTCCGGCACCGGCAAGACCACGACCACCTTCACCGCCCAGCCGGGCAGCAAGCCGGCCCAGGACGACTTCGTGGCGCTGATGCCGGGCGGACGCGTATACACCACCGAGAACGGGTGTTTCGCCAAGACGTTCGGCCTGGACCCGAAGTACGAGCCGGTCATCTACCACGCCACCACCCAGCCCGACGCCTACCTGGAGAACGTCTCGGTCGACGACGCGGGGCGGGTGGACTTCTTCGACACCTCCTACACCAAGAATGGCAGGACCACCTGGCCGTTCTCCTACGCCGACCCGTGGCCGGCGGACCAGATCGCCCCGGCCCGGTTCCTGCTCATCCTCAACCGCAACGAGAACATCGTGCCCGGGGTGGCCCGGCTGGACCGGACCCAGGCCGCGGCCTACTTCATGCTCGGCGAGACCACCGGCACCTCGGCCGGCGGCCAGGACGAGGAGGGCAAGTTCCTGCGCGTCCCCGGCACCAACCCGTTCTTCCCGCGCGACATGGCCGACATGGGCAACCGGATGCTCGAGCTGCTTGACGGCCACGAGGTCCAGGCGTTCGTGCTGAACACCGGGCGCGTCGGCGGCGGCGACGACCACCCCGGTTCCAAGAAGGTAACGATTCCCTGCTCCTCCGCGATCGTGCAGGGCATCGTCGAGGGCAGCATCGAGTGGGCCGAGGACCCCGATTTCGGCTACGAGGTGGCGGCCGCGATCCCCGGCGCTGACGACATCGAGATCCTCCAGCCTCGGCGGCTCTACGCCAGGCAGGGCCGGACGAGCGAGCATGAGGCCATGGTGGCCAGGCTCAAGCGGGAACGCCGGGAGTTTCTCGGCTCCTTCCCCGGCCTGGACGAGTCCCTGGTCAAGTCGCTCGGCTGATCGCTGGCACATGCTGATCGCCGGCAAATGCTGATCGCCCGCGAACAGTGCCGCGCGGCCGGCCAACTCAGGGGTTAACCGGAGCGTCTTCCTGGTTGGGTACGTTTCTTGTAGATCATCACGGTGATGAGAGAAGGCCGCCAGCATGAGAGTTCGTGACCTGGTCTACCGGCTTTACGAGCGCCGGGTGCAGGCTTCCCTGTCGCCCGACGCCATCCCGCGCCATGTCGGGGTGATGTGCGACGGGAACCGCCGGTGGGCCAGGTCGGCGGGTTTCCGTGACGTCAGCAAGGGCCACCGCAAGGGCGCCGACAAGATATTCGAGCTGCTCGAGTGGTGCCGGGAGAGCGGCGTCGAGGTGGTCACCCTGTGGCTGCTGTCCACCGACAACCTGACCCGCGAGTCCAGCGAGCTGGTGCCGCTGCTGAAGATCATCGAGGACACCGTGCAGGGCCTGGTGGCCGAGCGGTGGCACGTGAACCCGGTCGGCGCGCTCGACCTGCTCCCCGGCGACACGGTCCGGGTGCTCAAGGACGCGGCCGAGGCGACCGCGCACTATCCCGGGCTGCTGGTCAACGTCGCGGTCGGGTACGGCGGGCGGCGGGAGATCGCCGACGCGGTCCGGTCGCTGCTGCAGGACCACGCGACCCGGGGCACCACGATCGAGGAACTGGCCGAGGTACTGGACGTGGAGCACATCGCCGAGCACCTCTACACGGCCGGCCAGCCGGACCCGGACCTGGTCATCCGCACCTCGGGCGAGCAGCGGCTCGGCGGGTTCCTGCTGTGGCAGAGCACGCACTCGGAGTTCTACTTCTGCGACGCCTACTGGCCCGCCTTCCGCAAGGTCGACTTCTTGCGTGCGCTGCGCTCCTACGCGGCCAGGAACCGGCGCTTCGGCACATAACCGCAGATTACAGGGGGAAACACCGGCTAGTAACCTGCTGGTGCTTTTGCCGTAACGCGAACGCGGGTACCTTCGGTAGTGGTGGACGGCGCGGCGCCGTTCCCGGGAGGGCCCTCAGATCTCTGAGCTTCGCGCAGTGCGCGCAGGCGAGATGACAGAAGGGCCGGCCTGGTCCTTCGAGGGCCAGGCCCGGCCCATCCGACACGTCTGTGTCCTGTCTTGGCGCCGGGCTCGCCCTGGCGCCCAGGGGAGTCTGCGTGGTCAATTCTCAAGGTCGCCGTACGTATGTACTCGACACCAGCGTCCTGCTCGCCGACCCGGCAGCCATCACCCGCTTCGATGAGCACAAGGTGGTCCTGCCGGTGGTCGTGATCACGGAGCTGGAAGCCAAGCGGCACCATCCCGAACTGGGCTACTTCGCCCGCCAGGCCCTGCGGCACCTCGATGACCTGCGCATCGAGCACGGCAGGCTGGACGCGGAACTGCCGGTCGGGACGCTCGGCGGCACGGTCAGGGTCGAACTCAACCATTCCGACCCGCAGGTGCTGCCTGCCGGGTTCCGGCTGGGGGACAACGACTCGCGCATCTTGTCGGTGGCGTGCAGCCTCGCGGCCGATGGCGACGATGTCGTCCTGGTCAGCAAGGACCTGCCGCTGCGGGTCAAGGCGGCCGCGGTCGGGCTGGCGGCTCAGGAGTACCGCGCCGAGCTGCCGGTGGATTCCGGCTGGACCGGGATGACCGAGCTGGACATTGGCAGCGCTGACGTCGAGCAGCTATACGAAACCGGCACCTTGGACTGCGAACCGGCCCGCGACCTTCCCTGCCACACCGGCCTCGTGCTTACCTCGTCCAACGGCAGCGCGCTCGGCCGGGTCAAGCCGGACAAGTCGGTGCAGCTGGTGCGCGGCGACCGGGAGGCGTTCGGCCTGCGCGGCCGCAGCGCCGAGCAGCGCGTCGCGCTGGACCTGCTGCTGGACCCGGAGATCGGCATCGTGTCGCTCGGCGGCCGGGCCGGCACCGGCAAGTCGGCGCTGGCGCTGTGCGCCGGGCTCGAGGCGGTGATGGAGCGGCGGCAGCACCGCAAGGTCATCGTGTTCCGGCCGCTCTACGCGGTCGGCGGCCAGGAGCTCGGCTACCTGCCCGGGTCCGAGGCCGACAAGATGGGCCCGTGGGCGCAGGCCGTCTACGACACCCTGTCCGCCGTCACCACGCAGGATGTCATCGACGAGGTCATCGCCAGGGACATGTTCGAGGTCCTGCCGCTGACCCACATCAGGGGCCGGTCGCTGCACGACGCG